>ERZ773099.2625-NODE-2625-length-12230-cov-27.547762_pt1 | contig 12230 bp, 12 predicted proteins | sample MGYA00511120_ERZ773099 | MGnify/ENA primary metagenome ERZ773099 (study PRJEB29015, sample SAMEA2738012) | human oral metagenome | biome: human oral; feature: human-associated habitat; material: dental | place: China | collected 2104 ... | reverse complement strand
CGACCGCTTCGTGCGCGGGGGCACCGCCCTGGCCCAGCCCGACGACGCCGGCGTCGTGCGCGTCGACGAGGCCACCGGGCGGGGCGTGGCCATCTCCACCGACGCCAACGGCCGCTTCGCCAAGCTCGACCCCGCCACCGGCGCCGCCGCGGCCCTGGCCGAGTCCTACCGCAATGTGTGCACCGCGGGCGCCCGCCCCCTGGCCGTGACCGACTGCCTCAACGTCGGCTCCCCGGAGGACCCCGATGCCATGTGGCAGCTCGTGGAGATCATCACCGGCCTGGCCGACGCCTGCGCCGCCATGGGCGTGCCCGTCACCGGCGGCAACGTCTCGCTGTACAACTCCCACGGCAGGGTCAAGGGGCTGCCCGACTCCTCCATCAACCCCACACCCGTCGTCGGGGTCCTGGGCGTCATGGACGACGTGCGCCGCGCCAACCCCTCGGGCTGGTTCGAGGAGGGCCTGGCCGTCGTCGTCCTGGGCTCCACGCGCGAGGAGCTGGACGGCTCGGCCTGGGCGCGCGCGGTCCACGACCACCTGGGCGGCCTGCCGCCCGCCGTCGACCTGGAGGCGGAGATGGCGCTGGGGCGGGTGCTGCTGGCCCTTTCCGAGGCGGACGGGCCCGACGGCGCCCGGCTCGTGCGCGCCGCCCACGACCTGTCCGCCGGCGGGCTCGTCCAGGCCCTGGCCGACGCCGTCGCGCGCCACGGCGTGGGGGCCAGCATCGACCTGTCCCGGCTCCAGGGCAACGACGGCGTCGACGACTTCACCGCCCTGCTCTCCGAGTCCGGGGCGCGGGCCCTGGTGGCCGTGCCCGAGTGGGCCGTGGCCGCCGTGGCCGCCGCGGCCGAGGCCGAGGGCGTCGCCTGGGCGCGCCTGGGCACCACCGGCGGAGACATGCTCGTGGTCTCCGGCACCGACCTGCTCGGCGAGGCCGGGGAGGGGCCGGGGGGCGCCGGATCGGCGGAGGGCGCGGCGGGCGGCCCGCTCGTCCTCGACCTGGCCGAGCTGCGCGAGCGCGTCGGGGCGACCCTGCCCGCCCTGTTCGGGTGAGCGGCCCGCCGGCCGGGCCGCTGCGCCGATCCGCGCCCCGGGCGGGGATGGGGAGCGCGGCCGGGCGCGCGGGGACCTCCCGGGCCCTTCCCGGCGTCTAGAGTGACGGCATGCTTGATCACATCTCCATCAGTGTCAGCGATCCGGCGGCCTCGAAGGCCTTCTACGAGGCGGCCCTGGCGCCGCTGGGCTACCGCGTGGTCATGGATTTCGGCCCCGTCACCGCCCTGGGCGCGCCCGTGCCGGGGGCGCCGGAGGGGGCTCCGGTGCCCCCGGACCTGTGGCTGACCCCGACCAAGGACCCGACGCCCTGCCACATCGCCGTGTCGGCCTCCTCCACCGAGCAGGTGGACGCCTTCCACCGGGCGGCCCTGGCGGCGGGCGGCACCGACAACGGGGGACCGGGGGAGCGGGCGCACTACCACCCCGGCTACTACGCCGCCTTCGTCCGCGACCCCGACGGGCACAACCTCGAGGCCGTCTTCCACGGCGCCGGCGGCGGGGCGTAGCCGCGGCGGGCGCCGCAGGGCCGGCGGAGCGGGCGGAGGGATCGCCCGTCCGCCGGCCCTGCGGTCGTCGTCGGGCGGTATCCGCGGCGAGGACCGCTCGTTGACAGGCGAGCCTTACCTCATATAGCATGTGGTAAACAGCGTTTACTTCGTGAGTACGGGATTGCGTCCTCCCGCGCGCGGCGCCCCGCCCGGGCGCGCCGGGCGCATGCGCACGGCGGGGCGGGCCCGCTCACGACCGACTCATTCGTCCTCGGCGGGAGGAAGACGATGAAGATCAGCACCAGAGACATTATGACCGTCGCCGCGATGATGGTCCTGTGCTTCGGCGTCTCCCTCGTCGTGGGCGCCATCGCCCTGGCATTCCCGTTCGTCTACCTGTACATGTCCGCGGGGATCGACGGATTCCTCGGGGCGACGTTCTTCCTGGTGGCGGCCAACAGGCTGAACCGGCACGGACTGCTCTTCGTGTGGGCCACCGTCTACGGGGCGATCCAGGGCCTGCTGGGGTACTCCTTCCTGTTCCCCTACTTCCTCGTGGTGGGGCTGGTCGCCGAGCTGTCCATGATCGGCCGCGGCAGTTATCGCAGCCCCGTGCGCAACGGCATCGGGTGGATGATCAACTGCATCGGGAACTTCGTGGGCAACGCGGTGCCCCTGTGGTGGTCCTGGGAGACGTTCCGGTCCATGGCTCACGAGAGTGGGTTCACGGACACGACCCTGGACATGGAGTACCGGATGGTGATGACCCCGCACCTCATGCTCACCGGCGTCGTCATCACGGCCGTCCTGTCCGTCGCCGGCGTGGTCTTCGGCCAGCGGCTGCTCGGCAGGCACTTCAAGAAGGCGGGAGTCGTCAAGTAGATGTCGTCGAGGCGGAGGGACCCGATCAGGGATCTGGACGCGCGCACCGTCCTGGTGGTCGCCGTCTGCTCGGGGATTGCGACGATGTTCGCGCGCAGCATGAGGACGCACCTGGTGTGCATGTGCTTCCTGGTCATCCTCTTCGGGGTGTTCGGGCTGTGGAGGCGGGCGGCGGCGTTCCTCCTCGTGTACGCCCTCGCGCTGGGCGGGCTGGTCCTCGAGCTGCGCCACGGCCCGGTGCCCTTCCCCTCGCCCCTCCTGCTCAGCGTGATCTACAAGATGGTCCCGGTGGGCATGGGCGTGGACCTGCTCATGCGGGTCCCCTCCGGAAAGCTGACCGCGGGGCTCCGGAGGCTCCCCGTCCCCACCAGCCTCATGCTCATCATCATTGTGATGATGAGATTCGCCCCGACCATGCTCCAGGAGGTCTCCGAGGTGAGGGACTCCATGCGGGTGAGGGGGTTCCTGCAGTCCTTCGGAAGGATCATGGCGCACCCGTTCGCCACCCTGGAGTACGCGATCGTGCCGACCGTGTTCCGCTCGCTGAAGATCTCCGACGAGCTCTCCTCCTCGGCGATCGTCCGGGGGATCGAGTGCCCCGGGAGGAAGGAGAGCTATTACGCCGGCGGGTTCCGCCTTCCCGACTGCGCGTTGGCGGCGGCCGCGGGCGCCGTCTGCCTGGCGTGCTGCCTCTAGGGAGGGGTGCGGTCATGGGGGGAGCCGTCCGCCTGAGGGACCTGTCCTTCTCCTACGACGCCGCAGGGGCGCGGCTGAGGAACCTGAACCTGACGATCCGCGCCGGCGAGGTCGTCGTGATCACCGGAGCGTCGGGCAGCGGGAAGAGCACGATCACGCGGCTGATCAACGGCCTGATCCCCCAGTTCTACGAGGGGCAGATGGAGGGGGACCTGGAGATCGAGGGGGTTGCGCGGGACGCCGCGTTCTACGAGCGCGGCAGGCGCATCGGGAACGTTTTCCAGGATCCCAGGAGCCAGTTCTTCGCCAACGAGGTCGCCGGGGAGATCGCCTTCGGCTGCGAGAACTACGGGTACGCCCACGACGACATCGTGAGGCGGGTGGAGGACGCGGCCCGGCGGATCGGGCTCTCCGATGTCCTGGAGGAGCGGGTGCGCACCCTGTCCTACGGGATGCGCCAGAAGGTGGCCATCGCCTCCGCCAGGGCGATGGGGCCGGAGATCTACGTCATGGACGAGCCGTCCGCGAACCTCGACGTCGAGGCCACCCATCAGCTCGCCGGCATTATCAGGGGGCTGAAGGACGAGGGCAGGACGGTCGTGGTCACCGAGCACCGCCTGTACTACCTCATGGATATCGCGGACCGCTTCCTCCACCTCCGCGACGGCGCCATAGCCGGGGAGTTCACCAATGCCGAGTTCCGGGGGCTCGCGCCGGACAGCCTGCGCGACATGGGGCTGAGAACGCCGGACCTGTACGACTGCCGCGCCGACTTCGACGGCCCGGCCCCCGGAGAGGAGGAGGTCCGCGCCGTCGACCTTGTGAAGCGGTTCGGCGCGACCCCCGTGCTGAACGGAGTCGACTTCACCATCCGCAAGGGGGAGAGCGTCGCCCTCATCGGCGACAACGGCGTCGGCAAGAGCACGATCGGGAGGATCCTGGCGGGACTGGTCAAGGAGGACCGCGGGATGGTGCGCATCGACGGGAGGCGCAGGAGCGCCCGGGGACGGATCGGCAGGGCGTGGTACATCCCGCAGGACCTCGACAGCTGGCTCTTCGGCGACAGCCTCCTGGACGAGCTGCTCACCGGCGGTCCGCGCACGCCCGAGCGCAGGGCGAGGGCCCTGGAAGTGCTCGGACTCCTGGACCTGGACGCCATTGCGGACCAGCACCCCGCCACGCTCTCGGGAGGGCAGAAGCAGCGCCTCGCGCTCGGGGTGGCGCTGATCCACCGCGCGGACCTCATCATTATGGACGAGCCGACCAGCGGCCTGGACGGCAGGAGCATGCGCCGGGTCGGCGACCTCGTCCGGCGGCTCTCCGCGCAGGGCCGGACGATCCTGATCATCTCCCACGACGCCGAGTGCGTGCTGCACTGCTGCGGGCGGGCGATCCTCATCGAGGACGGGCGGGTCGCCGAGGACTTCCGGATAGACTCCGCGCAGAAGCTGCTGGATCGCATGGGCTACCGCAGGCTCCGCGGTGCGCCCGCGTGAGGCGGCGGCGAGGGGAGGGGCGGTCGGTTGCCGAGGGATAAGAGGGATAAGGCCAGGTCCCGCGCCCTGGTGATGAGCAGCGCGCGGCGGGAGTTCCTCGAGAACGGGTACGAGAGGGCCTCGATGCGGGCGGTGGCGCGCAACGCGGGGCTAACGGCGGGCGCGCTCTACAAGCACTTCGGGGGCAAGGAGGAGATGTTCGCGGCCCTGGTGGAGCCGGTGTACGAGGAGCTGGTCCGGCTCTACGAGGAGCACACCCGCAGGGCGCTGGCGGTGTTCGAGCAGGACGGCGTCGAGGCCTACGAGCGGAAGTCGGCGGAGGGGACGGATCGCGTGCTGGACTTCGTGTACCGGCACTTCGACGAGTTCCGCCTGATGTTCAACTGCTCCGCCGGGACCAGGATGGAGGACATCCGGGACAGGATGGTGCGACTGGAGATGGACTCCAGCGAGGCCCTCATGGAGGCGGCCAGGAGGAGGGGGGTGCGGGTGCAAGTCCTCTCGGAGAAGGAGAGGCACATCTTCTTCACCATGTCGTTGACGCCGCTGTTCGAGGCCATCTCCCACGCCTACTCCTACGAGGAGGCGGTGGACATCATTCATCTGATGTCCCGGGCGCAGAATTACGCGTGGGAGCGGATCATCCAGCTGAGGTCGGAGGGCGGGGCCTAGCGGAGGCGCGCCGCGACGGTCCCGCGCCCCCGATCCGGGCTCCCGGGCCGGGCTTCAGCGGGCGGAGCTGCGGCGCAGCTCGACGATCGAGGCGGCGAGCACGATCGCCGGGCAGACGCCCATGAGGAGGCCGCCCCACCACACCTCCTGGCGCACGGGGCTCTCGAACAGCAGAACGATCCAGTTGTTCAGGAAGACGGACAGGGCCAGTCCGGCCAGGACGATGCTCACGATGGCGGCGCCGATCCTCCCCCTGCCGGGCTCAGTGGCCACGAGCGCCAGCGCGGTCAGAGCCCCGATGATCGCCAGGAGGAACTCCACCCCGGTCGTCGCGTAGACGATGTCGACATAGAAGCCGACGTCGTCGTGCGACGACCAGGACAAGTCCACGAAAGACTCCCTGGTGCGGATGAAGTGGGCGAGCACCGCGGCGAGCCCCCAGGCGATCAGGGTGAGTACGGCGGATGCGGACGGGCGCGGCCACGGCGAGGGGCCCGAGCCCCCGGAGCCGGTGCTCGGGGAGCCCCTCAAGTTGTACAGGTCGGCGATATCGATGTCGTCGGGATCCGACTCGTGCGTGCGGTGGGACATTCTCACAATGTAAACGGCCGGTGCGCGTGGGACGCGGGCCGTCCGGCCCGCCCGGCCGCCGCCCGATCGTCCCGGCTCCGCCGGGCCGTCCGCCGTCGTCCCCCGCCCGCCCGAGCAGTGTGAGCAGAACCTCCCGGCCGGACGGGGCCGGAGCGGGCCGCGATCAGCCCGCGCCCAGACTCCGATGCCACCATGCCCCGCATGTCTGCTATCACCGCACTCGATGAGACCACCTGGGCCGAGGCCACCTGGCCGCTCGGCACCCACCTGCGGGCCGACGGCGTCACCTTCGCCGTCTACGCCCCCGCCGCCACCCGCGTCCAGCTGGAGATCTACCCCGAGGCCCTGGGCGCCACCGCCTCGGCCGCCTTCCTGCCCGCCCGCGGCGCCGACGGCATATGGCGCGCCCGACTGGGCGGACTGGAGCCCGGCGCCCTCGTCGGCTTCCGCGTCTGGGGCCCCAACTGGCCCTACGACGAGGCCTGGACCCCCGGCTCCGACGCCGGCTTCATCGCCGACCTCGACGAGCAGGGCAACCGGTTCAACCCCAACAAGGTCCTCTTCGACCCCTACTCCCGTGAGATCACCCACAACGTCTACACCGACGCCCTGGGCCGCCTCGGCGTCGACGACGGGGTCCTGGGCACCGGCGGCGAGCTCGTCGACGGCGCGCCCCGCCGTCGGATCGACACCGCCCCCTACGCCCCCAAGGGCATTGTCGTCGCCGAGAGCGCCGCGCCCGACGGCAAGCCGCAGCTGCCGCCCGAGCAGGCCATCATCTACGAGGCCGGCGTCACCCAGCTCACCGGCCACCCCTCCGCGGCCCGCCTGGCCGACCTGCTGGCCGGCGAGCCCGGCTTCGAGGGCGTGACCGACATCCCCGCCCAGTACCAGGGCACCTACAAGGGCGCGGGGCTCCTGGCCCCCTACCTCAAGGCCGCCGGCGTCACCACCATCGAGCTCCTGCCCGTCCACGAGACCAACGCCTCCGAGACCGGCCGGGCCGGCGCCACCAACGCCTGGGGCTACATGACCCTGTCGTTCTTCGCCCCCAACCGCCGGTACGCCGCCGACAAGAGCTGGGGCGGGCCCACCCGCGAGTTCAAGGAGATGGTCCGCGCCTTCCACGACGCCGGCATGGAGGTCTACCTCGACGTCGTCTACAACCACACCGCCGAGGGCGGCAACTGGAACGGCGACGTGAACACCACCGGCTTCACGTCCCTGGGCGGCTTCGCCACCGCCGAGTACTACCAGATGACCCGCGACAAGATCCTCGTCGACGGCGCCACGGGAACCTCCAACCAGATCAACTACTCCTCGCCCATGGCCCGCCGGCTGGTGCTGGACTCCCTGCACTACTGGAGCCACGACATGGGGGTCGACGGCTTCCGCTTCGACCTGGCCACCGTGCTGGGCCGCAGCCCCCGCGACGCCGAGCCCGACGACTGGGGCGCCCAGAAGCGCTTCTTCAACGAGCACCCGCTGCTCACGGGCATCGCCTCCCTGGCCGAGAAGGAGAACCTCGAGGTCATCGCCGAGGCCTGGGACCTGTGGGGCTACGAGGTGGGCAACTTCCCCCGCGGCTGGGGCGAGTGGAACGGCCGCTACCGCGACGCCGTCCGCCGCTTCACCAAGGGCGACGGCAACACCGCCGACTTCCTCGACATGGTCAACGGCGACTACCACCACTTCGAGGACAACGGCGGCCCCCAGAAGTCGATCAACTTCATCGTCGCCCACGACGGCTTCAACCTGGCCGACCTCGTCAGCTACCAGACGAAGAACAACGACCAGCCCTACCCCTTCGGCCCCTCCGACGGCGGCAGCGACGACAACATGTCGTGGGACTCCGGGGGCGATCCGGCCTTGCGGCGCCAGCGGCTGCGCAACCTGTGGGCGATCCTCATGCTCTCGCGCGGCGTGCCCATGGTGGTGGCCGGCGACGAGTTCGGCCGCACCCAGAACGGCAACAACAACCCGTGGGCGCTGGACTCGCCGGCCATGCGCAACAACTACGCGATGATCGCCACCAGCGCCCCCCAGCGCGTCGCCGTCGAGGACGGCACGGGCGCCGCCTACCACGACAACCTGGGCGTGTTCGACAGCCGCGACGAGCGGGTGAACCCGCTGTTCCGCTTCGCCACCTTCCTCATGCGGCTGCGCCACCGCCACCCCGCGCTGTGCCGGGCCGCCTGGGGCGACCTGGAGGCCGGGGGCGAGGACGTCTCCTACCTGTTCCGCACGCCCGACGGCGACGGCTCCCCCCGCGAGGGCGACCGGGCGCTCGCGGTGCACATCGATGCGCCCGACGACGGCTTCTGGGTCATGATCAATATGAGCCCGGACCCGGTCGACTTCCGGGTGCCCGCGGCCGGCGGGGGCGACGTGTGGCGGCGCCTGGTCGACACCGCCGTGGGGTCGGAGAAGGACGACAACTGCTGGCCCGAGGGCGAGGGCGAGATCGTCGCCGACGGCGTCGCGGTGCAGCCGTGGTCGGTCGTCGTGTGGCACAGGAGCCCGAGCCCGCGGCCCGGCGCCGCGCGCTGAGCGGCGGTAGCGCCGGCACCTGAGTCCCGCGCCGCGCGCTGAACGCCGGTAGCGCCGGCAGTGCCGGGCCCCTTCCCCGCTTCCGCGGCGAAGGGGCCCGGCACCCGCGTTCGAATGGGAATCAAATGATGGGTCCGCCCCGCGGGGCTTCCGATTGATGGCTCTTCGCATTTGAGGGTGTAGTAGGCGGGGCCTGCGCGACGGGACGCGGCAGGGGCGGGGACGCGGCCGAGGGGCTGTAGAAACGGGGTGAGGGGAGGATACGCAGGATGATGCGGCGGACGGGGCTCGTATCGAGGCGCGGGGCGGTGGTCATGCTCGCGGTCGCGCTCGCGGCAGCGGCCTGCTGATAGCCGACGACAGGGGCGCCCCCTCGGCCCTGTGGGAGTACCCCGACGGCCACTACGCCGCCGTGCGCCCCAGCGTCCCGGCCGCCGCCAGCACCGCGCAGGACCGCAGCGCCGCCACAGACGACGCCATCGCCATTCTCACCCGGATCGCCCCCCCGGCTGCCCGCCACCGCCGCCCTGCCCGAGATCCTCGAATCCTCCTACCCCCTCGAAGCGGATCAGCACGAGACCACCACGACGCCCAACCCCCGGCGCACACCCGCCATCCTCACCGCGGCACTGGCACTGACCTGCGCCGCGGCCTACCGACTCGCACTCGCCCGCCCCCGGGCCAAGGTCCGAACCCGTCCCCGCTGAATAACCTTACTCCTTCCGGGCGCGAATACGGACGTCTCGTCGCCAGGGCGGAATACCGTCATCACCGACGACGCGATGTTCGCGCTCATTGACGGCGGCCGCCGGTGACGGCTCCGCTCCGGACCGCGAACTTATTGATGTGGGCGCACAGGAAGAGCGCCGCGAGCAGATGGAGGCCGGCGAGCGCGTAGAACGGGTTGCTGTCCGTGGAACCGGCATCGAAGGCCGCCCCCGCGATGGTGGAGATGGCCCCGGCCACCGCCGCCATGGCGACGCCGAAGACGGCCACGCCGATATCCTCCAGTGAGCCCCACAGCATGAGGCACGCGAACAGCCCGGCCATGGAGGTGAGCGCGCCCGTCGACAGGGCCGGCAGGCGCAGGAAGTCGGAAAAGCCCGCGGGATGCTTCGAGATCTCGGACCAGTCCCCGGCGAGCAGATGGCCGGTGGAGATCAGGGCGCACAGCCAGCAGACGGCGGCGCACGCCAGCCGGCCCACTGGGGCGCGACGCCCGACCGGAGCCGCGGCCGCGGACCCGTGCCCCAATTCCCGCGGGGCGCGGCCGGTGCGGGCGGAGGACTCGTCGGGGGCGCCGGGTGCACCGCCCTTACGGTCGTCAGGGGCATGGCCTTCGCGGTCGTCAGGGGCTTCGTCGCTCATGAAGGTAGGGTCGCAGACGGCGCGGCCTCAGTCCAGCAGCGCGAGCAGGTCCCTCAGGCTCGCGACGACCAGTGCGCCGGGGGCGTCGTCGGGCAGGGTGACCGAGGTGCCCGGACGCACCAGCAGCGACGCCGCCATCCCGGCGGCGCGCGCGGCCATCACGTCGATGGGCCGGTCCCCCACGCACAGCACCTCGGCGGGGTCCAGCCCGTGGCGCTCGGCCAGGAGGAGGTTCATGGCGGGGCTCGGCTTGCGCGCGATCCCGTCGGGGGCGCAGACCATGTCGTCCACCGTGAGGTCGAGGGCCCGCAGCAGGTCCGTGGCGCTGGCCCGGTCGCGGTGGGTGGCCACGAGGTTGAGGCCGCCGAGCCCGCTCACCCGCGCCATCACCTCGCGGGCCCCGTCCATGACGGGGGCGGGGCGGTGGCGCCAGCGCTCCTTGAGCCCGGCGTAGGCCTCCTCGAAGACCCGCGGTGCGAGGTCGTGCTCGACGGCGAGGGTGGCGATGGCGTGGGCGATCGAACGGCGGGTCAGGGAGGTCACGTGCCTGACGTGCTCGGGCTCGGCGTCCCCGAAGGCCGCTTCGCACAGGACGCGGTCGACCTCGGGGTAGGTGTTGACGAGAGTACCGCCCATGTCCCAGATGATGTGACGCATGGCTCCATTGTCGCCGGAAATCCTCCGCCTCACCGGCCGTTGGGCCCTTTGATCCGGCGGCCCAGGATCCCCGCTCGACGTTGATCCTTGTCTCGACGCCCCCGTACACTTCCCCGCGTGGAGGACCTGCGGATCGACGCCTCGCGCCTGGCCGAGTTGTGCCGGCGCTACGGCATCGCGCGCCTGGAGGTCTTCGGGTCCGTCGCCCGGGGGGAGCAGCGCCCGGACAGCGATGTGGACCTGCTGTACACGCTGGAGGGTGGGCGCGCGCTCGGCTGGGAGGTCGAGGACCTCGTCGAGTCTCTGACGGAGGTCTTCCACAGGCCCGTCGACCTGGTCTCGCGGCGCTCGCTCCATCCCATGATTCGCGACCGGGTCATGGCGGAGGCCGAGACGCTCTATGCGGCGGCCTGAGTACCTGTACCTCCATGAGATGCGCGACGCCGTCGTGCGGATCATCGACATCGTCGGAACGTCGAGTCGCGCCGAGATCGAGCAGGATCGCAACAGGGCCGACGCCCTCATGTGGAACTACACGGTTCTCGGCGAGGCCGCCGCCGGACTGCCTCAGGAGTTCCGGGATCGGCATGCCGACATCGCCTGGCGCCGTCCCATTGGTCTGCGTAACCGGATCGTTCACGGCTACTGGTCCATTGACATGGAGATTCTGGTTGTGACTGCTGTGGACGATCTGCCTGATCTTCTGGCACGGTTGAACGGAATTCTGTCGGCCCTGGACCCAGGGTCTCGGCAAAGTCGGTTCATTGGGGTGGTCGGGTGATCAGGTCGATGGCTCGTCGGGGGCGTCTGGCCATGGCTCTGGTGGTGGCGGCGATGGGGGCTCGGGGGCCGTGGAAGAGTCTGATGAGGCTGATGGCGAGGTTGCGCAGGGCGGCCGAGACCAAAGGGTCCGTTGGCGGTGCGCAGCTGGTGGCGGTCCTCGCCCGTGACCACGTCTCGGATCCAGTGGAGGCGGTTCTCGATGGCCCAATGGTCCCGGGCCCAGGAGGCGACGGCCTCGGGCTGGGCCTGGTCCATGGGGAGGGAGCAGATCAGGTGGACCACCTCGACGTGCTTCCTCCCCTTGACCTGACTTGGCTCATTGTGGGGCGATTGGGTTGCTGGGGGCTGGTTGTTGGCGGGATCGTGCGGGTTGCGTGGGTGGAGGTGCGCACTAACGTGGGGGTGTGAGCCCGTACGTTCGCTCGGTCAGGACGGCGTCCGGGGCCCGTGCGGTGCAGATCGTGTACTCCTCCCGGAAGGGGGCGCGCAGTATCGAGCACATCGGCTCGGCCCATGACGACGCCGAGCTGGCGGCGCTCAAGGAGGTCGCCAGGCAACGGCTCAACGCCGGTCAGCTCAGCCTCGACCTACCGGGTCTGAGCGGTACGGACGTCGCGGGAGAGGGTCCGCCGGCACCGGCCGGGGCCGGAGGTGTGGCGCCGATCACCTCCAACCGGATGGGGGTTCTCCTGGAGGCTCTGGAGGCGGCCTGGAAGGCGGTGGGTCTGGACGGGCTCGACGGTGTTGACGAGGTCTTCCGCCAGCTCGTGATCGCCAGGCTGATCGAGCCGACCAGCAAGCAGGACTCGCTGCGGGTCCTGGCCGAGGCGGGCATGTCCCCGGTGTCCTACGCCACGGTCAAGCGTCATCTGCCCCGCTACGCCGCCGAGGACTTCACCCGGGGCCTGTCGCGTCTGCTGGCCGGATGCGCCCGTATCGGCCGGGCCTCGCTGGTCCTGTTCGACGTGACGACCCTGTACTTCGAGACCG
>ERZ773099.2624-NODE-2624-length-12233-cov-6.980210_pt1 | contig 12233 bp, 9 predicted proteins | sample MGYA00511120_ERZ773099 | MGnify/ENA primary metagenome ERZ773099 (study PRJEB29015, sample SAMEA2738012) | human oral metagenome | biome: human oral; feature: human-associated habitat; material: dental | place: China | collected 2104 ... | reverse complement strand
CGGCCCCGGCCTTCGCCTCCTCCCTGGCCTACGTCGACCAGCTGCGCTCGCCGCGCCTGCCTGCAGCCCTCATCCAGGGGCAGCGCGATTTCTTCGGTTCGCACACCTACCACCGCACCGACGACGTCGAGGGCATCTACCACACGCTGTGGGCCACTCCCGAGCGTGCCGAGGAGAAGTGGAGCTGAGCTCCGCCTCAGCCATCATCCGTCCCATCTTCTGCGAAGATTCCCGCACATGACGACGACCGCTCCGGCTCGCTCGGACAGCCTCACGAACCTGCGTCACGAGGAAGCCTCTTGGCGGGCCTCGGTGTGCCAGGTGGCCTCCAACCACGTGGCAATCGACGTCACTACTGCCATCGATCCCAGTGAAGTCGTCTTCACGGTCCACTGCCGAATGCATCTGCACATCAGACGTCAGGCCGAAGGACTGTGGGTGGACTTCGTGGGGCAGTCGGTCGATTCGCTCAGCGTCGACGGACAGCCGGCCGCGGTGGCCTGGGACGGAGCCCGCCTCGCCCTGCCCATCCTGGGTCCGGGCGAGCATGTGCTGGAGGTCGAGGCGCGCGGCCTCTACTCCAACTCGGGCCAGGGACTGCACCGCTTCCACGACCCAGTTGATGGCGCGACCTACCTTTACACCCACTTTGAGCCCTCCGACGCGCGTCGGGCATGGCCGGTTATGGAGCAGCCGGACCTCAAGACTCGCTTCTCGCTGGAGGTCACCCATCCGCGCGGCTGGACGGTCATGTCCAACATGTGTCCGGTGACAGGCGGCTCGAGTGCGCACGCGCCGGCTGACTCGGCCGACACCGACAGCGGTGAGGTCGGTGGTGACGTCGAGGTGACGTCCTTCGCCGTCTCCAAGCCTCTGCCCAGCTACCTCACCGCGCTGGCCGCCGGCCCCTGGCACCGGGTGACCGGGCGGTGGAGCTCCCCGGGCCGCGAAGGGCTCACCGTCCCGTTGTCGTGGTCCTGCCGGGCCAGCCTGGCCGACCATCTCGACGCCGCCGATCTCCTCGACGTCACGCGGGCGGGCCTGGACTTCTACGATCGGGTCTACAGCTATGGATTTCCCTGGGACTCCTACGACAGCGTACTCGTTCCGGAGTACAACCTCGGTGCCATGGAGAATCCCGGCTGCGTCACCTTCAACGAGGACCTCTTCCTTTTCCGCGGGCCGGTCACCCGCTTCCAAAGGGCGGGGCGCGCAAACACGATCCTCCACGAGATGTGCCACATGTGGTTCGGCGACCTTGTCACTCCCACCTGGTGGGAGGACACCTGGCTCAAGGAGTCCTTCGCCGACCACCAGGGGACCTGGGCCGCGGGAGAGGCCGCCGGCTTCACCGAGGCGTGGGTGAGCTTCGCCTCCACCCGTAAGGCCTGGGCGTACCTGGAGGACTCCCGGCCGGCCACCACCCACCCCATCGTCGCGCAGGTCGACGACGTCGAGGCCGCCCGCCAGGCCTTCGACGGCATCACCTACGCCAAGGGTGCCGCCGTCCTCAAGCAGCTCGTCGCCTACGTCGGCCAGGACGCCTTCCTCGAGGCCTCAGGAAGGCTCTTCGAGCGCAGCGCCTACGGCAACGCCACCCTGGACGACTTCCTGCAGGTGCTCTCCCAGGTCTCGGGCCGCGACATGCTCGACTGGGCCCGAGCCTGGCTCCACACCGCCGGCCCCTCCGTCCTCACCAACGAGCTGGTCGTCCATGAGGGCAGGATCGCCTCGCTGACTCTCCGCCAGGAGGGCACCGACCCGACCACCGGCGAGCCGGTGCTGCGCCCGCACACGCTCATCGTCGGCCTGTACTCCTTGGACGAGGACGGCGCGCTGGTGCGCACCCACCGCCTGCCGGTGACTCTGAAGACCGAGCAGCTCGAGATCCCGGAGGCGGTGGGTCTGCCCGCCCCCGACGTCGTCCTGGTCAACGACGAGGACCTCACCTACGCCGTCGTCCGGCCGGACGACGGCTCCTTGTCCCGACTGGCCGCCTCACTCGGATCCGTCCGCGCCCCCATGGCCCGAGCCCTGGCCTGGTCGATGCTGCACAACCTTCTGCGTGACGCCATCATCGGCTCACCTCTGTTCGTGGAGACCGTCCTGGCACATGCCGACGACGACACCGAGCCGGGCACCCTGGCCACGCTGCTGAACCAGGCACTGCGCGCCGCCTGCCGGTACACCGGCCCACGTACCCGTCGGATCCTGCTGGGCGGGCTCCTTGCGGAGGATCCGACAGGGCTCCTGGAAGACTTGGAGCCAGCCTCCGTACGCGGCGGCTGGGGCAGGCTGCGTGCCGCTGCGCCGGGCTCGGACTCCCAGCTCGTGCGCGCCCGTGCCTGGTTGGAGGCCGCGGGACAGGCATGGTGGCTCGGTCGGGAGCCACGCGCGCAGGTGACCGGCCGCATCCGCCTGCTCCTGGGCGGCGGCCTTCCCGGCCTTGAGCCGGACGCCGACCTGCGGTGGCGGGCACTGACGGCCCTGGCCCGGCTGGACGCCGTCGGCGCCGACGAGATCGATGCGCAGCGGAAAGCCGACCCCACGGCCAGCGGCATCACGCACCACCTGAGGGCGTCCAGCTCGATGCCCCGCAAGGAGCTCAAGGCCGAGGTCTTCGACCGGCTTCTGAGTGACACCACCTTGAGCAACGATTCAATCGACGCCCTCATCACGGGCTTCGCCGTCGATGCCCATCGCGACCTGACCGCTGCGTTCACCGCCCGCTATCTCCAAGAGCTTCGAGCCATATGGTCCGACCGAGGTCAGGAGATCGCCACCCGGCTGGTGACGGGCCTGTTCCCCGTCTGTGGAGACGAGGCCGATGCTCAGGCGGTCGAGGACTGGCTCGACACCCATACCGGGGCGCCGCCGGCTCTGCGTCGGCTCATCCTCAAGAGCCTCGACGACCTGCGACGTGCTCTTGCCGTTCGTCGTGTCGCCTCAGCCTCTGCGTGAGGGATGAGATCCTCATCCCCTTAAAAGACCTTTGTCCTAGCCTGAGCATCATCAGCGGGTGCTGTTATCCGTCCGAGACCCTCGCCCGGTGCTCCCGATCACCCCGAGGAGTTGGCTGAGGGCGGACAGGGGGTAGGCTTCTCGCCATTCGCAGTAAGCCACGTCGTGATGTTGACTCGACGGCAGTGCAACGAACGGTATGGTGGTGCTTGAGGCGGCGCACCGGGCGCCGCAACGAACCGAACCGAGGGGCAGGAATAATGTCGAGCAGTCCGATCGAGCAGGATCCCTCCTCCACCCAGACCTTCGGGGTTGCTGATGTCGTCAACTCAGTCGATTCCCCGGTGGTGGGGCTGAGTCAGCAGGACGCCGCCGCGATCGCCGCCCTGCCATCAGGAACGGCGCTTCTCCTCGTCCACCACGGGCCGACCACCGGTGCGCGGTTCCTTCTGGATGCTGAGGAGACAACTGTGGGGCGCCACCCCCGTGCCGACATCTTCCTTGATGATGTCACCGTGTCCAGGAAGCACGCCGTCTTCTCCTCCCTGCCTGACGGCGGTTACGGGGTCCGTGACTCCGGGTCGCTCAACGGCACCTACGTCAATCGCACGCGCGTGGAGCAGGTGGCTCTCCGCTCCGGTGACGAGGTCCAGATCGGCAAGTACCGTATGACTTATCATCCCGGCCCCCAGGGCGGAGCCGCGTCTCGGTGAGCGCAGCAACCGCACGAAGCAGGAAGCGAGCCGTCCCCTCCTCATTGCTCGAGGCTTCCGAGTGCGCTGCTGACGGTAGCTGGCCCCGTGGGGTCTCCCGTGAGCCGAAGATGAAGATCGGGCAGGTCGTTGATCTTCTCAAGGTGGAGTTTCCTGCACTGTCGATCTCCAAGGTCCGCTACCTCGAGGGGGAGGGCCTCATCAGCCCCCACCGTGTCGGCAACGGCTACCGCCGTTACTCGCAGGCCGACCTGGAGCGCTTGCGCTACGCCTTGGCCGTGCAGCGGGACGAGTACCTCCCCCTGCACGTCATTCGCGACCGCTTGGCGCGCCTGGATGCAGACACCGAGGTGCCCGCGCCCCAGCCGGTTGCCCGGGTAGTCGCCCGTGACGGCCAGGTCGTCGACGACGGCCCCATGGGGCTGGAGGCGCTGCTGAACCACTCGGGCGCCAGCGAGTCCCAGATCGAGGAGCTCGTCGCGGTGGGGCTCATCAGCCCCGACGCTCGAGGGAGATACAGCCAGCAGAACCTGAGGACCGTGCGCCTGGCCATGGAGATCACTCGTAAGGGAGTCCCTCTGCGCAACCTGCGTGCGGTACGTGCTTCGGCCGAGCGCGAGGCCGACACGATCGACCAGGCGGTGGCACCACGCCGGTCCCGGTCCCGCACCGCAGGCGAGGAGACGGCCCGTGAGCTGGCCGAGCTCATCGCAGACCTGCACACGATCCTGCTGCGCCGCGCCGTCGACGCGCTGGGTTGACAGCTGACGTCGGAGCGCCCGAGGCCCCGGGGCCTGTCAGTGGCGGTGGCACAGACGAAAGTCGGCATCCGCCGAACGCGCGTTCCCAAGACAGGGGCACGCACCTCCCCTTAGGGTTGGAGCGTGCCAATGATGCAGTTGGTGGGCGTCAGGTCCACCAATCCTGATGACGGCCTGGTCGCAGTCCTCGTGGAGGACGGGGGACCGGCGGTGCTGGCGATTCCGGTGACTCCGCATGAAGGTCTGGTTCTCCACGCGCATGGTTCAGATCGATCACCATCGTGGCCAGGGCTTCTCGATGATGTGGTTCAAGCGCTGGGCGGGCGCGTCAGGTGTACCGAGCTCGATGTCGACGACGACGCACGTATCGTCGCCAGGATCGTCGTAGTAACGCATGCAGGTGCTGACCAGGCCACGACGGTTCCCTGCACCCCGGGTGAAGGCCTTCTCCTGAGCGGCTACCACCGGCTTCCGGTGCACGCCAGCAGTTCGCTGACAAGGCTCAGAGCCGTTGATCTCAACGATGATCATGAGGCCGACCATCTCGCGCAGTGGCGGCGAGTGCTGTCGGAGACCATTGACCTCACCAGTGACACGCAGGATCGGTGTGACTCATGTGACTGATGTTGTGATCTCTAGCACTGTCATTCATCGGAGTACGATCGAAAGAATGCTGTCATGGTGGGAAATAGTCGGAGTTCAAACGGAGATGCTCGACCTCGCCTAGAGATTCATGTCTGATGGCACATCAACATGGGGCGCGCCCTTCGTTGAGCATCGCTCCAACTGGTCCTATCGTGGAGCCGTGGCCGCACGAAGCGAGCCTCAGCGCCTCCATCACAGGCGCAAGCCCCATTTCCGGCGGATAGGAGCAGCCCATGAGCATGAATGAAGCCAGCGCGATAGCAAGGCCTCAGCGCACTCAGGGCATGCTGTTCGGTGACCCGCTCCCCCAGCTCGACGCCGACTCGGGCTACCGGGGCCCGGTGGCCTGCCGTGCCGCAGGCATCACCTATCGCCAGCTCGACTACTGGGCACGTACGGGCCTCGTTGAGCCCTCGATCCGCAGCGCCAAGGGCTCGGGCTCACAGCGCCTCTACTCGTTCCGTGACATCCTGGTCCTCAAGGTCGTCAAACGGCTTCTGGATACCGGGGTATCCCTGCAGCAGATCCGCACGGCCGTCAGCGCCCTGCACTCGCGCGGGGTGGAGGACCTGGCCTCCATCACCCTGATGAGCGATGGTGCGTCAGTCTATGAGTGCACCTCCGCCGATGAGGTCGTTGACCTCGTCGCCGGCGGCCAGGGCGTCTTCGGTATCGCAGTCGGCCGGGTATGGCACGAGGTCGAGGGAGCGCTGGCCGACCTGCCGGTTGACCACGCCCAGGCGCTCGGGACGCCCCTGGTCGAGGATGAGCTGGCCAAACGCCGCGAGGCCAAGCGGCAACAGGCCATGTGAGTTTCAGGAGGAGCCCCCCGCGGAGCGCCGTCCGCCGAGGCTGGAACCGTGGGCACGGTTCCAGCCTCAAGCGTATTCTGAACCTGATAACCGCATTATGACAGGACAAAATGTTGTTCTGACGCTGTGCAGACAGCAGGAGGGAACATGACTCCAGCACCGACCCGCACGCTCGCCGACCTCCAGGTCAGCCCCATCGGGTTGGGCGGTAACGTCTTCGGTTGGACAGCGGATGAAGCCACCTCCTTCGAGGTACTCGACGCCTACCTGGACGCAGGTGGCAACCTCATTGACACCGCCGACGGATACTCCTACTGGGCGCCGGGAAACTCCGGGGGCGAGTCGGAGACCGTCATCGGGCGCTGGCTGGACTCACGCCCCGTACGGGATCGCATTGTGCTGGCGACGAAGGTCTCCACGAAGCCCGACCGTCCCGGCCTGAGCGCTGCCAACATCCAGCTGGCCCTGACGGAGTCTCTGGCTCGGCTGCACACCGACGTCATTGACGTCTACTACGCGCATTTCGATGATGAGTCGACCCCGCTCGAGGAGACCGTCAACGCCTTCGATGAGGCCCGTCGAGCCGGCAGAATCCGTCACGTGGGGCTGTCCAACTACACGCCGGAGCGTATCCGGCAGTGGTTCTCCATCGCCGACTCCCACGGTTGTGCCCGACCTGTCGTCCTCCAGCCTCACTACAACCTTCTCCACCGCGATGACGTCGAAGGTCCCGGCGGTCGGGGACGGGTGGCGGCCGAGCTCGACATGGGGCTCATGCCGTACTTCGCGCTGGCCGCCGGTTTTCTCACCGGAAAGTACCGTCGGGGCGAGGTGATTGACGGCGACCGCGCCGGGATGGTTGCCGACTATCAGCGTCCGGAGTGCTACGACGTCGTTGACGCCGTCGTCCAGGTTGCCGAGAACCGCGGTGTCGAGCCCTCTGCCGTCGCGCTCGCCTGGCTGCGCGACCGGCCCGGCGTCACCGCCCCCCTGGCCTCAGCGCGCAACCTGAGCCAGCTGCGACCGATCGTGGAGGCTCTGAGCCTTGAGCTCGACGACGAGGAGGCCCGGGCACTCACCCGCGTCTCCGATGCTTCGCGCTCCTGATACGCCGGCGCCGTCGTGTTCCTTCTGTTTCCTTCTGTCAAGCCCGGGCTCCCCGCCCCCGAAGCATGAGCCCGGTTACTCGGTGCGCCGGCCCAGGACGTAGCGGCGGCTGTACCCGTCGGTGAGGTCGGTGATGGTGACCCGCACCAGGCCCGCCTCATCGATGCGGTAGTGCTCCTGGACTCGTGGGCCGTAGTCGCGCCGCTCCACAGCGTAGGTACGCAGTTCCTGGTCATCCACGTCCCGCAGCGACGCCTCGAAGGGGAAGACGATGTCCTGGTAGGGAGCGATCTCGCCGCGCGGCTCGCCGGTTTCGTCCACGTCGGCGCACTCAACGAAGCGATACCAGCCGATGTTGTGGGCGGCGTCATACTCGCGGGTCAGGACCGTTCCCTCTCGGCCGTTGGGGGAGGCCTGGACGGACTCCGGACTGAGGATCGCGTCAAAGGTGAGCCGGTGTCCGCCGTCGGCCTCACGGAAGACGCCGAACCCGCGGGAGAGCCGGTCAGTGAGGTCGTAGTCGCTGGTGCGATCGGCGGCGATCGCCAGGCCGATGGCCGTTGAGGCTCCGGGGTAGGGGGAGCGGTGGACTCGGCGGCCGAAGCGCTCGCGCAGGAGCCGGGGGACCAGCGGAAGCCCGGAGGCGCCGCCGACCAGGTAGACGCCGGCGATGTCAGTCAGGTCCGGTCTGCCGTCATCAAACCTGCCGACCAGAGGGGCCATCGTGGCCAGGGAGCGCTCGATGAGCGGGGTGCAGGCCTGGTACAGGTTCGCCACCGGCAGAACGATGTCCTGCCCCCGCAGGACGATGAGCGCTCGGCGGCTCTGGGGCGTCAGGTGCTCCTTGGCGTCCCGGCACTGGTCCAGCAGCTCGTCGAGCTCGGTGGGGGAGAGGTCCTCCTCCGCGACACCGGCCTTGTCAAGCACCATCGTGGCCATGAGCAGATCGACGTCGTCACCACCCAGGTCGCCCAGCCCGTGAGAGGCCAGGACCTCGTGCGAGGTGCCTATGACGTCGACCAGCGAGGTGTCGAAGGTACCTCCTCCCAGGTCGTATACCAGGACCCGAGTGCGCTTGGATGAGACGGTCGTCGCCTTGCGGTGCGTGTACTCGAAGCCGGCGGCGCTGGGTTCGTTGAGCATGGCGGCCACGCGGAAGCCCGCCTGCTGGAAGGCCTCCAGGGTCAGCAGCCGCTGGGCCCCGTAGGCGTGGGCGGGCACCGCGACAACCGCGCGGGCGCGGCTGACGTCCACATCCTGCTTCGCCAGCTCGGCCTTGAGGTGATGCAGGTAGCTGGTGAGAACCTCCAAGACGGAGAAGGTCCGTTCACCCAGGGGCACCGGAGTGGCGGCCGTCAGCGTGGGTGAGGTCAAGACCCGCTTGAGACTGCGTAGCAACGGGGCTCCCTGGTGGGCGGCCTGTCTGGCCGCGAATCCGTGGACGAGCTCGCCATCGCGCAGTGCCGTCAGCGAGGGGATGAAGTCGTGCTCGTCACCGTGCTCATCGGCGAAGCTGAGAACCGGGTAGTTTCCTCGATCAGCGCGAGCGACGACGGTACGGGTCGTTCCCAGGTCGACCCCCAGGTCGATGTCCGTCATCGATTCGGTGTCGGCCCCCATGTCGGGAAGAGCTCTGCTGTCGATGCTGTCCAGGCTGTTCGTGGTGTCCGCTGCCATGCGGTGACCCTATCGTGACGGCCTCGCTTTTCTGGGGAACGAGGCCGCGTCGAGCGTTCTTTGTGGGACGTGACAATCGGCTCATCGTGGTTGCTCGCCGGTTGGGACGAAAGACCGTGTCGCTCGTCGGCGGGCATCGCGTACCCAGAGGGTAGTGGTTGCGGGCGCTCCGTCCGCGCGCGATCAGTTAGGCACCGAGGCCGTCGGCGGGTAAGAATACTGTTGGGTTGCGCTCACGCGACCCGGTCCTCCGCGCCCGCCCGCCAGGGTGGCAGACAGGGGCACTCACTCTCTCATCGGGAACGGTATGAGCACCATTCTCTTCCTCGTGATTGTCGTCGTCGTGACGGCCCTCGTCTTCGACTTCACCAACGGTTTCCACGACTCGTCCAACGCCATGGCGACGTCGGTGGCGACGGGGGCCTTCACGCCCAGGCGAGCGGTTCTTGTGGCCGCCGTGCTCAACGTGATCGGCGCCTGCCTGTCGACAGAGGTCTCCAAGACGATCTCTCACGGGATGTTCGACGACGCTGTGATCCAGGCGGCGCCGGCCATGATCTTCGCCGGTTTGGCCGGCGCCATCCTGTGGAACCTGGCGACCTGGCTCTTCGGGCTCCCGTCGTCCTCATCGCACGCACTGTTCGGGGGCCTCATCGGGGCGGTCGTCGTCGCAGCCGGGGTCCAGGGCGTCCACTGGGGAACAGTGATCTCCAAGATCATCCTGCCGGCCGTCATCGCACCGGTCGTGGCCGGACTGGCGGCAGCTCTGGCCACGGCGCTCGCCTATCGCATCGCGCACCCGAGCAACCCCTACTCGCAGAGGCTCTTCCGCAACAGCCAACGAGTCACCGCCTCGTTGGTGGCCCTGTCCCACGGGACCTCCGACGGTCAGAAGACCATGGGGGTCATCACTCTCGCGCTCGTCGCCGGCGGCTACCAGGAGGCCGGCACCGGACCTCACTGGTGGGTCATCGCCGCGGCGGGACTCGCCATCGGTCTGGGAACCTACTCCGGCGGGTGGCGCATCATGCGCACCATGGGGCGAGGACTGGTGCATGTCGAGGCCCCGCAGGGCTTCGCCTCCGAGACCGCCTCGACGGTGGCGATCCTGGCCTCCTCCCACCTCGGCTTCGCGCTGTCCACCACTCACATCTGCACCGGGTCGATCCTGGGCTCGGGGATCGGTCGGGGCACCAAGGTGTCGTGGGGGACGGCCGGGAAGATGGGCATCGCCTGGCTGGTGACGCTTCCGTGCTCCGGCCTGGTGGGAGCAGCCACCTCCTACGTCGCGGTCAAGGGCGGGGTGCCGGGAACCGTTGTCGTTATCTGCCTGCTCGTCATCGGAGCCATGGCGATCATCCGGCAGGCCAGTCACAACCGCGTGGACTTCTCCAACGTCAACGACGCCTCCGAGGTCGTCGTCGCCAGGCAGGACCCGGAGCTGGGACGTGAACCGCGCACGCTCGAGGAGGTACGCTCCGAGATCGTCAACGGTGCGGCGGATCAGGAGAGCGTACAGAGGATGACGACGGGATCCGTGGCATGACCGGCATGACGATCGACTGGAGCTCCCTGGGGCTGGTGACCGTGGTGACGGTGCTGGGTACCGCCTTCGTCCTTGCCGTCTGCTCACTGGCCGCACGCATGCTTGCCATCGTTCACACCAAGCACGAGTCCGGTCAGGTGGAGGGCGTGCGTCTGGACCAGATACTGGCCGGAGTCTTCATCACCATCGCCGCCCTGATCGCCCTGTTCGGCCTGTGGCTCATCATCCCGTACTTCCACTGACCCCGACTGGCCGTTCGCCGGTCTTCCACCGGTCACCTGCTGGGCGCCTGCCCGACACGGAGGAGTGGTACTGCTAACATCCGAGCGTGACTGAGGACCTCAAGGGCCTGGCCCTGAACGCTATTGCCGCTACCGGCGCGGCCGACGACCCCGACTACCCACGCTTCCACGTCGTCCCACCGGTGGGGCGACTCAACGACCCCAACGGGCTCCTTGTCGACGGTGCGACCTATCACGCCTTCTACCAGCTCAGCCCGTTCCACCCTCACCGCAAGCTGGTGTACTGGGGACATTCCTCCTCAACGGACCTGCTGCACTGGCACCATCATGACCCGGCCATCATCCCGGACTCCTCCTACGACTTGTCCGGCGCCTACTCCGGCAACGCGATCGTCCTGGAGGGCCACGAGCTGGACGGCGCCCCTGCCCAGGCCCCGTACCAGCTCTTCTACACCGGCAACCTCAAGGACCCGGTGACCGACGAGCGCACCGCCAGTCAGTGCCTGGTCACCAGTAGTGACCTGAGTGATTTCACCAAGTGGCCCGGCAACCCCCTCATCCCCGCCAACGCCGAGGGGTACACGGCTCACTACCGCGACCCGCAGGTCTTCCGGGACCCCGACCGGCCGGGGGAGTACCGGATGCTCATCGGCGTCCAGCGCGCCAACGAGACCGGTGCCGCGGTCCTGTACCGCTCCCGGGACCTGGTTTCCTGGGATCTGGAGGGAGAGCTGAGCTTCCCGGGCGCGGGCGGTGCCTTTGACTCCTTCGGCTACATGTGGGAGTGCCCCGGCCTGGCGCGGGTGAAGGACGAGGTGACCGGCGAGGACTGGGACGTCCTCATCTGGTGCCCTCAGGGCATCACCCCGGACCGGGAGGGCTTTGAGAACATATTCCCTTGCGTCTACACGGTGGGGCACCTTGTCGGCACCGAGCTGCGGGATACCGGTGGCGCCTTCCACGAGGTCGACCGCGGCTTCGAGTTCTACGCTCCCCAGGTCTTCGCCCGCCGGCCCTCCGAGCCGGGCCCGGTGCTGCTGACCGGGTGGGCGGGTAACGCCTCCGAGGACGACCAGCCCTCCATCGAGACCGGCCGGTGGGTCCATGCCTTGAGCCTGCCTCGAGCGCTGAGCCTGAAGAACGGCCGTCTCATCCAGCGTCCCTCCACCGAGCTGCCCTACGACGCCGGACAGCCGGCACTTGTGGGTGCGTGCCTGAGCGGAGGCGGGCACGAGGTCGCTGAGCTGCACGGGCACCGCAGCTGGCAGCTGCGCCTGGAGGCTGACACGGACCGTACCTCGGGAGCGTGGGGGGTGCGGATCGGCTCAGCCGAGTCTCACGTGGACATCATGCTGCACGGGGGAGCCATCCGGGTGGATCGCTCCACCTCGCGCTACACCCAGCACGGCGCCACTCGCACGGTGACGCTTCCTGAGGACTGTACGCCGGCTCTGGAGGTCCTTCACGACCGCTCACTGACGGAGGTCTTCGTCGGCGATGGGAACCTGATCCTCACGCTGCGCAGCTTCGTCGAACCGAACAGCTCGGGAGCCCGGGTCATGGTGGAAGGCTCACTCGTCCTAGCCTCCGGCAGGACCAGAGTCTTTGAACCCGTGCCCGTGAGCCTCTGAGAATCCCGAAACGACGGGGAAAAATCGAGGTGAGATATCCCGGGCACACGGAATCGACCGGGATCGCTCTCTGCGGTTGCAGGGTGCTGTGACTCACTGTACTGTGACCAACGATTGACATAGGTGTGGCCGCCGGGA
>ERZ773099.2623-NODE-2623-length-12236-cov-7.756834_pt1 | contig 12236 bp, 13 predicted proteins | sample MGYA00511120_ERZ773099 | MGnify/ENA primary metagenome ERZ773099 (study PRJEB29015, sample SAMEA2738012) | human oral metagenome | biome: human oral; feature: human-associated habitat; material: dental | place: China | collected 2104 ... | reverse complement strand
CTATGTGGAGGATTTGCAGGCATTGAGCGGGCAAAAAAGATGCGCTAAGATGGCGGTGCTGAATTTATCAGTGCTTCCCTAGCCAGACTTCCCCAACATCGGGCTGCCGTATACAGACTTTATGCGGCAGCCTTTTCATGACCGCCTTCATTTTATCAGTACTTCGCTAAAGAATTTATCAAGCACTTTCATATTTAATAGTATCCACTTCCATAATTTTATGCTATAATAACTACATTATTTTGGTTGCATGTATTTATAGGAAAATAAACCTCTTTTCCCTAGGACATAATGCCGAGGAGACCATCTGTGACATGACAAAAATCGTTCAAATGATATGGGGCAACCGCGTCACGCTGCTGTGCGTGGCTGCAGTTGCGGCATTGGCTGTACTCTCGTGGCGCACGCTTGCCGTCTCTCCATACACCCCACAGCAGGCGGAGTATGCCGTCATCGAGGGCAGCCCCGAGTACAAGGACATCATCGGGTTCGACCCCGAGAACTTCGACTGGCAGCCCTACAACTTCCCCACCCCGCCGCCCATGCCGGAGGGCACAAAGACCATCTATCTCTCGTGGAAGATTCCCGAGACGACCCCACTCTTCGTCAATCACCTGCTTTTTGCAACGACGAATCAGGATGCCTACGTCTACCTCGACAACGAACTCATCTATATGCACGGCAACTGGCTGCAGCTCACGGACTCGCGCGGGCGAACGATGCACTTCATCCATGTGAACGAAGGCTTCGCGGGCAAGCGACTCACCATCATGCTGCACTCCGGCTATGCGAACTGGCTCGGCAGCATCGGCTACTTCTATATTGGCAATGAAAACGCCCTCATCCGCAAAATCGGGCTGGCGGATGCAATCTACACGGCGAGCCTCTCCATTGCCCTCTCGCTCATCGTCTTCCTCGTCATGGATCTCGTCTGGCGCGGCATCCACGCACGACGCAAAATACAGCTCTACCTCATTGCCTTCCTCGTGAGCTTCATCCTGTGGACGTCGGGCACATCGTCCTTCTTCCCGCGCACCTTCGGCACACCGGAACTCTGGTGGGAACTCCACCTCATCATGCTCTACATCATGCCGCTCGCATTTGCGAAGATCACGCAGGAGATCACATCTCTCAGATATTCTACAATCATACGCGGTATAACAGTTGTCTATATCCTGCTCTTTATCGTCGCCACCATCAGCGAGATCAGCGGATTCGACGGCTATATGAACCTGCTCTTCCTCTTCTACCCCATCCTGTTCATCAGCGCGCTCGTCCTCGCCTATACCCTCCTGCGCTCAGACTGGAATGAGCATCCCGCCTGCCGCTACGGGCTCATCGCCATGATCTCCCTGACCGTCTTTGTCGGCATCGACGCCCTGCATTGGGAATACCACCGGCTCGCATCCGTGGTCTCGACTACGGTCTTCTCCATCTACTCGACCATCCCGTTCGTCTTCTTCCTCATCCGCGAACAGATGCAGAAGGATGCCCGCCTCGCCCAGCAGAACGAGACACTCGCGCGCGAGCTGCAGGAATCGCAGAACGAGGCGGTGCATGACTTCCTCACAGGCGCGTACAACCGCCACCAGCTCGCGGACGGCATTGCGAAATTCTCCGCACTCGCCAATACACGCGGCTTCAACTTCTCGTTTGCCATCTTCGACGTGGATCACTTCAAGACCGTCAACGACACGCGCGGTCACCTCGGCGGCGACAAGATCCTGAGGCAGATCGCCGATACCGTGCGCGCAAAGACGGATCGCCGACACATTTTCATCCGCTATGGCGGCGACGAATTCATCCTGCTCGCCCTGCACCACAATCTCGCGCAGATGGTCACACTCTGCGAGGAACTGCGCAAGGATCTCGAGCAGACACTCGACGGGGTCACCATGAGCTTTGGTGTCTCCACATGGCATGGCACAAACGACCGTATGGCATCGCTGATGGAACGCGCCGACCGTGCCCTCTACCTCTCGAAGGAAAAGGGGCGCAACGCCGTCTCCGGCGAAAATGAGTGTCCGCCCGAACCCGAGAACGCAAATCCCGACACCTAAGGAATCGCTGATAAAATGAAGTCCGTCAGATTGGTGCAGATTTTTTGTCCTATCGAGGAGACAAACCGGACGCATAGCAGAGGCTATGTGGAGGATTTGTCGACACAGAGAGGGCGAAAAAGATGCGCCAAGATGATGGTGCTGAATTTATCAGTGCTTCCCTAACCCCAATACAAGAAAAAGGGGCTGTTGCACAAAGTCATTTTGACTCCGTACAACAGCCCCGTTTTTTTCTTTTATCCCTTGTTTTCACTCAATAATATTCGTATTCTTTTTCATTTTCCTATTGTTCTATATCTAACAGATATGGTATAATAAAGGCAAATATCCGTGAATGATCGCATCCACACCTCTCCCCGAAGGGGGTGCTGACCCATGAATAAAATTCGTGCTTTTCTGCGGGGAAACGTACTCACCCTGCTCTGCGTATCGCTCCTCATCGGAGCCTCCGTACTCGCATGGCGTCTGCTCGCGACGCCGCTCGACCCCTATATGCACGCGGAGTATGCCATCATGAAGGGGGAACCCACGTACAAGGACATCATCGGCTTTCGTGCGGGCAGAATGGACTGGCAGGAGTATGACTATCCCGCCCCGCCGCCTATGCCCGCAGGGACAACGACCGTCTATCTCTCGTGGCGCGTGCCGCTCTCGGCGCGGTTCTTCAACGAACACATCCTCTTTGCAACGACGAATCAGGATGCCTATGTCTACGTCGACGACGAACTCGTCTACATGCACGGCGACTGGAGTCAGCTTACGGATTCGCGCGGGCGTGCATTCCACTACGTCCACCTCGACCAGAGTCTCGCGGGCAAGCGGCTCACGATCATGCTGCACTCGGGCTATCCGAACTGGCTCGGCAGCATCGACTACTTCATGATCGGCTCATCCCGCCTCTTCCTGCGCAACCTCGGCCTCGCCGATGCCATCTACATCTCGAGCCTCTCGGTCGCCGTTGCGCTCATCGTCTTCCTCATCATGGATCTCGCATGGCGCGGCTCACATGCACGGCGCCGCCGCATGCAGCTCTACCTCATCGGCTATCTTGCGACCTTCATCCTGTGGACGACGGGCAGCTCCTCCTTCTTCTCGCGCATGTACGGCATGGCGAATTTCTGGTGGGAGCTCCACCTCGTCACCCTCTACCTCATGCCCATCTTCTGCGCAAAAATTACCCAGGAGATCGTCTCGCCGCGCTACATTGCGCGCGTCAAGACAACGATGAGCGTGTTCGCCGCCCTGTTTGTCACGGCAACCATCACGGAGATTACAGGGCTTGACGGTTACATGAACATGCTCTTCCTCTTCTACCCTCTGCTCCTCGTCGGGTGCCTCCTGCTCATCTACACCCTCGCCCGCTCGAGCTGGGCGCATCATCCCGGCTGCCGCTACGGCACCTTTGCCATGACAGCGATTGTCATCTTCGGCGGCATCGACGCCCTGCACTGGGAGTATCATCAGCTCTCCGTCATGCTCTCGACCACCGTCTTTTCGATCTATGCCGCCATCCCCTTCATTTTCTACACGATCCGTGAGCAAATGCTTGCGGATGCGTCCCTCGCCCGGCAAAACGAGGAGCTTGCCCGCGAGCTTGAGATCTCGCAGAACGAGGCACAGCGCGACTTCCTCACGGGCGCATACAACCGCCATCAGCTTGGAAACGGCTTTGCGACTTTCTCCGCGCTCTCGTATAAGCGCGGCTTCAAATTCTCCTTTGCCATCTTTGACGTGGATCACTTCAAGACCGTCAACGATACAAAGGGACACCTCGCGGGCGATCAGATCCTGCGGCAGATCGCCGATACCATCCACGCGAGGATCGACCGCCGCCATCTCTTCATCCGCTACGGCGGCGACGAGTTCGTCCTCCTCGCCCTGCACTACGACCTCGCGGCCATGGTCGCGTTCTGCGACCATCTCAGGAGCATCCTCGAACAGAGCCTCGACGGCGTCACACTCAGCTTTGGCGTCTCGACATGGCACGGGAAAAAGGATCGCCTGCGCGCCCTCATCGACCGCGCCGACCGCGCCCTCTACATCTCGAAGGAAAAGGGACGCAACGTCGTCTCCGCCGAGAACGAGGAGGGCGCAGCATAGGCCCCCAGTCCTTGGATTGGCAGCCTCCTATAGCCCCCATACCACACTTTATATAATGGACAGAGCGCCGTTTCCGCAGACGGCGCTCTATCCATTCACTTATAAAATCTCGCTTCTATGATAATTGTTACGGAAGAATGCGGACTGCGATGTTCCAAAGCAAACCCTAGTGGAGCAAGCGGGAAAAGTGCGCGGTACGCCCCGGCGGATTTCGTCGTTCAACCGAAGGGCGTTTAGAAATTCGCCGGTATTTAAGCGTACAAGCGCACGAACGCTTGCGAACGAGGCGTTTGCGTGGAGCATCGCAGTCCGTAACACTTGACATAGACCCGAAATCCCATCCTTTTTGCCAATTCCGACACAATATGCTACAATAGGGACGTTTTTATCATGCGTTATTGTTGTAAGGAGAGTTCCAATGCATCAAATCGACAACGGTATCAAGGAAAATTTCTTTCAGTGGCACGGGCGCCTCAACCGCCTGCGCTACCTCAAACGCCTCCTCGCCCTCCTCGGCATCAGCGTGGTGCTCTACATCGTCATGATGGTCTTCGTCATCCTCGTCGGCGACAATACCATGCAAATGGACGAGTCTGCCGCCAATGGCATCTTTGGTCTCTTTACCCTGCTCTGTCTCCCGATCACTGTCTCAAGCTATATGCTGATGATCCGACGCCTGCACGACATCGGGCTCTCGGGCTTTTTCATCCTCCTCAGCTTCATCCCGATCGTCAGCTTCGGATTTTTGCTCTACATCCTTTTCAAGCGGGGCACGGAGGGCGACAACAGCTACGGTCCCGATCCGCTCGGCGCTGCCGCGGCTCCCGCGTCCAAGCTGGACAAAAATCCCTACGCACGCGCGGCCGATACGAACGCACCGACGGATATCACGCCGCCCAAAGACCCACAGGGCTGACGGAGCATTGTCATGAATCAGACACTCTTTTCGACGCACGGGAGACTCACGCGGCGCGACTACGCGCTGACCATCGGCGCACTCGGCGGCTGTGCGTCGCTCCTCACATTTGCCGCCCTCTCCGCCCTTCTGCCGGTCTCCTATTTCGTGGCGACCATGTTTTTCCGCGAGACGGCGACGGCGTTCTGGATTCTCCTCATCACGGGCATCATCCTCATCCTCACCTGCGCCGCAGCCCTCGTACCGCTCTGCGTGATCCCCGCTACGGTGCGCCGTCTGCATGACATCGGCCGCAGCGGATGGTTCGCCTTCCCGCTCGTCTTCATGAGCATCCTCCCGCTCGGACTGCCCACCGTGATACTCCTCTCCTTTCTCAATACCTTTGGAGGGATGGGACAGGTTCCCCTCATCGACGCCATAGAGAGCGCAGACGATCTCATCGCGGTCCTCGCGCTCAGCTACATCCTCCTCTGCGTCATCGCAGTCCCCATCCTCGCCGCTTTCGCCGCCTATGTCTTTCTCAAAAAGAGCGCGGAGCTCCCAAACCGCTACGGGGACATTCCCGTCGAGGAGGAGATTCCCTCCGTTCGCGCGGCATTTTTCGCGGCAACCGGACAGATCGACCGCGCGCACTTTGTATTTCGTGCACTCGTTGTGATCGCCGCCGCAGGGATCGTTCTGCCCACCCTCGGGCAGTCCGTCCTCTATCCCCTTGCCATCATCGGCAAGTCCCTCGGACTCGTCCCCAGCGGCGCGGAGTTCTTCGCCCTGTTCATCGGCGGTGCAATCTACCCGCTCGCCACGCTGCCGCTCGTCCTGCAGCGCCTTCAAACCCTCGGGCACGCGAAGTGGGAGGCGCTTCTCGTCTACGCCGCACTTCTTCCGAACCTCCTCTGCACGGCGGCGTTCGCGCACCTCCTCAGCAGACCCAATCTCGTGGATGAGAGTACCATCGGCGACGCCATCATCGAGGAATTCATCATCTTCGGCACGGCGAACGACACGATCTTCATCGCCCTCTGGATCCTCTGCGGCATCCTCTCCCTGATCGGGATCGTGCGGCTGCTAAAAACGGATGAATGAGTTGGAAGGAAAGCGAGGCAATCATGTTCTGTCCCAAATGCAACAAATTCGTACCCTCCTCTGCAAATGCCTGCCCGAACTGCGGCATTCCCATCATCACCGGTTTCTCCCCAAACTACGGTGCGGGCTTCGACCTCGGTGAAGATGACAGCGAGAGCAGGAACGATGCTCCTCCACGCAAGGTACGGGACTCTGACCTCTATGACGATGTACCGGATATGGACAACGTCATTGCAGATGAGAGCAAGTCCTCCGGCATCGGCAGCAGGCTCAAATCCCTCTTTGGATTTGGGAAGGGATAACGCCAATGCAAAACGCCCCGACAATCGTCGGGGCGTTTTGCATTGCTCAGGATCGCCGAGGAGTCTGTCATACAAAATAAATGGTGCGATTGGCGCGAGTCGAACGCGCGACCCTCTGCTTAGGAGGCAGATGCTCTATCCATCTGAGCTACAACCGCATGCCTCTTGCATTTTATCAAAAGACAGCGCAATATGCAAGTCCTACGCGCGCACCATGCAAAAAGGGCTGCTGCACGAAGCAAGCGTGCAACAGCCCTTTCTCTCTCGGGAAGTGCGCCCTCAGGCGAGCTTCTCCGTATCGACCGTCTGGATGGCAATGTCCTTGATGGAGACCGGATATGCCTCTCCTGCGACAATCGCCTTCTTGTCAATGACGTTCTGCAGACAGGTCGCGACCTCCGCCTTCGTGAGTCCGTCCTTCGGATCCATCAGGTTTACCGTCAGCTCCTTGCCGCTGGACATCTTCATCGTCATGCGCAGCTGTTTCTTCGTCGACATTGTGCTTACCTCCTTTCCTCCGTATTCTCAGCCCCCTCCTCAGTCCTCGAGGACGGCAGAGTCCGTGCGCGTCACCATGCTCAGACCGTGGCGCTGGAGATCCGCGAAGCCCTTGCCGACCGCAAGCGCATCCGCATCCGTGAGCGTCGGCGCAATGGCGCTGATCGTACGGTTCTTGTAGATGTTCTTTCCATCCGTACCGACGCCGGTGATGACCCTGAGCGTGATCTTGCTCGCTGCATCTTTGCGTGCCATGTGGATCAACTCCTTTCTCTTTTGATATCCGTAAGCGCTTTACACAGGAATACCTGCCACAAATGAGAAAAGGAGGAGCCCATCTAAAAATTTTCTTTACATACGAACATATTTTCTATATAATACAGATCAGAAAGGAACAGGTGATTATTTTCTCGTGTCTGTGCGTCTCGCCAACGGCAGACAGGAGGGGCGGCGCACCCGCCCATAGGAAAGGAGATCCGAAATGAACTGGACGAAGAGAGAAATGCTCATGCAGCGTCTGCCTGAGGCAGCGGATATTCTCGCACTCGTACCCATCACCGGCGCGGGCGGCGGCAATGAGACCGTGATTCACACCGCCGCAGGCGACTGTCTGACACTGCACGCCGCCACAGAATACGTCCTCTCCTGTCTCGCGGGACGTGAGGACAAGGAGCTGCGGCTCATCCGCCGCAATGCGGCACGGCAGCTCGCGCGGCGGCGCAACATCATCCTCCCCATCCTGCACGGCTGCGTCCTTGCCCCTATCATGGTGCGGTACGTGCAGAAGCGCCTCGGCAGGCTCGGCTACATCAACATCGCGCGCACGCCCCTCATCGCACGCAGTGCACACGGCACGGACGTGGCTCTGCAAAGCGGCACGGTCATCCATACGCTCTGGCAGCCGCCCACCGTCAGGAAACTCATGCAAGAAGGACGCGCCGTCCACTACAAGCTGCTCCTCGATGTCAAGCGGCAGCTCGACAGCGCAGCAGAATACGCGTAGGCGCGACAGTTGACGCTACGATATCAGGCTTGTATTTTTTCGCTGTTCGTTGTATCATACAGATACAGAACAATGGAGGGTACAATATGCAGATTTCGAGCCGTTTCACCATCGCCATCCACATTCTCATCTGCGTCAAGCTCTACGGAGAGCAGGCGCCCGCGACAAGCGAAACGCTTGCGGGCAGCATCGGCGTACATCCCGTCGTCATCCGCCGCATTCTCGGGCAGCTGCGCCGTGCGGGACTGATTACCGTTGCACGCGGCAGGGAGGGCGGTGCCCACATTGCGCGTCCTCTCAGTGACACCACCCTCGCGGACATTTTTCGTGCCGTGGAGAGCATCGGGGACGACACGCTCTTCAGCTTCCACGAGAATCCGAATCCTGCGTGCCCCGTCGGACGGAGCATCCACGCGATCCTCGACCGCCACCTCGATGCCATCCAGCGCGCAATGGAGCGCGCGATGGAGTCGGTCACGCTCGCGGATGTGATTGCCGAGGCGCGGGAGCGGGTTGAAGCAGAATGATCCGCATGCATCCCACAAACTGCAATATATTCAAGGTGGTCCTTCCCCGTTTGTGACGGGCAGTTTAGGGCATATCGGCGGTCAGTAACGCCCCATAGCGCTCCCTGAGTCCTGTTTCCACTGCACTGAATGCGGGGATGTACTGCGTCAGGATATCCCCGACCAGTTTCTGTGCAAGCGCACTGTTATAGATGTGCGTCACGTCGTTCCGTGCACGGAGCATACAAAGCCATGTGTCCTCATCGAGGAAGTCATAGAGGCGGTATGCCTCCTTGATGATACTGCGCGGCGACCCGGAGGCGGCGACCTCCAGTCCCTCATAGCGCAGGAGATCCTTGAGGAGTTTCCACCCAAGCTCAAACTGAATAAAGAACTTGTCAATGATCCCGCTGATGATGAATTCATTTGTCAAGTCCTGTGTGCGTGCCTGTCGCAGAACTTTTAGGTGGCGCACAAATTCGTCATACCGCTTCATAGAGAATCACTCCGTCCCGTTCAATCTCTGCCCTGAGCGCAGGAGAAACCGTGCCGTCCATATGGACAAGGTCAAACGAGAGCAGTGTCTCCACATCCTCGTCCACGGCAAAGGAAAAATCGCGGAACTGCGGGCATCCATAGACGGCGAGGTCGATATCACTCCTGTCCCCATGCGTACGCCGTGCGCGCGAGCCAAAGAGGACAAGCCGCTCTGCACCGTAGGTGCGTGCAAGATTTCGCAGTGCTTCAAAGATCTGTTTCTCCCGCGCTGCCCATGATATTTCGCCGTAATGCCGCATCCCATACCTACTTTCCGATGCAGAACTCGCTGAAGATGCGATCGATGAGGTCGGTGTCCAAGGTCTCACCGAGGATTTCGCCGAGGATGTCGTAGGCGGCGCGCAGGTCGATGGAGACGAAGTCGCTGCCCATGTCCGCCGCGAGCGTCCGCTCCGCCTCATCGAGGTGAACGAGGGCACGGCGCAGTGTCTGTACCTCGCGCTCCTTGTTCGGCAGCGCGCCGTCGCTGAGGTCGCCCTCCATCATCCGGACGCGCGCAGCGATGGTCTCGCGCAGGACGTCCATCCCGGTGCCGGCGTGCGCGGAGATCATCAGGACGGGGGCGTTCATGCCGTCGAAGTCGGTGGCTCTGAGAACGGAGGCACAGTCTTCCTTGTTGCAGAGGATGATGGTGTCGGCGTTCATCGTACGCAGGCGTTTGAGGATTTCCCTGTCCTCGTCGGTGAGTGCGCTCGAGCTGTCAAAGACGGCGAGGACGAGCTCTGCATCCGCGAGATGCTGCTCCGTGCGTGCAACGCCGATCCGCTCGACGGCGTCCTCAGCCGCACGCAATCCTGCGGTATCGAGGAGTCTGAGCGGAATCCCTTCGACGCTGATCTCCTCCTCGATCACATCCCGCGTGGTGCCGGGGACATCGGTGACGATGGCGCGCTCCGTGCCGACCAGTGCGTTGAGGAGGCTGGACTTGCCGACGTTCGGGCGGCCGACGATGACGGTCTTGACGCCCTCACGCAGGATGCGTCCCGCCTCCGCGCCCATGAGGAGGCGGCGAACGGCGTCCGCAGCAGCAATAATGTCCTCTCTGAGTGCGGCATTTTGCACGGCAGGAATGTCGTCCTCGGGGAAGTCGATCCCCGCCTCAATGCGTGCGATCGCGCCGAGGAGACGCCTGCGGACCGCTGTGATCTTCTCCGAGAGTGCGCCCGCCATGCGCTCGCGTGCGGCATGCGCGGCGCGGGCGCTCTTTGCCGCGATGAGTTCCATGACACCGTCGGCGCGCGCAAGGTCCAGCCGTCCATTGAGAAAGGCACGCTTGGTGAATTCGCCCGCCTCTGCCGGACGCGCCCCTGTTTCCCATGTGCGCAGCAGCACCTCGCGCAGGACGATCGTGCCGCCGTGGCACTGCAGCTCGACGGTATCCTCGCCCGTATACGAGTGCGGCGCACGCATGTAGAGGAGAATCCCCTCGTCGATGATGGTGCCGTCTGCCGCAACGATATTCCCGTAGCGTGCGGTGTACGGCGCAATCTCCCCAAGCGTCCCGCGTATGGGACGAAAAACCGTACGCGCAATGTGCAGAGCGTCTGCCCCGCTCACACGAATGATGCCGATGCCGCCCGTTCCCTGCGGGGTGGCAATCTGGCTGATGGTTTCCTCGGTCATGCTTTCCCTTTCCCGTTTCTCAAAAATGTCGGAAAGAGGTGTGCTGTATGAAGCGTTCTGCTCCGTACAACACACCTCATTTTATTGATCCGTGTTTCCATATTGCAGGTATTTTGTATGATTTTCCCGTATCATCCAAAGTACCCTCATCGGGGTGCTCCCTCACCGCTCGTAGCGGTCGTAGCTGCTCTCCTCATAGTCCCGCGCGTAGCGTCTGCGCTTCGGGACGATGACGACGTAGCGGCGCGGGTTGTCGCCCGCACTGTAGGTGGTGACGCGGCGATTGTCCTGCAGCGCCATGTGGATGATCTTGCGCTCGTGGCGGCTCATCGGCTCAAGGTGGATCTCCTCGCCGATGCGGCACGCCTTGTCCGCGAGATGTCCCGCGAGCCGCGTAAGGGTCTCCTCACGGCGCGCACGGTAGTCCTCCACGTCGAGGATGATGCGCCCATAGCCGTTCTCCGGAATCCTGTTTACGACGAGGTTCGTGAGGTACTGCAGTGCGTCGAGAGTCGAGCCGTGCTTGCCGATGAGGATGCCGAGATTTTCGCCCCGCATGTTGAAGATCGTGCCTGACGGGGTATCCGTTCGGCGCAGTGCGACGGTGAGATGCATGGAGGCAAAGATCTCGCTGAGGAATTTCTCGGCAGCAGCCGCCATCTCGTCCGTGAGTGGGATGAGCAGACTGTCGGTACGCTCACGACGCTGCGGACGAAAATCATCCTGCCTCTCGTCGATGCCGGAGCGTGTATGGTACGTACGATGCTCGTCTGCACCGCTGCGCGCACGGTAGTCGCGCGGTGCGCGGCTCTCTCCATAGCTGCGCGCAGGATAGTCCCGCCGCGGTTCACCGTAGCCGCCGCGGCTGTTTTCGCGCGGCGTGCGCGCTTCTTCATAGGAGCCGCGCCCAACGTTCTCACGGCTCTCGCCGAAGGTGCGGCGCGGTGCGTTCTCCGCAGCATTTTTGCGCGCGGAGGAACGCAGATCGGTGTGAAATCGCTTCGGACGCACGCCAAAGCCGTCGTCCTCTGTGCGCACTTCCTCGGTCGGCGGCGCTGTCGGCACGGGCGGCGGCGCGAGGACGGTCGGCGGCGGCGGGGTCTGTATCTCTGTACGCTGCGGCAGGATCACGGGGCGTGTCGTGACGCGGATGCGTGCCTCGCGTTTGCCCCATAATCCGAGGAATCCGCCGGACGGCTCCTGAATGACCTCGTAGGTGACCTCGGCTCTCCCGCAGCCAAGTTTATCAAGGGCGGCTCCAAGCGCTTCCTCGACGGTATTTCCGGTGGTCTCGATGATCTCTGCCATATCAGTGCGCCTCCTTCACCGGTGCATTCTCGCCCCGATACATCCACCACTGCTGGGTGATCTGGACGACGTTCATCGTTACCCAGTAGAGTACGAGCCCCGAGGGAAAGGTGAGGCTGATCCATCCGATGAAGAGCGGCATGACGGTCATCATGATCTTCATCTGCGCGTTCATCTCGGTGGAGGTCATCTTCTGCTGGAGATAGGTGGTCGCAGCGGACAGCACGGGCAGGATGTAGAGCGGATCGGGCTCCGACATGTTCGGCAGCCAGAAGAACG
>ERZ773099.2622-NODE-2622-length-12238-cov-12.552163_pt1 | contig 12238 bp, 9 predicted proteins | sample MGYA00511120_ERZ773099 | MGnify/ENA primary metagenome ERZ773099 (study PRJEB29015, sample SAMEA2738012) | human oral metagenome | biome: human oral; feature: human-associated habitat; material: dental | place: China | collected 2104 ... | reverse complement strand
ACCCGCGGTGGCTGGCGACCACGACGTCGGCCCCGCCCACGGACAGGCGGGCGCCAGCCTGCATCTGGGTGCGCATGGAGCCGGAGACCACCAGGGCGAGGGCAATGAGGGCGGTGCTCATGGCCACGGCCACCAGGGCGGCGGCGGTGCGGCGCACATCAAGCAGGGCGGGCATCAGCGGGCCCCCGTCCCGCTGGCGCGCCCGGTCCCCGGGCGGGTGGGCAGAGGCCCTGGGGACGCCGGGGCGTCCGGGGTGGTGTGGGCGGTCCCCGGGGCGGTGTGGGTGCCGGCCGGGTGGTGCACGGGGGCGTCGCCCACGACGTGCCCGTCGCGCAGGCGGATAACACGGCTGGTGGCGGCCGCGGCGTTCTCGTCGTGGGTGACCATGACGACGGTCTGGCCGAGCTCGGCGCACATGCGGGCCAGGGTCTCCAGCAGGGAGGCGGCCGAGGCGGTGTCCAGGGCGCCGGTGGGCTCGTCGGCGAAGACCACCGCCGGGCGGCCAATGAGGGCGCGGGCCACGGCGACCCGCTGCTGCTGGCCGCCGGAGAGCTCGGTGGGGCGGTGGGTCAGGCGGTCCCCGATCCCCAGGGCGGAGACGACGGCGTCCCACCACTGAGGCTGCGGCCTGCGGTGGGCCAGGCGCAGGGGCAGGAGGATGTTCTCCTCGGCGGTCAGGGTGGGCAGGAGGTTAAAGGACTGGAAGACGAACCCCAGCTGGTCACGGCGCACGTCGGTCAGCTGCCTGTCGTCCATGCCCGTCAGGTCGGCCCCGGCGATGAGGACGCGCCCGGAGGTGGGGGCGTCCAGGCCGGCCAGGCAGTGCAGGAGGGTGGACTTGCCGCTCCCCGAGGGCCCCATGACGGCGACGAACTGGCCGGTGGGAACGCTCAGGCTCACCCCGTCCAGGGCGGTCACGCGGGCCTGTCCCGAGCCGTAGACCTTGGTCAGCCCAATGGCGGCCACGGCGGGCGTGCCCGGGACGGCGGGGCCCGGGGCGCCAGGAACCGGGGTGACGGGGACCGGGGCGGACGGTGCGGCGGGCGCCCCCGTCCCCGGGACGGGCGGTGCGGCAGGCACCGGTACGCCCCTCGCGGCGTCTGCCGCGGGTGCGGCGGGGTACTGGTCGTGGCGGACCATGCGTGGCCTCCTTAAGGCTCTGGGCTGGTTGCGGGTGCTCCCCACGCCCCTGACGCTAGGGACTCCGCCCCGGGACGGGAACGCCCCGAACGTCGTCGGTCCCGCCCGTGCGTCCCCCTAAAGGCGGAGGCCCCTGCTGCCCGGCGGTCAGCTCAATCCCCACTGAAAACCCCGCACATAGATCCGGAGGCCCCTTGCGGGCGCTGGCGGTCAGCCACCGCCCGTGCGTCCCTTAGAGGCGGAGGCCCTGCGGAGGCCTCGCGGACCGCCGTCGAGCGCCTCACCTCTCCGACCGTGCCCCCTAAAGTCGGAGGCCCCCGGCCGTCTCCACCTCGGGACGACGAATAAGGCAGCGTCAAACAATAGCTTTGTTATATGCTAGATTATTTTAGTATGTGTTTATAGCCTCTGTTTCCTTGCTCCCGGCGAGGAGACGGCAGACCAGTCCCAGCATTCCTTCAGGCATCCCGATAGTCTGGGTACGTGACTGTGCCCGCCCCCCCACGCCCGGCGCCGCTGCCGAGCACGCTGCCCACCGACCGCACCCTGGTCATGGGCGTCATCAACGTCACCCCGGACTCCTTCTCCGACGGCGGCCGCTGGCTGGCCCCCGACGCCGCCCTCGCCCACGCCCGCACCCTGCTGGACCAGGGCGCCGACCTGCTCGACGTCGGGGGCGAGTCCACCCGGCCGGGTGCCGAGCGCGTCACCCCCGACACCGAGCAGGAGCGCGTCCTGCCCGTCGTCGAGGCCCTGGCCGCCCAGGGCGTCGTGGTGAGCGTGGACACCGTCCACGCCGCCACCGCCGCGGCCGCCGCGGCCGCCGGGGCCCTGGTGGTCAACGACGTCTCGGGGGGCCTGGCCGACCCGGGCATGTACGACGTCGTGGCCTCCACCGGCGTGGTCTACGTCTGCCAGCACTGGCGCGGCGACCCCGGGACCATGGACCGCCTCACCGACTACCCCCGGGGCGTCCTGGCCGGGGTGGAGGCCGAGCTGGCCCAGCGCCTGGACGGGCTTATGTCCGCCGGGGTGGCCCGTCACCAGGTCGTCATCGACCCCGGGCTCGGCTTCGCCAAGACCCACTCCCAGTCCTGGGAGCTGCTGCGCTCCACTAGCCGCCTCGCCCAGGACCTGGGCCTGCCGGTCCTCGTGGGGGCCTCCCGCAAGCGTTTCCTGGCCCTGGCCGCTGACCCGGCCCGGGCCACCGACCCCCTGGCGCGTGACTCCGTCACCGCCGCAACCACCGCCCTGGCCGCCAGCGCGGGCGCGTGGGCCGTCAGGGTCCACGAGATCCCGTCCAACCTGGACGCCGTCCGCACCGCCTCCCTATGGAAGGACCACCGATGAGCAGCACCACCGCCCCTGACCGGATCCGCCTGACCGGTCTGTCAGCCCGTGGTTTCCACGGTGTCCTGCCCTTTGAGAAGGAGGAGGGGCAGCTCTTCCTGGCCGACGTCACCATGGACCTGGGCCCGCGCGGGACCGTCGTGGCCTCCGTGACCGACGACCTGGACGACGCCGTGGACTACGCCGCCGTGGCCGACGCCGTCGTGGAGGTCATTACCGGGGAGAGCGTCAACCTCGTCGAGACCCTGGCCGAGCGCATTGCCGACGTGGTCCTGGCCTTCCCCCGCGTGCTCCAGGTGGAGGTCAGCGTCCACAAGCCCCAGGCGCCCCTGGACGTGGCCTTCGACGACGTCTGCGTCACCATCACCCGCCAGGGCGTGACCAGCGAGCCCCGCCCCGAGGGCGCGGGCGCCCTGGGCGGGCACGAGGCCCTGCCGGCACGCGGGCAGGCCGGGCGCCCGGCCCCGGCAGGACGTGAGGAGCTGGTGGGACGTGCGGACGCACCGGCCTCCCGGCCCGCCTCGGGGCGTGAGGACGACCTGGTCGCCCCCTTCGTCGACCCCGCCCACTCCGTGGTCGCGGCCGCGGACTCCGCCGCCGACATCCTCCCCGGGGGCTCGTCCTCCGCCGCGGCCACCGGCCCGCGCTCCCTGGCCGGGGGCGCCGACGCCGGCCGGTCGCGGGGGCTGGACCAGGACCCGGCGTCCTCGGCACCGGCACCTGACTCCTGGGACGACCAGAGCCCCGCCTGGGCCCTGTTCGCCTCCTCCACCCAGGAGCCCACCACCAGCGCGGCCGCGGCGGACGGCATTGTGCCGCCCATGTTCCGTGAGGACCACCTGGTGGCCACCGAGCCCGCCTCGGCCTCCTCCGCCGAGCTGCCCTGGCAGGCCGGGCTCTCCCCGGTCATCCCCTCCCCGGCGACGGGGGGCGCGCACCCGGGTGCCTCGGACGTCCTGGGGCGCGCCCCGTCCTCGGGGCGTCCCGAGCAGGACCGGGCCGGGGACCCGGCCCCGACCGCCTCCGAGGAGCCCGTGGACCAGGGCCCCCACCAGCACTCCTACACCCCGGCGTCCTCTGCCTCGGTCTCCGCCTCCTCCGCCGAGCCGGTCGGGTGGTCCGAGCACCCCCAGGAGGCCGGGGGCACCCCGGTCCCTGAGCGGGCCGGCCGCGTCAGGGACGAGGTCGCCCTGGACGCCGTCCTGGGCGAGGGCACCCCGGCCCGGGCGGTGACGCCCGACGAGCCCCTCGGAGCGGGCCCCGCCGGGACCCCTGGCGGGACTCTTGGCGGCGAGCCCCGGCCGCAGACGGCCGCGTCCGCCCCCAGCGGGCAGCAGGCCTCCGGGTCCCACCGCGGCGGGGAGCCCTGGGAGCCAGAGGCCTGGGAGCCCGAGCCCCAGGCCCTCCCCGAGCCCGTCGCGCAGGACGCCCCCCGCTCCGGGGCCCACGCCCTGGATCCGACGCCGCAGCAGGACGCCTCGGTCCCGGTGGTGCTGGGCCCGGAGATGGTCCCCACCCCACAGCCTGACGCCCCGGCCCACCGGCCGTGGAGCCCCTCAGCGCCCTCCGCCGTGGACTCCATGGCGGCCCCGACCGACCCGGCCGCGGCAGTCGACCCCTCGGGCTCCGGGGACCTGCCCCAGCGCCCCGTGGAGCCCTTTGACTCCCCGACCGACCTGGCGGAGGCGTCCATTGACGTCCTGGGACAGGCCCCTGCGCGCCCCGTCCCCGTCGTCATCGGCCTGGGCGGTAACGTCGGCACCGTCGTGATCGCCCTGAGGACCGCCGTCGCCACCCTGCGCAACACCCCGGGCATCACCGTCACCCAGGTGGCGCCCCTGGCGCGCTCGGCCGCGGTGCTGGAGGAGGGCAGCCCCTCCCAGCCCGACTTCCTCAACACGGTGGTCCTGGCGGACACCACCCTGTCCCCGCGCGACCTCCTGCAGGTCTGCCACCAGCTGGAGGACGCCGCCGGGAGGCTGCGCACCGAGCCCAAGGGACCGCGCACCCTGGACGCGGACATTATCACCTACGGTGAGATGACCTCCGACGACCCCGAGCTGACGATCCCGCACCCGCTGGCCGCCCAGCGGGCCTTCGTCCTGGCCCCCTGGGCCGAGGCCGACCCCTTCGGCGAGATCAACGGCCAGTCCGTCGCCGCCCTGGCCGACGTCGCCCCCGACCGGGACGGCCTGCGCTGGCTGGCCCTGGACTGGCTGGAGTCCGACCACCTCCCGGCCCTGCCCACGGGTCAGTACGTGGCCCCGCCCACCGGTTCCGCGGAGCAGGACCCGGAGGAGCCCGCTCCTGACGCCGGGCACCCGCTGCCTGAGGCCGCTCCACAGGACGCCGGGGCGCAGGCGCCCTGGCAGGAGGAGCCCGCCGCACCCGCCGAGCCGTGGAGCACCTCCGCCTCCCTGCCCCCCGTCGCCCAGTCCTCCTCCCGCTCCGCCCGTAGCGCCAGGTCGGCCCGTAGCCCCCGCTCCGCCCCCGGGGCCGAGTTCGCCTCTGGGGCCGAGCCCGTGCCCGCTGACGGGGCTGGTGCTCCTGGTGCCGCCGGCGTCGCGGAGGCCGCCCCCCAGGGGCGTGCCCAGGAGTGGCGTGACGGCATCGGCTCCCTGTTCCCCGACAGCCGGTCCGGCTCGTGGTCCGAGCCCCTGGGGTGGAACGACGTCCTGGGCCGGGACGGGCGGTCGTCCTGATGCACCGCACGCGGTGGACTACCCTCCTCGCGTGCTTCCTCCTCCTGGCGGTCCTCTCCGGCGCCGGGTACGACCTGAGCCTGCGTCACCACGGGTGGGTCCCGGCAGTCAGCCTCTGGGGCGGGGCGGCGGTCCTCGTCATGACGCTCGTCGTCCTGGTGGCAGGGCGTGGCGTCAGGAGGCTGCGTGCGCACGAGCCCACCTGGATGACCCCGACGGGCGCCGCCATGACCGCCCTGGCGGCCCAGTCCTCCAGCCTGGGCGCGGCCGCGCTCGGCGGGCTCTACGCCGGGGCGCTGGTGTGTGCCCTGGTCCACCGCGGGACGCCCGCCATGACGGGCCTGACGTGGAGCGCGGGCGGCTGCGTGGCGGCCTGCGTCCTGTGGCTGGGCACCGGTCTGCTCGTGGAGCACTGGTGCGCCATTGACGAGTCCGACGACGACGCCCAGGACCACGGCCCGCACTCCCTCCCGCCCGGGAGCGCCGCCGCCTGACTCGTCCCCCGCGAGAAACAAGTACCGTTCTCGCGAGGGGAGAGGAGAGGTCCTATGAGCCAGACCACTACAGCGACGTCGCCTGACCCCTTTGCGCCCCCGGGCGTCACCTTCTGCCCCGTCTCACCCCGGCTCGTGACCGTCAGGCTCATTGGCGCCTGGGCCGGCGGCGTGGTCCTCGCGGCCGGCCTGGCGGTGCCTGGCGTGCTCCTGAGCCCCTGGTTCCACCTGGGGGGCGTGGCCGCGCTCGTCGGGTCTGCGTGGCTGACCTGGCTCGTCCCCCGCCAGGTCAGGGCCATGGGCTACGCCCTGGGCGAGGACCACCTCCTGTGGCGTCACGGCGTCATGTTCCGCACCCTGTCGGTCGTCCCCTACGGGCGCATGCAGTTCGTGGACACCAGCCAGGGGCCCCTGGCCGCCCACTACGGGATCGCCAAGGTCCGCCTCCACACGGCCTCGGTGTCCACTGACGCCACCATTAACGGGCTCCCGGCCGCCGAGGCCGAGCACCTGCGCCGGATCCTGGCCGAGCGCGGCGAGCAGCGGATGGCCGGGCTGTGAACGACCCAGCAGCCCCCGACGCCGTCGTGCCAGCAGACGGACAACCCGGGCGGACCAGCCGGTTCGCACGGCAGATCCGCCTGCCTGGGCACCTGACCTGGCACCGGGTCCACCCCGTGAGCCTCCTGCTGGAGACCTGGCACACGCTCGTGGCCGTCGTCGCCGTGGGTGCCGTGAACAACCTCGACCAGGTCCGGGACATCTACCACGCCGCCCGCGAGCACGGCCTCAACCTCCTGGACGGCGGGGTGCTGACCAGGGCCGTCATGGTAACCGGGGCCGTCCTGCTGACCTGGACCGGTTTCCAGGTCGCCGTGTGGTGGACCCGCCGCTACGCCGTGGACGCCGACGCCGTCTACTACCGCACCGGCGTCCTCGTGCGCCGCCTGCGTGTGGCCCGTCTGGTACGGATCCAGTCCGTCGACGTGGTCCACCCCCTGGCCGGACGCCTCCTGGGCCTGGGCAGGCTCACCCTGGAGGTCGTCGGCGGCACGGACTCCCACGTCACCATCGGCTACCTGCCCTCACGTGAGCTGACGGCCCTGCGTGAGGAGATACTGCGCCTGGCTGCTGGTGGGGTTGTTACTACTGGTGGGGGTGTTGCCGCTGGTGGAGGTGTTGCCGCTGCTGGTGGGGGTGTGACCGCCAGCGAGCTCGTGACCACTGACGGGGCTGTGACCGCCAGCGAGTCCGTGCCCGCTGACGGAGCCCTTGCCGAGGTGCCCGGAGCTTCCGAGGTCCCTACCCTCGCTATCTCACCCGCCCCATCCACCTCGTCTACCTCACCCATCTCACCTGTAACGTCCGCCTCATCCGTCCCGTCCGCCTCACCCGTTCCGCTCGGCTTTGCCGACGCGCTCGCGGCCCCGGTGCGCCCCGACGGTATAGGGAGGGTGGAGGAGCACGACCTCTACCACGTCGAGCCCAGGATCCTCATTGGCTCCCTCCTGCGCAGCATCGGCGTCCTCTCGGGCGCTGTCGGTGGCCTCCTCCTGGTGACCGTCAGCGTGATCGAGTCCGCGACCGGCCACGCTGGCGCCCCAGGAGGCGGGATCGGGCAGGTACTCGTCATTGTCTCCGGACTCGTGGGCTACCTCTCCTACGCCTGGAAACGCCTGCGCTCAGGCTGGGGCTTCCGCGCCTGCGCCACCCCCGCCGGGATCCGCCTGCGCTACGGGCTGACCGACGCCGTCTCGGTCACCCTGCCGCCCGGGCGCGTCCACGCCGTCGAGCTCTCACGCAATATCCTGTGGCGGTCCAGGGACTGGTGGGGTGTGCGGGTCATGCTCGCCGGGCGGGAGGGCGAGGGCGGCGACGACGTACGCTCCCAGGCCAGCCGCCTGCTCCCCGTCGGCACCCGCACCGACGCCCTGCGGGCCCTGTGGCTCGTGGTCCCCGACCTGGGAGTGGACTGCCCGGACCGCCTGCTCGCCTCCGCCCTGGACGGCCGGGGCTCGCCCACGGGCACCCCGGAGCCCGGGTGGACCGCCTGCGCCCCTCGCCGCTCCCGCTGGCTGGCGCCCCTGGGGTGGAGGTGCCAGGCGGTGGCGCTCACCAGCACCTGCGTCGTCATCCGCCGGGGTCGCTGGCGACGCCGCGTCACGGTGGTGCCCTACCCGCGGATCCAGTCCCTGCGCCTGCGTCAGGGGCCGGTTGCCCGCCGCCTGGGGCTGGCGGGGGTGCTGCTCAATATGGTCGACGCGACCAGCCTCATGGGCTGCCTGGTGCGCAGGATGGACCAGGCCGACGCCGCCCGCACGGGTGAGATGGTGGCGCGCCGTGCCCTGGAGCGCCGCGAGCAGGAGCACCTTGACCGCTGGCTGGAGCGCGCCGCCGGGACCGCTCCCTGGACCGGCGAGGTGGCGGGAGTGTCCCGGCGCCCAGGACGTGAGACGATCACGCCGTGAGCGAGCCCGACCACCGTCCTGACCGTCCTGACCGGCCCGCCAGCAGCCCGGGCCGCCCCGGTCCCGCCAGCCCGGGTCGCTCCGCTGACCTGGGCCGTCCTGCTCCTGCCAATCTGGGCTGCCCTGCTGACCAGCCCGGTTCTGCCGCCCCGGGCCGCCCTGCTGACCAGCCCGGTCCCGCCGCTCCGGGCCGTCCCGGTCCCGCCAGCCCGGGCAGGCGACCGGGTCGTCTGGGGGTGGGGGTCGTGAGCGCGGGCAGGGTGGGTGCTGTCCTCGGCTCCGCCCTGCGCGCCGTGGACCACCAGGTCATTGGCGTCCACGCCGTCTCCCAGGCCTCCCGCGAGCGCGCCGAGACGCTCCTGCCCGGTGTCCCCCGACTTGAGGTCGAGGAGATCCTCGAGCGCTGTGAGCTGGTGCTCCTGGCCGTCCCCGACGACGCCCTGGCGCCGCTGGTGCGGGGGCTGGCCGACCTGGGGCGCTGGCAGGCCGGGCAGATCGTGGTCCACACCTCCGGACGCTACGGCGTCAGGGTGCTGGAGCCCGCCGCGCGCTGCGGAGCCATCCCGCTCGCCGTCCACCCGGCCATGACCTTCTCGGGGATGAGCATGGACCTGCCTCGGCTGGTCGGCTGCCCCATGGCCGTCACGGCCCCCGCCGTCGCCCTGCCCATAGCCCAGGCCCTGGCCGTCGAGCTCGGGGGAGAGCCCTTCGTCCTGGAGGAGTCCGCCCGCCCGGCCTACCACGCCGCCCTGACCCACGGGGCCAACCACCTGGTCACCCTCGTGGGCCAGGCGGTGCGGGTGCTCGCGGCCGCCGGGGTGGACGACGGCGGGCAGGTGCTGCGCCCCCTGCTGACCGCCGCCCTGGAGCGGGCACTGTCGGAGGGGGCCGACGCCGCCCTGACCGGCCCGGTGGCCCGGGGGGACGCGGGGACGGTGCGCGTGCACCTGGATACCCTGGCAGGGCTGGACGACGGGACGGGGACAGGACTGGGCGACGTCGTGGAGTCCTACCGGGTGCTGGCGCGCGCCACCCTGGAACGGCGCGTGGGGCGCCTGGGGCCCGAGCAGGCCGCCGCCCTGCGTGAGGTGCTGGGGGACTGCTGAGAGGTTGGCCCGAGGTCTGCTGGCCCGGGGCACCCGGGTAACGGGTGCCGGGGCGGGGAACAGCCCCTGGGGGACACGGTCTGTGGCACGCGGTCGAGGGTGCTCGCGTCGGTACGGGCCCGCTGCTCGTGTTCCCGGAAGAGGAGCTCCCGATAGCTCGGGTGAGCGAGTAGGTACTCTGAGGCAGCTTCTGGGTGCCGTGTCCAGAGAGCAGGGCGGTGGCCGTGGGCGTGGCCGTGGGGGCCTGGGCGCTGGGTGCCGCGCCTGGAGGGCAGGGCGCACCTGGGAGTAGGACTAGCGTTGGGGCCATGGCCTCCACCTGCGTCCCCGTCACCCTGACCCGTTCCCGCCCTGAGCTCGCCGACGCGCTCGCCGCGGCCCCCGGCCCCCGCGCCGTCGTCATGACCATGGGGGCCCTCCACCAGGGGCACCTCGACCTGGTGGCCGAGGCCGCCCGCCGTGTCGGCGCCCACGGCACCGTGGTCGTCACCATCTTCGTCAACCCGCTCCAGTTCGCCGCCGGGGAGGACCTGGACGCCTACCCGCGCACCCTCCAGGCCGACGTCCAGGCCCTCGGCGACGCCCTGACCGGCCCGGACGGCGCGCTGGTGGTGGGACGCCTGCTCGTGTTCGCCCCCACCCCCGAGGTCATGTACCCCGGTGGCCAGCCGGCTGTGCGCATTGACCCCGGCCCCGTGGCCACCGTCCTGGAGGGCCGCACCCGCCCCACCCACTTCGCCGGCGTGTGCCAGGTGGTGCTCGCCCTGCTGCACCTGACGGCCCCCAGGTGGGCCCTGTTCGGCCGCAAGGACGCCCAGCAGCTCGCCATTGTGCGTGCCATGGTGCGCGACCTCGCCGTCCCGGTCGAGGTCGTCCCGGTGGACATCCGCCGCGAGGCCGACGGCCTGGCCATGAGCTCGCGCAACGTCTACCTCAGCGGCACCCAGCGTCAGCAGGCCCTCGCCCTGTCCCGGGCGCTGGCGGCCGGCAGCCGGGCGGCGGCGGGCGGTGCCGACGGCGCCGGGGTCCGTCAGGCGGCGCTGGCCGTCCTGGACGGTGCCGACGGGGTGGAGGTCGACTACGTGGCCCTGGTGGACCCGGACTCCTTCGTGGATCTTGCCGACGCCGGGCTGGGACTGCCCGCGGTCCCCCAGGTAGCGCCGGCAGAGCCGGGGGCTAGTACCGGACAGACCGGGGATAAGCCGGGGGCCGGCGCCGGGCCGGAGACCGGAACAGGGCCGCAGGCCGGGGACGACCCTGGGCGGGAGGTCAGTGCCGGCGCCGGGCGCACCGCCCTCCTGGCGCTGGCCGCCCGGGTCGGCAGCACCCGCCTCATTGACAACGCCCTGGTGGTGCTGCACTGAGTGCCCTCTCACGTTGCCGTGGGTCAGGGGCCTGCCTACCCTGGGCCGCGATGAGCTCACGACTGCGGACGATGATGACGTCCAAGATCCACCGTGCCACTGTGACCCAGGCCGACCTGCACTACGTCGGTTCCATCACCGTGGACGCCGACCTCCTCGACGCCGCCGACCTCCTGCCGGGTGAGCGCGTCGATATCTGCGACTGCACCAACGGCAGCCGCCTGTCCACCTACGTCATCCCCGGTGAGCGCGGGTCGGGGCGGATCTGCGTCAACGGCGCCGCCGCGCACCTGGTGAGCCCGGGCGACGTCGTCATCCTCATTGCCTACTCCCAGATGTCGGACGCCGAGGCCCGCACCTACCGGCCTCACGTGGTCTTCGTGGACGCAGACAACCGGGTCGTGGAACGCGGCAACGAGCCCGGTCAGGTCCCCCTGGGCTCCGACGCCGCCCGCCTCCAGGGGCTGCGGTCCTCCGGACTGCCCCTGGGCGGCTGAGTTGCACATTCTTTTTACAATCCTCGATCATAAAGGGGAGACCGTCGAGTCCCGCTTCCCGTGGCGCAGATTCCGAAGGCGCCACCGCCCAGGCCTGAGGAGACCGTGCCCTGGTACTGCGCGCGGATGACCCCCGCCCAGGCCCGGGGAGACCGTAAAGGTGGCGCGCGGGCGGAGGCCGGGACCTGCCCGGGGCCGTGAGGTGAGGAGCACCCTGCGCCCTGCCTCCCGACCACCGGGGGAGGCGCGGATAGACTCGCGCGCGTGACTCATGCACCCGTTCCCGCTCCCGACACCGTCAACCAGGGCCCTGCCCCCGAGCCCCCGAGCACCGCCAGGACACCCAAGGCCGACCCGGGCCCGGGCGAGCAGTTCCAGGTACGTGCGGACAAGCGTCAGCGCCTGCGCGACGAGGGCTGGGACCCCTACCCCGTATCCGTCCCCGTCACCACCACGATCTCCGCGGTCCGCGAGGCCTACGGCCACCTTCAGGCCGGCCAGGAGACCGACGACGTCGTCGGCGTGGCCGGGCGCGTGGTCTTCCTGCGCAACACCGGCCGCCTGTGCTTCGTCACCCTGGCCGACGGCGCGGGCACCACCCTCCAGGCCATGCTGTCGGCCAAGGCTCTGCCCGCCGGCGGCCACAGCGCGCTGGCCGCCTTCAAGACGGATGTGGACCTGGGCGACCACCTCTTTGTCCACGGCCGCGTCATCTGCTCACGCCGCGGGGAGCTGTCGGTCATGGCCGAGCCCGTCCTGCGCCAGGGCGTGGTCCCCGCCGACGCCGGGGACGACGACGTGGCCGTCCCTGCCTGGCGCATTGCCTCCAAGGCCTTGCGCCCCCTGCCCAAGACCTGGACCAACGAGGCCGGTGAGGCGGTGACGCTCTCGGAGGAGGCGCGCGTGCGCCGTCGTGAGCTGGACCTGCTCACCCGCCCGGCCGCCCGCGACATGGTGCGCACCCGCGCCGCCGTCGTACGCTCCCTGCGCGACAACTTCCACCGCCGTGACTACCTGGAGCTGGAGACCCCCATGCTCCAGGTCATCCACGGCGGGGCCGCCGCCCGTCCGTTCATCACCCACATGAACGCCTTCGACATGGACCTCTACCTGCGCA
>ERZ773099.2620-NODE-2620-length-12241-cov-9.294518_pt1 | contig 12241 bp, 9 predicted proteins | sample MGYA00511120_ERZ773099 | MGnify/ENA primary metagenome ERZ773099 (study PRJEB29015, sample SAMEA2738012) | human oral metagenome | biome: human oral; feature: human-associated habitat; material: dental | place: China | collected 2104 ... | reverse complement strand
TGGCCTCTAGGTCGTGAACATAGACGGCCACATGCTCAATCCTGATATCACTCATGCCCTTCAGTCTACAGGGCAGAACCCAAATTTTTTATCGCACGCAATGAAAAACGGGGTGACCGCTTGGACCCCATAGTTCTGGGTGGGTATCCCCTATTCTTTTTGCCATCTGACTCGTTGCTTTTCACCCTTGCCGACTACCACCACCTGCTAAAATGGGGGGTCCATAGCTTGAGAAGAAAGGTGACATGGATGAAAATTACTCTTTATTATTGCGGCGAAACCTTCGACTTGGAGGGTGGCGAGGCCAAAGCGCTGGTGAAACAGCTTGATAATCAGGAATACCCAGGACTGGTGACGGTGAAAACCTCCAGCGGGGAGCTCACGGTTAACCTGACCGAGACCACGAGCTTCGCTCTCCACAGGCGCAGGTCTATGAGGATCATGTAGCGACCACGCAAGTGCCGAGCTTGGGTTGAGGGGTTGCTGCGCGGAATGCGCAGCGCTGTGCTCCACCGACAAACTCCAGCTCAGCACTCTTGCTGCTTTATTCTAGAAGTGGAGCTTAAGACACCTGCCGCCCTGTCAGCGCTTGGACACCCACGAAACAGCATAAGTGCTGAGCTGGAGTTCGCGTTTCCTCCGGGTGGCGCTCCAGTCGTTTCGGATATCTGCTACCCAGAATTCAAGCTCAGCACCAATGAAACCCAGCTTGTAGCATTTTGCCTAAGCTCCAAAACCCGCCCAATGCACCCCAGGAACCCCTGATCTTACGGGAAGTGGAGCTTAGATCATCTACTATCAACACTTTTAACCAAGTTCGCACTTCTTCTAAGCTTGACTTCCACAAAACCTGCGATGTTCACCTGAGCCCGATGGGGTATCCGAGAGGGAAATCAAGCTTAGCAACCACGCTACTCCCCCGGCTCCCCCGCTGCACATGTGTTGAGCTTGAATTTCGAGACTATGAAGCTCCAAACCGCCCCGGAAGAATTCGGAACGCAAGCTGTAGCACGACTCCTAAGCTCCCTTTTCCACTCTGAATGATCTAAGTCCCTAAAACTCCCAAAGAAAGTGGAGCTTAGATAATGTGCAGCCTTTTAGGATTCGTGGTAACGACACAATCGCACAAGGCTTCATACATGCTGAGCTGGAGTTCGCGTTTTACCGCTCTCCCCCACCGGGCGTTTCGGATATTTGCTACCCAGAACTCAAGCTCAGCACCAATGAAGCCAGACCTAGAGCATGCTCCTAAGCTCCCATTCCCTGCCGAGACAACCCGAATCCCTAAAATCTCTGGAGGAAGTGGGGCTTAGAGAATGTACTGCACTTGATTCCATGATTCCATCCATCCACTCCCCACTCCACATTTTATTCTACTTAATAGGCGTGAAGACCTATTCACACCTATTATCTATATCATAGGTTGCCAACAATATTGCTTCGCTGTATGGTCTAACTCATCAACTAAAAATACTGGCCAAAAGCCCAAAGAAAGGACGAACCGTGCACAACACAATCACGATGTCAGGTATTGCAAACCTGGCACACGTGGCACGTAGCACGGTTTCAATGTGGCGCAGTCGATACAACGTATCCAGTGACACCCCTTTCCCCACCCCTATCAATAACGACCTGCACCAACCCCTCTTCGATGCCCATGATATTGGCCATTGGTTGGTATCCACCAAACATGGACACAATCCTGAGGCGATAGCGGACGCCCCATTCTATTCCACATCTTTTGATTTCATCGTAGAAACCCCTGCCAAAGCTATTGAAGCAGCCAACCTACTCACCAACTGGGACAATGTTCCTCCCAATTCTGAGCTCACACCATCTTTAGCAGCACTCATCGAGGCCGGTTACGGCACTCTCCCAGTACTGGAACGGATCACTGATCGGCTTTGGGAAAAGAACAAACATAAATTAAGCAAGGATGCGATAACAGTTCTTGTCACTACGCTTCAACAAACTATTAATGCTCGCTGGACTGATGCATCACATCCGCTCACGACCATTCCATGGGGTCCTGGCGGTATTCCTCTGATCGTACAATTAGCACGCTCTCATAGCGAGAATTTCCCTTGCCGTATTTCCAGGCGACTGGATTCCAACAATGACACCGCTCGTGCTATCGCATGGAAGGAATTGGAATCCCGGAACATCACGATAACCAAGGATTTCCCTACTGATGCCCTCATCGTGGCAGTGTGGTTAGATTACTCGAACGATGAGGTATCTTTCTTCAATGCGTTAGACGATCAACTTTTAAATCTTGACGCAGATGGCACGATGATCCTTATTGCGCCATCAAAACTCCTGCTTGATAATACAGATCCGTCTATCACCAGGGCACGCAGTAATTTTCTCTCGAACACGGCAACGGGTTACACCGCACCGCTGCGCTATACTGCCCGGCTACCCAAACATTGGGCGGCTAACCTAGGGAAACGTCAATTAGGGATATGGATCTTCAAACGCTCCACCTTTCCCACCGGAAAAGCTTTTCCAGTAGTCATTGCGGAGCTTTCCGGCATCTCGAAAGCAGATTACAATGCTGTTGCTTCTGATCTAGCTACTACAGCGTTATATGCTGATGAACTAGGTAAGCACAATTTTGTGCACGCTAATATCACCACATCAGTGAAAGCATGGCGCAAGAACATTGTTGCGCTAGACAGCGTAACCAATAAACCGCTTCTGCATGTTTCCCCTAAACTGCACGCTTCCCCAGAGGAAAACATACTTGGTGAAATTTGGTTATTGGCTGAACGTGCACAACTCTCTTTCGTGGAAAACCTCCCCCTGGAGGACAACCCCCATAAATCCCCCAGCCATCACCGCATCAGTTGGCGGAAAGCAACCTCTGGGAAAGATCGAGTCATCCAACTTATTCCAGGAAGCCGCCTCCCTGATGGGCGATTAACCGACACCGGACCCGCAACTGTGACCATCATCGGTAAACCGGAATTACACGACAATACAACAATGGGTAGCCGCAGGGTCAACCGATTGCACCTAGAGAATATCAACCACAACGCCAAACTAACCCAGCCCGGTGACGTGGTGTTTATCAAGAATTCCACGCATCCAATCGCTTGGATAGATTGGGAAGGTGGACATGTTGTTCAGGCTCCAGCGCAAATTGCACGATGCAAAACAAAACGGGGACGCAGCCAAGTTGATCTGCCTCTGGTTGCTACCCCATTCTTCGTGGCCAAATCCATCAATTCCGCTACCTCTACGGATCCGCACTCTTGGCATGTCTCATTAGTCCCCAAAGAACTTGCTCTTCTGCTCCACACCATTCATAAGGAAGTCAACACACAACGAATAAAATTCCAAGAACAATTAGCCAGCCTGGAGAGATTCGAAGAGTTATTCGCTACTTCCTTATCCAATGGTGATATCCGCACCGAGCTTCCAAGCGCACTAAAATACGCTAACTAGTACCACCCCGAATCTAACGTTAAATCAGAAAGACACCAAAGAATACCGATGACTACTGCAACAACCATGAAAGAACTCAAGGACACACTATGGAAGGCCGCGGACAAGCTTCGCGGATCCATGGACGCATCCCAATATAAGGATGTCGTGTTAGGCCTGGTATTTCTCAAATATGTCACTGATGCTTTTGAGACCCGCCGACAGGAAATCCGCGCAGAGCTGGAGGAAGAAGGCCTCGATGAGGAATTCATCCTGGAGGATTTAGAAGATATTGATGCCTATCTGGAAAAGAACGTATTTTGGGTAGCCCCAGAAGCCCGCTGGTCGTACCTACAGCAGCATTCCAAAGGTAAGACGGCTGAACCAGGTTCTGAGGCAAAGTCTATTGGTCGGCTCATCGACGAGGCCATGCAAAAACTCATGACCGATAACGAGTCCCTATCCGGCACGCTACCAGTTATTTTTGGGCGTGATAACGTGGATCAGCGCCGCCTCGGCGAACTGGTCGATATGTTTAGCTCCACCTATTTCACCGCTGATGGTGCGGAACGCGCCCGCGACCTCCTGGGCGAGGTGTACGAGTATTTTCTGGAAAAATTCGCCCGCGCCGAGGGGAAGCGTGGCGGCGAATTCTACACCCCACGCCCCGTAGTTCGCACTCTGGTTGAGATCCTAGAACCCACCAAAGGCCGGGTTTACGATCCTTGTTGTGGTTCTGGCGGCATGTTCGTCCAGGCGGAAAAATTCCTGGAAACCACCACGCATGACCCCTCCGCTATTGCAATCTACGGCCAGGAACTCAATGAGCGTACCTGGCGGATGGCAAAAATGAATCTGGCGATCCACGCCCTCAACTCCAAGGGCTTGGGTGAACGCTGGGGAGACACTTTCGCCCGCGATATTCACCCCAACATCGCCATGGATTATGTGCTGGCCAATCCCCCATTCAATATCAAGGATTGGGCACGCAGTGAGGAAGACCCCCGTTGGGTATATGGTGTTCCCCCGGCGCGTAATGCCAACTTTGCGTGGATGCAACACATCATTTCCAAGCTAGCAGCCGATGGTGAAGCTGGTGTCGTCATGGCTAACGGCACTATGACGTCCAAGTCTTCCGGTGAGGGTGATATTCGCAAGGCTATGCTCGAAGATGACATTGTTTCGTGTGTCATCGCGCTGCCCGCGCAACTATTCCGCGGCACCGGCATTCCGGTCTGCGTGTGGTATTTCGCCAAGAGCAAAGCCGCAGGCAAAAAAGGTTCCATTGATCGCACCGGCCAATTTTTGCTTATCGACGCCCGGGATCTCGGACACATGATCGACCGCACCGAACGCACATTCAGCGATGAAGACATTCACCGTATCGCTAACACATTCCGCACGTGGCGCGGCCGCCCCTCAGCCGAGGACGTATACGAGGATGTCCCTGGCTTCTGCAAGTCTGTCTCTCTGGATGAGATCCGTGCTGCTGATTATGCCTTAACCCCTGGTCGGTATGTTGGTTTCGCTGAAAACGAAGAGGACACCGAGCCTATCGACGAGAAAATCGCTCGCCTCACCACAGAGCTAACTAACGCACTAGACGAGTCCGCCCGCCTAGACACAATTATTCGTGAACAACTGGGAAAGCTGAATTAAATGTCTAAAGAATACGTTCTACGTGATATTGGAGAAATCTATGATGGCCCACATGCTACTCCTAAGCGGCAAACAGAAGGCAAATATTTTTTAAATATCAGCAGTCTTGATAATGGTAGGTTGCAACTTCGTAAATCAGACCATATTAGCGACATTGATTATGAAAAATGGACTCGTCGAATAACACCACAAGCTAACGATCTCCTCTTTTCATATGAAACACGCTTAGGAGAAGCTGCTCTCATGCCTGGTGGGATCAAAGCAGCTTTAGGACGGAGAATGGCACTTTTGCGACCGGATACGTCAAAAGTTGACCCTGATTTTCTGTTGTATAAATGGCTATCACCACAATGGCAGGCACTAATCTCTGAGCGCACTCTACATGGGGCCACAGTCAATCGAATCCCAATTAGAGATATCCCTGATTGGCCAATTACCCTCCCACCTCTTTCCCAGCAAAACGCGATTGCTTCTATACTCCGCTCCCTAGATAACAAGATTGCAGGGAATAATAATATTATCTCTTCCAGTCAAGAAATAATGGTGGCTCTAGCTAAAAAATGCAATACTTCAGTCTTAATCAAAACTCTTGCTTCTAAATCAACTCAAACACTAAACCCACAAACACTTGACCACCAACAAGTGCTGCATTACAGCATCCCGGCTTTCGACAAAGGTCACGTTGATATCGAAAACGCTAAGAACATCAAAAGCTCAAAATTCCAGCTCAATAAGCCTTGCGTGCTAGTTTCAAAACTAAACCCACGCATTCCACGTGTTTGGTCTGTTCCTACCATAAACCAAAGCATGTATGCTTTGGCATCAACCGAATTCATCGTACTTGAACCAATCAATTGCACTTCTGGACAGCTGTTTGCAGCAGTATCTCAACCATCACTATTCTTGCAGCTTCAAGCACAAGCTTCTGGTACTTCCAACAGCCATCAACGTATTAGGCCTGATGATTTATCTAATGCTCTTGTTCCTGATACACGAGAACTGCCAAATAATGACGTTGAGCTTCTCAACAGCCTCAATCTGTTAATAGAATGTCGCACACAAGAAAACCAAACCCTGGCCCGCACCCGTGATGAGCTCCTGCCTTTATTGATGAGTGGGAAGATCACAGTTCGGGATGCTGAGGAGGCTTCGGCAGAGGTGGGCGTCGACAAGCATGAGGTGGAAGAATAGTGCTATCCGAGGCAGACTTGGAAACCTGGATGCTTGACGAACTAGCCGAACTGGAATGGGAAAGCGTACCCGGCGCCACATTAGCCCCGGGATCAGGGGAGCGTACAACCTGGAACGACATTGTGCTTCACGGCCGCCTGCTCCAATCGCTACGCAACCTCAACCCTGGAGTGCCAGAAGCATACCTGCAACAAGCCATCACCGAGGTGATTACCCCGAAGTCGCAAAGCGCCATTGCGGAAAACGAACGGCTGCACACAATCCTGGTACACGGATATAACAGCATCGAATATGTGGACCATGACGGGCAGATGCAGCGGCCCACCATTCGTTTCTTCTCGGAGGAACCCGACCGAAACAACTATGTGGCCGCAAACCAGATAACGATTCGGAGTCGGGATCATGAGCGCCGATTCGACATCGTGCTCTATGTGAACGGTCTGCCGCTGGCCATTGTGGAGCTGAAGCGGGCGGGCTCTACCACAACCGTTGAAAACGCCTACAACCAGCTGCAAACATATGTCAAAGAGTTTCCCATGGCGTTCCGGTTCACCAACATTGTCGTGGCATCCAATGATGTAGATGCCCGCTACGGCACACCGTTCACCCCGTTTGAGCACTTCGCACCATGGAACGTGGATGATGATGGGCGTTTGGCCCCCACCGAAACTGATGGCGGCATCACAACCAAACTCGAACTGCTCATCTTCGGGTTGTTTAATGTGGAACGGTTCGGGCAGCTTTTCACCAACTTCACCGCATTCGATGAAACGCCCGGTGGTCTTGTCATGCGCATAGCCAAGCCACACCAGTATTTTGCGGTAACCAAAGCAGTTGCGTCCACAGTAACCGCAATGACAGGTGATAAACGCGCCGGGGTTGTGTGGCACACTACGGGTGCCGGCAAATCCATGGAGATGGAGATGTACACCGCAAAAATCATGCGGCATCCAAAAATGGGCAGTCCCACCATCATTGTGCTGAATGACCGAACCGAGCTTGACCAGCAACTTTACGACGCATTTGCCGCATCAACGCTGCTGCCCGAGAATCCCACCCGCATTGTGTCCCGCGACATGCTCCGCCAGGAACTATCGACGCGTACCTCCGGTGGTATTTACTTTTCGACGCTCCAAAAGTTCGGTCTCCAAGATCACGATGGTAGCCATGAGGAGTCACACCCACTGTTATCCGAGCGGCGCAATATTGTCGTGATAGTAGACGAGGCGCACCGTTCCCACTATGGTTTCGGCGACACCAACGCCGACGGTTACGCCCAACACCTGCGTGATGCTCTGCCGAATGCCACAATGCTGGCCTTTACCGGTACGCCGTTAAAAAAGTGGGACCGGGACACCCGCAAAGTCTTCGGTGACGACATTGACGTATACGACATGAACCGGGCAGTCAGTGATGGTGCCGTGGTTCCTGTGTACTTTGAACCACGACTCATTCCCCTAGCGCGTATTCCCGGTGTTACTGACGATGACCTCGATGATGCGGCTGAAGAAGTGCTTGATGGTCTTGACGAGCTGGAGCGCGACCAGGTGCAAAAATCTGTCGCAAACCTGGAGCTCATTTATGGTACCGATGACCGGTTAGACACACTGGCTGATGATTTAGTGCGGCATTGGGAGGACCGCCGAAGCAATATGAGCGAGTTTATCGGCGGTCCTGGCAAAGCAATGGTGGTCACTGCTACTCGCTCCATTGCTGCACGCCTGTATCAGAAGATCATAGCGTTGCGTCCTGAATGGCATGATGATGCCGATGATAAAGGAAAGATTAAGGTCATCTATTCTGCTTCCCCATCCGATCCGGAAGAGCTCAAAGTACATATGCGGCGCCCAAGCGCATTGGCTGCGGTAAAGAACCGGGTGAAGAACCCAGACGATGAGCTAGAGATCGCCATCGTGCAGGGAATGATGCTTACCGGTTTCGATGCTAAAGCGCTTCATACTCTCTATGTGGACCGGCCGCTCAAAGATGCCCTTCTCATGCAAACCTTGGCCCGGGTCAACCGAACCTACCGTAATAAGCAAGACGGGTTGTTGGTGGCTTATGCCCCATTGGTGGAAAACCTCAAGGCTGCACTGAAAGAATTCACCTATGATGCCAGTGATGCGGGTAAGAAAGTCATTGGACAGGATATTGAGGAGGCATTAGAGCTCAGTCGGGTTTTTGTTGCCGAATTGGATGAAATCGTCGGAACCACATGGCGGGATATTGAGCAGCAACAGGGGAAACGTGATGCTTTGCTGAAGGTGGTGGCATTCCTGCGCTCTCCTATCAGTCCCAACAACTATGATCCAGAAAGCCCTGCCGCCAGGCCGCTAGCGATGAGGTTTAAGAAGCAAGCTGGGAAACTTGCCCGTGCTTGGGCGCTAGCTTCTGGTAGTGATAATTCTTCTTCTTTACGTCCTGATGTGCAGTTTTATTCCGAGGTAAAAATCTGGCTGACCAAAATGGAGGCTGCCGACCGGCTGGCCAATGGGCAACCTATCACTGATTCGATAAGGAATGCCCTGGGTAAACTGGTTATTGATTCCACCGAATCCACGGGTGTTATTGATGTTTATCGGGAGGCAGGAATAGACATCCCTAACCTCCAGGATTTGGATGCGGAAATCTTCAAAGAGGAAACGGATGTGTCACGAATTGCTTTAATGATTGATGCTCTTCGTCGCTCATTGCAGCAGGAAGCCCGGGAAGCAACCGGAAATAATGAGATTCGTTCCAAACTGTTTTCCGAACGCATCACCGACCTAATGAACAGTTACACTAACAAGCAGCTTACCTCTGCCCAGGTCATTGCAGAACTTATTGAGCTGTCCAAGGAAGTAGTTGCGGAGCGCAATCGAGGCGATACTTTCACACCTGCACTGAGTAATGATGAGCTAGCATTCTATGATGTTGTGGCACTCAACGAATCCGCAGTGGATGTGATGGGTACGGATGTGTTGGCTCAGATTGCCCGTGATCTTGTGTCTGCTATGCGACGGGATACCAGTATTGACTGGACTGTTCGGGAAGATGTCAAGGCCAAGTTACGACGAACAATCAGGAAGCTGCTTCGTAAGTATGGTTACCCGCCGGACAAGCAGAAAGAAGCCGTAACCGAAGTGCTCAACCAAATGGAACGATTCGCGCCACGGTACGCAGAGGAGGCGAAGGGATAAACCATATAACGAGATTTTAGGGAAGCTACAACATGGAACAGAATGACGAAACTGATATTGATGCGCATTATCGCCTAGCTCGGCTTTTAGATGCACGCCAAGAAAGAATGCTATACACATATCGCACGCATGAAAAAGCAGCGGACCGATTGGCATCCCGAGACCGAATGAGGCGCTGGACATCATTAATACTCACAGCAATCACTGCAGGAACCTTGCTTACCTCTGTGGTCGGTGCTCTAACAAATACTTTTTGGACAACGATCGTAGTTTCAGTGGCTGCTTTTCTGGCAACATTTGTATCTTTTTTAAGTGATTACTTTGATTTCCCTGGAGAGTGTAAAAAACACCATGATATAGCCGTAAAATTACGCAATGTCCACAATAGATATGAATCTCTTATATGTGATTTTGAGACGAACCAAATAACACTCGGTGAGGCCCAGCAAAGCCGCGACAAAATGCAGCTGGAAGAAATAACGCTATTAACAGATGCACCTCGTACCACAAGACGTGACTATAAAAAAGCATCAAAATCAATTGAAAAAGACGAAAAACCAACATCTTCGCAAAAGGAAATTGATTCACATACTCCTGGAAGGAACGTAACAAACGATACGGAAAAGCGGAAATTGTTCAAGTGGTTTTCTAGAAAATGATTATATTTTCTATTAATCATTGCACGATATTTCGCTTATTCAAATTAAAAAGCATTTCTTGTTTTCAACCCCAGACATATTCCCCAGTAACTGAAGGATCGCACTAACATGACGATGACCACAACTTCCACTCAAGACTTACTCAATGCAACCTTAACGAATCTTAGGATTGCGAATGCAAATGTCATTGATACTCGACGTGACGAAATAACCCGAGCATTGAATAAGTGGTTCCATGAGACTGAATCAGACAGCAAAAATCGCTTAATGGTTGGCTCTTACGGTAGGCGCACTGCGATTAATGGCATCTCAGATCTTGACATGATATATATCTTGCCGAATTCAAAATGGGAAGAATACCATAAGACGGGTGGCACCAGTAAAGCTTTACAAGCAACCAAGAAAGCTGTGTTGAAACGTTATCCCCGAACGGATGTTAAAGTAGATCGACTGGTCGTGGTAATACAGTTCAAGGATTTTAAATTTGAGATTCAACCAGCTTTTAAGTTAGAGGATCATTCTTTCTCATTCCCTGATACCTATTCCGATAGCTGGAAAATTACAAAGCCCCAGTTAGAAATAAAAGCTATCAAAGATCTAAACGATGAAACTTCAGGCAATACTCGAAAACTATGCAAACTCACACGAGCTTGGAAAGATAAACACTCGGTCAATATGAGTGGCCTTCTGATTGATTCACTCGTCTACCGTTTCCTAGATTCTATTGATACCTACAATTCCTCAAACAGTTCTCTTGGCGAGATGGTCCATGATTTCTTTGCCTACCTGCAAAGTTTAGATGAGCAAGAATATTTTATGGCTCCTGGCAGCAACCAGCAGGTAAAAGTAAAAAGTTCTTTTCAGGCCAAAGCTAAAAAAGCTCAAGAATTATGTGCTAAAGCTTTGAATGCCGAAGGGAAAGATTACCTTCCAGATAAATGGAAAAAGATATTTGGATCTTCTGTTCCCAAACGGGACTCAAATGGTAAGGCGGCCTTCAACACATACACTGACACCGAAGAATTCATCGAAGATATTTTCGCTGTGGATCTTCGATTCAGGATAACGCTTGACTGCACGGTTACTCAAAAAGGTTTCAGGCCCAAGCGTCTGAGTCAAATGCTCCGAGACAGAGTATGGTTACGTCCTCAAAAATCACTCCGTTTCTTTGCCGATTTAACCGGCATACCAGAACCATATGAAGTATGGTGGAAAGTTCTTAACCGCGGTGACGAGGCGATCCGTCGAAATTGCATTCGTGGACAGATAGTCAAGGGAAATCTAAAAGAGCATAAAAATGAATACATCGAATATACTGTTTTTCAAGGCGAACATTATGTTCAATGCTACATAGTACGACATGGTGTTGTAGTTGCACGTGGACATATTGATGTCCCCATCCACCCATAATGATGCCAATCCTAACCCCCCTACTCCGCCCGCACCCCGCGGAGGTAGACGTCGATAAGCCATTCGCGGTCTTCGGGTAGGTCAAAGAAGGGCGTGTCCGGCAGGGGCCGCGTCACTATAGCTAACCCAATCTGGAATTGCAGAACAGTCATGTCGGGGCCAACGAACCCGGCGGCCTTCGCCCGATCCAGCACTGCTTCTGCCTGGCCCAGCACGTGGGCACGTATCGCCTTGATCTGCTCAACGATCTCTTCTATGCCGGGGGTCTCGACCATGCGCATGGCAAACGTGGCGATCTTCTGCCGGGCAACGGCATGCGCGTAGTTCCGCCACGCCTGCTCGGGGTCTGTATCCCAGGTTTCCAAGCATTCCGCTATGGCAGCCTCCGCCTCTTCCGCAGTTTCTTGCACGATGCCCAACAACAGGTCTTCCCTGGTGGGAAAGTTACGGTACAGGGTGGCGATGCCCACGCCGGCGGTCGACGCAATGGTGCGCAGGGACACGTCTGACCCCTGTTGGGCGATGAGGAATCGGGCGACCCGGAGTATTTCTTGTCGGTTTTCTTGCGCGTCTTTCCGCATGGCGTGCAGCTGTCCTTCCCAGTTTTCAGCAATGAACTCGGTGTTTCTTGTTATGCTTGCATTTTACTATACGGAGCATTATGCTCCATATAAAGCGGAACGAAATGCTCCACTAAAGATAGTTTCAAGGCAT
>ERZ773099.2619-NODE-2619-length-12248-cov-24.802018_pt1 | contig 12248 bp, 9 predicted proteins | sample MGYA00511120_ERZ773099 | MGnify/ENA primary metagenome ERZ773099 (study PRJEB29015, sample SAMEA2738012) | human oral metagenome | biome: human oral; feature: human-associated habitat; material: dental | place: China | collected 2104 ... | reverse complement strand
AACTCCTGACCTTCTGCTTGCAAAGCAGATGCTCTACCAATTGAGCTAATGCCCCATGTTCCAGTGGGCCTAGCAAGAATCGAACTTGCGACCTCATCGTTATCAGCGATGCGCTCTAACCGACTGAGCTATAGGCCCCGGGGAACGAGATAGAACTTTACCCAGTATGACCGGGACTTGGCAAATCGCCTGCTCGGGGCCTAGTTTCGCCTGCGTTACAGCGTCGTAAAGCTATTCTACTCTGCTTCGTAGCGGAGTGTCACGCGGATGCCGCCAAACAAATCCACCACCGCGTTATACAGCACCGCTGTCAGCGGGGCGAGCGCGGAGAAAAAGATGGCAAAAATAGCGCCAATGAGTGCCACCAGGGACATCACCACGCCAAACGAGAGGGTTTGGTCGCCGCCCACGCCACCAATAACCTGATTGACCTGGTCCCACACCCCAAACGCCGCCATGCCTAAATAGAGCACCACAGCACAAATTATCCAGGCCGCCAGGCCGATGATAGAGAGCGAAAACGCCGTGCGGAACGCCGACATCGGGGCAATACGTTGCACCGTGTATTCACGAGTAGCCATTAATCTTCTTCCTCAATGGTTTCTTGCTTAGGAGCGCGCGACTTGGCAGTAGCCACGGCTTCTACTTCCTCCTCGCCTTCGCCCTCAACATTACGGTCGATGGCAAGGAGCTCAATGCCGTCTTCTAGATTAACCAAACGAACTCCCATTGTGGCACGAGAACTGGGTCGGATTTGGTTTACTTCCGTCCGAATAACCCCGCCGGCGGAGGTAATGGCAAAGATTTGGTCGTCATCATCGACCGCTAACGCGCCAATCAATTTGCCCCGTTTCGGGTTGTATTTGAATGTCACAACACCGACCCCACCCCGGCCTTGCACGGAATATTCGTCCATCGACGTCCGCTTCCCGTAGCCGCCGGCGGTCGCCACCAGAAGATACGAACCGTCCCGAACCACCGTCATGGCGAGCAAATGATCATCACCCCGGAATCGCATCCCCTTTACCCCCGCCGTCGACCGACCCATGGGGCGCAACTGTTCATCGTCGGCGCTAAACCGAATGGATTGACCTTCCTCAGACACCAACAATAAATCGTCCTCATTGGAACACAGCGAAGCACCAATGAGCTTGTCCCCTTCATTCAGGTTAATCGCAATCAACCCGCCGGAACGAGCGGATTCATAGTCGGACAGCCGGGACTTTTTCACCCGACCCTGAACCGTCGCCAACACCAGATAGGGGGCATCCTCATAGCTTTGAATCTGAATGACCTGAGCAATCCGCTCCTCCGGCTGGAATTCCAGCAGGTTCGCCACGTGCTGCCCGCGGGCCGTCCGGGACGCCTCCGGCAACTCGTAGGCCTTCAACCGGTACACCCGACCAAAATTGGTGAAGAACAGAATCCAGTCGTGGGTGGAGCACACAAAGAAGTGCCGCACCACATCGTCCTGCTTCAGCTCGGCGCCCCGCACCCCCTTGCCGCCGCGGCGCTGCGACTTATACGCATCCACCTTGGTGCGCTTCGCATACCCCGTGGACGTGATGGTCACCACCACGTTTTCGCGGGCGATCAGGTCCTCTTCGGTCACGTCGCCGGTGGCGGCAATGATTTGCGACCGGCGATCATCACCATACTTGTCCACAATCTCTTTCAATTCATCGCGGACGATGGCGCGCTGCCGGCCCGGGGATGCCAGAATGTCCTTCAGGTCGGCAATGATCGCCTCGATCTCGGCGAGCTCATCAATGATCTTCTGCCGTTCCAGGGCGGCCAGGCGCCGCAGCTGCATGGCGAGAATCGCATCGGCCTGCACCTCGTCAATAGTGAGCAGGTCGATGAGGCCGCGGCGGGCAACATCCACGGTTTCCGACCGGCGGATCAGCGCAATGACCTCGTCCAACATGTCGAGGGCCTTCACCAGGCCGCGCAGAATGTGGGCCCGCTTCTCCGCCTCGTCCAGGCGATATTGGGTGCGGCGCACGATCACTTCGATCTGGTGGGCCACATAGTAGCGGAGCATCTGATCCAGCCGAAGTGTGCGCGGCACCCCATCAACGATCGAAAGCATGTTCGCACCGAAGTTGGTTTGCAGCTGGGAGTGCTTATACAGGTTATTGAGCACCACACGCGGCACGGCATCCCGCTTAAGCGTGACCACGATGCGCATGCCCACCCGGTCGGAGGATTCATCCTCGATCTTGGAGATGCCGGCAAGTTTACCGTCCCGCACCTGCTCGGCGATGCTGGAAATTAGATTATCCGGATTGACCTGGTAGGGCAGTTCGGTAATCACAATGGTCTGCCGGCTGCCCTCCTCCTCGATACTGGTCACGCCGCGCATGCGGATGGAACCGCGCCCGGTAGTGTAGGCGTCCTTGATGCCCTGGGTGCCAACGATGAGGCCGGCGGTGGGGAAATCGGGGCCCTTGATGTGCTCCATGCAGGCTTCCAGGGCGGTGGCGTCGTCCGCATCCGGGTTTTCCAATAGCCAATAGATGGCGTCGGCCAGCTCCCGCAGGTTGTGCGGGGGAATGTTGGTGGCCATGCCCACGGCAATGCCGTTGGAGCCGTTCATGAGCAGGTTCGGCACCCGGGACGGCAAAATGTCGGGTTCCATGGTTTTGCCGTCGTAGTTGGGGGAGAAATCCACGGTGTTTTCGCGGATGTCCCGCACCATTTCCATGGCGAGCGGGGTGAGCCGACACTCGGTGTACCGCATGGCGGCCGGGCCGTCGTTGCCGCGGGAACCAAAGTTGCCCTGGCCATCGACCAGCGGATAGCGCATATTCCAGTCCTGGGCGAGCCGCACCAGGGTGTCGTAGATAGCGGAGTCGCCGTGCGGGTGGAATTGGCCCATGGTGTCCGACACGGGCCGGGCGGACTTGACATAGCCGCGGTCGGGCCGATAGCCGGAGTCGTACATGGCGTAGAGGATGCGGCGGTGGACGGGCTTCAGGCCGTCCCGAACCTCCGGCAGCGCCCGACCCACAATGACCGACATGGCGTAGTCAATGTAGGAGGTTTGCATCTCCTCGTTGAGGTCGATGGGGAGAATACGATCATAATCACTCACAGCATCCCATGATACCGCTTGCCCAACTAGTGGTATCATAGTGATACCATGGCCATGACGCTTCGACTAGATTCCCACCAAGATCGCGCCCTCTCCCTGCTTGCCGACGCCTGGGGTTGCAGCAAGCAAGAGGCCGCCGTGCGCGCCATCGTGGTCTCCGCCCAACGCACGCTTGCCGACGCCCACATCGCCCAACTCGCGGAAACCATCATCCCGGAGCAGGCCGTGTTGGCGGCCCGAATTCGGAGAAACCGCGGGTAAGCCATGGGTTTTCCGTCGTTAAGCGGGGAGCAATTGCTCATTATCGCGGACGTGTTTTGCGCGGAATACGACGTGGACGTGGCGGATTTTTCGGCACTGTATGCGGCGGCGAGCGTGACCCGGGCGCAGTTTTCCGGCATTCGCGTGCATACCCCCGACACGGTGGGGCCGGCGCTGGCGGCGACGATCATCAAGCTGGCTCCGCTCACAGACCGCAATGCGGAGTTCTCGGAGCAGGTGCTACTGGTATACCAGTCCTACCTGGAACTCTTCGGCTAACACGCTCACAGCACCCCATTCGTGACGCTTTTAGCCGCCGCACTCGTGATATCACCCGAAATAACCCGGGAAATGTCTAATTATATGCAGGTAGCACCTGTGATCCGGCTGGCAATTCACTAAGTTTTTCCGGTGTATTGCGCTATCTGGGATAACTCCTGTAACATTTGTGACAGTTGTGATTACAGTTAATTAGAGTGGCCTTTGGTGACTGAAATCTATCGTTATCGTCCCCTATAATCGCTAGGAGTGTTACTTAAGAACTGTGGCGGAAGAATTGCAACAAAACGATCGCAATCGTTGGTAACGCTGACATTGCGGTCGTTTTTTCTTTATTCTTGTCACTAGATCTCAGGCCACGTTTTTTATCTTTAGAAAGGATATTTGTATGTCTGATCTTTCTGTTCTTCTCGGCGATCAGCGCGAAAAAGTCGCAGCCGAGCTAGCAGAAGTTGCAGAGTCCGCCATCGACGATGCTGGCATTGCTGTCAAGACCGGTTTCGGTGCCGCCAAGTTGGCGGACAAGAATATTGCTGCTAGGGGCGTCAACCGGGTTCTCCCGGAGCTACTTGAAGCTCTGCAACCTCGTTGGGCAGAATACGAGGCTTCCGATGTGGAAGACTTCGGCACCTACCTCAACACCCACTCTGATGCTGCGATTGCCGACATCTTGGCTGTTGCTGATGCAAACGTCAAGAAGGCCGACAAAGCTACCCTGGAGAAGATCTACGACAAGGTGCGCCCCAAGGCTGCTAGCCTGATGAAGCCGCATGTTCCCATGCTTGGCGACATTCTCGAAAAGCACATGAAGGCCGCCTAATTAGGTCTCGCCTCACCTAGCCAAAGCCGACCCTGGTTTTCTTCGGTGAACCCGGGTCGGCTTTTGCATCCCCTCGCTTTACGACGCCCACCTCCCGGCCCGCCGGCCCCAGCCCCGCTGCCCCAGCCCGCAGCACATCTGATAGCTGCGAAACCCCGTTCAATCCCCTCCCCCAAGCTCCCCCTCAACCGGTTTTGCAGCTATCGAACCTGCTGCAAACTGCAACACCCCACGCAGCACATTATCTAAGCGGGGTTTCTCCCGAAAACTTCTCCCGCAGGAGCCCGCAAACCGGGATTGTCAGCTTAGAATCAATACAGCACCGACAGTAGCAACTCTGATAGCTGCGAAACCCCCAAATCCCCCAGATTCCATGTCTCCTGAACATGGTTTTGCAGCTATCAAACCTGCCGCATCAGGTGCAGCACATTATCTAAGCTGACAAACCGATTGCAGGAATCCCGCATTCACTCACCCAAGCCAGAAACCCCGCTTAGAACATCTATAGCCACTGCCCACTGCAAAAGTGCTAAGCGGGGTTTCTCTTCCAAGGCCCATTTGGAGGAAACAAATCATGGGGTTTGTCAGCTTAGATGATGTGCTGTTCGCTCGGTAAGCGAAACCACTTCTCCCGCACCCCCGCTTAGAACATATGCGGCAACGATGACCGCACATCTGATAGCTGCGAAACCCCCAAATCCCCCAGATTCCATGTCCTCCGAACAAGGTTTTGCAGCTATCAAACCTGCTAAGCTGGCAAACCCACCGCCCCATCGCTGCTGCACATCATCTAAGCGGGGTTTCTCCCGAAAACTTCTCCCCCAGGAGCCCGCAAACCGGGATTGTCAGCTTAGCATCCATACAGCCCAGCCGGCAGCACATCTGATAGCTGCGAAACCCTCAAATCCCCCAGATTCCATGTCTCCTAAACAAGGTTTTGCAGCTATCAAACCTACTGCATCAGATGCAGCACATCATCTAAGCTGACAAACCGATTGCAGGAACCCCGCATTCACCCACCCAAGCCAAAAACCCCGCTTAGAACATCTACAGCCACTGCCCACTGCAAAAGTGCTAAGCGGGGTTTCTCTTCCAAGACCCATCTGGAGGAAACGAATCAGGGGGTTTGCCAGCTTAGAAAACGTGCTGTTCACTCGGTAAACGAAACCGCTTCTCCCGCACCCCCGCTTAGAACATATGCGGCAACGATGGCAGCACATCTGATAGCTGCGAAACCCCGTTCAGGAGATCTCAAGCGTGGCGACTTTGGAGGTTTCGTAGCTATCAAACTAGCTACACCGCCCCGCAGCACATGTTCTAAGCTGACAAACCGATTGCAGGAATCCCGCATTCACCCACCCAAGCCAGAAACCCCGCTTAGATAATGTGCAGCAAGGCAAAGGTGTTGTGCTTCAGAACAGCTAAGCGGGGTTTCTGGTGCCAGTGGTCCCGGGTGTGGGTATGCACACCCGGGAGGGCGTCGTAAAGCGGCGGGGGCTTGCGTGTAACGTAACGTCGCACTTTATAGTGAAGGCATGAACGCTTATCCGATTGAGATTTCGCAGCTCAGCAAGGATTTCGGGAAAACCCGGGTACTCAACAATGTTAACCTCACCGTCACCAAAGGCACAGTCCACGGATTCCTCGGACCCAACGGCGCCGGCAAATCCACCACCATCCGCTGCCTCCTCGGACTCATCCACCCCACCACCGGAACCTGCCGCATCAACAACACCGACCCCACCAAAACCACCATCCACAACATCGCCTATGTCCCCGGCGATGTAGAACTCTTCCCCAACCTCACCGGCAACCAAGTCCTCGACACCCTCGCCAAACTCCGACCCACCGGCGACAACAAGAAAAAACGCGCCGAATACATCGAACGATTCCAACTCGACCCCACCAAAAAAATCCGCACCTACTCCAAAGGCAACCGGCAAAAAGTCATGCTCATCGCCGCCTTCGCCGCGAACGTCGATATCCTCGTCCTCGACGAACCCACCTCCGGACTCGACCCACTCATCGAACAAACATTCATCAACATTGTTCGAGAACGCCGCAACGAAGGCGCAGCAATCCTACTGTCTAGCCACATCCTGTCCGAAGTCCAAGAACTCGCCGACGACATCAGCATCATCCGAAACGGCACCATCGTCGAATCCGGATCCTTGAAACAACTCGCCCACATCCGCGGCGTCCGAATCCGCGCCACCAACCCGGACTACGACCACATCCACGAACAAGACAACGTCAACCCCACCCTCCAACACCTCATCGACCAAGGCGCATCAAACATCACCATCACCCCCGCCAGCCTCGAAGAACTCTTCCTCGAATTCTACCAAGACGGGCAAGGCAAACCCGCTCAGCAACAGGAAGCCCAAGGCAACCAAAACCAGCAACAAGGAGGGGCCAGCCATGCTTAACCTCATCCAAATCCACCTCCGCACCCACCGCTTCTTCCTCCTCGCCTGGCTCACACCACTTGTGCTGCTGGCCGCCACCTCACCGGGAACATATATCAGCAGCTACCCGGACGAAGGCTCGCTGGCTGCGGTGGGGGCTTCCATGCGCGGAACGCTGGGGCCGGTGGTGCTCTATGGCACCATTCCGGAACCGTTCAACTATGCCACCTGGACTTCCTGGAAAACCATATCGTGGCTGATTATTCTTGCCGCCATCATGAATATTCTCCTGGGTTCCAGCGTGTCCCGGGGTTTAGAGGAAAGCGGCCAGGCGGAACTGCTGCAATCTAATGGCCTCTCCGCCGGCGTACTTCGCCGCGCCGCACTCACCGTCACCATCCTCACCAGCGTCTTGTGGGGCGTGCTGGTGGCAGTCAGCCTGTGGGCGAATTCCGCTCTTTCGGACCAGTTCACGCTGAAGGGAAGTCTGATCGACGGGGGCGTGTCGCTCATGAGTGTCGGCTTCTTTGGTCTCCTGGCCATTCTTGCCGGGGAGGCCTTCGGTTCGGTGCGCGCGGCCCGACAGGCATCGCTCTTGGTGCTACTTGTTTCGTTTGGTGTGCGGATTGTTGCCGATGTGTATCACCAGCATTGGCTGCGGTGGCTCACGCCTGTCGGATGGTTTGAGGTGGTCAAACCCTACGAGCACGATGGGGACCGGTGGGCGCCGCTGCTAGTATTTGCCCTGGTGCTCGTCCTCATGGCCCTGCCCATCGTGATGGTCAAGCGGGATCTGCATTCCCAATGGGTGCAACCCCAACCTCGCAAATACCGGGCCGCCGGCTGGGGCCCATGGTCGCTCTGGTGGCGACTCCAAGGCCCCATGGCCGCCTGGTGGGCGGTCGCCATTGCGGTGGTCTCCATTGGACTGTCTGCCATGACCGGGGAAATGTCGGACATTTTCACGGAATCCCCCGGCACCTCGGAGCTTTTCAACCAAATCGCCCCAAACATCCAGGATCTTCGGGATGTGTACGCCCAGCTGATGGCGATCATGGTGGGAATCCTGGCCTGCTGCATGACCGTCCAATTGGTGTTGTCCCTGCATAAGGACGAGAATCAGGGCTTGCTCACGTTGGTGCTCACCACCGGCCAATCCCGGCGCGCAATGTTTCTGCGGAATTTCTGCTATGCCGCGCTGGCAGCTATTTTCGCGGTAGTCCCTACGGCGTTTCTTTCGGCGATGGCAGCAAGTGCGGATTCCCGGGTGTCGTCGGAGCATTTTGGCACCGTGGTGTGGTCCACGCTTGATGTGCTTCCGCCAACGATCATGTGTTGCGGGTTTGCGGCATTGTGCGTGGCGTTGTGTGTGACTGCGAAGACTAGCGCCGTGGCGATGACGATGGTGTGGCTGCCGGTGGCGGTTTCGGGTTTCCTGTCATTTTTTGGGGAGTTGTTGAAGTTAGATAAGTGGGTGTTGGATTTGTCGGTGTTTGCGTGGGCTCCGCACACGGTGGATCATTATCGTGGCGCGATTGTGCTGTTAGCGATTGGGCTAGGTTCCCTGCTAGTTGGCACTATAATGTTTAGCAAACGGGATGTGGTGGTGTAGGTATTATGCGTGTTTCAGATGCAGCGAAGATTGCCGGGTGTAGTGTGCGTACGGTTCGGTATTACCATAATTTGGGGTTGTTGCCGGTGCCGGCGAAGCAGCGGGGGCCGTGGCGGGATTATGAGTTTGCGGATGTTGCCCGGTTGATTCAGATTCGGAGTATGGCGCAGGCGGGCATGCGGTTGGATGATATTCGGTTGGAGTTGTCGGCGGCAGAGACCGCGGTGATGGCGGTGGTGCCGGCCCCTGCTGCCGCTTCGACGCAGCTTGTCGACGCCCCCACCGCCGCCCCTGCCGTAGCCGACCCCGCCGACTGTGACTGCGAGATTTACGATCAGACACTGCGTAGCCTGGACCAGCAGATCGCTAAGTTGCAGCAGCAGCGGGCGCGGTTGTTGGAGATGAAGCAGCAGGCCATGATGAAGTCGCCACCGTTGTCGAAGACTGTTCACGACCTGTATATGGAGGCGGAGGAAATCCTCAAATCCGAACAGGAATTCGAAGCCTTGGGGTTTATCCAGCGGAAGCATAAGTTGGCGATTTTGTTTTCCGAGTTGGGGTTTTTCAAAACTTCCTTCGATAACCGGGCCCAGCAGGTGGATCCGCAGCTCATGGCGGAGATTTCGAAACGTTTGGTGCGGCTTCAGCAGGATGATTGGACCATGGCCGATGTGGAAAACCTGGTGGAGTATGCGGTGGCAATGGATAAGAGTGTGCCGCCGCTCACGGGCATGGCGTACCAGTTGACGCGGCGGTTTTTGTCGAGTCAGACGGCGGAAATGTTGTGTGTGGCGGCCTACCCGGAGCCGGGGATGAAGGCGTTTATCCGCCTGGGGTTTGCCCGGTTTCGCACCATTTACGTATAGGCGGTCCGGATTCATCATACCTGAGTCGGAGTTGGGTTTTCCGACCCGGGTTCGATTATTTTCCCAGCTCATGCGGGCAGAATGAAGTTCATGAGTAAGAATGAGAATGTGTCCGCAGTGGACTTGGTAAAGCGTTATGGCGAGGGGGCCACCCAGGTGACGGCATTGGATAATGTCAGTTTGACGGTGGAGAAGGGAACATTCGTCGCTATCATGGGCCCGTCGGGGTCGGGGAAGTCGACGTTGATGCAGTGTATGGCCGGTTTGGATACGGTGGATTCGGGTCAGGTGTTTATTGGGGGCACCGAGATCACGAAGATGCCGGATCGGGAGTTGACCAGGCTGCGTCGGCAGCATGTGGGGTTTGTGTTTCAACAGTTTAATTTGGTGCCCACGTTGACGGCCCAGCAGAACATTGTGTTGCCGCTGACGTTGGCTCGTCGCAAAGTTGATGAAGCGTGGTTTGCCAGCGTGGTGGAAACGTTGGGGATTGCCCAGCGGGTGCAGCATAAGCCGCATGAGTTGTCGGGCGGCCAACAGCAGCGGGTGGCGATTGCGCGGGCGTTGGTGGCCCGGCCGACCGTGGTGTTTGCGGACGAACCGACGGGTAGCCTGGATTCGCATTCCGGCACCGAGGTGCTGCGGGTTTTGCGGGATAGTGTGGTCAATTTTGATCAGACGGTGATTATGGTGACGCACGATCCGGTGGCTGCGTCGTATGCGGATCGGGTGGTGATGCTTGCCGACGGCCGAATCGTGGAGGAGCTCACCGCCCCGAGCCTGGACGACATCATGAATGCTTTGCGACGTGTGGATGTGGCGGTGTAACCGATGAAGTTCCTGCTTTTGTCTTCGATGCGGAACCACCTGGGCCGCCTGCTTGCGACGGCGTTGGCGGTGGTGTTGTCGGTGGCGTTTATTGTCACCACACTTATCACTATGGCTTCGTACACAGATTCGATAACGAAGTCGTTGACTGCCGAATTGGCCAACACTGATGTGTGGGTGGGGCCCCAACCGAATGCTCTCAACAACGAGTTGGAGCGGAAACTGGTCAAAGATGTGGAGAAGATTCGGGAGCTGCCGGGTGTGGCTGCCGTCAGTCCCCGGACCATGGCCATGGGCGAAGTCAACCATGATGGTCGCCGAAGTAATGCCCGGCTGCTAGCGCAGGTGGACCCCAGTTTGCAGTGGAATTCCTTGACCCGGGGCGAGTGGCCTACCAAGCCGGATGAGGTGAGTATTTCTGAGGGCACCGCGGAGACCATGAAGGTGTCGGTGGGTGACACGATGGTCATCACGCCGCTGGGTGTCTCAAAGCCGGTGACGGTGCGGGTTGTGGGGATCACATCTGGTTCGTCTGCCATGGATATGGGCATTCCGGTGTTGACGCTCACCCATGAGGGGTTGACGGCGTTGCAGTCGCCGACGATGGCGACAACGGAATTGCTTGTGCACGCCACTCCCGGAACAACCACGCCCGAGTTGGTTTCCAGCATCAAGCAGACGGTTTCAGACGAGAATCTTCAGGTGTTGACCCGGGAGGAGGCCGCGGATCGGCAGGTGAAGCAGCTGTCGGGCAGTAGCTCTTCCTTGTTGGCCATGCTGGCGGCGTTTGCGGGGTTGTCGCTGATTGTGGCGGGTTATGTTATCGCTAACACGTTCCAGGTTTTGGTGGCGCAGCGAATCAAGGAGCTGGCCTTGCTGCGGTGTATTGGCGCCGAAAGCCGGCAGGTTCGAACGCTTATTCTTGCCGAGGCTGCCCTGGTGGGTTTGGTGGCGTCCGCTGTGGGAACCTTGCTGGGCATTGGGATTTCGGCCCTCTTTGTGCAGCTCGCCAAAGGGAGCGGTTTCACCATTGACCACCTGGTGGTTCCCGGCTATGCGCCGCTGGCTGGCCTAGTGGCGGGCACCCTGGCGACGGTGGCCTGCGCCTATGGGGCGGCCCGAAAAGCCACCCAGGTGCGCCCGATCACGGCGCTGCAGCCCATGGAGGCCACCACCCAGAACACGGTGCCGCGGGCCCGAATCATCCTGGGCAGCCTCCTGGTGCTGGCGGGCGTAGCAGGCCTGGTGCTGGCGGCCCGGGGCACGGGTGGTGACGCCGCGATCTTCCTGGGGATCGGCGCCGGCATGGTGTGCCTGGTGGGCGTGCTCATGCTGGGCGCGGTGGTGTTGCCGCCACTGATCCACCGGGTGGGCATGCTGATCTCCCCGCTGGGCCCCACCACGGAGCTGGCCGCGGCGAATTCGATGCGGAATCCGCTGCGTACCGCGGCCACCGCCACATCCTTGCTGATTGGCGTCACCGTGCTAGTGCTGTTGGTGACGGGTATTACCTCCACGCGGGAGTCGATCACTTCGGAGATCGACACCCAACGGCCAATCGATTTGGTGGTGCGCACCACGGATTCGTTTACCCCAGCAGAGATCACCGGTATCAAGCAAACCCAGGGCATCACTGCCACTGCATCCCTGGAGAGCGCCCCGATCACGGCGGCCACCTCCGGTGGAGACAAGAAGCTGATGGCCCAGGGCATGGACCAAGCCCAACTGGATCAGGTGCTGCACGCACCCAAGCAGTTGGCCCCCGAGCCGGGGCATATGAAGGCCAACACCCATGATTTCCCAGGCATGCGCAGCGGCGACACCGTGACCGTGTTTGGTGATACGGGTTCCCTGCCTGTGGCCTTGGACCTATCCGACAAGGGCGAAAACGGGGCGGTTGCCTTGAACCAGGCCGACCTGGCCAAGCTCAGCACCAAATTGCACACCAACCAAATGTATATGAAGGTGGATTCTGGTTTGTCGGCGCAGCAGATTCAAACCATTGTGTCCGACCTGAATTCTCTGAACCCCCACTTCCAGGTTGGCGGCGGGGCCCAGGAGCGGGCCGACTACATCA
>ERZ773099.2615-NODE-2615-length-12257-cov-3.184478_pt1 | contig 12257 bp, 8 predicted proteins | sample MGYA00511120_ERZ773099 | MGnify/ENA primary metagenome ERZ773099 (study PRJEB29015, sample SAMEA2738012) | human oral metagenome | biome: human oral; feature: human-associated habitat; material: dental | place: China | collected 2104 ... | reverse complement strand
TGAAGTCCTCATTGCTAACAAAGAAGGTATCTATCCTCAGAAAGGAGAAAAACAAAGGATACATCAGATTTATTCATCCGAAGCAAGAAGCATTGTTTTAAGCATAATACCAATAGAGCATCTGATAATAAATAGCTTAGGAGAATGCATCCCCATCCTGACGAATAAAGAAACCTCTGATATTCTGGAACTTGATCTTAGCATCAACGAGGTGCTATATAAGGGGATCATCAACAAAAAAGAGATTCAAAAAATCTTCATTGATGGCAAAAATTACTGGAACCCCGATCTAAAAACATTCATCATTTTAGATTATACACCAGATTAAAACACACTAAAAAAAACCTGAAGCATACTTCAGGTTTTCCTTTTTTTATATTAATTATTCTCTTTTGATTCTGTAAGCTTCTCCTGATGATGAGCAGGCGTCATACATAGAGACACAATCACTGAAAGAACAAGCACAGAAAGCAGCACAATCAACGAAATTTTTGCTGGGATGTGAAAGAGAGGTGAAATCAGCATTTTTGTCCCTATAAAGGTCAATATAATTGCAATTCCATAACTCAGATACTTAAACCTATCAATAAAGTTTGCAAGAAGGAAATACAGGCTTCTTAGTCCTAAAATAGCAAAGATATTTGAAGAGTAGAGAATAAAGGGATCATTAGGAGCGATTGCAAAGATTGCCGGAATACTATCCACAGCAAAGAGTAAATCCGAAAATTCTATCACTCAAACAACAATCAAAAGCGGTGTTGCATATCTTAGTCCATTTTGAAAAACAAAGAATTTTCCTCACTCAAAAGTATCAGTTACTCTTGGGAAAAAGTATTTCACCACCCTAGCTCCAGCCGAATCAGAAAAGTTTTTATTTTCTTCATGTTCATGCTTAGCAAAAAATGACTTAATCCCAGCATAAATAAGGAAACCTCAAAAAATTGTGAGGAGTAAATTAATCTTAACTGGATGATCAAAGAGCAAGAATTCAGGAAGATAGGTCAGTTCTATAAGCTTTACTCCTGCAAAGATAAATATCGCTCTAAAAATCAATGCTCATATAATTCCTCGGAAGAGTACTTTATGCTGGAGCTTCTTTGGAACTTTGAAAAAGCCAAAGACCATAATGAATACAAACAAATTATCCACAGATAAGAGCTTTTCCACCCAATACGCAGACTGGAAATATGAGAATTTCTCAAATCCAAGTTCCCAATATATATATCCACTAAAGAGCATCGCCAGACCAATCCATACAAGCGATCGAGTAAGCGCTTCTTTACTCTTGATCTCATGATTTTTCTTGTTAAATACTCAGAGATCTAAGAGTAGCATAATTAGAATCAGCACTGCAAAAATAATTTCAAGTTTTAGCATCTTTGTTTAACAGAATAAAAAATCTGATTTTTCTGACTTTTCAAGTCTTCAACCGAACCACTATACACATCTACTCAATCATTTCCAGTGAAAATATCCTATTTTCCATTGAAAAAACATCTGACATATCTATACATTAAAGTTAGTATTTATCCTTTTATGTTTGTGATACGATGTCAAACCTTGAGATGATGGAATCCATCTTAGCATACCGAAAATCAGACAATACCTTTGAAAAAAGCATCAAAGAGAGAAATGAAGCAATGGCATACAAGTTTTTTGATGGTCCTCCATTTGCGAGTGGTAATCCACATTATGGTCATCTTTTAGCATGAAGTATCAAAGATACCATCCCAAGATATATGACAATGAGAGGCTACCAAGTAAAAAGAAAACGAGGTTGGGACTGTCATGGTTTACCAGTAGAAAAGGCTGTTGAGAAGGCACTTGGTATTGATGGAAAAAAAGATATCGAAGAAAAAATCTGAATTCAAACTTTTGTAGAAAAGTGTCGCGAATATGTAAATCAGACAAATACTGAGTGGAAACGATTCGTCGACCATACTGGAAGATGGGTTGATATTACCAATCCTTATTTTACGATGGATCTAGATTTTATGGAAAGCGTAATGCGATGCTTTTCTAATATCTACAATCAGAATAAGGTATACAAAGGATTCAAAGTACAAGGATACTGTCCAAGCTGTGCAACACCACTTGCTAACAACGAGATTGCAGAAGGATATGAGGATAGGCAAGATACTGCACTTACTGTAAAATTTCCACACCTTGCACCTGAAAGCGAGAAGTATTCTTGTTCTGAGGATGGGTTTATTGATGTTGTAGCTGGTGTACTTCGCGATGAGAAAGGTCGCTATGCGATGATTCATCATACCAAGGAAAATCTCTGGTTTTTCCCTGGTGGGAAAGTTGAAAAAGGAGAAGATCTCATCACAGCACTTAAAAGAGAACTCAAAGAAGAAATCTGAACAGAGCTCACTGCGAGCAAGTATCTCTGAGCAGTAAAAATCATTCATCTCTCAAAGCCTCGAAGAGTTCACCGATTTGAGGTAGAGTCAAACGATATCCCAACACTCCAGGAACCAGAAAAACACAAAGATATCCAATGGGTAACCGAAGAACTCTATGAAAACAGCCTTGGTTTTGCAATCAATATCAATGGAACAATCATCAATGATGAAAGGGAACTTCTGCATGATTTCATCGATTTTTACCTTTTCAAAAAAGTTCTCAATCCACAAGAAAAAGGACTTATTGAAGGAAAATTCAACTTCCTCGCTTGGACCACAACACCTTGGACACTCCCAAGTAATATGTTTTTGACTGTTGGGGAAAATATCGACTATGTAACCGTCTATGATCAAAAATCACAAGAATACTACGTGCTCGCTGAGGCTTTACTCAAAAAATACTATAAATCAGCAGAAGACTATACTTTCATTTACAAACAGAAAGGGAAAGAACTAAAAAATCTGACCTATCAGCCACTTTTTGATTACATCAAAAAATCAAATATTGCAGATGAATATAAGAATCAGTTTTTTCAAATTTTAACCTGAGAATTCGTAAGTACTGAGGATGGAACAGGTATCGTACATACTGCTCCAAGCTTTGGAGAGGACGATTTTAACGCTGTTGCGAACCTTTTAGGAGGAGAAACCTCAAAAGAATGGCTCTTTATGCCAGTTGATGAATATGGATGCTTTACAAGTGAGGTTCCAGATTATCAAGGGATGAAAGTCATGGAAAGCAATAAAACTATCACTGAGCATCTAAAAGCTAACCAAAAAATCGTAAAAACTGAAAGTCTCGTTCACTCATATCCTCACTGCCGAAGATGTAAAACTCCTCTTATTTACAAAGCTATGTCGAGCCGATTCATCAAGGAAAAAGAGATGAATACTCAAACTGCTAGCCAAGCTGGAGAGATCAAATTTATCCCAGAAACCGTAAAAAACAGATTCGTAAACGGATTACAACAAGCTCCAGATTGGAATGTTGCTAGGAATAGATACCGAGGTTCTCCACTACCTATCTGGCAGAATGTAGAAAACCCAGAAGATCGTTTTGTGATCAATACACTTGATGAGCTCTATCATCTCACCACTTCAGGATCAAAAAATCTGACCAAAAATGTCTTTATCCGCCATGGAAGGACTGATTTCAATGAAGAGAAAAAGTTTGACTCACTAGGAGATGCAAGACTTAATGAACTCTGAGAACAGCAGGCTCAAGGCCTCGTTAGTAAGCTTGCTCCTCATATAGAAAAAAAATCTGATGTTGTGTTCATCTTATCTCCTCTTCCAAGAGTTTGGCAAACTATTAAGCCAACTTTGATCAGCTTTTTCTGAGCTGATGAGGTAGCAAGATGTGAAAAGCTCTATTTTGAACACCATGAGAGCCACAAAGACCGTTTTGAAAAGAGAGCGACCTTTGAGCATGTGCATAATGGAGCAGCCGAAGAAATCGTTGTAAAACTCAATGATCAGCTTTTTATTGATTCTCGTATTACAGACTTGATCAACTATACTGATCAAGGAGAAAAGATTTCTTGTGATATGTTTAATCGATTTGATGAGGAAAGAAGTATTGGAACTGATGGAGAAAAACTTGAGGACTATAGAAAAAGAACTGAAAGTGCGATTCACTACTGGAATAGCAATCATCAGACAAAAACTCTGGTTTATGTTTCTCATGATGATACTATCGCAATGCTAAGAAGAGCATTCCGCAAGTTTGAATATGGACTCTACAGAAAAAATTATAAACTCGGTAATGCCGAAGTCAGAGTTCACTACCGAGATAGTGATAAACAATGAGAAGTTGATCTTCATAAGCCATACGTAGATACTTATCGAGGAATGAGAGAAGGTAAAACCTATAAAAGAACACCCGAAGTTTTGGATTGTTGGTTTGAATCTGGAGCAATGCCGTTTGGGCAGGATCACTACCTTGGAGAAGAGGGAAGAAATATTAGTTATCCAGCAGATTTTATCGCTGAAGGACTTGATCAGACGAGAGGTCGATTCCGTTCTCTTCATGTGGTTGGACATGCGATCAAAGGCGAAAACGCCTACAAAAATGTGATTGTAAACGGACTCGTACTCGCAGAAGATGGTAAAAAAATGTCTAAGAGTCTGAAAAACTATCCAGATCCAAAAGAATTGCTTGAAAAATGGGGCGCTGACACATTTAGGCTTTATACTTTGAGTAGTCCAGTTGTGAGATCTGAACCTATGAGATTCTCTGAAAAAGGTGTTGAACAGCTCTTTAAGGACTTCAATATCCCACTAGAAAATGTCTTTAAGTTCTTTGAGACTTACGCAAAAATCGATAATTGGAAGGCCAATAGCAAAGAGCTCTATATTATGAATAAGCTCTCATCTGATGAAAAAACCCTTCAAGAAAATTTGATCAGAATTCAGCCTGATATCATTTATATTGAGTCTCATCTAAGTGAGTATAAATCAAAACTCTCAGAGCTCGTATCAGCTTTCCTTAGCAAGAAACCTGAAATCAACATCTTAGACAAAAACCTAGAAAACTACGTTGAGTTGATATCTTCTTTAAAAGAGCAGAGAACACTGATCATTGCTGATGAGACTCAAATCAAAACACTTTGGTCACAAGTATCATCTAAACAAATCACGGAAAATATCCTAGAGGGAGAAGTTCTCAAGCTTCCAACCTATACAATTTGTAACGAACTTGATAGATGGATTCTAGCAGAACTTCATCAAACGCTAGATAATCTTGACCAAGGACTGAGAAATTATAATCTTGACGGAGCTATCAAGTCATGAATTGATTTCATTGAAAAACTCAGCAACCGATATCTTAGAAGAAGCAGAAGAAGATTCCGAGGACATGATATGACAGCGGACAAACATTCAGCTTATTCAACACTTTTTGAGGTACTGACTACGTACCTTCAAATGATGGCACCATTTACCCCATTTATTACAGAGGACTTGCGAAAAAGATTGCAAGCATTCAGAGGAGAAGAAAATCAAAAAACTGAGTCAATCCATCTTTCATTCTGGCCATTTACAAATAAACTATATATTGATCGCGACCTTATGGATGAGATCACAACAGTCAGAAAGGCTATTAAGCTCGCACTCTTCATTAGATCAAAGAACAAGATCGCAGTTAAGCAACCACTTAAATCATTGAGTATTAGTATTGAATAAGTTTATAAAAAGAGAAAAAACCTGGAATAAAATTCAGGTTTTTTATTTTAAAATTTATAAAAAATGACCTGACTTGTTGAGCCAGGTCGGTTAATCCAGACTTTTAGTCTGGTAGGTGTGTCAAAGTAAGTTCTCCTTCATCTCCATCCCAGCAATTCTTGTCGTTGATATTAAATTCTGACAGCTCTTGCCTTTTGACTAGCATTTCAGATTTAAAATCCTCGCAAGAGAGATTGATATAAAGATAGTCAACATAACCTTGTTCAGAAGCAATATTAGAGTATCCTCTTACTGTTGCTCCAAACACCTTGTCAAAATCTCTAAATTCAATCTTGACTACGGGAGGGAATGTGACGAAATCTTTCTCTACTCTGCCGAGTTCAGATCTCACTCCTTCACCGTTTTGGAAATAGGAGATAATACCCCTCGGAGTTGTAAACTTAAGAGATACAGATACTCCATCAGGATTTTCGTAAATAACAACGCCATCCTTCTCTGTTGTTATTCCTCTTGCCTTACTTGATCTACGTGCCATAATTTCAATATTTTAGTTGGCCTCTACTTTGAACGGAAAGTATTGTAGTGTATAATTTTTTAAGATGAGACCGTTCTCTTCATCTCTAGAGTTATGAGTCACAAAGCCACTCTAGAAAACTTCGGAAGTATTATATTTATCGCTAAATACCTTACTTCATTTTTATATTCTTCTCATATTTTTTATATTACACCAAATGTATATATATTTCCCAATAAATGTCAATGCTTTTTTAAAAAAATCTGATCTTTTTCATTCGTTTAGATCAGATTTCTCATCTTTTTCTTAATAGCAATACCTCACCTCTGGCTCAAGCTGGATTCAGAACTTAGCGAATACACTCTCCTCTACCTTTCTCGCATAATCTAAGACTGCAGCTCAGCTCTCACCTTCATTTACCAAGATAAGTGCATGTTTTTCATACATTTTAACTCAGTTTTCTTCTTTTCCCTTCCATCAGCAGAGTTCTATGAGTTGTCCAGCTGAGAGTTTCATCGTCTCTTGCTCAGTCAAATGTGCCTTGAGTTCCGGAAACTGAGTAGAAAGTTCTTCTCGCTCAGGAAGTCAGATTTCTGGATTTTTTCGATAACTTCCAGCCGTTCAAATCGTATGATAATCAGGCAGTTTGCTTGCTCTAATATCAGAGATAATCTGAGATATCTCACGCAACTTTTCAAAAGGAGAAAGCTGATCAAAATCAGATTTTTTTTCTGATAAAACTTTCTGAATATCAGCATATTCGGTAGCAAATTGATAATCATGATTGACTTTCTTGAGATCAAAAATGATATGCGTGATAATAAACTGATCCTGAAGTTCATGCTTAAAAATACTCTCACGATACCCAAACTGACACTCCTCTTTCGTTAATTTTTGAATTGTTTTTGTCTCCAGATTTACACCGATAACCTCAGAAATACTACTACTCGCCTCCTGCCCATAGGCTCAAATATTTGAAACCGCACTCGTACCTACAGTCCCAGGGATATCAACCAAATTCTCAACCCCACCAAGCCCTCTCTCAGCTGCCCAATATACAAAATTATTCCACGGTTCACCAGCTCAAACCTGAACTTTTAGACGTGTTTCATCTTCAGAAAGGATCTTAAATCAAGGGATTTGCATCTTTACAACAATCCCATCAAATGCCTCAGCACAAAAAAGCGTATTCGCACCTCATCAAAGTATCCAATGCTTACACTCATCCCAAAGCGGAGTCTCAATAAGATTCAAAAGCTGATAGGTCGTAGTAATTGGCATAAAATAACGCGCAATACAATTCGTTTTAAGCGTTGTAAAGGGTTTTAGGTTGATATTTTCTTGCATCTAGATAGGAAAAGAAAATAAAAGTCAGATTTTTCCTTTTTTTATTATCAGATAAATTACAGAATACATCTATAATCTACTATAAGTTTTATCAGTATAGTTCTTCAGAATATCTAAAGCTCTATGCACATCCTGAGCTGTTGCAGCAGGCGTTCACTCCAAAGGATATTCCCATCAGAGTTTTTTTCGCTTATCCTTTCCTAAATTATGATACGGCAAGATCTCAAGTCTTTGCATACTTTTTAGAGTTTGGACATATTTTCCATACTGATGAAGATCCTCCTGATCATCAGTCAATCAAGGAACCAATACATATCTGAGCCAATAAGGCTTTTGAAGTTTCTCAAGATATTCAAGTGTTGCTAAAGTATTGGTATTTTCCTGTCAAACAAGCAAAAGATGCTTTTTAGGATTAATCTGCTTAAGATCTGGGAGAATCAAATCTGAAAGCGCAATAACTTCTAACGCTTCAGGCGTTCTTACAAAACCATTCGTATCAATACAAATGTGGTATCCTTCAGCTTTTAATCTTTTTACAATGGGTAAAAGTGCTGGAGCTTGTAAAAGCGGCTCTCCTCCAGAGAAGGTAATTCCTCCACCATTCGCAAAATAAGGACGATTTCTCTCAGCTAAATCGAGGATTTGTTCCTCATTCATTCGCTTCGCTTCTTCATTTTCCATTGGGATCGTATCTGGATTATGGCAATACAAGCACTTAAACATACAGCCTTGCAAAAAGATCGCCACTCTAATCCCAGGTCAATCCTGCGTTGCAAAAGTTTCTACAGTATTTACACGGAGCATCGTTGCAATAAGAATAAAAAATCTGATTTTTCTCCCTTTTTTTCATACTATATAGATACAAAAGGGAATATTTATCTAAAAAAAATCTCCGCACTTCCTGAAAAGGCGGAGACCAAGACATTTTCTACTAGATAACCTCAATCTGATATCCACTGAGCTGAGAAGCAAGTTTGATATTACTAGCTCCTTTTCCGATAGCAAGCGGTTTCTGAGATTCATCAATCTTTACAACAACCTTTCCATTAGGCTTAAACTCAACATTTTTTTCCTCAACCTGAGCTGGCTTTAGAAGTCAGATGATGAGCTGAGTTGGATCTTCAGTATTTTGAACGAAATCAACCTTTTCTCCATCAAGAAGTGAAAGAACAGTATTGATACGATCTCCCTTATGTCCAACCATCACTCCAACCGCATCTACTCAATCCTGTGTACTTGAAACCAGAATTTTAGTCTTTTTACCAGCAATTCTCGCGATATTATCAATCTGCACAGCTCCAGACTCAAATTCAGGAACAATCTTTTTGAGGATTGCCTCTACATAATCAGGACTTGATTGTGTGATATCAAGGACAATACCTCCAGTATCTCTACTAATCTTCTTGAGATAGACAAAGACTTCTTCTCCGATTTCATACACTCTATTTGGAATCTGACTCTCAGGTGGCAAAACAACTGTTGTCCCATCAATATCAAGAATGATACTATCTGAATGCACTCTCAATACCTTTGCCTTCAAAAGTTCTTCTTCTTTATCCTGAAACTTCTCGTAGAATCTCTCTCTTTCAATATTTTTGATCCCTTGCTTAATCGTCTGAGCTGCAGCCTGAGCCGCAATTCTTGAAAGTTCAAGCTTTGCAGGAGTAATATTGATCAAAAGCTGTTCTCAAACTGAGATATCTTTTCTCTCTCCTTTTGCCTCAGCAAGCAAAATCTGAGTATCTTCATTTTCAATCTCTTCCACTACTTCAAGTGCCTTATAGATACTGATCGTACCATCATTTTCAATATTTACCAGCACCTCAGCCTTTCTATATTCAGGGAAATCCTTTTTGAAACCTGACTTAATTCAGTTTCTAATCACTTCTAGGACTTGATACGGATCAAGTTTATATTCTTCTACGAGCTGCATCATCGCAGCCTGGATACTTTTTCCATCGAGTTTCATGCTCGTATTTTTATTAGTAAGATAAAAAGTTCTCTTCAGGATTGACTATAGTTATTCTGATTGTTTTTGCAAGAAGAAAGTGATTTCTAATTGTCTAGATTTGATTAGTAAAGACCTCTCTAGATTTCATCTTGACTCTATCGATTACCACACAAGCCACAACGAGAACAAGATACTCATTTACTTAATTCGTCGCTTCAAGGTGGGCGATTCGTTTATTAACCTCAAAAGCAAAAGATTTTCAACTCCAAATACTTCTCTTGAAAAAAATTAAATGTTAGCTATTCTCAATATAGTATTAAATTTAGATCTTATTGGCTACAGACTACAATGTTAAAATTTATATGGCAAGTCTTAATCTGAACTTGGATTATTGATAGAATACAAAATATTCGAAGAGATAGCAAGAACAAAGACACAGACTATAATAAATTATCCCTAAAGATAGAGAGACTCAATGGAGAAATTGAAGGATTATCTAAAATTGAACAACAGTTAAAAGCTGCATGAATGTTTATCCATGTTATGTGAAAAGATGCTTACCACGAGTATATAGAAAAACATAAAACAAGCATTGCAAAAATTATCAAATCTCATCATGAAAAAAATACATTGACTTGGGAAAATAGAGATATTCTTATCCAAGATATTGTCCAAGATATAGAGAAAGTTAATGGAGCTCAATCTACTGAAATAGAAAAATATACAGATACGGTACTGATTCACTTTCTTCTCTATAACAAAAGGGATGCTTTATCAGACCTTGTGTGAATTGATAAGAAAAAAACAACTCTTGAATGGAAAGAGTAAAGAGCTATTCTTGCTTTTTACTTGGTTGGGCGACTCATTTATTAAGGTAGAATTTATTGACTTTACAACCGTAGACTTTGTACGGTATTGGGTGGATTAAGGTAAAGGATTAGGAGTGATTGTAAAGAAAGGTAGCGTTGAAATCAAGGGAGAAAAGAGGATTAGAGAAATTAAAATGATAAAAAAACTTCAATAGTATTCCAAGCGATAAGACTACAAGAAAGATTTAAAATAAAATACGTCTTTATAATCAGGAGTTCATTGCCTAGCATAATAAGATGAGAATTTAGAGATTATATCTTTAACAAATAAAGGTGCTATATCACAAACAGCTTCATATCAAAGAAGAAGTGGAGGGGTAGTTTGAGAGATTTGACTATGATCTAAGGATTTTATCTTTTTAAAATTTATACACCCCCCTTCACATAAACTTGTTTTAGGTAAAATGATTGAAAAATCTCCGGTTTTTCCTTTAATATATTTTTCAATCTTTTCTTTTTTATTATTGCTTTGATTATTAAGATAATCATTAATATTACCAATAAAATCCTGATCATTAAACACTTCTGCTAATGGATCAATATGCAAACATATAATATTAACAAATTTACCATTAGCTATATCACAAGCAGGATTGATTATTACATAAAGCTGATCTGTACCAATTTGTTTTATAATTCTTCAAGTCTTCAATTTAATGCTTTGATCATTACCTATCTCTTCAGTTTTAACTTTTAAATAAACCTCTTCCGTATGAAAGTTTTTATAATTATTACTTAGTCTAGATTCTAAATGCGACAAGATGTATCTTGCGAGACTTTCTTCAGAATTAAAGATAGTAGTTCAATCAGATATCCATTTTTGAATATCGGGCAACTCTCCTCTATAGATAAGATCTGTTAATGTTGAATTAATGGGTCAATTTCTTCAAAAAACTTTTGTTATTCCTGTTTTATATACATTAAATATATAGTTTAATATCTCCTCAGCAGAATTGCTTCTGTTAAATAGTTTAACAAGAGAATTTTCTTCTGGGATATTAGGATCTTGATTTCATGAATTAATGATAATAGGAATATGAAATTTTTTAAAAACTATATCTATAAAATCTTTTCATGAAAAATGATCCGCATCATCACCTGATAATGATAAATCAACCACTAAAAAATCAAAATGCTCCTTTACAAGCTTTTCATATACCTCGGCAGTCAGAGAAGGGAAAACAATAAAATCAGTTTGAATATTCTTTTCTTCCCCTAATCTCTCAGCAGTTGTTGTAAGTTCATCTACTTCTCCTTCATCATCTTCCAAAAGAAGAATTTTTATTGTTTCTGGCTCCATTTTTTTATAGTAACTTTTAAAATAAAAGTAAAATCTCAATCAGAATCCAAAATTTCTAACGTTGAATTATTCCTTTCTAAAACCTCTCATGCTATGGACAAACCAAGTCATGTTCCCATGTCTTTCTTAGAAAAACCTGGTTCTAATATATCATCTTTATTTTCTAATCCATTTATTCAAAAACCATTATCCTTAAATAGAAGTACTAAATTTGAATCATAAGTAAAAAGATCAATCATAATATACTTTTTGTCTCCTCACTTATAGTTCAACCAATAAATACTATTATCAATAAAATTAGTAATAGCGATAATAAAATCTGTGTCATATCAAAAAACAAACGGCTTTTCTCCCAATAAATTGTTTATTCTTACTGAAATATTGTTATCTTTACAAACTGTAGAAAAAACTTGAAAACAATTGTCTAAAACCTTTATGAGATCAAACTCTACCGGTTTTGTGCTTCTTTTTATAAGTGGTCTCAAATTTTTGGATAAAAAATCTGATATAATAGTTGAATTGGTTTTATAATGTCCTAATAAATTAAGAAGTTTTTCCTTTTCTATTGTACTTGGTAAATCTTTTAGCTTTTTAAAATAAAAATCAACATTTTTTATATTATCTCTAATAAATTTTATAGGTTTTTCCAATTCATGAAACATAATAAACATGATCTTTCACAGTG
>ERZ773099.2612-NODE-2612-length-12260-cov-15.590987_pt1 | contig 12260 bp, 5 predicted proteins | sample MGYA00511120_ERZ773099 | MGnify/ENA primary metagenome ERZ773099 (study PRJEB29015, sample SAMEA2738012) | human oral metagenome | biome: human oral; feature: human-associated habitat; material: dental | place: China | collected 2104 ... | reverse complement strand
CCGGTGACCACCAACTTCATGGGCGACTTCCCGGCCACCGACTACTGGCGCTGGGCTGAGTCACTCGACATCATCTCCGACGACTCCTACCCCGACCCCGCCGATGCGGCCGCCGCCCATGAGGTCGCCTGGGCGGGAGACCTCATGCGCGGCCTGGCTGATGGGCGTCCCTGGATCCTTATGGAGCAGGCGCCCGGCGCCGTCCAGTGGCGCCGTCGCAACTCGCCCAAGCGCCCCGGCCAGTTCCTCCTGTGGTCCCTGGCGCGCGTGGCCCACGGCGCCGACGGCGTCCTGCAGTTCCAGTGGCGCCAGTCGCGCCAGGGCGCTGAGACCTTCCATTCCGGCATGGTCCCCCACGCCGGGCGCGCCGGCCGCACCTGGGACGAGGTCGTGGCCACCGGTCGGGCACTGAAGCGGCTCGGGCCGGTCCTGGGCGAGCCGGTGCGCGCCGAGGCAGCCGTCGTCCTGGACTGGGACAGCCAGTGGGCCCTGAGCTCGATCATCGGTCCGGTCGAGCCGGGGGAGCGCTTCGAGGCGGCCCGCGCCTGGCATCGCAGTCTGTGGGAGGCCGGGATCGCCACCGACATCGTCCCCGTGCGTGCTGACCTAGCCGGATACCGCCTCATCGTCGTTCCCGAGGTCTTCATCGACTACCCCGAACTGGCCCGGAACCTGGAGGGGGCCGCCGCCGCGGGTGCCCAGGTCGTCGTGGCCGGCCCCACCGGGGTCGTCGACACCGATGCCGGAGCGGTCCTTGGTGGCTACCTCGGGTCATTGCAGCCCCTGCTCGGGGTGAGGGTCACCGACCACGCCGCCCTCAGCGGGCCGGTGGGCCAGGACGACCCGCGAGGGATGCTCGTCAACCGCGTCAGCCGTGCCGTCGGAACACCCACCGCCGAGACCTGGACGGGGCTGGAGGCGGTCGGTGAATCGCTTCGCCGCGTTCTGGACCAGATGGGCACCCCGGCCCCCGACCTGCGCGCCGGCGGCTGGGCCGAGGAGGTCCGCATCGATGATGCCCCTGGCGGCGTCGAAGCAGATCAGGGCCAAGAACCGGTCGAGGTGGTGGCGGTTTTCGACGGCCGCGGCGGGGGAGCGGACCTGGCCGGGCGCCCCGCCATCACCCGGCGCCCGGTGAGAGGCCCGGGGGCGGCCTGGTACGTGGCCGCCGACCTCGACGCCGTCGGCCGGGCCGCTCTGCTGAGACTGGTGTGCGCACACGCCCGAATCCGCCCCGTGGTCGCCGATCTGCCCGACGGCGTCGAGGCCCAGCGGCGCGGGGAGATCCTCTTCCTGCTCAACCACGGCGACCGGGCCGCCGAGGTGGCCGGGATCGTGGGCACCGATCTGATCAGCGGCGAGGCGTGCACGGGCCATGTGGTCCTGGCCCGGCGCTCGGCGCTCGTGGTGCGCTGAGGAAACTCGGATGATGTTCATGGGGAGGTCTTTCCGTTTCCCGGAAGTACGCGCAGTGGCATGCTGATATCGCCGGAGCCATCCGGGTTCGGCTATCTTCTGATTCCCCGAAAGAGCGTCCCATGTCCTCATCCTTCTCGCCGTCGTCTTCGTTGTCTTTCGACCCGCAGGTCGCCTCTTCCGGAGGTGGGATGGGGATCGGGGGCGCAGAGGCTCTTCCGCCTTCGGCTCCGGGTCTCGCCGAGGCTGGCTCGTCGTCTCCCGAGCCCCGGCGCACCAGGGCGTTCCGGGCGGGTGTCGTCATGGTGGTCCTGGCCTGCGCACTTCTGGGCGGGGGGACGTACGCCCTTCTCGCCTCGATCCGCGTTTTCGACGTGGTGTTCCAAGGAGCGGGACTGATCAGCTGGCCGTCGGTCATGGTGGTGGCCGCCGGTGCCATCCTGGTCTTCGTCGCATTCGTTGTCTCAGTCGTCGCAGTGGTCAGAGCCCGTCCCAAGACCTTGGCGGCCCTGCTCGTCCTGGCGTCCCTTGTTCTTCCTGCGGCTGCGATGGCCGCCGGCGGTCATTACGGCACCTCGGCGCTGAAGGACCACACGATGAATCAGGCTCTGGAGTACGCGGGCAAGGTTGAGCCCGAGCAGGTGGACGAGGTCCTCGGCAAGGTCGAGGGCATGGGGCTCTCGATTCCCTGGCGCGAGGAGATCGTCGAGACCATCCGCTCGGCCAAGGACGTCGTGCACTGACGGCGGAGTGGCGTGCGGACCGGGAGTTGTGAGGTTCTCGGCGTGGCCGTGGGCTCCTCGTGCTGGAGGCGACGGTGGCGTAGCCTCGTGGTCGTAGCGACCCAATCGATACTCTCTGGCAAGGAGCCTCATCGTGTCCCGTCCCCTCTCTCGCGGACCGCAGTTCGACGACGCCGCCGAGGCGGAACCGGCCGTTGACCGCGCACGGCCCACCGAGCGGATCGATCTTGCTCAGGTTGAGGCCCAGGCGGGAGCCACGGAGGCGATCGCCATGCCGCCGGGAGGTGAGGGCTGGGGCTACCTGCCGCCGTCGACGTCGACGCCGCAGTTGGCTGCCTCGCCCGATCAGCGCAGCCAGTACACCCAAGTCCTCCAGCCCGCGCCCGCCGCGCCGAGGACGATGGCCATGCCCATGCAAACGGTCTACCCCGAGCCGGCCCCACCAGTGCAGCCCGTCTACGCCAGTCCTGAGCCCGCTCCGCCCGCCTCCCGAGCGCCGGAGCAGGAGACCTGGCGCGAGCCGGAGCCCGTGCGGCCCGCGGCGCTTCCCCGACCGCCCGAGCGCCGTCGCACGGCCGCGCTCCCTGTGGGGACCATTATGGTGCTGGCGGCCTCCGGACTACTGGGGTGGGGGACGTACACGCTGCTGGCCACCCTCCATGTCTTCGAGATCCTCTCGAGCCAGTCATGGACCCCGAATTGGACCGCGATCGGCGCGATGGGCGGCGGGGCGCTCCTGGCCTTCATCGCATTCTTCGTCTCCTGCGCAGCCCTGGTGCGGGCCAAGCCGAAGAGCCCCGCGTTTCTCCTTCTGCTGGCGGCGTTGTTCCTGCCGGCGGCCGCGACGGCCGCGGGCGTCTACTACGGGGCGGGCGTGCTCAAGGACCAGACGGTGGCCGAGGCCGAGAACTTCGCCGGCCAACTCAAGGTCGGCAACATCGATCAGCTGCTCAACAACCTGCAGACGGGAGTCTCCTTCCCCGGGCGCGAGGACATCATCAGCATCCTCAACACGGTCAAGGACAAGGCGGCCCAGCAGAATGGAGGCCCGCAGGACGGCGCCGACCAGCAGGGGGACCAGTCCGGCGGATCCGACCAGGAGGGCGACGGGCAGCAGGATGACGAAAGTCAGGGTGACGGAGAACCGGCCGGAGGGGGAGAGAGTCAGTAGACCGCTCAAGGGGCGCCGCAGCATCCCGCCGGCGATCTGTTCGTTGCGGTGTTCCGAACGATCGGATGTTAAGACCAGGTCATGAAACAGGTGTGCGGCTAGTTTCGATGGGGTAGAACTATCCTGTTCGATTCCCTATCGAAGGCAGCCCTGTGTCCAACAACAGTTTTCCACCTGATCCCTCCCTCGGCACCGGTGGTGCCCAGGCCCCGGGGGAAACCGGTGCACCATCGGCCTCCGACGGCGCATCTGTTCCCCCGCCCCCGATGACATCGGGTCCTGAGACCGGCAGCTTCCCCGCGATCCCGGTGCCGCCCCCGCCGGGGTCCGGTGCTCCGGAAACGCCTGTCGCTGCGCCGGCGCCTACTCCTGCTGCTCCTGCGCCGCAGCCGGCACCTGCTCCTGCGCCGCAGCCGGCACCTGCTCCTGCGCCAGTGCCGCAGGCGGAGCCTGCTCCTGTTCCCGCGCCGGCACCGCAGCCCGCTTCTGCGTCTCCCTCCCCTGCAGCCGCCACCGTTCCGGCGCCCGAAGCCGGGTCCGCCCCGCAGGTTGCAGGAATGGCGCCGCCTACGGCGTCGGCGCCCCAGATGCAGGCGGGTGCCGCTCAGGCCGCGCCGTCCTCGGCGATGGGGCAGACCTTCACCGCCTGGTTCGCTGCCCCGGGCCTGACCTCCACCGCCCTGACGCTCGCGGTCGTGCTCGGTTCGGCGGCAGTCAGCGCGATCCTGACACTCGTGGCGATGACGACCATGGATACGTCGGACACCTTCCCGACGACTTTCTCCACGTTGCCCCTGCTCATGGGCTGGAGCCTGGGCGGGCAGTTCGTCCTGACCGGGTCGACCTCCTATGAGACCGTGGTGCTGACATTCGGCCTTCTCCCCATGGGGGCGCTGACCGCCGCCGGGATCGGGGTGTACTGGCTGGCGCGCCGCCGGGTCTCGGTCGACGGATCTGCGGCGCCGCTCGTGCCGATGGTGGCGCGAGCAGGGGCAGAGGCCCTCGCCGTGGCGCTGCTGGCCTGCCTGGTCACGGCCCCCTTCTCCTTGAGCACCAAGATGATGGGGCTGTCGAATGTATCGGTATCCTCCTCGCCCCTCATGACGATCCTCCTGGTGACCGTTGTGGTCTTCGTCGCTCTGGTGATAGCCCGCAGCAAGGGGCAGCTGCTCGAGCGGATGCCGAGCCTGGTGATGCAGGTCGGCCGCGAGCTGGGCGCACTGGGCGTGGTGATCGGCGTCGTCCTCGGGATCTTCGTCATCATCGCCTACATCGGGGTGGCCCTGAGCCGCGGGTGGGGCTTCGCCTCGATCCTCCTGCTGCCGGTCTTCCTGCCGAACCTGGTGCTCGCCGCTCTCGGTCTGGGCTCCCTGGGCGGTGTGACCGCAGACACCGATCGGGCCATGGACCTGGCCACCGTCATGCCGTCCCTGGGGGGCCAGCAGAGAGGCGATGCCTATGCCTGGACCTGGCTCGGCAGCTGGTCGATCCTGCTGTTCGTGGCCATGATCATCGTCATCGCGGCGGCGGCGGTGCGCGTGGGCGTCAGCCGTGCCCGCACCGGGCAGCCCCAGTGGCAGCGGATCTGGCAGCTTCCGCTCGTGGCCCTGGTTGTGGGTGCGATCGCCTTCTACGGCCTGCTCCCGCTCCGGTTCTCGGGCACTGACACCCCACTGCGCTCCTCGAGCACCGAGGCCGCACGCGAGCTCTACTACGGTATCCAGCCGAACGTCTTGACCTTCATCGCGTTCGGAATCGTGGTGGCGCTCATCTCGGGCTTGGCGGAGTTCCTGCCTATGTGGCTCTACTCCGCCTTCCCCGCGGCGCTGCCGCTGGCCGCAGGGAAGAAGGCCAGTGCGGCCTGGCTGGCCGGCACCTCGGGCAGCCAGCCGGGGACGACGTCGGCCCAGCAGTGGGTCTACGGCACCGACCCGGTCACGGGGGACAGCATCGCCACGGACACGGCCACCGGCGCGGTCTTCTCGATGGACGCGGACACCGGCCAGTGGGTGGAGACCACGCCCGCCTCCCAGGCCTCGGCCCCCGCTGCCGACGGCGCAGCCCCGGCGGCAGCGGCGGGCGCCCTGCCCGAGCCCGCCCCGATGGATGCGGCCTCCCGTCGCAAGGTCACCCGGGTTGTGATCGCGGGCGGCGTCGTGGTGGCGCTGGTGGTTGCGGGCGTCGTGGCCCTTAACCTCGTCAACGGCATGCGCAGCCCGGACAAGGCGGTCGAGAGCTATCTTTCGCTCCTGTCGGAGGGGAAGGCGACCGAGGCCACCAAGATGGTGGACCCCGGCGTGCCCAACGACCAGCGCAAGCTGCTGACCGATGAGGCCCTGGGCGCCGCCAAGTCGAGGATCGCGGTCGCCAAGATCGACGAGCCCACGATCTCCGGTGACGCGGCGACGGTCCGGGCCCACCTGTCTCTGGACGGCAAGGCCTTCACCTACACCTTCAACGCAACGAAGAGCTCCGGTTCCTTTGGGTTGGAGAGCTGGAAGGTGAACAACGCACTGGTTATGCTCGTCCACTTCAGCGCCAAGCCGCTCTCCTCGCTCAAGGTGGGTGGCACCACGCTCGATCTGCCCGACACGGAGGATTCGACGACGTCGAAGGAGGAATTGAAGTCGCAGTACGTCTACCCGGCCACCTACCCGCTGGCGGCGCCGGACTCCATGGGCAAGTACCTGGAGCTCCAGGACACGTCGTTCACCGTCACCACGCCCGCGGATGACGGCAGTCGCGGGATCTCGAAGTCGCCAGACCAGGATATGTGGGTGAAGGCCAAGCCCACCGACGAGCTGAGCAAGAAGGCTCTGGAGAAGGTCAAGGAGCAGACGAAGACCTGCACGACGGTTCCTAGCAATGAGGATAAGCCGTGCCCCTACGAGACTTCTGAGAGCATGGAGTCGATGTCGGTCGACAAGGACGCCACGAAGGTGGAGTTCTCCAAGGATAGTGAGAGCATGTCCTTCGATTCCGACGAGATCAATATCTCCGGGACGCCCAAGCCGTCGACCTTCGAGAAGAACCCCACTTCCCGGAAGGCGAAGTTCAAGTTCTCCGGGAAGGTCGAGTGGCCGAAGGACTCTGAGGAGCCCACCATCAAGATTGAGTCCTCCGGCGGCGTCTACTAGGACGGCAGGCCGGTGCCGGCCGCTGGGCCGGCACCGGTGAGGAGGACGTATTCGCGGCGCGTCGCCTCAGGCGGTCACCTTCAGGGTGGATCCGCCTGAGGCGACGCGCCGCACTGCGATGTGCTCGGCGATCTGGTGGCGCAGCTCGGCCACGTGGGAGACGATGCCGACGGTGCGCCCGCCGTCGTGCAGGTGGTCGATCTCGGTCATGACCGTCTGGAGGGTGTCGGCGTCAAGGGTGCCGAAGCCCTCGTCGATGAAGAGGGTTTCTAGGCTCACGCCCCCGGACTCGGCCGAGACGACGTCGGCCAGGGCGAGTGCTAGTGACAAGGAGACGTAGAAGGTCTCCCCACCCGAGAGGGTCCGGGGGTCGCGGGTGCGCTCGTGACCGAGGTGGTCGACGACGGCCAGGCCCAGCCCTTTGCGGCGCCTGTACCGGCTGGTCTCCTCGGCGACGCGGATGAGCTCGTAGCGTCCGGAGGACATCTGGGACAGGCGCTCGTTGGCGAAGACGAGGACCTCCTCGAAGCGGGCTTGCAGCACCCAGGTGGCCAGGGGCGTGCTGGCCTCGTTCTCCCCGCGGGCCAGGTTCGCCACCCGGATGAGGTCGGCGCTGGAGCCGGCCGCCTCCTCATAGGCGGTGGCCGCCTGCTCGACGCCGTCGACGGCCCGGCGTAGGTGCTCGTGGGACTCGGCGGTGCGTGCCTGGAGGGAGGTGGTCTCCTTTGCGGCGGTGTCCGCCCGGGTGAGCTCGGCGGAGGCGTCCTCGAGGCGGTCCTCCTCCTGGCCGCTCAAGGCGGCGATCTCCGGGCCCTCCAAACCCAGGCGGACCCGCTCGCGGGCGGTGGCCGCGGCGCGCACGCTCGCGGACAGGGCCTCGATAGCGCCGCGCTCCATGAAGGCCGCCGTTGCCTGAGCAGCACTGGTGAAGCCTTCCTCCTCCAGCGCTGCGGCCAGGTCGGCCAGGGCACTGCGGGCCTGGGCCAGGGCGGTGCGGGCAGTGTCGACATCCTCGGAGGCGTCCTCGGCCTCCTTGGCCCGCACGAGGAGCGCGGCGGCGCGGGCGGAGACGCTCGGCCAGGACCCGCGCGCCTCGAGGCAGCGCCGCTGGTCCTGGGCCAGGGCCTCGCGGTCTGCCTCCAGGCGGCTACGGGCCGATTCCTGGGCCGAGCGGGCGGCATCGAGTGCGGTGCGCTCCTGCTCGGTGTCGGCATCGAAGGCCTCGAGCCGCTCGACCAGCTCGTCGACGCCGTCGGCTGCGGCCTGAGCCGTGGTCAGAGCGGTGGTGGCTGCCTCCAGCGCGTCCTTGGCGGCGCGGGCATCCATGCCGTCACTGGTGCGCTGGGCTTCCTGAAGCCGGGTGGCACAGGCGCCTCGCTCCCGGACGGCTCTGCTGAGAGCCTCGTCGGCCTGCCGTTGGTGCTCCTCGGCCGCCTCGACCTGTTGGCGGGTGGCGCCCTCGGCGTCTGCGGAGGCGGGGGAGGGGTGTGTGGGCGAGCCGCACACGGGGCAGGGCTCGCCCTCGGTGAGCTCGCCGGCCAGCGCTCCGGCGGTCCCGGAGATCCAGGCCAGGCGGGTGGCGTGAACCCGTTCGGTCGCCTCCTGAGCGAGCGCGGCCGCCTGAGTGCAGGCAGCGTCTCGCTGGGTCAATTGGGCGCTGAGCTGTTCGACGGCGAGGGCGGCGCGGTGGCGCTCCTCGGCCCGGGCACGGCGGTCCTGAAGGCCGTCCAGGCGCTCGCGGGCTGCCTGCGCCGCCTCCAGCTTCTCCACTAGGGCGGTGCGCTGCGCGGGGCGCTCGGCGAGCTTCTCCGCGCGCTGCTCCAGCTGGGTTGCGGCGCGCTGCAGCTCCGCCTCCCTCTGCTGCAAGGCGCTTTCGCGCTCGGGGAGGCCGGCCTCCAGGTTGACCAGGGCTTCGAGCTGCCCGTGCTCGCGACGGCAGTGGTGCGCCAGGTCGTCGAGGCCGCGGGTGCTCAATGCCTCGGTCTGGGCCGCCTCGAATACGTCGGCCGCCGTGGATGTCTCAGCCGCCTCGCCGTCGTCGTCTCGCATGGAGGGGATGCCCTGCTCTACGGGCTCCGGCTCGACCACTGTCGGTTCGGTGCCGCCCGGTTCATTATCGAGCGCGGAGAGCCGGCGCTGAGCCTCACGAGCCAGGGGCTCGATCAACGCAGCGGGCGTCGTCTCCGTATCGTTGTCCTGACTGCCGTTACTGGCGATGGCGGTGATACCGACTGTGCTGTTAGCATCGCCAATCTGCTCGGCGAGGTGGGCCAGCCCGCTCTGGTCGGCGCGAGCGGCCAGAGCGGCGACGGCCTGCTGGGCGCGGCGACGGGCGGCCTGTTCGGCGGTCAGGTACGGCCGCACCCGGGCGGCGCACTCGGCGTTCCGGAGGCGCTCGGCGTCGGCGGCGTCCTGCTCGTCGCGCTCGGCCAACCGCCGAGTCTCCTCGACCAGCGCCTGGCGTCGCGCCAGGAGGTCGTGGAGCTTCTGGGCCTCCTCACGGGCGGCCTGAGCCCGGGCGAGGGCCTTCCCCGCGGCCTCGGCCCGAGCGTCGGCCTGCCGGGCACGGCCGCGCGAGGCCTCCAGCACCTCGGCCCCGACGCGGCGAAGAGCCACCAGATCCGGGGTGGCGCCTGCCATCGCCGCCTCTAGCGCCTGGGCCGGTGTCGGAGCGGGATCGGCGTCGGCCTCCTTCGGCTCCTCGCGGTCGGCGTCTTCCATGGGCAGCGGCAGTGCCTCCTGGGTTCCTCCGGACGGGGCCTCCGGCGAAGAGTCATCCCGGGCTGCCCCATGGTCGGCGTCGTTGGCCTCTTCGCCGGTATCTGTGGCCGTAGCGGGGGAGGGGGCTTCGGTGAGGAGGGGGTGCCGTCCCAGGGAGGCGACTTGCCCGCGCAGGTCGGCTGCGGCCTGCTCGACCCGCCGGGCCCCGTCCCGGGAGGCCTGGATGAGGGCGTCCTGGATGGCGTCGTAGATGCCGGTGCCGAAGACGTCCTTGAGCAGCTGCTGGCGCTCGGAGGAGTCGGCGCGCAGGAACCGGGCGAACTTGCCTTGCGGCAGGACGACCGTCTGCGTGAACTGCTCCCGGCTGAGCCCGACGGCGCGCGCGATCTCCGCGTCGGCGTCGCCCACGCGGGTGACGGGTTCGTCGAGCGGTTCTCCGCCGACCTCGGCCAGGTGCCAGAGCTTGATGGTGGCGTTCTGGGTGGTGGTGCCCTGGCCGCTCCGCTTGGCCCGCTCGTAGGCGGGGGTGCGGCGCACCCGGTAGACGCCGGCGCTGGTGGAGAAGACGAGCTCGATGACGCTCTCGGTGTGCGGGCCCACGAGGGTGGAGCGGATGCGCTCCTTGGAGGAGTCGGCCGAGTCGGCCACGTCCCCGTAGAGGGCGAAGACGATCGCGTCGATGATGGTGGTCTTGCCCGACCCGGTGGGGCCGGTGAGCAGGAAGCGGCCGGAGGCGCCCACGGCGTCGAAGTCGATGTGCTCCTGCCCCGCGTAGGGGCCGATGCCGGTCATGGTCAGGGAGTGGATCCTCATCGCTCGCTCCTCGCGTTCGCCAGGGCTGACTCGTACGCGCTGCGCAGGACGCCGCGCTCGGAGGGTTCGGGGGCGCGCCCACAGACGTCGTCGAAGAAGTCCTCGGTGATGCGCAGCGGGTCGGCCGCGGCGGTGACGGCGACGCGCTCGCGGGCAGTGCGCGTGGGGGCCTCGTGCTGGAAGGCCAGGAGGTTGGGGAAGCGCTCCTTGAGGGTGGCCTGGGCGCCGGGTGGCCGCTCACCTTGGAGGATGAGGCGCACCCAGGCGCCGGTGGCGTCGTCGAAGGCGGGGGAGAGGAGCTCGGGCATGGTGCCGGTCAGGGTTCGCACCTGGTGCAGGACCGGGGTGGGGATGCGCTCCAGCCCGGTGACGCCGTCGGCGTCCAGGTCCAGCAGAACGGAGGACTTGGTGGCGGAGTTGCGGGCGCCTTCGGCCTCGTCGAAGGAGAAGGGCAGGGGTGAGCCGGAGTAGACCAGGCGCGGGCCGGTGGGCCGGGTGAGCTCCTGGGGTCGGTGGAGGTGGCCGAGGGCCACGTAGTCGAGGCCGCCGCTGCGTTCGGCCAGGGGCGAGCCGCCCAGGGTGGTGAAGACGCCGGAGGGCACGGAGTCGACGCCGCCGACGCGAATGTCCCGCTCGGACTCGCAGGCCTCGCCACCGACGACGAAGGCGTGGGCCATGAGCAGGCTCGGCAGGCGCCGGGTGCGGGCCGAACGCAGGCGGTCCAGGTCTGCTGCTACGAGGCGCAGGGCGGCGGAGACGACAGCCTCGTGGGAGCGGTGCAGGCGCGGGCGCTCCGGAGTGCCGGACTGAGACGCGGCGACTTCTCCCTCGTTGCTCTCCTCCCTCAGCGCGTGTTTTGCGGGGGTGTCCTCGCCGAGGCGTTCGGCGAGGAGGGGCGGGAGGATCTCGCGGGCGGCGTCGGGGTCGAGGTAGGGCAGGGCGTGGACGATGGCGGCTTCGTTGCCGTCGGCGTCGGGCAGGATGATGCCGCGGTCGAGGCCGGCGGTGCGGGCCCGGATGATGAGGCCCTCGCGCATGAGGTCGGCGGCGAAGCCGAGGCGGCGGGCGGAGTCGTGGTTGCCGGGGGTGAGGACCACCCGGGTGCGCTCGGTCAGGCGGCGCAGCGTCTCATCCAGGAGGGCGACGGCGTCATTGGGCGGGATGGCGCGGTCGTAGACGTCCCCGGCGACGAGGACGGCATCGACTGACTCGGCGCTGACGAGCTCGACGAGGTGGTCGGCGAAGGCGGCGTGCGCGTCATCGAGCACGCGCCCGTGGAAGGTGCGCCCCAGGTGCCAGTCGGAGGTGTGGAGGATCCGCATGCCGACACTGTCTCACAGCCCACCGACATCCATGACGGCGCCCTGCGGCGGTCAGTCGCCGGTCTCCCGGTCCGGGTCCTCCTCGGTGCCGTCCTGCTCGTCCTTTGAGTCCGATGGCGTCTCGAAGAGTTTCTCTGCGTCCTCAATCCTGCCTGCGGCGCGATAGGCGTTGGCGAGGTTGTGGCGTGTGTTGAGGGTGTCGGGGTGGTTGGGGCCAAGGAGGTTCTCGAAGTCCTTGAGGGTCTGCTCGAACAGGGTGATGGCCTTGTCGAGCTTGCCCGCCGTCCGGTAGGCGATGGCAAGGTTAGCCTGTGTGGTGAGGGTGTCGGTGTGTTTGGGGCCCAGAGTGCGGGTGCGGTCGGTGAGGGTCTGCTCGAACAGGGGGATGGCTTCGCCGAGTCTGCCCGCCGTTCGGTAGGTGATGGCGAGGTTGTCCTGTGTAGTGAGGGTGTCGGGGTGGTTGGGGCCAAGGAGGTTCTCGAAGTCCTTGAGGGTCTGCTCGAGCAGGGAGATGGCTTTGTCGAGCCTGCCCGCGTGCCAGTAGGCGTTGGCGAGGTTGTTGCGTGAGGTCAGGGTGTCGGGGTGGTGGGGGCCCAGGATGCGGATGCGGTCTTCGAGATTCTCCTCGTACAGGGTGATGGCGTCGTCGAGCCTGCCCGCGTCGCAATAGGCTCCGGCGAGGTTGCTGCGTGAGATGAGGGTGCTGGGGTGGCGGGGGCCCAGGAGGTTTTCGAAGTCCTCGAGTGTCTTCCCGTACAGGGTGATGGCGTCGTCGAGCCTGCCCGCGTGCCAGTAGGCGCTGGCGAGGTTGCTGCGTGAGATGAGGGTGCTGGGGTGGTGGGGGCCCAGGATGCGGGTGCGGTCTTCGAGGGTCTGCCTGTGCAGGGTGATGGCGTCGTCGAGCCTGCCCGCGTCGCAATAGGCTCCGGCGAGGTTG
>ERZ773099.2611-NODE-2611-length-12261-cov-14.266590_pt1 | contig 12261 bp, 14 predicted proteins | sample MGYA00511120_ERZ773099 | MGnify/ENA primary metagenome ERZ773099 (study PRJEB29015, sample SAMEA2738012) | human oral metagenome | biome: human oral; feature: human-associated habitat; material: dental | place: China | collected 2104 ... | reverse complement strand
GGTATGCGGCTGCGTTGGAGGCTGCGCAGCAAGCGGCGCGGGTGTGTAGGGAAAATTATGAGGAGGGTAAGCGGGTTAGCGCGACGGCGAAGGCGGATTACGATCGTGATGTTGCTGAGGGGTTTCAGAAGAAGGCGGCGTGGGAGGCGCAGAATGGTCCGGGTAGCTACACGCTTACTGTTACGCCGTTCACGGATCCGGGGCAGGCGTTGTGTGATGGTGCGGTTGCTGATTTCCAGGCTGTGATTGAGGAGTTGGAGAAAACCGGTAGCGATACCGAACAAGCGGTTGCGCAGGCTCATGCTGATGCTGACCCGACCCGCCAATGGCCCAACAAGGGCACATCGAACCTTGGCGCTGCCGGGGCTCTGCCCGGGAAATGGGAAAACCCCGATCCTGATGGCAGGAGTGGCGACAGGGTCAGGGAAGATGAGCGTCGCGGAGGCAAGCCTGGCAGCGGTCATTTCGACAACGATTGGGCGGGGCGGGCGATTCTGGAACGGTATCTTACCGGTGGTGACGATTGGAACATCGACAATGACCCCGCTTGGACCCGTTACATGCAGGAAAATCAGATCCTGACCGAGGAGATGAAGAAATATAACAACACTCAAGCTACGGCTGCGGTTGAGCAGTATCGCCAATCTGGGCGGAGTGAAGGATCGTTCAAGACAGAGAGCTCAGTGGAAATTGATAATGGCGAAGGAGTCGTTGGGTATCAGTATCTTCATGGGACGGACGGTACTGTTGGTGGATTTCAGCACAACGGCACGACCTCAGTTAAACCATTGCCGGATGGAAACTATGAAGTGACCGTCAACTCCAACTATCAATGGAATGATGTTATCGATCCGAATTATAAGTATGAAACTGATACGTGGAAGAACAAGGTTGCTGAGATAGTGACCTTTGGAATGGCCGACCCCTACAATATCCATATCGGATGGAAAGGAAGCAGTACGGTGATCGTCGATTCCCAAGGTAACGTGGTGAGCGGAAGTGGGAAGGGATGGCCGTACTCATGAGGGCGAGGGCATGGGTCTTGTTGGCCGGTGCCGTGGGGGTGGTGGCGGTGGTGTTCTGGTGGGTGTGGTTTGTGTTGTTTGCTGTGGATCCTGCTGTGTTGCGTGACGGGGAGACGCGGACATCGGCGTCGGGGCGGTACACCTCAGAGTTTCTCTCGGAGGAGATCGACGGGAAGCGCAATGTGTATCCGGTGATCAAGAATTCGGCGGGCGAGGTGGTGTGGAGCGACGATCGGCGTTATCTCCTGAGTGCGCATCCGGTGGGGGTGGTGTGGCAGGAGGATGCCGACGTGTTGTGGCTGTTGTCTGGTGATATTGGCACATCCCGCGTGGTGGAAAAGGACGGGAAGTGGGCCAAGGAATGGGACTGGGGCACGCTGCCTCCCGATATCAAGAAAATCAAGGAGCACTGATGACGGCGGAGCTGTGTGCGGATACCGGACGTCCAGATTCTCGGGAACTGTCGCGCGTCGTCGCAGTGAAACTACTGACGCGCTCAGGCGTCTTGGCAGAGGAATCATTGGAGTTCCGTCCGACGGGCACCGTGACGCGCACCCCCGTGGACCCGGGTCAACTCGTTCCCGGAGACCCAATCGGGTTGGCCCAGGCGGCGGCGGCGCTGACCGAGTGGGCCGCCACGGCTCCGACAGGCCTGTCGTCGCTTGCTCTGGAGGCGAGCGCTGCTCATGCCCGTCTGGGTCAGCGATTGGCAGAACAACGCGCCGAAGCGGAAGCGCTCTTTTCGCGTGCCCAGGCCGAGAGAATTCCGGCTGATGTGATCTGTAACGCAAAGAACGTGAGAAGCTTCATCGCTGCCAACCCTGCACAAGCAGAAGCTGTCGGCGAGCTGGCCGCCCGGGCCGCAACAATGCGAATGGTCTGGGTTGACCTGCAGAATGATTTCATTGATGATCTTGCCGGGGTTCGTCAAGAACTGGACATTGCGGACTGGTGACGAGATCATAAGCGGCGTCCCGTGTGTTTTGTGAAACCTCTCGATTGTGGAAGTCGATCAGCACCTCGGCAAGCGAAACCCTTGGGTCAGGGCAGCTTGAGGATGGCTGTGAACAGGCCTCGACGCGTCTGCTGTCGAGGCATTGCCGCCACCCCGGATGCCTGATTCTTCGGTCCCAGCGTCCTGATCGGTTTGAATCGCACCCGCCCCGCTCGCCCACGACATCCCTTCCGGGAATTCCCTCACGCGGGACGAAGAGAAGCAGACCGGCGGAGAAAACATTTCTGTAGTCGCTCGCAACTCCGCCCCGGCCGGGTGCCACGCTGATCGGCGAAGAGGTTGTCGGCAGAGGCCGTGGGGCCGAAACCGATCATGGATCAGCTGTTCTCCTCGGTCTCCTGCAACCATTTCCTGGTCGCTTCCCAATTGGCCTGGTAATCGGCCTTGCGCAGAGCCCTTCTCCACGGTTTGACGGCACAAGCCGCTGTCCAGAACACGACGAGAGCGGCCAGCCCCGACGGCAGCGCCAGTTCGGGTGCCTGCCACCCGCCGATACCGGCCCCGACGATGGGAGGCAGAACGAAAATCCAGATGGCATGGTCCCAGCCACCGGGCCTCGGATTCCGGGCCCGCACCACCGTGGGGCGCTCCGCTAGCGTGAGGAGCACGCTGCTCGTTGTTGCCGTCGCGAGGCCGATCAGTGTCGCGGTCCCGAAACCGAGTTCCAGGTGCAGCAACCAACTGAGGGGGTACAGCACGCCGACGAGAAACGGAACCCCGACCAGCGACGACAGCAGCCGACCGAGCACGCTCGCCCACAGCGGACTGCATTCCCGGGCCCCACCTCGCTTCCGATCATTCCTGCAAATCTCCTGGCCGCCCCCGGGCGCATCCTCGTCAATCATCCGGACACCCCTCCGGCGCCTGACCTCCCAGCAGTAATTGCACCACTCAGCCGAAAAGGGATCATCACATATTCCACCGCTGGCCGCTCCTGTGTCGCAAAACCCTGATCCGCAGAATCCCGGGAAATCATCATCGGACCACGCCCCTTCAGTTTTCCGCATGCATGCAGGTGATCGCGGAACGTCGATCTTGTTGTTCCGCGATCACCTGAAGCGAGGTTCATTCTGTCTTGTCCCGCGGAATCACCCAGCCGTCACTGAGTTTGTCCTCTCCGAACGTTTCCGCGGTCATCTCCTTCGTGGCCTCCCACTTGGCACGCACCTCGGCCTGGCTGTCGCCCCGTTTCCACGGCTGCGACCACAGGCCAACGGCCCAGAACACGATGAGAACGGCGAGGGCCGTCGGCAACGCGACCTGGGGCGATTCCCACCACCCGACGACGAAACCCACCAGCGGCGGAACCACAAAGATCCACATGGCGTAGGCCCACCCACCGGGAGTCGAATGCCGGGCCCGCACCACCGCAGGTCGCTCACCCAGAGCCATCAGGATCTCACTGGTCACGGTCGCCACCAGCCCCAGCACCACAATGGTGCCGAGGTCGGTTCCCAGCTGCATGATCAGGCCGAGCAGCCACAACACCCCGACGACCAGAGGCGCGATGACCACGGAGATCATCACATGCCCCATCACGGCCTGCCCCAGCGTCGCGTATCCCACCTCTGCCGGTTCTCGCATCTCCTCCGCCATTGGGTCACCTCCTCGGATCACGCCTCCCGGTGTTCTCGAATCGCGAGAAAACCATGCCGCGGTGCTCCGTCTCACGCGCGTGAAGTTCTTCGTCAAAGGCTTGACGCAATCGACTGCCCCAGACCCCAGAATCACACCCCTCTCAGCGGAACACCACCTCACTTTCGTCCAAAGTTCTTAACCTTGGTGAGGATGTGGAGGGCCGTCGTGAAACGTTGATGCGCGGTGATTCCGCTGTCCGGTGGCACGCTCACGACGCCGGAAACAAAAGCAGCTTTGTCGCTTTAGGTCCGCGACGGATCCCATTCGGGTGTCGTCCTCGTTGACACGCCCGAGGAGCCGAGTGGGGCGAAGGATTTTCGGGCGTGCCGGTCGACCGGGTAAAAGGGCCAGTCAAACGGTGAATGACCTGCGAGGGTGTATTCGTCAACCTCCGGACTCGTCGTGTCGTTGCGCTGACGAGACCAGCGCTCGTGTGCTGGAGTGTTCCGCAGTCCATTTTCCCTAACCAAGAGAGGACTGCTTCATGAAGATGACGCGTTTGTTCGCGGGTGCCCTGCTGGCCGCCGTGCCGCTCGTCGCGGCTCCGGTTAGCCAGGCCTCCGCCGTATCGGATGCGCCTCAGACCGCCGTGCAGAGTGCCCCCGCGGCCGTCGTGCAAAGCAGTGCTGCATACTCCCGCACCATCCTGGTCAAGGTCAACGAGTTGCGCGCCAGCCTCGGGCTGAGGCCCGTGACGCGCTACGCCCAACTGGACTCGATCGCCCAGGACTGGTCCCAGCAGATGGCGTCGAGGAACTCGATGTCGCATCGGCCGAAGTTCGCCAGCGGCTACCCGCGAGGGTGGAGCTCGGCCTCGGAGAACGTCGCCATGCGAGGCGGCTCCGGAGGTGGGGACATCGGTGCCCGGCTCTTCGAGCAGTGGCGGAATTCGCCGGGCCACTACGCCAACATGGTCGCCCCCGACGCGAACGCGCTGGGCATCGGCCTGGCCTACAACTCGTCCACCAAGTCCTGGTACGGCACCCAGAACTTTGCCAGCTACAAGAACCCGGGCGGCTCTGGTCTCGTCGCCTCCTGACGACACCGGTCAACGTCTGCGACATCGGGGCGGTCCGGATCGGCTCAGCCGATCATCGGGCCGCCCCGATGCTGTGAAATCGCGACCCCCGGGGAAGAGCGCCAAGGAGTCAGGGCCCTAGGAGAGCGAGCGGCACGACACCTATCCCATCCCTGCGACGATACGCGGCGGGCCCTGTCGTCACGACGAGCGCATCCGTGAGCCGACTGCCCAGCCTGCCGCGCAGCCAGTCCAGGTGACGGACGTCGTCGTCGCCTATCGCAGATGCGAGCTTCACCTCGATCGCGAGCAGCTCCCTCTCGGGGCCCTCGACGATCAGGTCGATCTCGTGATCACCGCGTTTCGTCCTCAGATGTGAGACCACGGCATCCGAGACCTGCGCGCACACGCGAACGGTCAATGTCGCCAAAGCCTCGAACAAGCGCCCGAACAAAGGAGCGCAGCCGGGGAGGACCACGTCGTCACGACCCTGCAGGAGGGATCTCGCCGAACCACTCAACAAACGCAACGACAAGGCCGGATCCGCCAACTGGTGACGCGGGGAGGAAGCCAGTGCCCCGAGGCTGATTCCCAATGGCTGCCATGGGGGGACGGGGTCCAGAAGCCACATGCTCGTGAGCCAGTCGCGGTAACGAAGCGTGGTGGGTCGATTCGGGGGAGTGCCGTCGCCGATTGCCGCGGCGTTGCGGATCTTCTCATACGTGGTCGTGGTGGATTCGGCCGACGCATAGGAACGCAACCAGGACATGAGGGTTTCGGGGCGCCGCAGGACCGGATCGTCCTCCGTCCGCAACTCCTTCGAAGCCAGTCGCTGCAGGTAGCCGTCCAGCTGCATGCGGCGCAAGCGTTCCGGTAGGCCATGGATTCCGGGGAAGCCCGAGGCGGCTATTTCGTGGGCATAGTGATCCAGGCCGGCGGGGGTGTCCCCGCGCAGTGCCCCAGCTTCTCCCCGCAACAGGGCGTTCAGGGAAACCGTAGGATTCGCACCCACCCGTTCACACAGGGCCATGGGTCTCATGCGAAGCGACACGATCCGGCCCGCCCCGGAGTGGATGGGAGCCCGGGGTTTGGGGGTGGCGCTTCCTGCCAGCAGGAAGGAAGCCGGTTGGGCGCCGTCGTCGACGGCCCGGCGAACCACGTCCCAGACGGTGGGCACGTGCTGCCATTCGTCGATGAACGTGGTGCCCGACCCGGCCACTCGGGAGGGTTCGGCCGCGACTATTGCCCGCTGCGATTCGGAGTCCAGGGCCCAGGTGCGGCTGGCGCGACGGGAAGCGGTCGCCGTTTTGCCGACCCCCTTTGGACCGTCCAGGGCGATCGCGGGAAGCCCGGGCATCAGATCGTCCAGGACCATGTCAAGGACTCGCGGACGGTACTCCATGAAGTCCCATGATACAGATGGAGCGCCTTCTATGATACAAAAAGTACAGTCCCTGTTCGGCTCTTTGAGCAGTGGTGGAACTCGTCGGGCCGCTACGCCAACATGGTCGCCCTGATGCTGTGAGCAATGGTTGACTGGCCCCGAAAGGGTGAGCGATGAGTGATTTCCGAAGGAAGCTGGCGGAGTTCTTCGATGCGGAGAACCGGCGGGACTGGGACAACTACCGGGAGTTCCTGCACCCACAGGTCGAATGGGTCCTGGAGGAAGACGTCATCAAAGGGCGTGAGCGCTACTGTGAGACCATCGTCGCTGCATATGCGCAGTCGGCCTCCCGGTTCAGGACGCACCAGATGCTTGAATCCGAGGACCGCAGACGCATCGCCACGCTGCTCGTGGACACGGATGGCAGGCGTTCGCTGGACATCTTCGAGTTCGAGGATGGTCTCATCCGCCGGGAATGGGAGTTCCTGCTGGGGCGTGGCGTCGACTGGAACGGCAGATCCCTGAGCTGCGGACAGGGACGGGGAGAGGTCGACGAAATACCTCTTTGACAAGGGGTTTGGCAGCTGACAGCGGTGCCCGCAGGCGTTCCTGCGATACAGGCGGAACGCCCTTTGCGATACGGGAAGTACAACCCCTACGGTACAGACGGTGGCTGTGGGGAAGAATGGGCGCGTGACGTGTGACGACGAGGTGAGCTACGACGCCGACCGGCTCCCGTCCCGCGACGAGACGCGGACGCTCTACGACTCCGTGGGATGGGCCGCCTACACCGACGACCTGGATGCGCTGATCCGCGGGCTGGAGAACTCGGCGGTCGTGGTCACCGCGCGGTCGGGCGGGGAACTGATCGGCCTGGCGCGCATCGTCTCCGACCGGGCCACCATCGCCTACCTGCAGGACGTTCTCGTCCACCCCTCCTTCCGGCGTCGCGGAATCGCGACGGCGCTCGTCAACCGGGCCTTCGCCCCCTTCGGCCGGGTGCGCCAGCACGTGCTCCTGACCGACGCGGAACCGGGGCAGCGGGCGTTCTACGAGTCGATCGGTTTCACCGAGATCCGCGACCTCCCCGGGCAGGGGTGCAGGTCGTTCGTCCGTTTCAATCCGTGACGCACCGAACCCGGCGGGCGGGCTCCCGCTAGCCTGTGCTCCCATGAGCGAATCCCGGGTGCGTGCCGCGCAGCAATCGGACGTGGAGGCGCTCGCCGTGCTGGCCGCGGAAACCTTCCCGATGGCCTGTCCGCCCGAGATCACCGACGAGGACATCGCGGTTTTCGTCGAGGAAAACCTCAGCCCCGAGCGGTTCCGCACCTACCTGGATGCGCCACTGCACGTCGTCCTCGTGCACGAGACCGGCGAAGGCCTCGACGGCTACCTGTTCATGATGGCCGGCGACGACTTCCTGCCGGATCCCTCCTTCGGGGTCACGCGCCTGCCGGCCGCCTACCTCTCCAAGTGCTACGTGCGCCTCAACAGGCACGGCGGCACCGTCTCCAAGGCCCTGCTGGACGAGGCCAAACGCATCGCCGCCGACGACCTCCGGGTCGCATCCATCTGGCTCAACACCAACCAGGGCAACGTCCGCGCCTGCCGGTTCTACGAGAAACACGGCTTCGTGAGGGTCGGTGTGAAGACCATGCCGGTGGGCGAGCAGGTCTGCGACGACTACGTGTACGAACACGTCCTAGCGCTCCCCTGAGGCACCGGGGAAAAGAGCCCGGGGCAGCGGAGCCGGAGGAAGCCGCCGGACGTGGGGTGCCGCGTGCGTGACAGCGCGGATGTGCGGTGTTCGCCGACCGGGACCGGCAAAACTGATGGTAGTTTCTAACATGTGCGAGTAACTAACATCAAGAGTGGGTGGTGCGGACTCGCCGCCCTGTCGCTGGGCATGGTTCTGCTGTTCATGAACACGACGATGATCAACGTCGCACTGCCTGCGTTGGCGTCGGGGCTCGGGGCCAGCGGCGGGGAGCTGGAGTGGATCGTGTCCTCCTACAACCTCGCATCCTTGTCCGTGCTGCTGCTGGGCGGCGCGCTGGGGGACCGGTTCGGGCACCGCCGCCTCCTGCTCGGAGGGATTGTCGCGTTCATCGCCGGAGCGGTCCTGGCCGCGGTGGCGAAGACGGTGATCGTGCTGCTTGCCGCCCGCGTGGTCATGGGGCTCGCCGCATCGGTTTTCACCCCCATGTCGCTGGCGCTCATTCCCCGGCTCTTCCCGTCCGGTAGGTGTACCGTGGCGACGGCGATCTGGACGGCCGCCGGTGCGGTGGGTGCGCCATTCGGTCCCCTCGTGGGCGGACCCATGATCGACCGCTGGGGATGGCGCGCCGTGTTCTGGCTCGACATCGTGGTCGCGGTCCTGGTCCTGGGTCTGTGCCTGGTCTTCGTCCCCGGCGGCCGGGCCAGGGCCGGGGAACGCCCGCTTCCCCTGGCGCAGATCGTGATCTCCGCATCGGGTTTCTCCCTGCTCACCTGGGGACTGATCAATGCCGAACGCACCTGGGCGGCGCCGACCACCTGGGGTCCGCTCGCGGTGGGGGTGGTTCTGCTGGTGGTTTTCGTGCTTCTCGAAACCCGGTCCGGGAACAGGCTCACCGACCTGGGGCTGCTGGCGGATCGCCGTTTCCGGACCTCGGTGCTGGTCCTCATGCTCATCAGCTGCGTGCTCTTCGGAATCCTGTTCGTCGCTCCCAGCTACCTTCAGACCGTCCTCGGCAACAACGCCACAACGGGAGGGATGATGCTCATGCCGGTTGCGCTGACGGCGGTGATCGGTGCCGTCGTCGCAGGATGGCTGGCCCGGTTCGAGGCGCTTCGGGAACTCATCCTGCCGATCGCGTTGGTGTTCGTGGCAGCCGGACTGTGGTTGTGCGCGACCAGCACGACCAGCAGTGGGTACTCGCCGATGTTCTGGGGGTTGCTGACGGCCGGAATGGGTCTCGGCGTCGGGCAGTCGCGAGGCATCACGTCGGGCATGAGCGCCGTCCCGGACGAGCGCGGCGGGGCCGGAGCGGCCCTGCTCAACGGCATCCGCCAGCTCGGCGCCGTCCTGGGGGTCGCGTTGTTCGGGTCACTGACCGGGAACTGCTATGCCGCAGGGGTGGCGGGAACCGCCGGGAAAATGCCCGGTGCCGACGGGGCGGCGATCGCCCAGTCCATCGCCGCGGCCTTCGCGGTGGCCGACGGCCTGCCTGCGGCGCAGGCCGCATCCGTCCGGGCAGCCGCATCCGGCGCCTACGTCGCTGCCGTGCAGACGGTGTTCGGGGCCAGCGCGCTGGTGGCGGCCGTCGCAGCCGCCGTCCTCGCCACATCCGCCGCGGTGCGCGGTTTCGTACAATCGCGGCCATGAGCAGCGACCGCCGAACGCGCAAGAAACTCGCCACGCGCAAGAGGATCCGGCACGCCGCCCTCGACCTGTTCACCGCGAACGGGTTCGACAACGTCACCGTCGAACAGATAACCGACGCCGCCGACGTCTCACCCATGACCTTCTACCGGCATTTCGGAACCAAGGAGGCCGTCATCGTCGACGTCATCCTGACCGGGAGCATCGGGCAGACGATCCACCGCGAGGCCACCTCGGCGCCGGTGGCGGGAACGCCGGAGGAAGTCGTCGGTCTGGTCGATTCCATCCTGGCCGACTCCGCCGACTGGATCGACGATTTCGCGCGCAGGATGAAACTGGTGCACGGCAATCCCCGACTCCAGGACCTGCTGTGGCAGCAGACCACCGTGTGGACCACCGCATTGGAAACCCTCCTGGCCGGCGACGGGCTGGGGGTTCGCGCCCGTGCTCGCGCCATCATCGGTATCGGTGTCGAGGCGTGCCTGGCCTGGCCGGACCGGGAGGGCTTCCCCTCGGCCTCGGCGCTGCGCCAATGCCTGCGGGAGGCGGCGGAGGTCCTGGGCTGAACGCGCGGAAATCTCCTCGCAGGTCGTGTCAGCCTTTCGGCCAGATGAACATCCCGGATGCTCAAAACGCCCATATCCTGAGATTTTCTTGGGACTTTTCGAGCGCTGCTTGGCGGGCTCTGAAGCCTATGAACAGGGGTTATGACGCTCACTCCTGTCCGAAAGTTACGTATCGGAACCTGAAAAAAAATTAAGGAAGTGATTGGATGAACGGGTGTTTGCCCCCCAACTGAGAGGACTGCTGATGAAGCCGATGAAGAAGGCTCGTCTGTCCCTGGTGGCGCTGCTGGCCGCTGTGGTTTCGTTCTTCGCCTTGGCTGCTCACGCCGAGGCGAATTCACAACGGCCCGCCGTTCTCCCAGCGGATGTCAACAGCAAGGGCGCGGAGTACGCCAGGACCATCCTGAACAGGGTCAACGAACTGCGAACCGGTCTGGGACTGAAACCCGTGACCCGGATCGCCGAGCTGGATGCGGTCGCACAGGACTGGTCCGAGCAGATGGCCTCCCGGAACTTGATGGAACACCGTCCGAACTTCACCGACCACTACCCGCAGGGCTGGAAGGGAGGCTCCGAGAACGTTGCCTGGCGCAGCGACGGCGGTGACGTCGGCGCGCTGCTGTTCGAGCAGTGGCTGGGTTCCCCGCCGCACTACGCCAACATGACCGACCCCAACGTGGACTCCCTGGGAATCGGCATCGCCCATAGCCCGGGCAACGGGAGCTGGTACGCCACCCAGAACTTCGCGACTTACGGCGACCCGCTCGGCGCGGGACTGACCGAGAGCGCCGGGGGAGCCGGACGGTCAGGAGCAGAAAACGCGGAGAACGCCCGCGGCGCCACTTCCGTCTCGACGACCGAGTCCTCCGACTCGGGTGAGAAGAGGACGTCCAGGGGCGGTGAGCGGAAGCCTACCGAGGCAACCGCATCCGCCACTCCGACGAAGGAGACCCGAAGCGCCGAGGCCACCGAAACCTCGACCCCCCGCAAGGCAGGACTGCCGAAGACCGGTGACCAGGCCCTCATGTGAACCTGCGTCAAGCCGGACCGCGAGCTTCCGAGCGAACAGCCCCGGAACTGGGAACCACCACCGCGGGGCAATCCCCTCGACCCCGGTGATGTCGAATTCCTCGCGGTCCGGCTTTTCGTTGTTCTCCACGCGCTCGTCGCCAACCAGCTTCGGCTCACCCCGCTCGCTGAGGCGCACGTACCGTTTCAATCCATTCCTGTAAGACGGCTGCCGCGGATTCACCGCATCGGGGTCAATCGATCCGGAGCTCGCCCATGGCGTCCCAGTCGTCACCGTCGACGGTGCGCGAGATGATCCTGGGGGTGGCGGTCAGGAAGGGGCGCATGGTTTCGAGTCCGGCCTTGAAGTGGTCGGAGGTGACGTGGGCCTCGGCGGCGTCGTCGTTGAAGGCCTCGACGAGAACGAACTCGTTCGGGTCCTCCACGCTGCGGGACCATTCGAACCACTTGTTGCCCGGCTCGGCGCGGGTGGCGGAGGTGAACGGCCCCACCGCCTCGATGAACTCATCGGCCAGTCCGGGCTTCACGGGAAACTTCACGACAATCAGGATCATGCCGTCAACTCTATGTCCTGCCCTAAGAGATGGGGTCCGGGGGCTTGTGGTCGGGTTTGGTGTTCGGTTGCCGGGTGGTTTCGACTCGGGTCGCTCGTTCCTCGCGCCCCGGCTCAACCGGCTTGGAGGTGGTGAAGTTGGTTGAGCCGTCCTGTGAGCGTCAGCGAGCAGGGCGTGTCGAAACCATGGTGAGAATGGTCGAGCGGGCTGTTCGATGCAACATCGGCTGTTCTCCGAGGAAACTTTGACTGGAGGTCGCTGATTTCCCCGGAGAACAACCAGTGTTCATTCCGTCAGGCATGCGATGCAAACGATGCCTGTTGGCGTCAGGTCTCGGTTTTCTCTCGTGCGAGGCGGCGTTCTCTCTTCCGCTTGGCGTATCGCCAGCTTGTAGATCACGCATCCAACAACAATGATGTAGAGGAGCGTTAATTCCACCACCCCAACGCGAGCAAATGGGGAAACAAGAGAAGCGAGCAGGAGCGGAAGAAAAAGGCAGACCAAAATTGAGAGAACTGCTCGAATAGCAACATGCATGATTGTCACTCCTTCGCTGATTCCCCAAGGTCTCGTTGACATCAACGTATTGTGTTCCACCGGGACGATCAAGCGGCAGGGGTCTCCCGGAATTCACCGGGAGACCCCTGAGGTCCGTTTGCCGACGGATC
>ERZ773099.2610-NODE-2610-length-12263-cov-5.243119_pt1 | contig 12263 bp, 10 predicted proteins | sample MGYA00511120_ERZ773099 | MGnify/ENA primary metagenome ERZ773099 (study PRJEB29015, sample SAMEA2738012) | human oral metagenome | biome: human oral; feature: human-associated habitat; material: dental | place: China | collected 2104 ... | reverse complement strand
TAAAAGTCAGTGAGGAGATATACAAAGTCTACTGGCGGGAAAGAGAACATGAAAAGTATTTAGAGCAGGTGGACAAGAAAAACCACTTGCTCTTTTTTTTCGTCATTGGATCATGACGGACACTTTGCAGATAACATAGCATGATTATATAATTTTATTTTGAATCAGGAAAGTTTTTTTGCAGATTCGCACTTATTAATTTGAATTAGATGTATAATCTATTTAATTGTTTCATGAAACGTGCAGTGGGAGGCAGTTTATGAAAAGAGCCAAGAAGATTGCAGTGATAGTACTGGTGTTCATGCTAGCTATATCGTCATGTGGCTTGATGCAAAGCAGCAGCGTAAGTGCTGCAAAGCACAGCGGAAAGCTTGCCGGCAGGCAGACAAAAAGTAACGCCTTGAAAGAGAAATGGGAAAACAGAATAAAAAACAAGGTATATCTCGGTGCGGTATCACCGATCCCCGGGCGTGCACTTAAGAGTAGAATAATCAAAGAAAAGGTTCAGTATTTAAGCAAAAAAGAATCTATGAAGAGAGCAAAAAAGAGAGGCACAAGACCGAAGTTTGAACTACCGGAAAATATAAAAGAACAGCTGATAAAGGCTGCAAAGCGTGAGATAAAGTGGGTAGATCTATCTTCAATTAGAGTCATGGCTATCGATCCCGATAGCGAACCTAAAAAGGGAGAATTCCATGCAGAAGATGTTTTTGAGCAAATTGCACTTTTCTTGGATACAAGATCTGAGTTTAATAATTGTGATAAATATTGGGATTATGTAAAAGATAGTGTAAACAATCAAATTTACCATTTGAAGCCGTTTTTTATTTATTCAAAAGACTCAGAAGGAGATCTCATTAAAAAATACGATGAGCGTCTGGAAAAAAATAGCAAGCGAGCTAAAACAAAATATTAAGCCGGGTGTGAACGAGGATTTTCAAAAGGCTTTGGCAATCCATGATTACCTTGCACTTACAATGGAGTATGATAAGCGTTATATACAAAACATGTATGGAACATGGTTTACACCGTTTTCCCATACACCGATTGGAGGAATTTTATCAAATACCGGAGTGTGCGAATCGTATACAACGGCATATATTGAAATTGCAAAGAAGCTTGGACTTGAGGTTGGCTATGGTGAAAGTGCCGGCGGAGCACATATATGGAACATCGTGAAGGTAGACGGTAAGTGGTATAACATCGATGTCACTTGGGATGATACCGGTGCAAATCCTTATGATGGTGATACGCCGGGCGTAGTAGGGCATGATTATTTCTTAATTAGCCATGATGAGCTCAGAGAGTCGCACGATTGGATGGATATAAATTACAGAGATCAGAATTTCAAAAAGATAAATCCGAGTGATATCAATAGTGAAAAATATGATGGAACGTGGGTACAAAGGTATGATTCTCCTATACTCATGGATAAAGATAATTACTACTACTTTGAAGGCAGGCAGGGAAATGACGGAAAGCTGGTGAAGGTAACCAAAGATACGGAAACGGCTGAATATTTTGATTCCGGTAAGCGTAATGTAAATTCAATCGCCATGGTAAAGGATAGAATTTTCTATACTACAAAGAGCGGCAAACAGATATTATCTCAGAAGAAGGATGATTTAAATGCTGCACCCGACCAGGAATATCCTAAAGGAGCCGGTAACGATTCGGGCAAGTATATATATGGTATACAGAAGGTAAATGATAATCTGTTCGTAGGCGTATCAAAGAGAGGACAAACACCGCACAAGGATAAGGATATAAGGCTTGTAAATGATAAGATGACGGGCTATAATCCAAAGCCTGTTGAATTCATAGAGGGCACATCGTTGTTTTTGGGAGTTTTCCCGCTTTGGATACCGACATTTGGTGCAAGACAAAGACCTGTAGGAATGTGCGATGGTGATAGCGAGTATTCTGAACGGGATATAATACTTACGGGAATGGCTGCACCGCCGGAAAAAGGGTTTAATCTCGGTGATACATGTAAATTTAAGTTAAAGCAGTCGGTGCTTGGTATTAAAAATACCGATCCGAGACAGGAAAATGAAATGCAACTTGCATCTGCGCGCAATATAGCTAATTTAGAGTGTGAACATGAGGCAGACGAAGAGGGAGAGGAAAAGCCTTCAAAACCGAAGGATGCAAGTTTTGAGCTTTCGACAGATGGAATGTCTGAGTATCTGTATTCTGTAAAGGTGATGAGAGCACAGTCTATTGACGGTAATTATAAGGAAATTGTATCTATAAATGCGCACCAGGGAAGGAAGGGCGTTTACAAGGAGGTTATTAAATTTACCGACAAGAAAAGTATTCCGTTTAAAAAGAATTACTATAAATTTAAATATAAACTGATAGCCAAAGGTAGCAAAAAACCTATATCGGGTGAGTTTGAAAATGATATACCGGCACTCATCACACCGCCTCTAGCTCCGCCGTCAGGCTTAAAGGCAAAATCAAAAAAAGGCAGGGTAAGAGCTAAATTTCGCGGGTCGTTTATGGCAAAAGGGTATGAGATCTTTAGAGCACAGCTTGGCAAAAAACTGGAATTTAAACGAATAAAGGTGAGTAAAAAGACGCACTTTATTGATATTAAAGTAAAGAAAAAAAGGGTATACACGTATTATGTGAGGGCATATACCATAAAAAACGGCAAGAAGGTATATAGCGAAAAGAGCAATAAGGTGATGATTAGAGTGAAATAAATGGTTATATGCATTACATATAGTGAAATTTCAAGAGTTGTTAGGAGGTAAAAGTGGAAAAGTTCAGAATGAGAAAGGTAGCCTTTAAGGCATTTGCAATGGTGCTCAGCATGATGCTGGCAGTGACGGGCATTGTGCCAACCTTTGCGACAGACGGTAAAGCAGATAAGGAAGGCAAGCATGCAGCCGTTTTTAAGGTGAAAGATAGCAAGGAAGACGCAAAGATAAACAAGGCAAGAAACAAGCGTGTGCAAACGTTCAATTTGAATGAGTCGGGTAATGTCAAGGCGACATTGGATGGTGAAAAGAATGTTAACGTGACGGCAACGGATGAGTCAGCCGACATGAAGGTAGAGCGAGATAAGTGGATTGAGATGGTAAAGGCATTAGGCGGTAGCTATGCTGCGGATGAGCTTAGCTGGGAGAATGCCGATGTAAAAGACATTAATTTCCGAAATACAAAGCAAATATACCTTCCTGAAGATAGCGTTGGTCTATTCAGTCGTTTTAAAGGTGATATCAAAGGTTGTGATAAGCTAAATACTGAGAATGTCACTGACATGGAGGGAATGTTTTCCATGACCAAGAAGGCAAATCCGGATGTATCAAATTGGGATATGACAAATGTGAAGGATATATCATATATGTTTTACCGGGCGAGCAATGCAAAGCCCGATGTATCGAACTGGAATACCGCAAATGTTACTGATATGGGTAGTGCCTTCTATGATGCAAGCAGTGCAAATCCCGATGTATCGAAATGGAATACATCGAAGGTAACCAATATGGCAGGTATGTTTGTTGGAGCGGAAACTGCAAATCCTGATGTATCAAAGTGGGATGTATCAAAGGTAGACGATATGGACAGTATGTTTTTTAAGTCCGGAATAAAAAAAGCAAATCTTAGCAATTGGAATCTGAAGGAGGAATTGATAAATAATTCTGATTATACAAAGGCTATGTTTTCTTATTGCGGGGATCTGGAATATTTAAAAACTCCTAAAGGTCTTAAAACGTCTATCAATGAGGTGGATAAAGACTTTAAAATAGTGAAACTAAAAAAGGGAAGTTCTGTAAGCATTGAAAATGAGAAAGTAAATTTAAAGGATAAATATGAAGTAAATAAGGATGGAGATAAGGAAGTTGTATATCATATCTACAGGAAGGATAAGTATGCAGGTGTGACCTTTGATAAGAATGGCGGAGACAAAGAGGCATGGGTGAACCATGAGCTTGTAGAAAAAGGCAAGAATTTCCAGGACGGCGGCGGAAAAGCACCTGCTGAAGCTCCTACGCGTGAAGGCGACAGGTTTCTTGGCTGGGCAACGAACGTAGATTCGGGAACGGTTGATTTTGGAGAGCATACCTTTATAGGTAAGGATATGTCAATATATGCTCTATGGGCAAATTCACCTAAGAATAAGAAAGTAACTGCAAGACCTGTAAAAAAAGGCGTTTTAGCTCTTGAGTTTAACAAGATGTCCACTGCAAATAAGTATAAAGCGGTGGTAACACCTGTAGGTAAAGCGGGTAAACCTGTTACGAAGGTGGTAGCTGCTAAGGATGTTAAGACTCTTAAAAATGGTAAAGGAGTTATAAAAGTAGGCGGCATTAAGATGAACAAGTTTATGAAGATTAATCTAACTGCGCTTTATCGAGATGGTGATGTTGAAGATGCAGGAGTGTTTGAATATAATGCAAGTTATGCATTTACGCTTGCAGCACCGAAGCTTTCAGCTAAGATAAAGGCAGGTACTAAGGTAGTAAAGAAGAAAAAGTTAAAGCTATATACCCTAAAGCTTAAGCTCCGTAAGATAAAGATAGCAAGCGGCTACGAGGTTAAGATAGTAATAAAAGGCAAGGTAAAGAAGATAAAGCTTAAGGCAGGCAAGAAGAAGCTTAAAAAATTCATGGTAGGAAGTATCAAGTTACCTAAGAAGGGTAAATATCGTTTGATATTCAGTGCCTTTAAGAAGATAAAGGGTAAAAAATACTATGGTATTGTGACGGAGAAAGTGGTCAAATAGCGTAGTATATTACGATTTATTAAAACATGTGAAAAGCCCCTTCGGGGCTTTTTGTGTTTGTAGTAATCACATATGGCGTTTTTCATTTGTGGTTTGCCGGGGCGTTTATAGTTAGTGGGGCTTTTTATTTGTAAAGCAAGAGGGGCGAAGGTTGATATATTAGGATTTGTTTTGTATAATTGTTTACAAATGAAGCGAGAGGAGGTTTTCTATGATTTTTCTTAAAAATGATTATTCGTGCGGTGCACACCCTTCGGTTTTGAAGGCGCTTAATGATACAAACATGGAAAACACCGACGGATATTGTATTGATCCATATTGTGAAAAGGCTGCCGATACGATTCGAAAGCTATTTGAAACGGAAAATATGGATGTGCATTTTCTTATGGCGGGTACGCAAACAAATCTGGCGGCGTTGGCATCGTTTTTGAGACCGCACCATGCGGTTATAGCACCTGAAACGGGACATATCTGTGTTCATGAAGCTGGAGCTATCGAGGCTACAGGACATAAGGTGATTCATTGCAAAACGCCTGACGGCAAATTGAGACCCGGCGATATTGAAGAAGTGATAGCCATGAGAGAGGATGAGCATTGGGTATTACCTAAGATCATCTACATTTCAAATCTTACAGAGACAGGGCTTTACTATACAAAAAAGGAGCTCTATGATTTGAGGAAGACTTGTGACAAACATAATCTTTGGATATACTTAGACGGTGCGAGGCTACCGATGGCTTTGGGATGCGCAGGCAACGATGTAGAGCTTACAGATATTGCGGCTATAAGCGATGCATTTTATCTTGGCGGGACTAAGTGCGGAATCCTCTTCGGTGAGGCACTTTGCATCTTAAATGACGATCTTAAGGAAGATACGAGGTGCTTGCTTAAGCAGCGTGGAGCAATCCTTGCTAAGGGCAGATTGCTAGGTGTACAATTCGATGCAATACTAAAGGATGGTCTTTATTTTGAGCTTGGAAAGAAGGCGAACGACCTTGCTAAGGCACTTGCAGACGGTATAGCAGAGCGTGGTTTCGATTTCGATGTACCGCCGTGCAGCAATTTGATATTTCCGATATTCAGCGACGAACTTGTAGATAAGCTTGCTGAGGATGTTATGTTTGAACCTTGGCGGGATTATAACGACGGAAGAAAGTCTATCAGGCTTGTTACCTCTTGGTCGAGCACAAAGGAAGATGTAGATGAATTTTTAAAACTCATAAGTTAGTGATAGAGGAAACGATGTTTAAGAAAATAATCCATAGATATATATTGGTAGCAGTGCTTGTGGTTGCCTTGTTCGGTGCACCGTTTATTGCAAGCGCATTGCCTGAAGGCGTGAGTAAAGCGATAAAATCCAACGTAGACAAGACTTTTAAGAAATCGGATATAAATAACGCAGAATATGATAAGGATATTAGAAATAAAGGGCCCCTCCCGCATAAGCCGGGAGCGAAATGGTATTTCACGAAAAGAAATGTCTACTATCCGGATTACGCTCCCACATTCAAAAAAATGAAGTCGGGCATGTATATCACGGGAAACTGCACGTGGTATGCCTACGGCAGAATTAGTGAACGCTGGAAGAGTTCGTTTTTAAAAGCCTTTAGGTGGGATGCCGGAAGGTGGTGGCAGATAAATAAGCAAGGAAATTATTTTGTGGCTACGGATACGCCGATGGCCGGTGACATAGCATGTTTTTCTACTCATGTATCGATAGTGGAAAAGGTGGTGGACGGGAAGCCCATATATTCAAAATCAGGCTGGAAAACCAGTAAGGTAAAGCCTAAGAACGTAAACTTTGATTATGGAGAACACCCCTGGGGAGAAGGACTTAAGGGATTTATTCACGTGCCGGATCATGCGGTGAATCAGTCCGCGCCGAAAAATATAAAGGGAAGCATAGCAAATAAAAAATATTACGCCAATTCGCTTTTAAGCATGAGCACTTCAGCTAAGAACGCAACATGGAACGAGATCAACATATATAGGAGAGGAAGAAAGCTATTTTCAAAGGGAACTGCAAACGGCAAGTTAAATACCAAGAAGTTCAATCTTCAGCCCGGGATTTACAAAATAGAATACAAGGCGCGAAATGGTAAATACGTCATTAAAAAAACGGAATTTAGATACATCCCTAAGCAAAGGAGACCTATCCAGAAATTTTTAAAAGTAAACATAAAAGATTTGCCATCCGTGTTGGTATCGGATAAGGGCATAAGAGTGGACGGCAGCATAACATCTGAAAAAAAGGCGATCAAATCACTGCGATGTGTACTTTATTACGGCGACGGCAGGGTGAGACTTGAAAAGAACATACCTGTGGGTAGAAAGCAGGTAACTTTAGGCGATAGGGTGCAGTTTACGCTCCCAAGTTTTGCAAAGGGGGAATATGCGCTCAGAATATTTGCAAATGTAAATGGCAAGGAACATGAGGCGGTACAACATGATTTCTTTGTAGCGAATAGGAAGAAGGGCGGTTCCAAGTTTTCAATTAAGAGCGATGAAAAAGGTCTCGGTAAGGGACAGGTCGTAACGTTAAAATGGAATGACAGCAAGGCATCGGGGTATGCTGTTAAGGTGATACGTAGGAAGGGAAAATTCACAGGTGTTGTAGCAACAGGACTCACGCAGGATAGGAGCTTTGATTTTGTAGCAAGAGGAAGCGGCACCTATAGGGCGTATGTATATCCTTATTCTCATAAGGGAGAAGCATTTAAAATGCAGACCGCAGACATTAAGGTTTCTGAAAAACCTGACGTTCCTAAGAAGTATCCTGTAAAAACCATAGTTTCAAGGGGATATAAATACGAAGTATACAAGGAAAAAACCAATGTAAAGCAGGCGCTTGCAAGAGCTTTAGCGAGAGGCGGAAGACTTGCAGCGGCAAACAGTAAAACCGATATTGAGGATATGCAAAAGGCGGCAAAATCAGCGAAACTTAAGACATGGGTCGGGGCTTCGAATTCAGAAAACCACGAACATAAGTTCAGATGGTTGTACAAAGACAAGGGCGTTGTGCCTAAAAAGCTGTGGGCTCCTAAATTCCCACGTGATACGGAAGTTAATGAGTTTACATATTTTGATGCCGGAAAAAATCCGTTACTTAAAAACGCAGCATATGATACCAATCTCGAAGGCTATATGGTACAGCTCCCTCATCCATATTCACATTATAACCTTAAAGCAGTCTATGATATTATTAACAGGCAGGTAATTTTGACTTGGGATAAGTTAAATGGCGTAGATAAGGTCATAGTGATGTATTCGCCCAAGAAAAAGGGGCTATACGAGAAGATTGCAGAATGCAAGGGCGATGCAAGCAGGTATATTTTAAAACCGTACAGTCAGATAAAAAAAGGCTACTATAAGATAGTAGCCGTGCAATCATTTGAAGGGAGAACAATTTTCAGCAAGCATTCAAAGCCTGTGAATATATAACCTCCTAGTCCACCTTGAAGAAGGCTTCGTTTTGTTTTGCGTTATTGAAATATAGGGTTTTAAACATAAACGGATCGTGGCCTGCTGCAGGTAGAGAGAATATTGCGGTACCGCTAAATGTTTTTCCCGGGCTTACGGACATTGTAGTAAATGTCGTAGAGTTTTTTGAATTCCCCTGCTGGTTACCGACCATGTCGCTTTTTGCCTTACTCTGCTTGTTTACTTTTTCTGTAGTTTTATCTATATTTTCAGGCGTGAATTCCGTAACATCAAAGGTTATTAGGTTTTTATAAAGTGTTTTTTTGTAGGCTATACCGTCACCGGAATTGGATGTAACGGAGAAGATTATTTTTTGCGCCATATCCTTTTTCCCCTTGGCAGGGAAGTTCGCAGGAAAGTGTACTTGGTATTTCATCGTAGCATATCTTATCTGCTTGTTTGTAAGCTTCGGCACCTGGTTTGTTGCACCGTTTATTCTGTTATAGTTATCCAATATGGTTTTTGTAGCTGTTTTATCCGTATTTATGGCGGTTACCCTTAAATATGCCTTGTGGGTCTTCTTGTCCAGAGGGCTGTACACGTAAATTTCTCCCCACTGCCCGAGAGCCGCAGGCATTTCCTTGCTCGTCACTATACCGGTTATCTTACCGTCAGTATTGGTACTGGTTGTAGCTACAGGCTTTTTTTGGTTCAAGCTTTTTTCACCCATGTACATCACAATCTTGAAGCTGCCGGCTAAAACGGCTATCAATAATATCGTCGCAACTACATACTTTTTCATAACAAAACTCTCCATTCCTTTAAAAAGTTAATAAGACTTCTTACGAGTAACAATTTTACCATATCTGCAGAAGCACAGCAATTTTTTAGTTAGTCAATAAAACGCCTGCATTCAGGGATGTTAAATCGCATGAAAATATGAGTTTTTACGAATGTTATATTCATAAAAAACGTAATTTTTAAGAAAATAGTAGTATAATAAAACTGGTTAATATATAGTAGTAAAGGGCAGGGAGGTTTCCATGAAACGATTTAGTTGCATTTGCATAGCGATTGTTATGCTGTTTGTTGGAACGGCTGCAGGATTTGCTGAAAACAAACAAAGTGAAGTTGGTAATGTTAGCAAGATTGAGAAAGGGGGATATGATTTAAAGGGGAAAGAATTTTCCGTTAGTTTGCCTGCGCACGGCAATGAATTCGTAGAGCTAAAGTCTGATTTACTGGGAAGTATACAATTGGGCTTGCCTGATGCAGTTCGTCAAGCATTGCCTGTTGCACTTCCGGGAGGAGTTGTGAAATACGATACTCCAAATGTTGCTGTAACGGAAAGGATATTGAAAGGAAAGAAAAAGAAAAAAAGTTTCGAGTTTTTGCAATCTACAACCATAATAAAGAATGATAATGCGAGTAAGGTGCATAGGTATAAATACAAATTACCTAAGGGCTACAAGTTGGTGGATTCCAGGAAGTATGAGCGCATTAAAACAAAGAAACAGAAAGGGTTTTTGGGCGTATATATAATTGATAAACATAAAACGGTAGTGAGCAGTATTTCATTTACTAAGCCTATAGATGCACAGGGAAAAGAAGTTACGACAAGCTATAAGATTGAGAAGGATACTATAGTGCAAAAAGTTGGATTTACCGGCAAAACAGCCTTCCCTGTAAAAATGCATAGAAAAAATCATCCATCAAGAACGATTTATGTTGGCAAGATAACCAAGAAGGAAGCAATCAGAATTAGATCAAGGATTGAAGCATACAATACGTATCATAATATACTAATAGATATTTTTTTAGCAAGTGGTGACTCTGTCGTTATCAGCATATTTGGCAGTAGGTTAGTAGGAGATAAATGGAAAAAGCTGATAAGGAAATATACAGTTGCAATTGCTCGCGTAACTAAACGAAAGAAACGTATAAAAGTTTATGACATAGAATATTGGCGATATGGTGGAAAGAATAGTGGTTATGTCACCCGGGATCAGGAGCTTGAAAATGTCAAACGATAAAAAAAGGAAGTTTGGATGGTCGGATTTAAAGTTTGTGAGTAACTGGCGCATAATAGTTGCTCTTGTGGGGTTTATAATTACTGATTTTATACGACAATATGCCAGACATGGATCTTTTAATCTTAAAGAGTTTGTAGTTGATAGTGTGTATTCTACGTTAGTCTTGGTTGTTCTTCTACTGTTAATAGCATATGCACATTATAGAGCTGAAATTAAAAGGGAAGAAGATTAAGAAGAAAAAATAAAGAGTATACATTAAAAATCTCCTTCAAGCTACAGCAGCAGAAGGAGATTTTTCTTTTTGTTCTGTAAGTTAAAGGCAATTACAAACTGCTTAAAGGGAACTAATATAGTCTATTACTCTAGGTATGAAAATTACCATGATGAGTTAAATATCAATAAAAAAGAAACGATAATGATGTGGTATGTAAATATGAGTTTTACGAATATTATATTCATAAAAAAAAGTAATTTTTAGAAGGATGGTGCTATAATGAAATTAAGGAAGGCAATCAAAGGGCATGGCGGATATGTCACTCGGGATCAGGAGCTTGAAAATGTCAGATAAGGATAAGTACAAATTTAATCTTAGAGACGGTTTAGATCAGTGGGTTATGATGATTTTTTTCATGGACATTGGGGCTTTATTTGTTGTGCTAATAGTTGCGTTTTTTAGTAACGGGCTCGGTGAATTTTCGTTTAAATATGTGGCAAAAGAGGTGTTTATTCTTGCTTTATTATCTACTGCCGGAGCTTTTGTTTGGACTTTGATACTGGCATATCTTAAATATAAACGAAGCAATAAAAAACAGTAAATAAATTTCGGCATTTTTCGGTTATAGTCAAGATTACCTTTGGAAAAAGGTTTCTCATGAAAGTTCATGATATAGAGTATTGGCGTTACTGCGGACAGAATAGTGGTTATATTACTAGGGATAAGGAGGTTAAAAATGTTGAATAAGGATAAAAAGAAATTTATCATTAAAGGCGCTTTAGACAAAAAAGTGATGATGATTTTTTTAGCGGACATTGGAGCCTTACTGATTGTGTTATTAGGTGTATTTTTCAATAGCGGTTTCGATGATTTTTCGATTAACTCTGTGGTGAAGATAGCGTTCATACTTGTTTTGATAGCTGCAGTAGAAGTTTTTGGCTGGACTGCGATGTCAGCATATTTAAAGTATAAACGCAGCAATAAGTAATACCAGGCAGGAGAAGTTTTGCGAATGCTGAAAATAGGGGTATGTTATTAGCGATCAGGAGTTTGAAAGTGTCAGATGATAAAAAAAGAAAATTTGGATTGACGGATCTAAAGTTTGGTTTTTATGGAGGAGGAGCAATACTTGTTATTGTTTCTACAATACTTATGAATTTCGAGGTGAGGTATCATCGCATTGAACCTTTTGATGTTAAAGGTTTTATACTCCATAGTATTTTTATTGCCTTAATTTTACTCGCTTTTTACACATTAATATCATATGCACATTATAGAGCTGAAATTAAAAGAGAGGAAGAAAAGAGGCCGAAGTAAAAAGTGTATATTGTTAATGTAAGACAATGAGATAAACAAACAATACGGTGTATACTTCGGAAATCTCCTCTCTGTTGTGATGACAGGGGGAGATTTTGTTTTTTGCTTTACAAATTAGGTGTAAGGGTGTATTATATTACTTAGTAATATAACTTTGTTATATGTAGAGTGAGTTTGTGATATACGAGAATAAGTTTGTAATACATGAGAGTAGGTTTGTTGTATGCAGGGTAGGCTTGTGGCATGTGAGGGTGAGTTTGTGATATGCGAGGTGAAGTATGAAAACAGATAAATATGTAAAGGGTGAAGAAGTGGGAACAAGGCAGTTGATTCTTAAAAGTGCAGGAAAATTTTTCTTAGAATATGGTTATCAGGCTGCACCGCTTAGAAAGATTGCATCGGAAGCGGGGTTTACGCCGGGAGCATTGTATGGATATTTCAGTTCAAAGGAAGAGCTTTTCTATGCACTTACAGATCCTATGGTAGAGCGGCTTATGAAGGTGCTTGACAGGATTCGAGATGAAATGGATGCTTTGCCTAA
>ERZ773099.2609-NODE-2609-length-12274-cov-25.767493_pt1 | contig 12274 bp, 8 predicted proteins | sample MGYA00511120_ERZ773099 | MGnify/ENA primary metagenome ERZ773099 (study PRJEB29015, sample SAMEA2738012) | human oral metagenome | biome: human oral; feature: human-associated habitat; material: dental | place: China | collected 2104 ... | reverse complement strand
CGCCTCCTCTGCATCCTGCGATGGACAGGACGGCAGGCTTTTTTCGTGTGAGAAAGCCCCGTCAGCCGTTGACGGGGCTTTTGCATGGACGGGCGCCCGATGCGGTTAGGAATGTGTATTTGGCATGCACGGGGGAGTTTTCCCGTGTGTATCAGGGAGGAACATGGAAATGACGAAACGAAAGCTGGCTCTCGCGGTCGCTCTGGCGACGGCAGGCTCGGTCTGGATGAGCGCCGCAAGCGCTGCGGAGAAGACGGAGGCGCTGGACTCCTACGAACTCGCGCCCGTCGATGTGGAGGGACAGCGTCAGGCGGAGGAGGAGAGCGCCACAGAGGGCGTCTTTGTTGCGCGTGAGGGCAGTGTCGGCTTCCTCGGGAACAAGGACACGATGGAGACGCCGTTTACGACGACGAATGTTACACAAGAGACGATCAAGTCGTTCGGCGACCCGAGTCAGCCGCTCGACAGCGTCCTTGCGGTTTCGCCGTCGATCCGCCCCGTGGGTAGTGTTCTGCACAACGATTTTCAGCATCGCGGATTCCGTTCAAACGGGACGAATACCTTTGTCAACGGTGTGCCGGGGATGTTCACACAGTTCAATGCGCCCATGTACGTTGTGGAGAAGGCTGACGTAATCTCAGGCCCGAACAGCGGCATCATCGGGACGGGCACGCATTACGAGACGAACGCTGCAGGCGGCATCATCAATTTCACGACGAAGCGCGCGGGCTATGAACCGATCACGCGCCTGACGCTCACGCATTCGGGACAGAGCATGGGCGGGGCATATTTTGACCTCGCACGCCGCTTCGGCGGGGACAAGAACTGGGGCGCACGCCTCATGGCGGAGAAGGTGGACGGTGAAACGGCGGTCGACGGGCAGAAGGTGAAGTCCGCGAGCATCTACGTCAACATCGACCACGAGGACGCAAAGAGCAAGACGAACTTCTTCACGGGCTACCGTCAGAACCAGGTCGTCGGCGGACAGCGCTGGTTCCAGATCGGTGCGGCTGTGACGCGCCTGCCGGCTGTGCCGAAGGCATCGCGCAACTATGCGTTTGACGGCATGGACAAGGAGAGCTACGGCTGGATGGCGATCCTCAACCACGAGCAGAAGTTCACGCAGGATTGGAAATGGTTCGTCAACACAGGCTATCTCAAGAACAAGCTGAACAAGAATGTCATGTACCGCTACAGTGCACTCGTCATCAAGAATGACGCAGGTGATTTTGATCTGCAGGAGCAGACGACGACGACACCGCAGCGTGCGAACTACATCCAGGCGGGTGTAAGCGGAAAACTCCGTGCGGGCAGGACGGAGCACGATCTGACCCTTGCAGTGGATCGCGCGTGGCGGGAACGCGAGGCGGCAAAGAAAGGCAGTGCTGTCTATGACCTCGGTACGGGCAATATCTATACGGGGGTTCTCAATCAGCATACGGCACCGACGACGGCATACGAAGAGGCGATGAACAACAAGACCTCGATCAAGGGCATTTCTCTGGTTGACACCATTACGATCAACAAATGGGATGTGCTGCTCGGCGTGCATCATCATTCGGCGAATGTGAAGGCATACAATCTGAATACGGGACGCGTGACGAGCAGCGTGGATTCGAGCGCGACAACACCGACCGTTGCCCTGACCTACCGTCCGACGAAGGATACGTCCGTCTATGTCAGCCATGCGGAGTACTTCGATGTTGGCTCGGTGGTCGGCAGCGGCTACAAGAACCGCGGCGAGATTCTGCCGCCCGCTAAGACGAAGCAGAACGAGATCGGCGTAAAGTATGCAAACAAGGATGTGCTCTATACGCTCGCATTCTTTGACATCACACAGGCGAACAACATCGATGTCATGCGCGGGGCGGACAAGTACCAGATGCAGGACGGCGAGGAGCGCCACCGCGGCGTGGAACTCGGTGTGACGGGCAAGATCGCACCGAAATGGTCGCTGGCGGCAGGGCTTTCCTATCTGCGTGCTACCTCCGAAAAGACCAAGGGCGGCAAGAACGACGGCATGACGCTCGACGGACAGCCGAACTGGAACGGCGCACTCATGGTGCGCTACGCGGCAGATGAGAAGTTCAGCGCGTTCGGACGCCTCTCCTATGCGGCAAGTGCGTGGACATGGGATGAGAAGTTCAAGGTGCCCTCGACGGCGGTGCTCGATCTCGGCATGACCTATCGGACGCAGATCGGCACGACTCCGACGACGTTCGGGCTGACGCTCTACAATGCGCTCGATCGGGAGTACTGGATCGCCTCGCGCTCGGCAAAGAGTCTCTATCTCTCGACGCCGCGTACGATTGCGCTGACGATGTCGATGGATCTCTAAATGAATATGGGAAACGGACAGGAAGGGCAGAAATTTCTTCTGCCCTTTTTGCCGTCACTTGAATGAAAGGAGGGATTTTATGCGTTGTCTGCGTATGCTGCTTCTTCTCATGCTTCTGCTTTCGCTTATGGGCTGCGGACAGGGCGGCGGGCAGCAGACGGAGGAGACAAAGACCGCCGCAGATGATACCATCGTGCTCGCTGCCTATCGTCAACTCGCGCCGGGCGTGAACGATGGCTACTACTGCAGCAAGATCCTCGGCGTCTGGGAGCCGCTCATCACAGCGGACGAGGAGACGGGGGCACCCGCGCCATGCCTTGCCGCATCATGGGAGATGCAGGATGAGGGGCGCGTGTGGGTGTTCCATCTGCGGCCGGGGGTGCGATTCCATGACGGTACGCCGCTGACGGCGCAGGTGGTTGCAGATAATCTCGCATGGATGGCAAAGGAGCCGCGCTCGACAGCGTTCTATTCACGCAGCCTTAAGAACTATTACCCCAACCTCGTCGCTGCAGAGCCGCTGGATGAGCTGACGCTGCGGCTGACGTTCTCGCAGCCCAACATCAATCAGCTCTACAACATGATGAATTTCGGCAGCCCGGTCTATGCGCCCTCCTGTCTTGCGGATGACGGTAATTTCTCGGGTGTCGCCATTGGGACAGGTCCGTTTCGCATCGTAGAGAATGTGAAGGATCGCTATGTCCTGCTGGAACGCAATGAGGACTACTACGGGGAGAAGGCGCGTGCGCACCGCATCATGGTGCGCAGCATTCCGAACCCTGATGTTCGCTTTGCCGCACTCAAGGCAGAGGAGATCATGGGTGTTCTGGATCTGAACGCGATGCCGCCTGTGCTCGCAGATGAGCTGGCACAGGATGAGCGATTTGCAATCTCGGTCAGCCGCTCGATCATGGTGCGCTATCTCGCGATGAATGGGAAAAGACCGCCGTTCGATGATGTGCGCATGCGGCGTGCCGTGAGCCTCCTGCTGGATCGTCGTCTGCTTGTGGACGCGCTCTACCTCGGCTATGCGACGCCGACGATGAATCTCCTGAGCATTGCGAGTCCGTTCTATAAGGAGTTCCCCGTTGTGCAAGATGCACGTGAGGCGAAACGTCTCGCGCGTGAAGTGCTTGGAAACGAGCGGCGGGAGATTGTCTACTGCGTGAACGGCGCAGATCCAATCGCGAAGGGCGAGGCGGAGCTGATCGCCTATTGGCTCGCAGATCTCGGGCTTGACGTTCGCATCGAGGCGCTTGAGTCGCCGATGCTGACGGCGCGCATGCGGCGCGGAGACTATGATATCGCCCGCTCTCAGCAGGGGCTGCCGAACGGCGACCCGCTCTACGTATTCGAGGGGTTCTTCTCCCCGAAGGGACCGCGCAACAAGGCTCTCTCACTTGGCTACGACAATGCAGAGGTGAACGAACTCCTCACCATACTCAATACTGAGCCGGACGAGGGGAAGCGGCGCGCAGTCTTTGACCGTATTCAGGCGATCAGTGTGGAGGAGCAGCCGCTTGTCCCGCTTTACTATGATGAAAATATCGTGGTCTACAATGCGGAGCGGCTCACGGGCTACCGTGCGCTGCGCTATGGGGTCTCGCTTGCGGAGGTGGCATGGAGATGAACGTACTGCAGCGCTATATCTGTCGGCGGCTTCTCGGCGCTGTGCCCGTACTCTTTGGCATCAGCCTCCTCGCGTTTGTCCTCGCACAGCTCTCGCCGGGCGATCCGGCGGAGATCATGCTGGAGGGGGCGGGGATGGGTATGCCGTCCGCAGAGGATGTTGCGGCACTGCGCTCCTATCTCGGGTTGGACAAACCTGCCTATGTGCAGTATGGACTCTGGCTGTGGCGTCTCCTGCACGGGGACGGCGGGCTGTCCTATCATCTGGGAATGCCGGTCTTTGATGCGCTGCTGGCGCGTCTGCCGGTGACATTTGCCCTTGCACTTGCATCACTTGTCTGGGCGGTCGTCTTTGGCATTGGTCTGGGGCTCCTCATGGCACGCATGCGCGGTACGATTGTCGAGGCTTTTGTGCGCGGCATGACACAGATCATGCTCGCAGCGCCGTCCTTTCTCATAGCAATTCTGCTCATCCTCATCTTTGGCGTGTGGCTGCACATCCTGCCGACCAACGGCGTGGAGTCGGCGGCGGGCTACATCCTGCCGTCACTCGCGCTCGCGCTTGTGACGCTCGCCATGACCGCGCAGCTCCTCGACAGTCAGCTGCGCGAGACGCTTGCCTCCTTCTATGCACAGACGGCGCGTCTGCGCGGACTGTCCGAGATGCGCGTGCTCCTCTTCTACGCGCTGCCAAATGCAATGCTTCCCGTAGTGGCGATGCTGGGCAATTTCTTCGCGGCAGTGCTCGGCGGCGCGATCATTGTGGAGACGGTCTTTGCACTGCCGGGGATTGGCTCGCTCGCACTCGAGGCGATTCACTACCGCGACTACCCGCTGCTGCAGGGGTATGTTCTCTTCCTCGGGGGGATTTACGTACTCGTGACCATCGTGGTCGATCTTGTACTCCTGCGGCTCGACCCGCGCGTTATGCTCGGAGGTGGACGATGATGGAACGCTGGATGGGCTATGGGGCTCTTATCATGCTTGTGGGGATCGTACTGTCGGGTGTTTTTGCCCCGCAGCTCGCGCCGATGAATCCGTTCGAGCCAAATATGGCGATCCGTCTGCAGGCCCCCTCTGCGGCGCATCTGCTCGGCACGGATGCGCTCGGACGTGATCTCCTCAGCCGTATGCTCTACGGTGGGCGCAGTGCACTCCTGCTCTCTCTCATCTCGACCGTGCTCGCGCTCGGCATCGGGACACTCGTGGGAATCCTTGCGGGATATTTCGGCGGGCGGATGGATGATGTGCTGACGACGATCAGCAACGTCTTTCAGGGCATCCCCGGCATCAGCTTTATGGTGGCGGTGGCGGGCTTTGTCGGGCCCGGTGTTGCGGGCCTTCTCCTCGCGCTTGTCGTCGGCTCGTGGGCGGGGTTCTCGCGCATCGTGCGGGCGGAGGTCATGCAGCGCACGGCGGAGCCATACATAGAGCAGCTGCGCGTCCTCGGCTGCAGTGATGGGCGGATGATCCTGCGGCACATTCTGCCCGCGCTTGGCGGAACGCTGCTCGTACTCGGCTCGCTGCGTCTCGGGCGCGGCGTACTCGCCATCGCAGGGCTGAGCTTCCTCGGGCTCGGTGTGCAGCCGCCGACGCCGGACTGGAGCACGATGATCAGCGATGCCATGCTCTACTATCGCCAGGCGCCGCATCTCATCATCGTGCCGGGCGCGGCGATTGTCCTCCTCGTCAGCTCGCTCAACATGGTCGGGCAGCTGCTGCGCCGGCATTTTGACGTGCGGCAGGAGGTGCGCGGATGATGCAGAAAAAAGGATTTTCCGTGCGCGATCTGACCGTGCGCTATGCCGATGGAAATGCACACATGACCGCACTCGCCGATGTCAGTGCAGACTTCCCCGTCGGTGGGGTGACGGCGATCATCGGAGAGAGCGGCAGCGGGAAATCCACGCTCGGCCAGGCGCTCTTCGGTGCGCTGCCGACGGGAACGGAGATTACGGGGCGGATCTTGTTCGACGGGGTGAATGTAACCGCGCTCAGTCAGGAGGTGCTGCGATCTCAGTATTGGGGGAAACGCTGGGGTCTCGTTCCACAGCTGCCGCGCGCGGCGCTGAGTCCCGTGCACCGCATCGAACGTCAGATGGCAGATGTACGGCGCGGTGCGGGGCGTCCGGCGTGGGATACGGCGCAGTACGAGGCACTCCTAGCGCGGTTTGGCTTTGACGATCCCATGCGCGTCCTCCGCTCCTATCCGCACGAACTCTCGGGCGGGATGCTGCAGCGCGTCCTCTGTGCGATGGCAGATGCGGGTGAGCCGGAGTATATCCTCGCGGATGAGCCGACGAAGGGGCTTGACCCCGCCGTCTGGCAAATGGTCGCAGACAACCTGCGGCATCTCGCTGACCGCACGGGCGTCTCCCTCCTCCTCATCACGCACGACATTCCGCTCGCGCGGCAGCTTGCAGACCGCGTCATCGTCATGCAGGCGGGGCAGATCGTGGAGCAGGGCACAGACGTCTGGACGCATCCGACGCATCCCTATACGCGTGCGTATTTTGCCGCGCAGCCGGAGTTTCTCACGGAGAAAAAGAATGCGCGCCCTGCGTCTGCGACGGGGCAGATGGATGGGAAAAACGTCCAAGAGGAGGCTGCCGTCCTTGCGGCGGACAATATCGTGAAGCTCACGCGCGACCGCGTGAGCGGGCAGGAGATGCGCGTTCTCGATGAGGGCAGCCTCACCGTCGCTGAGGGACGTGCCGTTGGACTTGAGGGAAAGAGCGGGGCGGGCAAGAGTACGCTCGTGCGCATCCTGCTCGGACTCATCCGTCCCGATGGCGGAACTGTCCGATGGAAGGGACGTGATATCGCGGCGCTTTCGCGCACAGAGATGCGCGCCTTTCGACGGAGCGTGCAGCTCGTCGCGCAGAACCCGGAGCAGGCATTTGATCCGCGCTGGACGATCGGCGCAAGCCTCACCGAGGTGTTTTCGATTCATCCCACACTGCTCAACGAAGGGCGCTCGGCACAGGAGCGCATGGTGGAGGGACTCACGGCGGCAGAGCTGACAGAGCGCGTCCTCATGCGGCAGCCGCACGAACTCTCGGGAGGGGAACTGCAGCGTGCAGCGATTGCGCGGGCACTCCTTACGGAGCCGCGCATCCTCCTGCTCGATGAGCCAACCACCATGCTCGATGTGTCGATACAGGCACAGATCATGGAGCTGCTCCTGCGCCTGCGCAGGGAGCGGAATCTCGGCATGCTGCTTATCTCGCATGACCGACCGCTGCTCACATATTTTGCCGATGAAATTCATGTTTTGGAGGCGGGAAAGGTGCGGTAAAATCCACCAAGCCGTCAGGGGATCAAGGAAGGAAATGAAACAAATGAAGAAGAAACAGCTAACCGCGGCTATTATGACGGCACTTATGACGATGAGTACCTCTGCCTATGCCGCAGAGCAGACGACGGCGATGGACTCCTATGAACTCGCGCCCGTCGATGTCGCAGGGCAGCGGACGACGGAAACAGGAACCATGACGGCGGAGACGGCCTCCCTCGGAGCGCTCGGGGGCGGGAACGTGCTCGAAACGCCCGTGAATGTCATTTCCTATACGGACGAGACGCTCAAAAAGAGCTTTGTTCCGACCCGCGGCTTCCTCAATGCGGCGACGAACAATCCCTCCGTCATGGTGGGCGGAGCCTCGACAGACAACAACGTCGAGCTGCAGATCCGCGGCATTGAGTTCAATACGCACGATATTCTTCTGGACGGTGTGCCGGGCATGATCATGATGCAGAACCAGCCGACGAACTACATCGGCCGCATGGAGATCATCGCGGGGCCGAACGCTGTCATCAGCGGCATCGGTCTACAGCAGTCCGCCTCGGGATTTGTAAACTTCGTCCCGAAAAAGGCGGAGAAGAAGCCGAACCTTGACCTTACGGAGTCCTATGCGAGCAGTCATTATTTCACACACGGCATTGATTGGGGACAGCGTTTCGGCAGGGACAATGCGTGGGGCGTACGTATCAATGCGGAGACCTATTCAGGCAGCACAACAATGACAGGGGAGGATCTGCGCGGCAGAGATCTCTATGTGAACATCGACCATGAGGATGCAAAGAGCAAGAGCTCCTTCCTCTATGGCTATGATACCTCCACGCATCACGGAATGCCCGAGGTGCTGCGTATTTCGAATGCAAATTGGGGCACGAATGTCACGCATCTCCCCTCGGCGAACTCCGTGGTCAAGAACTTTATGCCGCGCTGGGCGCTGATCTCCCATTCGCATCGTGTCTATCTGCTCCAGCATGAGCAGAAGCTCGGCAGCCATCTGAGTGCCTACATGAAGGCGGGCATCATGCACCGTGACTGGCCGGGCTATATCACGAGCAAGCCGTGGCTGCGGAACGATGCAGGCGACTATACGCTCAGCATTGACGGCAGCTCCACGATGGGCAAGACGGATCGCCGTGTCTTTATGACGGGGATCAAATACGATTTTACGAGCGGCATCCTTGATCATACACTTACCCTCGGCTATGACTATCTCTCCCAGCATGGTCGGTCGAACTACGCGCCGGGAACGACGTCGAATCTGACGGGCAATATCTATCAGGGGCTTATCACCGATCCGGGAGCGCCGCTTGCGCCTGAGGGGCAGTGGTATGTAGGCAGCAAGACAAACTACCGCAGCGTCGTCCTCACGGACAGCATCGCGACCAAGGACGGCCGCTTGAAATTCGTTGCGGGCGTACGGCACCAGACCATCCATACGCGCTCCCTCAGCCGCACCACAGGCGCGGAGACAAAATCCTATGAGAAGAGTGCAAATACGCCGACCTTTGGTGCGCTCTACAAGCTCTCTCCGCGCACAGCGATCTACGCGAACTATGCGGAATCGCTGGGAACCGTGTCCTCACCTCCGAGCACCGTTGTGAACAAAGACGATGTCATGCCGCCGGTCAAGACGAAGCAGTATGAGCTCGGTGCAAAGTGGGATATGGGCAGCTGGGCATCGACGCTCAGCCTCTTCCGCATCAACCAGCCGACTGCAATCGTGAACGCGAGCAACTACTATGTGATGGACGGCATGACGCGCAGTCAGGGCATCGAGTGGAACGTGTTCGGACGCATCGCGCCACATCTTAACATCATGGGTGGGTTCATGATCCTCAATGCGGAATATGAACGTACACAGGGCGGACTGAAGGACGGCAAGCAAGCCTTTGGGACACCTCAGTTCAACGCGACACTCGCACTCGACTGGGAGACGAAGGTGAAGGGGTTGAATGTCTATGGACGCATGCACCATTTCGGAACATCCTATGCGGACAGCCTGAACCGCATCGAGGTGCCCGCATGGACGCGGTTTGACCTCGGTGCGCAGTACAAGACCGAGGCGTTCGGCTGTCCCGCGACGCTGAACTTTATGATCTACAACGTATTCAACAAGATGTACTGGTCGACTACGACTGTGAAATGGAGCGACGGCGGGCTCATGCTGAACCCAGGCAGAACCTATATGCTGTCCGCGACGATCAGCCTTTAAAGAAGAACGGATATCACCGCTTCCATAAAGACAGGGGCTGCTGTACGAAGCTTTTCGCTTCGTACAGCAGCCCCTGTGTGCGTCCAGAGATGCAAGCGGAAGTGTTTATTTCTTTGCGATGAGTGCGCTCCCGACCTTGCCTGTGATATGGGCGATGCTCATCTCAAGCATGCAGAAGCGATCCCACGTGCGGTCGATCATCTCCCGATGCTGTGCCTCTGTGGCCTCGGGTGCGTACTTCACGGCGAGCTTGTGGATCGCCGCCATTTTCTCATGATCGTCCGTGATGATGCGGATGCTGCCGAAGACGATGGCGCTGCGGTATGCGGTTGTATATTTCTCGGGGATGACCTCGTCCTGATCGATGACGGCAAAGGACGCATTCGGGTTCTTCTGGATCGCGTCGATCTTGTGCCCCTCGGCTGCACTGTGGAAATAGATGTGCTCACCGTCATAGACGTAGCTGATGGGGACGGCGTAGGGAAACGCCTTGTCGCCCGTGAGTGCGAGTACACCCGCCGAGCCGCGTAGGAGTACCGCCTCAGCGTCCTCGTATGAAAGCTGCTGGACGCTGCGCCGCATTTTGTGAAACATCATGCACCTTCCTACCAAAAAACGGAGGCATCCTTCGGATGCCTCCATACGATGTCAATGATGGTGGAGACGAAGAGGATTGAACTCTCGACCCCCAGATTGCGAACCTGGTGCTCTCCCAGCTGAGCTACGTCCCCGTGGCTGACAGAGGATATTATAACGCGCCGCCGGGGAAAATGCAAGCTGTTTTTTAAGCAATCGCTGAATTTATCAGTGCTTCCTGAAAGAATCGAGAAAGCCGTCACCGCAGCTCCTGCAGCACATCCGCCGCGATCTGCGGCGCAGTAAGGTGGTACTTGCGTGCGAGCGCGGCAGGATCGTAGCGGTTGAAGAACGCCTTCGGCAGACCGTAGTTCATGACGCGGACATCGCCTTTTCTCCCGTAATGCGATGCGACCTTCTGTCCGAAGCCGCCCGTGAGGATGCCGTCCTCAATCGTTAGGATGAGGCGGTGCTTTGCACGCAGCGCATCGAGCAGCTCCGTATCGAGTCCCGAGAGGTAGAGGGGATTCACGACGGTCGCGCGGATTCCCTTACGCGCGAGCTCGTCTGCCGCCTCGGATGCGAGCGCGGCGAAGTTGCCGACGCCGATGAGCGCGACATCCGCTCCCTCGGTGACGACGATGGACTTGTTGAGCGTGCTGTAGTCCGTACGCACGGGGTAGGGGCTTTCCTCATAGCCCGCGAACGGCATGCGGATCATGACGGGGTGCTCCCGCTGCTCCACCGCCCAGCGCAGGACGGCGATGTGCTCCGCGACGCTCGTCGGCGCGAGATAGACGAGGTTCGGGATGTTGGAGAAAATCGAGATGTCGTAGAAGCCGAGGTGCGTCACGTCGGTCGAGCGGTAGAGGGACGTGCCCGTCGCGAGAAAGACGGCGGGGCTGCGGTTGATGCAGACATCCTGTGCCATCTGGTCGTAGGTGCGCTGAAAGAAGCTGCTGTATGTACCAAAGATCGGGCACGCTCCGGCGCGTGCCAGCCCCGATGCCATCGCGACGGCGTGCTCCTCGGCAATGCCCACATCGACGTACTGACTGCCGAGTGCCGCGCGGTCGGCGGGGCTGAGATTGATGCCCCCAACGATGCCTGCCGACAGGTAGACGAAGTTCGGATTTTTCCGCGCCGTTTCGAGGACAAAGTCCACCGTCGCGACGGCGTATGGATCGGGTGTGGACGGCTGCTTTGGGATGCCGCTTTCGATATGAAAGGGCGCGTGACGGTGCCAGCCCTCGGGATCGTCCTCGGCAAAGGAGAGTCCCTTGCCCTTCTGCGTGCGGATATGAATGACGATGGGGCGCTCACTGTCTTTTTCCTCGGAGAAGACGCGGATCAGTTCCTCCGTATCGTGTCCGTCCGCGACATAGCGGTAGCGGAGTCCCAGCGCGCGAAAGAGATTGTCCTCCGCCGTGCCGTTTGTATCGCGCAGCTCCTTGAATTTGCGGTACATCCCGCCGTGATTTTCGGAAATGGACTGGTCGTTGTCGTTGAGAACAATGATGAAGTTTGTGCCCATCTCGCCGATGACGTTCAGCCCCTCGAACGCCTCGCCGCCCGACAGTGCACCGTCGCCGATGACCACAACGACATTCTCCGTGCCGCCCGCAAGGTCACGCGCCTTGGCAAGCCCCGAGGCGAGGCTGATGCCCGTTGCGGTGTGCCCGATGTTGAAGAAGTCGTGTGCGCTTTCGTCCGTATTCGTAAAGCCTGAGACATCGCCGTACTCTGCCGCGCGGACGTACGCGCCTGCGCGCCCTGTGAGCATCTTGTGGGGGTAGCACTGGTGGGAAACATCAAAGACGATCTTGTCGTGCGGTGAGTCGAACACCGTGTGGAGTGCGATGGTCGCTTCGATGATCCCGAGGTTCGGACCGATGTGCCCGCCGATGAGACTTGTGCGCGTGATCAGCGCATCGCGCATCTCGCGGGCGAGGATGCGGCGCTGCTCGGGGCTGTAGCCGCGTATGTCCTCGGGTTCGTTGATCTTCTCAAGATACAAGGGAAAAGCCCTCCATTGACCTATAATAGTGTTTGCTTTTTATTATAGCACAAATTCTAACGAATCGCTGATAAAATTCGCAAACTTTCCACACACAGACAGAGAAAAACCTCGGAGCGCGTATCTCCGAGGCTGTCGAAATGTCAAGATTAAGGAATCGCTGATAAAATGAAGTCTGTCAGATTGGTGCAGATTTTTTGTCCT
>ERZ773099.2608-NODE-2608-length-12283-cov-7.348217_pt1 | contig 12283 bp, 9 predicted proteins | sample MGYA00511120_ERZ773099 | MGnify/ENA primary metagenome ERZ773099 (study PRJEB29015, sample SAMEA2738012) | human oral metagenome | biome: human oral; feature: human-associated habitat; material: dental | place: China | collected 2104 ... | reverse complement strand
CGTCGGCGATCATCAAGGACGTCTACATGCACGAAAAGATGAAGAAGGGGCGCGTCCCCTCGATGCGTCGCCTGCGCCTCCTGTCCATGACCTCGACCGTCATCATCGGTGCGCTCGTCTTCTTCCTTGCGGCCTCGCCGCCGAACCTTATATGGCTCATCAACATGTTCGCCTTTGGCGGACTCGAAACGGCATTTCTCTGGGTCATGCTCTTCGGCCTTTACTGGCGGCGCGCCAACAAGGCGGGCGCTATACTCTCGATGGCGGGCGGCACCGTCGTCTACTGCGCGGCGCAGGCGCTGAAGATTCATGTATTCGGACTTCATCCCATCGTACTGGGGCTTTCGTCTTCCCTCGCGTTCTTCCTGCTCGGCACATATCTCGGCAAGCCGACATCCGCAGAGATGCTGCGCGTATTCTTTCCCGCCGGGAAGGAGAAATAGAAGCAGATAGAAAGGAAAAATTCCCATGCGCTTTATTCATACCGCCGATTGGCATCTCGGACGGCTCTTCTTCGGCCGCCATCTGACGGATGATCAGGCGCACGTCCTTGACGAGCTTGTGCGGCTCGCCAAGGACGCGTGCGCCGAAGCCGTCGTCATCGCGGGCGACATCTACGATCGCGCCGTGCCGCCCGTCGAGGCGGTTGAGCTCTTCGACGACACGCTTTCGCGCCTTTTGCTCGAAGAAAAGCTCAAGGTGATCTATATCGCGGGCAACCATGACAGCGCTGCACGTCTCGGTTTTGGCAGCCGCCTCCTTGCAGGGGGCGGCGTTTTTGTCGCGGGGCAGCTGCAGGCCGATGCGCCTCCCATCATCCTCGATGATGCGCACGGCAAGGTCGCCTTTTCGCTCCTGCCATATATGGAGCCGGCGACGGTGCGCTTCGCTTACGGCGAAGCGGCAGAGGAGCTCATGGGCTTCGACGAGGCGACCTCGTTCACTGTGGCGCGTGCGGCGGCGCTCGTGCCCGAGCGCTGCCGCAGCGTCGCCGTCGCCCACGCCTTCATCGCGGGCGGCGCATCGTCGGATTCAGAACGTCCTCTTTCCGTCGGCGGTTCGGACAGCGTGAGCCCTGCGTGCTTCGCGCCCTTTTCCTACACGGCGCTCGGGCATCTGCACGCGCCGCAGAGGGCGGGTGCGGAAAACATCCGCTATTCCGGTTCGCTCATGAAGTATTCGTTCAGTGAGGCGGGCCAGAGGAAGGGCGTGACCGTCGTAGATCTCGCCGCCGACGGCACGGTAAGCGTCGAGGAAGTCCCGCTCGCCGCGCCGCATGACCTCGCCGTCGTGCGCGGCGCCCTTGAGGAGATCCTCGAGGACCGCGAACGTTTTCCCAAGAGCGAGGACTACATCGCCGTCGAGCTTATGGACGAGGGGCCCGTGCTCGACGCGAACGGCAAGCTCAGGGCCGTTTACCCGAACCTCCTGCAGGTCACGCGCCCCGGCCTTATGGAGCAGGCGGGCATCTTGCGCGAGCAGGGCAGGGAAAAACTCGGCCGTCCCGACGATGTGCTCTTCAGCGAATTTTTTGCCGATATGACGGGCAAGAAACTGGATGAAGCGCAGGAGAAGGCGCTGCATGAAGCGCTTGCGGAACTCTTGCGCGAGGAAAGGGAGGCGAAGATATGAGGCCGCTGCGATTGACTTTGGAAGCGTTCGGCTCGTATGGGAAGAAGACGGTCGTCGATTTCACGGAGCTTGGCGGACGCAGTTTTTTCCTCATCCACGGGCGCACGGGATCGGGCAAGACGACACTGCTCGACGCCATCTGCTTCGCCTTCTACGGCGAGGTGAGCATGGAGGGGCGCACGGGCACGATGATGCGCACGGACGAAGCGCCGCGCGAGGCGAGGACGAGCGTCGATTTCGTCTTCGCTCTGGGCGATCGGAAGTATCATATCTGCCGCACGCCGACCTATGATCGGCTGAAGCGGGACGGCTCGGGCATGACGACGGTACAGACTTCGGCGATGCTCTGGCAGGTCGAGGCGGAGGAAGAGCGCGTGCTTGCGCAGAACGCCGTGACCGTGACGCAGAAGATGACGGAGCTTCTGGGGTTCGGCCCCGGCGAGTTCCGTCAGGTCGTTCTGCTGCCGCAGGGCGCGTTCCGCGACCTCTTGACGGCGAAGGTGAGCGATCGCGAGAAGCTTCTAGCGATGCTCTTCAAGACGGAGCGCTACCGCCGCCTGGAGGAACTGCTGAAGCTGCGCACCAAGGAAGTGGAAGCGCGCAGGAAGGAGATCAAGGCGCAGGAGGGAGCGCTGCTCGCGGCCGGCGAAGCCGAGACGCTTGAAGCGCACAAGGCGGTGAGCGAAGAGAAGGAGAAGTCGCTCACTGCCATAGAAAAGCAGGCGGAAGACGCAAGGGAAAAGCATGAGGCGGCGCAGGCGGCGGAACAGAAAGGAATCCGTGAAGCCGAACTCCTGGCGCGTCTGGAAAAAGCGCGAAATGATCTTGCCGAGCACGAGAAGAAACGCTCCGATGTCGAGCGTTTCCGTGCGCAGCTTGGCGAGGCGGAGCGTGCGGCGCAGCTGGAGGACGCGGCGAACGGTGCGGCGCGCGACCGCGAAGCGATGAAGGCGCGCGAGGCTGAGCGTGAAGCTGCGGAAAAGAGGCGCGGGCAGGCGGAGGACGCCCAGAAGCGTGCCGCGGAAACGGAGAGGCGCGAGAAAGAACGCGAAGGAGAGCTTGCGGAGCGCAAGGAGAAGGCACGCAAACTCGCGGAGTACGGCGTGCTGGCCAAGGAGCTGGAAGAGACGGCAGAGCGCGCGAAGCTCCGTGAGGAAGCGGCGCGGCAGGCGACGGCAGCGGCAGAAAAGGCGAAGGCGGCGCAGGAAGCTGCCTCCGCCGCGCTTCGCGCACTTGACACGCGTGAGAAGGAGCTTGCCGGACAGGCGGCAAAAGTCGAAGGCCTTACCTTGGCATTGGCGCAGAAGGAAAAGGAGCGCGCCGCGTTCGAACGTCATGCCGTCTTGAAAACGCATGCAGCACAGGCGGAAAAAACGGCCGAGAGCGCACGCAAAAAGGCGGCGCAGGCGCTTCAGGCACAGGAGGCGAAGCGAAAGAGCCAACGCGCCTTGGAGCTCGTCTACATGGAGGGGCAGGCGGCGCTCCTGGCGCGTGGCCTTGTCGATGGGAAAGCCTGCCCTGTATGCGGCTCGACGGCGCATCCGCAGCCGGCTCTGAGCGAGGCCGTCGTGCCGGAAAAGGCGGAGGTGGAGCACGCGCGGCAAGAGGCGGAAAAAGCGGAAAAGGCGCGCGAGGAGGCGGAAAAGGCGATGGCGGCGGCACAAGCCGATCTCGCTGCGGTCAAGGGCGAGCTTGCGGCGGCGGAAAAGGAGCTGCTGCAGGCAGACGGGGACGCAGGGCGTCTCGCGGCCGAGATCGCCTCTCTGCAGGCGGAGGTCAAGGCGGCGCAGGCGGCTGTGCAGGCACAGCAGGAAGCCGCCGCTGAACGCGAAGCGCTTGACGCGAAGCTCATGCAGGCCGAAGCCGCGGAAAAAGAGGCGGCGAAGAGCGCGGAGGCGGCCAAGGGCGAGGCGGCGCAGGCCGCGGGCGCACTACAGGAAAAGCGTGCGGCTCTGCCCGAGGAGTACCGTGAGCCGAAGGCGCTTGAGGCGGCGCTGGCGGCGGTGAAGCGCGATGTTGCTGCGCGGGAGAACGCGCTTGAGGCGGCGCGCGAGGGATTGGCGCGGGCGGAAAAGACGCTCGCCGCTGCCCGCGCCGCCGCCGAGGCAGCGCAAGACGCGGCGATGCGTGCGCAGAAAGAAGCGCGAAAGAGCGGGGCGGCTTTTGCCGAGAGGCTTGCGTGTGCGGGATTCGCTGACGAAGCGGCCTTTCGCGCCGTGCTCACGGGACCTTTTGCCACTTCGGAAGGGCGCGACAAAGTGGCAAAGCGCATCCGTGCTTACGAAAATGATGAAGCGTCCTTCGTGCAGGCAGAAAAAAAAGCCGCCCTTGAGGCGGCAGGCATTGCGAAACCCGACCTCGCCAAGCTGAAAGCGGCGAAAGATGAGGCGGCGCTTTCGTGGAGCACGCGTACGCGCGAGGCTGCCGCCTTGGCGCAGGAGATCAAGGCGCGCAGGGCGCGGGAAGAAGACCTGCAGAAGCTTGCTGACGAAGCGGCAGAGCTTGAGCGCGTCTACAGCACGGCAGGGAGGCTGGCGGAGGTCGCTGCAGGCCAGAATCCCCATCGCATGCACTTCCAGACGTATGTTCTGCGCTCGATCCTTGGCGACGTGACGGATGCGGCGAATCAGCGCCTTTTGCGCATGACGCACGGGCAGTACCGCCTGGAGCGAAGGGAAGGCGTCATCGATAGGCGAGGGCCCGCGGGACTCGAGCTGGAAGTCTTTGACGAGAACACGGGCTACGCACGCCCCATGGCGACGCTTTCTGGCGGCGAATCCTTCCTCGCAGCTCTCGCCCTCGCGCTTGGCCTCGCTGATGTCATCACAAGCTACGCCGGCGGCATCCGCCTCGATACCATCTTCATCGACGAGGGCTTCGGCACGCTCGACTCCGAGACGCTCGACCTCGCCGTCAAGACACTGATGGACCTGCAAAAAGGCGGCCGCCTCGTCGGCATCATCTCCCACGTCGAGGAGCTGAAAAGCCGCATCGACGTGCGGCTTGAAGTGGAAAAAGGCGAAGCGGGAAGCACGGCGAAGTTCGTCGTGGGGTAGGGGGATTCACTCCATAATTCCTGCCATTTTCAGCAGATATTGGGCGTTGCGCGTTGTGCAGCGCCCTTCTTTGATCTTGTAGTCGAAAAGGATTCTGCCTTCCTCGTAGCTTTCCTCGAAGTGCCAGTTCGTGATGGGCGCATTGTCGCTCTCGATATTGCAAAGCTCGAAATCGTGCGTTGAGACGAGGGTCAGGAAGAGCGGACCGGTGAGCCGTTGGATGGCTTCCTTAGCACCGACGAGGCGGTCGGCGCTGTTTGTGCCTTTGAATATTTCGTCGATGACGATGAGCATGGGGAGGGACTTTTCTTTGAAGGTCATCATGTTTTTGATGCGCAGGATTTCAGCGTAGAAGGTCGAAAGGCCGTGCGCTGCATCGTCCGTCACGCGGATCGAGGTGAAGATGTAAAGCGGCGAGAGCCGCATGGCTTCCCCGGGCACGGGGGCGCCGGCGAAGGCGAGCACGCAGGCGCTCGCAATGGTGCGGAGATACGTCGTCTTGCCCGACATGTTCGAGCCGGTGATGATGCGTGTTCCGGCTGCAGCCTCGATGCCGTTCGGCACGGCATTTTCTTCGGGAATCAATAGGTGTGTGAGCCCGGAAGCCTCAAGGCGGGGCCCGCCTTCTTCGAGGAGTTCGGGGAAGACGTATTTCTCACGCACGAGGCCGATGCTGGCGAGGGACAGCAGCACTTCGATTTCCGCCCAAACCGCGAGCCATTTGCCGAGATGGCGGCTGGCTTTTTCCTGCCAGTTGAGGACGCGGCGTGCGAAGTGGAGATCCCCGAGGTAAAGGGCGTTCGAGAGCAGGAGGAAGATGATGTTGTGGCGCGTGTTGGCGTAATCGGCAAGGGAAGCAAGACGGCGCAGGGAACGCGTGGCCTCACCGTCGTGGAGCGTTTCCTGCAGGGATTTGAGCTCCGAGCTTTGGAAGGTGCTCTCTTCCAGGCGGGAGAAAAGCATTTCGTAAAGGTGCAGTTCACGGTGCATGTCTGCAAGCGGTTTCTGTGTGGCGGCGGTGCGTTTGCCGAGGAGAAAGCTCAGCATGAGCTGGATGAGGATGATGGCAGTCGGAATCTCCCAGACGATGAGCTGCATGGCTGCGCCGACGAGGGCAAGCAGAAGTGAGATGGGAAGAACCCAGGAAATGAAGGCCGTGCCCGCGCGCTGTCTTTGGTTCAGGAAGGCAGGGGCAGAAGCCGTTTCGATGTTGTCCTTGTCGTCTGTTGGCTTCGGGGCGTCAGATACAGTTGCTGTGTTATTTTCTGTTTCTGACGCTGTGCCGGGCGCAGGCTCTGCCGGGCGGCAGCACATGGGCATGGCAGTGTTCTTGGCGCCCAGCACGGTGAGGAGCGGCTTCGTGTCGTGCCCGTTGGGCAGGAGTGCAGCTGCAGCTTCCAGTTCGAGGACGAGCAAAGGGCGTGTAATAAGTTCTTTTACAGCCGCCTGACGCTTTTTTGCCAGGGTGCGGTTCCGAGGAAAAGGCGAGAGAGCGGCGGCGAGCCGATCGCGTCCCGCCTTTGTGCGTGCGGCGCAGATGTACTGGTAGATGGAAGCGGGCCCGAAGAGGCTCAGATCCTGCGCCTGCGGCAGATCGTCGCGCAGATGCTCGCTGCCGGTCACGGGGAAACTTTGCCATTCGCAGGAAAAGCGCGCGAGAAAATTCGAAAGCGTTGCGATATGGCTTTCGAGCAGGATGCGCTGCTCGCCGAGACGGTTGTGGCGGCGCAGCAAGGCAGCGAAGGTGAGCGCGAGCGCCGCCGCCAGCAGCAGAAGCCAGAGCGCATTCGTATCCCAGGCTACCGCCAGTGTGAGCAGCAGGAGAAAGAAGATGAAGAGGCGCAGCCAGGAGAGTACCTGCGATTGGCGGGACAGGCGCCGTTTTTCCGCGAGATCGGTCTCCCGTGCCGCCTGAAAGAAAAGTTTGTTCATATCATGATGCCTCCGAACAGAGATGCTTTCTAATGCATTTATCATTTTATCTATTATATCCTCTGTCTGCCGCTCCTGTCCAGTATTCATTCTCGCTAGCTTTTTGGATAGAATATTAAAATATTCCGTGAATCATGGAAATATTTATGCTATAATAGCTAATAAGAAAAAATCTGAGCCGACAAGAAAAAATACATGCGATTTTCTTGGCCGTTCGCAGGGAGCGTGGTGCGTTTGGGACATGACGTTTCGATTTCTTTTGCGGCTGCGGGCATATGCTTTGCCGATCATCCGGTTCTGCACGATTTGAACTTTACGCTCCGCCCCGGCTCAATCGTCGCGGTGCGCGGCGCGAACGGCAGCGGCAAGTCGACGCTTCTGCGGCTCGCGGCAGGGCTTCTGCGTCCGACGGCAGGACGCGTCACGGCCTGCGGGGCGGAGGCGGAGCTAGAGCGCGGAGACTGGCAGGCGAGCATTGCCTGTCTCACGCCGGAGCTTTCTTTTTATCCGTTGCTGACAGCGGAGGAAAATCTTGTTTTTTTCCTCGGGCTGCGCGGCATTTCTCTGACACGGGAAGAAAAGCGCCAGCTTTTCCAGCGTGTGGGGCTTCCGGGAGCGGAGGATTGGCGGAAGGTGTCCGCTTCTTTTTCCACGGGCATGGGGCAGAGGCTGAAACTTGCCGTACTGCTCGCCTCGGATGCGCCCGTATGGCTGCTCGACGAACCCGGCGCAAATCTCGACGATGCGGGACGCGGGCTTGTTGCATCTCTGGCGCAGGAAGCGGCAGGGGAAGGGCGTCTCGTGCTCTGGGCGACAAACGATGCGGGGGAGGAGGCGGCTGCCGATGCAACCATCCATCTGGAGCGGGGCGAGGCTCGTCTTTCGTAAGGAAGCCGCCTGCGCCCTGCGGAATCGCGCTTCGTGGGCGTCGATGCTCATGTTTTCCCTGACGGCGCTCGCTGCCCTGTCCTTCGCGCTCAGGGGTGCGCCTCCTGCACCGCGTCTTGCGGCGGGGCTTCTCTGGGTCGTCCTTTTCTTCTCGGCGGAGGCGGGCATTGGACGCGCTTTCCTCGATGAGTCCGCCGGGGGCACGCTGCTCGCGCTTCGCATTTATGCGGGGGCGCAGGCCGTGTTCTTCGGCAAGCTGCTCTATACATTCTTCGTGCTCGCGATTCTGGTCTTTTTTGACATCGTGCTTTTCCAGCTTTTCCTCGGCTTTTCCCTGGACGGGCTGCGTTCTTTTTTCGTCTTCTGCCTTGTCGTCCTGTTCGGCATCTGGGGCATTGCGGCGGCAGGCGTCATCGTATCGGCTTTGGCTGTCGGCGCGGGGGCGAGGAACGGGCTTTTTTCCGTTCTGATGCTGCCCGTCGTCCTGCCCGTATTCCTGCCGGCGCTGAGTTTGACGGGCGATCTCTTCGGCGCAGCCGAGCCGGTGCTTTCCCTGCTCGGCGTGATGGCGCTCTATGATATGATCTTGACGCTCGGCGCTTCCTGGCTGTTCGATTTCGTATGGCAGGAGCTTTGAATTTGCCGCTGCTGCGGCGTGTGCGGCCCCGAAAAAGGGGAAGCCGCAAAGAGAGGAGAGAATTCCCCATGCTTCGCTTCCTTATCGCCATATTGACCGCAGTACTTTTCGCCGCCGTCTTTTTTCTCGTGCCGCCGGCCGAGGGACTGGGGTATTATGTGCGCATCATTTTTTTCCATATACCGGCGGCTTGGATTTCTGTGCTGGCGTTTCTTTTGAGTGCCTGGTGGGCCTTGCGGTTTCTCCGATGTCGCAGGATGACGGACGACGGCCTCAGTGCGCGCTCGGCAAAGCTCGGTTTCTTCTTCGTGCTCTTTGCGACGGCGACGGGAGCGCTTTTCAGCCGCTTGTCGTGGGGAGCGTGGTGGAACTGGGATCCGCGCCAGACGACCATCTTCGTCCTCATCCTGATTTACGGAGCGTATCTTACCTTGCGTGCGGCTGTGCCTGAAAGTCGCGGACGTGCGCTGATCTCCGCGGTCTATGCGCTGTTTTCCTTTTTGACCGTGCCGTTTCTCGTATTCCTCCTGCCGCGCCTCTACTTTTCGCTGCATCCCGAGCCTATTTTGAACGGCAGCGGCCATGTGGCGATGGAGCCTGTCATGCTTGGTGTGCTCCTGCTGGGGCTTCTTGATGCGACATTGATTTATTTCGCGCTTCTTTTTCGCGGTGCAAAGGAGGGTTGAGGCATGAAAAGAAGCTATATGCTCATCGGCCTTGTCGTGGTTTTTGTCTGTTACGCGGGTTGGGCTTTCGCCGACAGCCTGACGCCCTACGTCGATATCAAAGGGGCGCGGGAGGCGAGGGGATCCGTGCAGGTCAAGGGGCTTCTTCTGAAGGATATTCCTCCTGTGCAGCAGGGCGATGATTTCGTCTTCTGGCTCTCGGATGAGGCGGGGGAAAAAATAGAGGTGCGTTACCATGGAACGGAGCCTGACCAGTTCCGTTCGGCGTACCATATCGTGGCTGTCGGCAGCTGCAGGGACGGTGTTTTCGAGGCGGACAGACTGCTCTTGAAATGTCCGTCGAAGTATGAAAAGCTGAAGGGCGGTTGATTTTGGGACCGTCTGCCGCCTGCATCCGGCAGGAATGACTCTTGGACAAACTGGCAAGGAGGATCTTCAGCCATGACAATCGGCGCGGTTTTTCTTTCGCTTTGCCTCATCTTCGCCTTGGGCGCTTCATTCTCCTGGGGCATAAAAAAAGTATCCGCAGGGAGATCGCTGGCTCTCGCTTCGTTTTTTGCCGTGCTCATGGCGGGCGTCCTGCTCTTCTGGCTCATCCTCAGCGACCGTTTCGATATCGATTACGTATGGAGTTATTCTTCGCTGGATCTGCCGCTGCTCTATAAGATTTCTGTGTTTTGGGCAGGGCAGCAGGGGTCGTTTCTCCTCTGGCTCCTCTTCCATGCGTCGGCAGGCGTGCTGCTCGTATGGCGGGGGCGGCTCGCCTCCCGGGGACTGGCGGTGTTTTTCTTCCTGCAGTCGCTTCTCGCCGCGCTTGTCCTTTTCTACAGTCCGTTCTTTGTGACGGAAGGCTATGCGCCGACGGACGGAGCAGGCATGAATCCCCTGCTGCAGGATCCGTGGATGGCCGTCCATCCGCCGCTCGTTTTCCTCGGGTACGCTCTTCTTGCCGTTCCGTATGCCGCGTCTTTGGGGACGCTTCTTTCCGATGAGCCGGACTCTCGGGAGTGGCTTTCCTTTGCGCGCAGCTGGTCGCTCGGCGCCTGGGCGCTCCTCGGCGCGGGCATCTTCGTCGGCGCTTTTTGGGCGTACAAGGTTCTCGGCTGGGGCGGCTGGTGGGGCTGGGATCCCGTGGAGAACTCTTCTCTTGTGCCCTGGCTGGCGGCGGGCGTCCTCGTCCATATTCTGCGGATTGCCCGCGTGCGTGCGGCGAACTTGGCGCTGGCGCATCTGGCGGCGATTTTTGCCTACGCGCTCGCGCTTTATGGCACATTCCTCGCTCGGAGTGGCCTCTTGGGCGATTTTTCCGTTCATTCCTTCAGCGGCACGAGCGTCGGCCTCGGCCTTGCCGTCGTCGATGCGTTCGTTCTTCTCGCAGGGCTTGTCCTGCTGGCTCGCTATGCGGGAAGGTTTCCTCGGGGGGAGCAGTATCCGGCGCATGGAAGCCGCGAATTTTGGCTTCTGCTCGGCTGCCTTTGGCTGTGCTTTATCGCTTTTATTGTTTTCATCGGCATGTCGATGCCGCTCATTACCGCTTTGTGGGGCGATCCCGCCGCCGTCGGGACGGGGTTCTACTTCAGGACGACCGCGCCCCTTGCCGTTTTGCTGCTCTTTGCCATGGTGCCGGGCGTCCTGTTCCTCTATGGCATAGGAAAAAAAGCGGCTTCCTGGCATTTGCCCGCTCTTGCTGCTGTCCTTGGAGGCGCGGCGGCCCTGCTGCTCGGCCTGCGCGATGTACAGGAGCTTCTTCTGGCGGCGGCTGCTGCGGCAGTCCTTGTCGCTTCGCGCATCTCCTGGCGGCGCGGCGCACTGTCCCCGGCGGCGTCGCTTGCGCATCAGGGCACGGCTATGGCGTTGTTTGCCATGGCGCTCTCCTCGGCAGGTGCAGGCAGTACGCTGGAGTTTCTGCCGGATGAGCCGCAGCAAGTCCTCGGCCATGAGATTGTCTACCGGGGCATGGAACTCACGGAGACCCGTCGGCAAAAGGAGTATGTTTTTTCCGTCGACGGTGCGGAAGCGCGTGCCCTGACGAAGCTCAGTGCGCGCGGTGAGGAAGCGGCCAGGGAGCCTGCCATTGCACATGGGCCGGCCGGCGATGTCTATATCGCGCCCGCGCCCGTTGCTGTCGGTCACGAGGTTGTCCTGCGGCGCGGCGGCTTTCTTCTCGAAGGTGAGCTGGGCTACCGGCTTGAACGCGTGGAGGAAGAGCCGGATCCGGACGATGCGGGGCGCAGGATTTTTCTCGTGCATATTGCCGTCACGGACGGCGAGACGGTGGAGCTCCTTGAAGCAAGCCTTGTTGCGTCAGGCATGAAGGCAAGCACGGAGGCGGTTCCCGTCCTTGGCGGACAGCGCCGCCTGCGCGTCGTGGGCATCTCGGAGAACAGGAAGGAGGTCATGGTGCAGATCCTGCCCGCCATTGAGGAAGAAGCGCGCTTGCCGCTCACGGCATCCGTCAGCGAGAAGCCGCTTCTCTGGCTGCTTTGGCTCGGCGCAGCGTTTGCTTTCGGCGGCACGGCCTTTGCGGCGGCAAAGGCGACGAGGCAGGAAACGTGATTTGTCTGTTCCGTGGAGTTCCAAGTTTGTGGAAAGGAGGGAAGGAGATTGGATGCAAAAGAATTTTTTCAGAAGAACACGCTGAAGTGTATCATCGGCGGCTTTGCTGCAGGCGTTTTGTTTTCCGTCTGTACGGCGGCGGGTCTTTCGTTTTCAGGTTCGCCCACATTTTGCGGACAGTGCCATGCGATGAAGATGGAAAAAGCGACATTCATGGAATCGTCGCACAGGGAGCGCGAGTGTGTGGATTGTCATCTGCCCCATGACAGCATGGTCGCTTATTTCGTTGAAAAAGGACGCAGCGGCATGATTGACGTCTACCACGAGGTCAAGCGCGACTATCCGGCGAAAATCCGCATTTCGGAGGATGCGGAAAAGATCGTGAACGGTAACTGCCTGCGCTGCCACAGCGCGACGATGTCTGTCGTCCATGCGGGGCCGATGGATGCCAATACCGACTGCATCAAGTGCCATAGGGGAGTGGCGCATGGCTCCAATCACTTGGAAGGAGGGATCAAAGTTGAGTAAGCTGCAAAAATACTTGCTGGGTCTCATTGTCGTCTGCGCCCTGTTCTTTGGCTTTGTGATCGTGCGCATCGGCATCGCCCAGCCCTCGACTTCGCTGAAACTCGCCGAGATACCGACGGAGAACAACGCCCATCTCGGCATGGAGGCCTTTAAAGAGGCCTATCCGCTTGAGTACGAGTCGTACCAAATGACGGCGAGCGATTCGCCTACGCCGACGGGCTACGGGAGCTCAGCCGTCCACTCGCGTCTGGCGGATGAACCGGAAATGATCGAGAATTGGAAGGGCTATGCCTTTTCCCTGCAGTATGACGACGACCGCGGCCATGTCTATGCGCTCGAGGACGTCAAGCGTTCGAAGCGCACGACGG
>ERZ773099.2603-NODE-2603-length-12303-cov-9.611855_pt1 | contig 12303 bp, 11 predicted proteins | sample MGYA00511120_ERZ773099 | MGnify/ENA primary metagenome ERZ773099 (study PRJEB29015, sample SAMEA2738012) | human oral metagenome | biome: human oral; feature: human-associated habitat; material: dental | place: China | collected 2104 ... | reverse complement strand
TGGCGGTGGTCTACGCGGGGCGCGGGTTCGTCTACGCGGCCTCGTTCGGCTCCGGATCCGATGCCCTTCCCGTGGGCGAGTACGGAGGGGAGCCCCTGGGGGCGTGGATGAAGGGGCATTCGGGGGCCGCCGCGGTCTCCGACGACCCCGGCCGGGCCGCCGAGGCCGCGGGGCTGACCTTCCCCATCATCCCGATTCGCCCGGACGTTGCGAAGGCGGCCGAATTGGCGTGGGACCGGCGCGCCCGCGCGGTCTCGCCCCTCGAGCTCCGGGCCGTGTACTGCCGGGCGCCCCAGGGGACGATCTAATCCGTATTTTTTGTCGCCGAGTTTGTTCGTCGTCGGCGGTTTCCTGATAGACGTAGAAATGCCTGATGCTCTTTCTGCGGTTAGGATAGGCAACTTTAGTTGGTTCAAAATTCACGAGAAAGATCGAAGTCATTATAAAACGGTCCGTTCCATATTAACTAAAACGTCTTGTAATAAAGGGTTTTGTTAAAAATATTGTTTGACTTCCCTTGGGTAAGAGAGTATATTACTAAAATAGTGCCTCAATATTTTTGATTCATAAAAATAAAGGAGGAACATGGAAATGGTGAAGAGCTCTACGGATCAATGTCTTGAAACCCGTAAGATTTGGGAATTTGCGGATGGAGAGACACGTACCCCAGGTATTGCACATATTGTCATCGTAGCACTTTTTTCTGGGATTGGCATTGTTGTCGGGACATTTGGCAGCTTGGCCGTGCCTCTGGGGTTCGTTACCGCTTTTTGGCCAGCACAGGCCATCCAATCTGTGGGAAGCATTTGGTATGGAATGTGGGGGGGGATTGCCTCCGTGGTTTTCCCGATTATATCGAATGCAATGTCGGGCAGCGCCCCTTTACCGGTTTCACTCGCTTATATCCCAGGGAACTTTTTCCAGGGTATGTTGGCAGGTATTGCCTTTCGTATGTTGAAAGCCGATCCCTGTCTGCGATCCGTGCGAGATTGGGTTATTTTCTTCATTTTTGGCGTTATTGCCTGTAACGTGGTAGGCGCTGCTTGGGGTAGTTCTGTGTTGAGATATTTTGGACTGATCACCCCCGACGCTCAGATGACTGTTTTCGTCGGTTGGGCGTTGGGAAACGGTATCCCTTCTTTCGTCTTGGGGGTATTGCTCCTGAAGTATATTTCGCCGTTGGTTATAAAAACCCGAACTTTCTGCAAAGGGTATTGGGCCTAAACGCATAAAAATGATAGAGGTGGTTTTGTCGGCTCGGTCGGCGATTCTCCGTCGCCGACCGAGTTGATAAAGTTCAGGAAGGGGGTTTATTTTCGATGGACCAGGTTGTAGCCTCCGGAAGGAAAATGAGGAAAACGATTGTCGGGTACGTTCCGTTGGAATCGCCTCTATATAAGTTTCATCCCCTGACCCGATTGTCGTTGTTCATCATCACAGGTTTCCTGCCTATTTATATTGACATGCCGGAGGTAAATCTTCTCTTTATCTGCTTTTTGATAGGTCTTTTCCGATATGCGAGAGTAAACATCTCTTCCTTAAAAATTTATACGCCGATGTTCATCACTGTTGGTCTCTTTATGTTTCTCAGTTATTACTTGGCTCCAGGGAAAAATCCTTCTCTCATCCCTATGGGGAAACTTTTCGGCGTAACCATTTTCTTTCAGCCGATGCGGTGGTTCATTGTGTCCTACGTTCGTATAATTGCTCTTTTACTTGCCGCCATCTTTTACTTTTCCAGTAACAGGGAAAGAGATATTCTGGTGGGATTACGTTCGGCCAGGGTTCCTTTCGTGATCAGCTATTTTATTGGTTTGTGCATGCGCTCAGCGGGGATGTTTCTTGAGGACCTGAAGACGATCAGGGAGGCGGAGCAGGCGAGGGGCTTGGATTCCTCGGCTCTTACTTTCCGTGGAAAACTCAAGCATTATTCCATGTACATGATCCCCTTGTTTACGCTGGCATTGCGGAGGGGAGAGGAGATCAGCAGCGCGCTTTTCGCAAAAGGATATGGCTTCAGCAAGGATAACAACAGAGCAGATTATGCCCGTTCAAAGCTGAATTTTTCAAAACGAGATCTTGTGGTTTGTATTTTTTTGATCCTTGCATTTGCGGGGCTTATTTTTTTTAGTAAGCGGGGCGCCTTCAATGTAGAGCACTCCTTGATTAACAGGCTGCTCGCACCCTTTTTAAGCTGATTGCGAGGGAACGACAAATGAGCAAGGCTGTGGAGATCCGCGATTTGAAGTGGCAATACAACAGCGCCGAGGAGCCAATGGCTTTAAAGGGGATAAGCCTCTCTTTCGAGGAGGGAGAGTTTATCGGGGTATGTGGCCCCAATGAGTCGGGAAAGACCACATTGGTATCGGCTATAAAAGGGCTGATCCCTCATAAGCTGAATGGCGTGTACACCGGTGAAGTTTTGTTGTTTGGCAATGACGTCCGCAAAATACCTTTGAAGGATATTGCTCAGACAGTGGGGTTTGTTTTTGCCGATCCTGAGCAGCAATTTACTTCCATGAGCGTGGAAGAGGAACTGGCCTTTGCAATGGAAAATGTCGGATTTTCCGTCCCGGAAATTCGATCGCGTATAGAGTGGGTATCTGACATTGCTATGATTGGCGACCTCCTAGATAAGTCCCCTTATGATGTTTCCGGCGGTCAAAAGCAGCGCATTGCTATAGCTTCCGCGTTGGCGTTACAACCCAGGATCCTGATATTGGACGAGCCTACCTCCATGTTGGATCCCTTTGGTAAGGATAGTGTTTTTGAGATTTGCCATCGTATGAAAAAAGATCTCAATATGACGATTATTATGGTAGAGCACGTTATTGATCGTTTGGCACGCCTCTCGGACAGGCTTCTGCTGATTCATGAGGGGGAAGTCAAAAAGTTTTCCGCTCCCGGGGAATTTTTTCAGGATGTCAAATCTTTACAGAAGTTTGGCCTCAATGTGCCGGAGCCAATGATCCTGTTGGATAGATTACGGGACAGAGGGCTTTATACCGGAGACATCAAAGTCAGCTTAGAGGAGAGTATTGATGCAGTTATAGCTCTCCTGTTAAGCGCTTCTTGAGGAGGCCATGAACGATGGGTATGGATAGCGGGAACAACATAGTTATAGAAGTCCAAGATATGCAATATGCTTATCCTGACGGTACCCTTGCCCTGAAGGGAATATCTTTGAAGATTGGCAGAGGGGAGTTCATTGCCTTCTTGGGACAGAACGGAGCGGGAAAGACGACCTTTGCCAAAACTCTGAATGGCCTTTTGAAGCCGGTTTCTGGATACGTTAAAGTGGATGGAATTGATACCTGTGAGACTCACGTGGTGAAAAAACTTGTCCAAAAAGTGGGATACGTTTTTCAGAACCCGGATCATCAGCTCTTCAACAATCAGGTTCGTAAGGAGATTGCCTACGCGCCAACGAACATCGGTCTTTCGACTGCGGAGATTGAGGAGCGGGTTAAGGAGGCCTCTAGGATTGCTGGCGTTCGTGAAGAACACATGGATATGCATCCTTTTTTCCTGCCCAAGGGATTGCGCCAAAGAGTATCGATCGCCTCGATTCTTTCTCTTCGCCCAAGCGTCATCATCGTGGATGAGCCTACTACAGGACAAGATCACATCCAAGCAATAGAGGTAATGAACTTCCTGCGACACCTCAACGAAAATGAGGGACATACTATCATCATCATCACACATGAGATGGACATTATCGCGAAATATGCAAAACGTACGATTGCTTTGGCTCAGGGGAAGGTCCTCCTTGATGGACCGACTCACGAGGTTTTTGCGCAGAGTAAGCTTTTGGCCGCGACTTTTGTCAAACCTCCTGAAATTACCCAGCTGGCACAAGCTTTGGGAGAGTTTGGTATCCCCCGAGATCTGATTAGCGTCCAAGCTTTGGAGGATGTTTTAGAGGCGAGATTGAGTTCTTAGGTGACGGTGGGTGATTGGATAGTTTATCAGGAGGTAATAACTGTGCCCTCTTATCTCGTGTTCAATCCTAATTCTAGCGAGGAAATGACAGAGTCGATACGACGGACTGTGCTGTCCCATGTTCGTCCAGGAAGCAGAGTCGATGTTCTGGGAGCCGAGACAGGTCCGTGTTCTCTGGAAAGCTTTTACGAATATTCTCTTGCCGTCTATGCGACATTGCAGTCTTTCAGGAAAATTGACATTAGAGATTACAATGGTATCCTGCTTGCCTGTTTTGGGGATCCAGGCCTATATGCTCTGAAGGAAATTGCGGGGGTTCCCGTTGTCGGGATCGCTGAAGCATCCTTATCCTTGTCGTTGCTTCTGGGGTCGCGATTTGCTATCGTAACGGCTCTGCGTAAGGCTGTACCAATGATGAGAAACTTGGTGGATCAATATGCTCTGGGATCAAGGATGGCTGGAATCTATTCCTTAGATATGCCCGTTCTGGAGCTTGAAACCTGCCGTGAACGTGTATTCGATCGGTTACGGCAAATTGTTGATTTGGCGGTTGATGATGGAGCGGAGGTGATTCTCCTAGGGTGCGCAGGGATGACCGGTTTTGCAGGGGGCATCGGAGAGGCTCACGGAGTTTCCGTAATTGACCCCATAATTGCTGGCATTCGTACTCTGGAAATGATCGTAGAATCGGGTATGAGAGTTGCTTCCAACGGACTTTATGCACGTCCTTCCAGCGGGAAGGAATTGGTGGGCATGGATATGAGCCATCTTCTGGAATAGTCATAAAGTTTTCTGTGTGGAGAGGAAGGGTTGGAAAGAAGGTGTTGAATCATGCTTGATCTGGTTATAAAAAATGGAAAACTGGTTTTCGATACCAGTATCGTGTCAGCAGACATTGCTGTCAAGGGAGATAAAATCTGGGCCATCGGATATGCACAGGATTTTCCCGAAACGGTTCGAGTGATTGATGCTTCAGGGAAATATGTCATGCCGGGAGCCATCGATGCCCACATGCATGTCGAGGCACCTTTCCAAGGTTGCCTTGGAGCAAATGATTTTTATACGCAAAGTATTTCAGCGGCTTTTGGCGGGGTAACGATGTTTATGGACTTTACGAATACTTTCAAAGGCATGTCTGTCCTAGACGCGTTTGAAAAACGTAAAGAGGATATGTCCAAGTCAGCCATTGACTACAGTATCCACGGTAAATTCGTCGAAGCTCCTCCAGAGAGGATTGCCGAGATCGAAGGATTGGTGGAACGTGGTTGTCCCACTTTCAAACTCTTCATGACTTACCGCAGAGAAGGGGTCATGGCGACGGATGAGACGCTGATGCGCGTGTTCGAAAGGGCGAAGGAATTATCGGCGTTGCCGATGGTACACGCGGAAAGCAACGTTATTGCTGAATATAACCTGGATCGCTTCGTAGATTCTGGAAAATTGGACTGGCACTATTTTGCAGCGGCGAAGCCCGTTTTGTGTGAGGCTGAAGCTTTTTCCAGGGCTTTGTACCTCAGTCAGGTTGTTGGCAATGCTTTACTTATTGTCCATACAACAAACGGAGCGGCTTTGGGTGTAGCGGAGGCGGCACAAAAAAAAGGCGTTCCTATCTATGTCGAGACCTGTCCGCATTATCTCTTCCTTTTCAGCGATAACTATGATCTTCCGGACGGCCACCTCTATATCTGCTCACCGCCTCTTAGAACCGAAGATGAAGCAGAATCCCTCTGGCAGGGAATGCGAAACGGCACAGTATCCGTTACGGGTTCCGATGATTGCACATACTCTCGGGCGGAGAAAGAGATGTTTTTGGAGAAAGGCCCAGATGGTAAGATCATTAGGGATTTTCGTAAGGTAGTCAATGGAGTCTCAGGAATTGAAACTCGTTTGCCGCTCTTACTTTCCGAAGGAGTGAATAAAGGCCGTTTGTCTATCAATCAGGTATGTGCGCTTGTTAGTTCTAATATTGCGAAACTTTACGGCTGTTATCCTCAAAAGGGTGTACTTGCCCCGGGAAGCGATGCGGATATCACTATAGTAGATATGGAGAAGACGGTGACGTTGTCCGCAGGGATGTTGCACAATAACGTGGATTATTGTCTTTTCGATGGAATGAAGATTAAGGGGATGCCTGTTATGACGATTTCCAGGGGAGCAATAATCATAGAAGATGGAAAATTTCACGGTAAGCGTGGAGCTGGACAATTTGTTCACCGCAAGATGGATCCTCAGTATACGCAATATTTTGCCCTTTAGGACAAACTGCGGCTTGGAGCGCGTAAGAGTTGCGAAGCAACTTATATGGTGTCTGTAGGAGGATGATTGATTGGGGGCCTTGCAGGGCCGGTGGTTTTGATTTTTGAGATGTGGCACATGGCGGTTTCCCGGACGGGGATTGTCGGGTATCATTGGCGAGGATGCTTTGTACGATGCTGCAGCGTACGCTTGGGAGGCGATGCGGGCATCGCCTTTGGAAAATCGGAAAAATTGTCTGAAGCGGAGTGATGTCCTCAAAATGTGCGGGATCATGGGTTACACGGGCCCGCGGCGGGTCGTCGATGTCGTCGTGGGCGGGTTGGAGTGTCTGGAGTACCGGGGGTACGACTCCGCGGGGATCGCCGTCGCGGGGCCGAAGGGCCTGGGCATGGTGAAGTGTGTGGGCAGCGTGGCCAACCTGAAGGCGAAGCTGGAGACCACCCCTCTGGAGGGCAGCGTGGGGATCGGACACACGCGGTGGGCGACGCACGGCGGGGTCACCGACGAGAACGCCCACCCCCACGCCGACCCGGACCGAAAGGTCGTCCTCATCCACAACGGCATCGTGGAGAACTTTCACGAGCTCCGGCAGGAACTGAGCGCTCAGGGCGTCGCCTTTCTCTCCGAGACCGATACCGAGGTCGCGGTCTGCCTCATCGCCCGGCTCTACGCCCTCAACGGCGGCAACCCCCAGGAGGCCCTGCGCGGGGCGTGCCGGCGCTTTCGGGGCTCCTTCGCCTTCGTCGTCCTGTTCACCGACCTGCCGGACCGCTTCTACTGCGTGCGCAAGGGGCCCCCTCTGATCCTCGGGGCCGCGGAGGGAGAGGCCTTCTGCGCGTCGGACGCGACGGCGCTGCTTCCCTACACCCACGACATCCTCTTCATGGAGGACGATCAGATTGCCGAGCTCTCGGCGAAGGGAATAGCCCTGTCGGACTTCGAGGGCCGTCCGCTCCCGGCCGAGCTGAGCACGGTCGACTGGGACCCCGAGATGGCCTCCAAGGGGATGTACCCGCACTTCATGCTCAAGGAGATCGAGGAGCAGGGCGGCGTGCTGCGGCGTACCCTCGCGGGGCGCCTGGTGGAGGACTCCATCGACCTGAGCGCGGAGGTTCCCCTGACGGACGAGGAGGCGGCCTCGCTGCGGCGCATCCAGCTCGTCGCCTGCGGAACGTCCTACTACGCCGCGCTGGCGACGGCGGGGCTCTTCGACCGCTTCACGGGGCTGGACCTCCGCGTGGAGACGGCGTCGGAGTACCGGTACGGCGATGCCGTCTGCGACCCGTCGACGCTGTCGGTGTTCGTCTCCCAGTCCGGGGAGACGGCGGACACCCTGGCCGCGGCCCGGGGGGCCAGGGCCAAGGGGGCGCGCTGTCTGGCCGTGACGAACGTCGCGGGGTCGTCCCTGGCCCGGGAGGTCGGCGCTTTCCTCGAGCTGCGCGCGGGACCGGAGATCGGGGTCGCGGCCACGAAGACCTTCATGGGGCAGCTTGCGGCCCTGACCCTGCTGGCCCTGTGGATCGGGAAGCGGCGCGGGAAGCTCTCGCCGCAGGACGAGTCCCGGCTTGCCGGGGAGCTGAAGCTCCTGCCCCTCAAGGTGGAGGAGCTCATCGTCCGGAGCCGCTCGCTCAAGGACGTCGCGGAGCGCCGGCTCGAGGCCCGCGGATTCCTCTTCATCGGCCGCGGCGCGTCCTATCCCGTGGCGCTGGAGGGGGCCCTGAAGCTGAAGGAGATCTCCTACGTTCACGCCGAGGCGCACTCCGCGGGGGAGATGAAGCACGGCCCCATCGCCATGCTGGACGAGACGATGCCCGTCGTGGCCCTGCTGCCGCGAGACCGCATCTTCGAGAAGACCTTGTCCAACGTCCAGGAGGCCCGGGCCCGGAGGTCCCCGATCATCGCCGTCGCAACGGAGGGCGACCCCGATGTGCCGCGTTTCGCGGACGACTGCATCTTCGTCCCGGGGACGGAGGACGAGCTGACGCCGTTCCTGACGGTGATCCCGCTGCAGTACTTCGCGTACTACCTGGCGTACCTGATGGGGCGGGAGATCGACAGGCCGAGGAATTTGGCCAAGAGCGTCACCGTGGAGTAATTTCAATTCCAAATCACTTGTATACTTCGTGATTTTTGCTCGCCTTGCTCGACGTACTGTTGTGTACGCCCTCGCTTCGGATCGCAAAAGCCGCCTCGTCTACAAGCGATTTAGGGAAGCGCTGATGAAAACAAGAACGCATATTTTGCCAAAGGGAAATATGCGAAACGTCTATAAAAAAGCTCCAGCGCTTCCCTAAAAATTAACATGGGGGCTTTGATGAAGAAACTAAGCGACCAACACAACTCGCGTGCGCTCGTTGGTTGTCTGCTTACGCCCCCAAGCCCCCACGCCGCTATCCCGATAGCGGCGGCCCCGGCAAGTTTCTTCCTCAAAATAGGCAAGCTGGGGTACCACCGGGGGGCTTCATGGATTAAATCAGCGTTTTCTTAAAAACTGGAATGGAGTATACGTTTCAAGGAAGGGGAGTCCCGTGGAAAACATCGTCATCATAGACTGCGGATCGCAGTTTACCCAACTGATCGCGCGGAGGGTTCGGGAGCTGCACATCCACAGCGTTGTACTGTCGTGGGATGCCCCCCGAAGCCGCATCGCGGAGCTCGCCCCGCTGGGCGTCATCGTCTCCGGCGGCCCGGACAGCGTCAACGAGCCGGGGGCCATCGTCGTCGACCGGGACCTCTTCGACCTGGGGGTTCCCATCCTCGGGATCTGCTACGGGATGCAGCTCATGACGAAGGTGCGGGGTGGGACCGTCGCGTCGGGCGAGCGTCCGGAGTATGGGGTCACGCCCATAGAACGGCGCGGGGAGTCCGCCCTCTTCGGGGACCTCGCCGACAACCTGGAGGTCCTGATGAGCCACGGAGACCGGGTCGCCGCGGTGCCGCCGGGGTTCCGGGTCACGGCGGAGACGGCCCACGGCGTCATCGCCGCCATGGAGGACGAGGCGGGCCGATGCTTCGGCCTCCAGTTCCACCCGGAGGTCGTCCACACCCGGCAGGGGACGCAAATCCTGAGGCAGTTCCTGTTCGAGGTCTGCGGATGCAGGGGGGACTGGAACCTGGGGGACTGGGTCGAGGACGCCGTGGCGGATATCCGCGAGAGGGTCGGGGACGGGCGCGTCGTCTGCGGCCTGTCGGGCGGCGTGGACTCGAGCGTCGCCGCCGCGCTGGTGCATCGGGCCATCGGCCCTCAGCTGGAGTGCATCTTCGTCGACCACGGGCTGATGCGCCTGGGCGAGGCCCGTCAGGTCATGGATTCCTACAACGGGCTGGGGCTGTCGGTCCGCCATGTGGATGCCTCGGAGCTCTTCCTGGGCAAGCTGGCCGGGGTTACCGACCCGGAGAAAAAGCGCCGCATCATCGGGGGCCTCTTCATCGAGGTGTTCGACGCCGAGGCGGCGAAGGTCGGCCGCGTGGACTGGCTCCTGCAGGGCACGATCTATCCCGACGTCATCGAGAGCGGCAGCAAGAAGGGCTCGGTACTCATCAAGTCGCACCACAACGTGGGCGGACTGCCGGAGAAGATGAAGCTCCGCCTGCTGGAACCGCTCCGGGACCTCTTCAAGGACGAGGTCCGGGAGCTGGGACGCCTCATCGGCGTGCCGGACGCGATCGTGAACCGGCAGCCCTTCCCGGGCCCGGGGCTCGCGGTGCGCTGTCTTGGTGAAATCACGAGGCCGCGCCTCGACACGCTGCGCGCCGCAGACGCTATCTTTCGCGAGGAGCTGCAACGGGCGGGGCTCTACGAAAAAATCTGGCAGTCCTTCTGCGTTCTGCTCCCCGTGCGGACGGTCGGCGTGATGGGGGACGGCCGCACCTACAACGAGGTGCTGGCGCTCCGTGCGGTGAACTCCCAGGACGCCATGACGGCCGATTGGGTGCGCATCCCGCCGGAGGTGCTGGACGTAACGGCCCGGCGCATCTGCAACGAGGTGCGCGGGATCAACCGCGTGGTGCTGGACGTGACCTCGAAGCCGCCCGCGACGATCGAGTGGGAGTGAACAGGAGGTAAGGCGTCATGAAATTTGCATTTCTGATTATGGGCGATTTCAATATCGAGGCGGACAGGGCGTCGATCCATGACGGTACGGCCCGGATCGTCGGCGTCGCGAGCATAGGGGAGGCGAAGGAGGAGGCGCTCAGGCTGGAGCGCGAGGGCGTCGGCTGCATAGAGCTCTGCGGCGCTTTCGGCGAGGACGGAGCGAGAGCGATCATCGAGGCGACGGGAAACAGGATTCCTGTCGGCTATGTCACGCATTTCCCGGAACAGGACGAGGTGTATCGCACCGCCTTTTCCGGCTGAACGCCCTCCGGTTCGCGGGGCTGGGTTTTTGAAAAAAGGCGGGAGGGGTATCGATGGATTACGCGAAGGAATCCTTGAGGCTTCATGAAAAGTGGAAGGGTAAGATCGAGGTGGCGGCGACCGTCCCCGTGGACACCCGGGAGGCCCTCTCGCTGGCCTACACCCCGGGCGTCGCCCAGCCGTGCCTCGAGATTCGGAAGGACGTCGACAAGAGCTACGAGCTGACGCGCCGGCACAACCTGTGCCTGGTCGTCACCGACGGCAGCGCCGTCCTGGGCCTTGGGGACATCGGGCCCGAGGCCGGCATGCCCGTCATGGAGGGGAAATGCGTCCTCTTCAAGGCGTTCGGCAAGGTGGACGCCTTCCCCCTGTGCGTGAGGACGAAGGATGTGGACGAGTTCGTCCGGACCGTATACAACATCTCCGGCTCCTTCGGCGGCATCAACCTCGAGGACATCGCCGCCCCGCGCTGCTTCGAGATCGAGCGCAAGCTGAAGGAGAAGTGCGATATCCCCATCTTTCACGACGATCAGCATGGCACGGCCGTCATAACCCTGGCGGGGCTGATCAACGCCCTCAAGGTCGTCGACAAGGGGATCGGGGACATAAAAGTCGCCGTCAGCGGCGCCGGGGCCGCCGCCATAGCCATCACCAGGCTGCTGCTCTCCGCGGGGGTGCGCGACATCACGCTCTGCGACCGCACGGGCGCCATCTACAAGGGGCGGGAGAAGGGCATGAACTGGATCAAGGAGGAGATGGCCGAGGTGACGAACCCCCGCGGGCTCCACGGCACGACCGCCGATGTCATGAAGGGGGCGGACGTGTTCATCGGCGTCTCGGCCCCGGGCTCCGTGACGCAGGAGATGGTCCGCGGCATGGCGCGCGATCCCATCGTCTTCGCCTGCGCCAACCCGGTGCCGGAGATCTTCCCCGACGAGGCCAGGGCCGCGGGCGCGAAGGTCGTCGCCACCGGCCGCAGCGATTTCCCCAACCAGATCAACAACGTGCTGGCGTTCCCGGGGATCTTCCGCGGAGCCTTCGACGTGCGCGCCAGCGACATCGACGAGGAGATGAAGATGGCTGCGGCGTACGCGCTTGCGGAGCTGGTCTCCGCGGATGAGCTGAGCGCGGACTTCATCATTCCCACGGCCTTCGACCCCCGCGTGGGGCCCGCCGTGGCCGGGGCCGTGGCGGATGCGGCCAGGAGGACGGGGGTCGCCAGGATCTGAGGCCGTCGTGTCCCCTGCCTGGGGGCCTCGCTTGAAAAGCCCGATTCGTTATAGTATATTGTGAAAGGTGCCGAGCGGATCGGGGTTTTTGCGGCGGCTGTGTTTTTTCCGTTTTCGACGGATCCGTGATGGTTCTGTGGAGCACGCAGATTCGGGAGGGAAAAATGATGAGGAAGAGCGTTTGGATGGCCCTGGCGGTAAGCGCGGCCCTGCTCCTGGGGGCTCCCGCCTCCTTTGCGGGCGAGCATAAGATTTCGGGGAGCTTCCTGATGGGCACGGGGAGCGCCACGGGAAACTACTACGCTTTTGGAAGCGCGCTGGCGCAGGTCATCAACCGGTATACGGGGGCCAACATCACCGTGAGCTCCACGGGGGGGTCCGTGGAGAACGTGCGGCTCCTCAAAAAGGCCGATATCGAACTTGCCTTGGTGCAGACCGACGTCAACAGCTACGCGCTGAACGGTGTGGAACAGTTTGCCGACGGCGCCGTGAACAACTTCTCCGCGATCACCGCCTGTT
>ERZ773099.2600-NODE-2600-length-12307-cov-4.715965_pt1 | contig 12307 bp, 4 predicted proteins | sample MGYA00511120_ERZ773099 | MGnify/ENA primary metagenome ERZ773099 (study PRJEB29015, sample SAMEA2738012) | human oral metagenome | biome: human oral; feature: human-associated habitat; material: dental | place: China | collected 2104 ... | reverse complement strand
CACAGTTCGGGGGCGTATTGCCGCGCCCAATCGCTCAAGGCCCGGGCCTTTTGCAGGACGCGCTTTATCTCGCTGGCCTCCGCGGGGTGAACCTCGATGAAATACGCCTTTTCCCTGTCGTCAACACCTCGGTAGCCCACAGCGTAATCCCATCGGTTGTCCTCCGGAAACGACGCTCTCAGATCCCGTCGATATTTACGCTTCCTGTCACGGAACGCGGATTTTGAGGATGGATTCGTTGTCGATCCGCTGAGGAAAGGGCCTGGAGACCGTTCCGCAACTTCAACAGAGGGCAGGCATCGATGGCCTTTTGGAAGCGTGACGACGGTTCAGACATCCGAGACGCTCCTTACGGCTTCGGCGACCGTATCCGTCACCCGTCCGCTATAGGCCGCCAGTCCACCCCATCCGGAGACGATTTCATCCTCGTTGCCGGGATCGAGGGATGAGATATCTTTGGCCCGAACTCGAACTTCTTCGTAATAAAAACAGTGAGTTCTGGATTCGAGGCGCAGCGCCTTACCGAGCATGTCGGGTATTCCAGTGCCGTTGTCAGGAAGGTCGAGCAGCTGCGCGAGCAGTCCGATCCTCTGGCTTTCATGGATTTTTTGCCGCTTGATAGCCTCAATCGCCCAGACGATATCCAGGACATGTGAGGAATGGGTCGTAACCACCACTTTGTAGCCTCGACTCAGAAGGTCCAGAACCAAGGTCATGACGGCGAACGTCCCCATGGGATGAAGTCCCATTTCGGGTTCCTCCAGGACAACCCATTCAATCTCTCGATGTCTTGTGATTCTGCCTGCCGGCAACAGCTCGTAACAGCCAAGCAGCAGAGGCAAAAACTCTCTTTGCCCCGTGGACCAGGCCATGTACGAAATCGCCCGATTCCTATCCCCGTCCACATTCAAGCGCACTTCCTTTTGCCCGCGTGCCGCGTTACGTGAAACGGACGCTCCGTGAAAAATGGAGGAATCGAGAACAGTCCTGATCGGCTCTTTCATTTTCTTTGTGATGGGAAACAGGTTTTCCCTCTCCTTCAATCCCTCCAGGTACAGGCGGATACGCTCACTGAAGTTTTTTACCACGAAGGGATCCCTCGGGGTATAGCTTCGGTAGGGCTGCGGCCAGCCCGTGAGCATCGTCAGAACCCTTTGGGCGGGGATGTAATAGACCGTCTCAAGGCAGCCTTTTCCTGGTTTGGGCAACCTCGGGGACGGGGCTGCGTCTTTGCCGTCGCGGAGGATGTGGCTTTCGTCATGCCACATATGGCGCATCCCCTCCCCAAAGTACGCCTCCATCAGCGTGGACCTGTCCCGCTTGTCCCAGTCCTGCCCAAACTGATTCATGGTGTTTTTCACATAATCCTGATCCTGAGAGAGCTTGAAAAGCTGTAGGAAAACACTTTTGCCCGTCCCCTGGGCGCCCACCAAAAGCGTGAGGTCGCCGAAATCGACGGAGACATCCGCAAACTGGCCGAGGTCTGTCACTCTGAAATTCATGCTGTCGCTCCTGTTGTCAATTTATGGGGCAAAGATTTAACGAACGTTTCGGTTGCCAATCATTTTATTTATGGATTGCTTTTTGTCCTTATTCCCTCAGGTTGAAGGTCGCTTCCATGGCCCCCAAACACAAAATGGCCCTCAACCTTTAGGGCAGGGGATCAGGCTCCCTCAAGACCCTGAAGCTTTTTATAGACGGAGACCTGGCTTCGAGACAAGTCAAAAGAAGAGACAGGCTGTAATTCTTCTTCCGGCTCCAGTTGATGCCGAGCTCTGAATGTCTTGAAGAGCTCGGCAAGCGGAGAGGGGGGCTCTTGCAAGCGGCTCAGGTTCCAGAAGGGATGACACACGATTCTCCAAGGTTCTTTGGGTTTAAGTCGCAGTGCGAAGAGCTTGTTGTCTATGACATCCGTTTCTACGTCCTTACCGAATCCAAAATTCTTCAGACGGTTGAGGTCGAATAAGACGTTCTCCGACCAGTCGCGAAGTTCTGGCGAGGAAAAAGTGAAATCAAACGAGCCGTCCAGCAGAATACGAATAAAAGACAGTCCCAGACGCCAATCGAGGAGGCCATGATAGTGCTGGTTGCGATAGCGATGCATACACCCATAGCAGGCGTTTCGGCAGTTTTTCTCGTGGCCGCCGAACAGTACGGAGAGGGGATAGGCCTCTTTATCGTGCAGCATCGAGCGCATCATCTTCTCCAGGACAAGTCCGCCGTCCTGGTCTTTGCTTGCAAGATATTCACAGTACCCCGAACCGTTGACAAGCTGATCCGATATCTGGAGCAACGGCAGAGTATCTCCCTGTGACTCGGTATTGCGCGGTTCCAGAATTTCAAATTCCTCGGGAGCGATGTCAAGGTCCAATGCTGCCCGATAAGTGATCAGATACATGGCGGAAAGAGCGGCGGAGCGCACACCCTGATTTTTAACGTTCTTATCATCGAGATCCAGCTCCAGAAAATCCGGCAGTTTTTGAGGCCTCAAGAAAAGAGCGTCGGACGTTTTCGGACTTGCCAGCCATATATTTATATTTAAAAGGGAATCTTTTTCTTTTGCTTCTTTAAAATAACTTTCTTTGAAGTAGGGGTCGGCAATATATTGGTTCTCCATATTCAAGAAAGTTCCTTCCCAATGATGCCATGTCCTTCCAAGTTTAAAGTCGAAACCCTTTCCGTTGTTTTTATTGAGACGGTAAATGCGTATCTGCTTTTTGCAGTCAAAAGCCAAGTTTGTCCCTGTTAAGCCAGTGAATTGCACTTCAGCCCCTTCGGCTGTCGATACGCGTGAGGGGGACGAGAAAAGCTCGTCATCGATCTCTTTTTGGGGCCGCATATCCGTCCGGAATGCCACGGGGACAACGCACCGGCATTTTGTATCCGTTTGAAGCGTCTCTCCGCAGCTCAGGCAAACAGGCGCGCCTCCTTCGTCGTACCGGTGCCAGGTATGACACTTGGGACACTCGATGAGGTCGAATTGCTCATCAATAGGCTGATTGCCATAGGTGAGCGTAACCGCCTTCGTCCCCTTTTGAGCCCATGAGCGAAAACGCAGAGAGCCTGAAAGACCTATCACGGTATGGGCCATCTTGTCTTTGACCAAGACCTTGCCTGGAGCAAACTCATCGATGGCCAAATCCAGATCCCGTTCGATCCCTTTGGGACAAAAGCTCTTCTGACCCTTCGTATCCTTTGTAACATGCGTGTACAGGGTTCGGATACGTGTTGGCATCCCATACATGGGCAAATGGCCCATCTCGGCAAGAGCTTCTGCCAGCCCTTTCTCCTCCCAGTTTTGATGGGGAAAATTGCCCATTGCGGCGATGACCTCATCCACATCAAGCCCTTCAAGAAGTGTTTCCTTTTTTATCGCGGCGTCGATGTCTTGGACAAGCCATTCTGCACAGGAATCTCTTTCCGGGAGCGTTTTTTGCAAGGCCTTGTATAGACGCGGTTCCCAAAGGTCTCTTTTCTCATAAAAGTCTTTACATTTCATGAAAACGCCATGCGTATCATAAAAACGAGAGGTGCTGTCCGGCGGCCACTCCTGCGGATAGGCTTCACGAAGCTCCTTGAAGGCCGCGGTTAGCCAATCCTTCAACAGAAGCCGACGCGGTATCGACGCGTGAGAGACGGCAAGAACCGGAGGCGGAGGTGCGTCCGAGGTGATACTCTCCGGGTGTTGAAAGTAATGACTGTCGTGACTTCGCCCCCGACAAAACGTCAGGGCAAGGGAAAAAGCCTGTCCCCGTCTTCCGGCGCGTCCAATTCTCTGTTGATAGTTAAACCTCTGGGGCGGCATGTTGGCGTCCACCACCGCCTGAAGGGAGCCGATGTCAACCCCCACTTCCATCGTTGTTGTGACGGATAAAAGATCGATGTCCCGAACCCTTTTGCGAAGCGTCTCATCAACCTCGAACTCGTGCGTTCCGCTCTCATCGCGTTCGTCATCGCTTGTTCCGATGTGGATTCCCTTAAAGCGCCTCAGCCGTGCGGCAGGGTCGTCGGTCATTGCCGTCAATTCCTCGCATCTCAAGCGCAGAGGCGGCTCTGAACTCAGGGACTGCAAGGCCAAATGGTGATTTTCCCTCAGGGTGGACACGCTCCCGGAGGCTTCCTCAGGTAAAGGGGTGCAGCAGCGGGTGCAGAAAGCCGCTCCTCTGTGAAGATGAACCCTGGAGCACCGCGGGCAGCGCCAGAAAGGGGCGTCATCCTGCAACAGCTTCAAGTGCAGCGCCTGAGGGGCAATAACTCCTCCATGATGCCCGTCTTCGTAGAGGCGCTTAAGGAACCCTTCAAACACCTCCTCAACAGGTTTCCCAGCCCAACCGGCAGCGATAAACTTTTTCAGTCGTTTTTGGCGCCCGTCTTTGACGTCTTCCCATCTGTTCCAGCTTGGAGGCTGATTTCCCCAAGAGGTTTTATAACGGTAAAAGTCTGCCATGACCCTCAAAAGCGCGTCAAAAGGGGCAACATCGGAGCGGGTTTCCCCAGCCCCCAATTTTAAACAGGCATAGGCCAGACCGGCCTCCTCGAGGGCAAAGAAGGTCTTGGAAAAAACGACATCCAGGCAAAGAATCTGAAATTCTTTCACGCACTCATTCTGAGCCGCCCGCAGCTTATCATCCCACCGATTATCTTTGCGCCATCTGTAGGAATTGTCGTTCGCTCTCTCGAAGACTTCCTCCCAGAAGAACCCGGAGAATTTTTCATCCTCTTTTTCTAGAACAGCCAATTTTTTGAGCCCCGCAGGGTCGAAGGGATGGGTTCCCAAATTGATTAACTTGGCCAGCAGCGGTTTGATGGAACTTTTATTATTTTGAGGATCGAGATCCGCAACATCCGCGAGGGGAATAGAGTCCCCTTGCGGTGTATCCAATAAGGCCTCCAGTTCCTCGCATCGTTTTTTCCAATATTCAAGCTCCTGTTTATCTCCGTTCTTTCGAGCCTGTTTCTTCTTCTCTTCTGCCTCATCCAGCTCTTGGTCTATTTTTTCTCGTTCCTTCTCTCCAGATTTTTGCCTGTCATATTCCAATAGGGTATCCATAAGAATTCTGCGGCGCAGTTCACGATGATAATTTTTTTCGATCCCCAAAGCTGCCCGAGCAGCGCCCTGCCGGCTGTCTGAAAAACAGATCAGCTTGGGTTGGTCGGAACCTTGAGAGGCTTCTGGGGAACGTTCGCACAGAATTCCGTAGAGGCGCGTCGTCAAAAGCTGAATGACCTTGTCGAAACCCGTCTGAAACGTGCGGATGGGCGGCATCTGTTTTGCCTTTTTTACCATCGTTTTTCGATCCTCACCGCAGAAGGGACAGACGCTGGGTGCTGCCTTCTTGGTGTCGTCCGCGACGAAAATCATTCCCTTGATCCAGGAGTCCTCAATTTTTGAGGGCGAAGGGTTGACAAAAACCCTCCCTGTCTGGGGCTCCAAAAAAGCGGATTTCCATGAGAATTTATCGATGTCGTTGTTGGATTCCGGCGACAACAAAGGCGCAAATACGGCGTATTGCTCATAAGACATCTGTTCAAATCGATGAGGTGATTCATTGGGCAGTTTGGAGGTATCCATCTCCGAGGGCAGGAGCTCGATAAACTTCTCCCCTTTGAAGCGATCCGGTCTCATCTCCCTGGAGCGATGCCCGCCGACAAACAGCGCGCCGCACGTCTCACAGCGCAGCAGCTCGACGTAAGTCCCCTCAGGACAGGCCGAGAGCCCTTTTTGTATCGTCAGGTTCCGATAGGACACACGACCGTCCTCCAGTGACGGAATGGCAAACAGGCCATCCAGCCCTTTGAAGAAGGTGTGCATCCTGATATTGTTGGCTCGAATACCATGCTGCCGATCACCCCATCCGCGCAAGATCAGAAGCCCTCTCAGCGCGTCGGAGGCGTCCTCTCCCTTTCCAAACAAGCGCTCTGCCAGTACGGAGGCGGAGGTTGCCCGAATTTGCTTTGTGTCAAGATCCCAGCAGGCACAGGTAAGCAGGTCTCCCGCTTTTTCGATGCAGCCGTTTAAGATGTCCTCTTTCGAGTCCCCTATGGATGGCAGGTTCAAGGCCTTTACCAGACACGGGGCAGCGGCGTCAAGGTCCTGGCGGAACGCCTCACATTCCTCTTGCCGGTCGAGATACCGTTGCAGTAAGTCCTTGAAGGGGACGGGATCGAGTTGTCCCACAACGTCCTCCTGAGGGAGCAATTGCTCTCCAGGGACAATGGCCTGCCTCCAATCCTCCTTTGAAGGGGGATTGGACATATCCTTTTTCCAAAGCCCATTCCTCCCGAACATATCCTGAAGAAAGACTTTGCTTTTTGTTCCCGCCTCTCCCTCGGTTGGGAGGGAGGCACTGGTCGCCAAAATACGCAGCTTGTGACGGTGTTCAGGAATATCCAATCCCAATCGCCTTAAGAGGAGGCGTATGAGGTTTGCAACCTCTCCCCCAGCGGATCCTCGATAAAGATGCAGTTCGTCCAAGATTAAGAAAAAAACGGCGTCATCGTCCGCGACAATCCAGTCGCGCGTCTTGGCGAGGAGGGGCTCCTCTTCCTCCCGTGCCAACATCACGCTCAACATGGAGGTGTTCGTGATCAGGATATCCGGAGGGGGCTCCTGCATATCCCATCGACTCAGGAGCTCGCCTCCATCCGTTCGGGGGAAATTGAAACGAATGTCCGCATCTTCGGAGCTCTCACTTTTTTTCTGAGTCGCCTCCGCATCCTGGAAAATCTTCCGCAAATCCTGCTCTCCGCGCGCCTTTTTTTGTTCCCATTCCTTTTTGCTCTCTTTTAGATAAGACGCTCGCGGGTGCTTGTAAAACCCCGTGGGGCGCGCTGCGCTGGTGTAGCGGCCGAAGAAAATCCTGTTGCCCCTGAAGTGTTCGTCCATGACCTCATGAGCTTCTTCGGAATCAAGCGCTTTTCTGAGCCGTACCAATTGGTCCTCCACCAGGGCATTGAGTGGATACAGGATCAAGGCACGGACGGCTTTTTTCCTTTCAGGAGATTCCCCGGAACGGTGCGGCTTGAATTTTCCATCCCCGTTCCACCATTTATTCCCTTTCAAGAACCCCGCTTCGGGACAGGGCCATTTTACAGCCTCGTTTGCCAGGGAGGCGAAAACCGGCATCAAAAAGGACTCGGTCTTTCCGGACCCGGTTCCGGAGGTGATGATCCCCGGCTCTCCCTGACGGATCCCTCTTTTCAACATCTCCTCCTGATGGGAATAGACCTTATAATCTCTCATAAATCCGGTGTCGGTCAAAAGAGCTTTCCAGGCGTCCCTTCCTTCCCGGGAGAAATGATCTGGCCACAGGTCAGAAGATTCCGCCAAATTGGCGATTGTAGAACCCGAGGACCTGTATCGAGGGATGGGCTCAAAATAGGGTTCCGTTGTCAGCATCCCAGGTTGACGAAAGATGTTTCGTCTTTCCTCCATCAAGCCTTCATCAATGACGCGAAATTCCGTGTCCAGATAAGCAATATAAAAGTCCCGAATTTTCTCGAAGCTGCCGATAGGATCGATCATAACGTTTCACTCCCCATTCCAGATAAAACGCAACAATTCCCCTTCATACTTTTCTTCAAGGGGAAGGTTGATATTCAGGCGGGCTTGCAGATATTTGATCTGCGCCTCGGGGTCTCGTTCCGATAAGGAATCGACAATATTTTCCCATTTTCCCGATGAGAATGCCCCATACCGATTTTGTTCGGATGCCGAGATTCTTCGTCCGGATGAAACCGAGAAAAGTTTCAGATCCTCAAGCAAAAAACGGGGGATGCGGAATGAACTTTTTCCATCCACCAGGGATGCTGCCAGAAGAACGTTTTTCGGCCATGAAATCCCGTTCCCGTCTCCAAAGGGGAGTCGTATCGCTTCATCCCTGTATGCCGCCAGCAAAAGGGGAAGGTAAGCTTCCAATGGAGAACGATTGATTCCCTCCAAAACCACAAGCAATAAACGTTCTTTGTTATGATTGTCTGTTGCAGAGTACAGAATTCGAGACAGGTCGGATGGAACAGGAGCGTCTCCCCCGTATAGAGTGCTCTGCTCCAGAAGATCCTGAGTTCTGTAGGTCGCCGCGGATATGGGATACCAAAACACGCTTCCCCCGCAAAGAGACGCGGCCAGAGTATGAATTGCCGCCCAGCTCTGATTTCCCCATAGGACGGGCAGCTGACGCATTCCCATGTACCCGACCATCCTCAGCAGGATGTCCTTCTCCAAATTTTGTCCCTCGCTGTTTTGCGAAAAGATTTCATGAAGTGCTTCCCTCTCCGTGATGGGCTCCGCGTTTTGATGTTGAGGAGGGAAAGGCAAGGGCTCCGGTGATGACTTTTTCCTCGAAACGTTGTTTTTTGAGGAAAGCAGGGCATGGAACAACGAGGACTCTGCGAGGGTTTCCAGAGCCTTGTCGGTCATCGAACGCAATTTTTCGCCAAAAACAGCTAAGTCCTGTTCCCTTTCACGGGTTAGCGTTTCTTTTTCACCTCGAAGGGCGTCAAGTTCTTTCTGAGCGCTGTCCTTTTCCTTCTTCAGGCGAGAGAGCTCGTTTTTGAGTTGGGATTGCTCCTCGTGTATTTTTGCTATCCCTTCTTCTCGAGTTTTGTCCATTTCAAGTTCTCTTTTTTTCCGTTCTTCCTCCACTTCACCCTCAAGGACTTTGAGTCGTTTTTCCTTCTCCTCTTTCAGCCAATCTTCGATGTTGTGTTCTTTCAGATAGTGTTCGTGAAATATTTCAATAAATTCGTCGATGTAGCCTTTGTTTTTCTTTGCTGCTTCCAGGATCGATGCTATACGCCTGGTGTTTTCAAGTTTATATTCTTCCTTTTCCGATACTTGGGCTATACTGTCACAATATTCTTTATAGAGAGTATTGGTGATCTCAAGGGCTTCAACCGCCTCAGGGTCGATCCTCCTGAATTTTTTTAGTAAGCCGTTCAACAGCGTTTCACCGCTCTGTATGTTTTGCTTCTTTTCCGGTAACAGTTTTTTCCCCGGATAAAGAACACCGATGTTCGTTCCATTGACGTAACAGGAACAAATGTAATTTTGAGGGATTGAGTATTGATCAACCGCATCGGCACGAGCCTGATCTAACCGATACTCATTGTGGTTACTGCTGCCCAGGTTAAAATGAGAGCTCTTCAAGCAAAGCCATTTTTCTTCTTTGGATTCATCGTGAAAGTTCAAGTAAATCTTGTCTGTAAAAATATTTGTTAATGGATTTTTTGATAAAAAATCCGCGATACCATCCAGATCTGTAGATTTTTCAAATAAATATCTGCACTCACAAGCTTTTTCAATTATATTTGTGACATATTCCTTGCCATAGCCGTTAGTTTGAGTTTCGACCCAAAGCAGTTCCCCCTTCTGCAAGGGGAGCCATCGAGGGAAATCCTCTAACACAAGCAGGATCGGTTCAGCCTTGGACTTCTCTCCCATGTGATTGCAGAGTGCCCTTAAGTCAACAGTTTTCCCATCGAGTTTTACGACTTGAGTCAGGACTTTTCTCAATGTTCGTTCCCTCCATTTCTCCATAAAACTGGAAGATGCCTTGCTCGATTTTGCCCCTGACGCCACCGCAGGATATTGGTAGGACGTTCTTCATCTTCCAGGGGAAAGGGTAAAGTCATATTGAGATAGCGGTAGCCCCGTTTTTCCGAGTAAACGGAGTAAGCTCCGTGTGCGTTGCCATATTTGACGATGGGGAGAGGAAAGTAGACCCTGTCCACGCAGACTCGATAACACCTGTTGCCTGTTGCCCGACACGCTGGAGTTTGAGAGCAGGCATAATACACCCATAACGCCCATTCCCTGGAACGTGTGCACCATCTGTCCCCTTTGCTGTCCAGAACATATTCATCCTGTCGATCTCTCGACCGAGAACGGTACCGCGTCAGAAGAATTTCTGCTCGCGACGGTTTTTCTACGACGAATGCTCTGTGGGCGGGATCCCAGTAATTGCGCTCCCCCTGCTGCTCCAGGGAGGGCTCCCACGTCTGGGCCAGGACATCCGGCAGGACGCTCCTCCATTTTAGGGTGGGCGATTCCCTGCAATCCATTCCCAGTTCGGAGGATAAACTGGAGGACACTTGCTCCAGCGTACATTCATCCGGGCTCTCGATCGATGGAAGATGGAACGAGAGCTCCTCACCGAGGCGAAGAGTGCGGAGTTTAAGGTTTATCTTGTCGCATATACTCTGAATCTCCTGTCGTAGTTCTTCCGGGAAAAGCCCCTCAAAGCGAGAGTGCAGCGTTCCATCAGAAGAGCGTACCGTGTGTAAGGCAGGGGGTACGGGAAAATAAATTCCAACTCCATAATTTCGTCTGTGTCGATATTGAATCGTCCCCGATTCCTCCAGCAGACGAAGGATATTCCATTTGGCTGAGGGAACTCCTGTTTTGTATATTGTATCGATCATCTCGATGATGTCTTGAGCGCTGAGACCACGCCTTTGGGTAAAACGTGCCGCAAGGATTTCGATCAGATCGGAGGCTTTTTGAGGCAGCACGTCAAATCCTTCCATTGTGCTAAAGGAGCGATGCAGCCCCTCAGCGCCGACCCCCATCTCTAAAGGATGTCTTACAGAGGCAGCCCAATGGTTTGGAACCAGGACATCTTCCCCAAGCTGCCCCAGCCTTCCTACCTCAAGCCATTCTTTTTCATTTTTGGCTTGCTTGAGCGTGAGAGGCCATGGGATCCGGCGATAAACGTTGATTTCTTTAACGAAAGAAGGCTCTCCGTCAATTCCGTCAAGATGAAGCGTGATGGTCTCCGCTTCCGGAGGCGGACAATGATCCGGGAAATATTGACCATCGTTTCTTTCAATTAAGCTGGAGCAGGAGTTCCACGGCAGACAACATTTCACCGGCAGACGATTCCTGACGACCGGTTTGACGACCGGTTTGTAAGAGGGACGAAACAGGTAACCATTGCGTCCCCCCGGAGGGGTATAACGTATTCCTTCGATAAAAAACTTTTCTTTGGGAGGGCTTTCTAAAATGGACAAGGGGGGACACCCGTCATAGTCCTCATAAAGCTCCTGGAGATCAAGGCGATCGGAGCACCCCCACAGCTCGGCACCGCCATCTTCCTTCTTCGATATGGGTTTCCAGACAGCGATTTTTAAATCGCAAAGAACGTTGCAACGCCCGATCAAAATGACTTCGCCCCTGCGCGGTAGTTTATGACAGCTTCTCCATACGCCATCCTCATCTTTCATAAAACCAAGACAACCGCTATCGATTTGTTCTCGAAAAGTTTCAATATGATCGAGGTGTTTGCTGAGATAAGACAAAATGTCCTGCAGAGGGGAGAAAGGCTTGAGAATACGCGGGAACAAGCGGCGTCTCTGTTCTATTTGGAACAGAAATCCCTGGTCCTCATCCTTGACGGCTATCCGGTAACGCCCCCAGCGAACGTGTTTGTCCGGTAGCGTATCCCAGACGATCCCTTCGACGGCTTGCCAGAAGGGCAAACAGACGGCCTCTTCAAGAGAAGACGTACGGTCAAAAAGGTTAAATTCCTCGATGAAGGCGAAATGGTAATTGTTTAACGTTAAACTCCTCTTCACCCTTTCCTTAACCTCTTTGACAAATTTTTCATCCTGCACATTCGCGTCAATGCCCTTGATGACATCCGTGAGCTTCTCGTAGTCCTTATAAGCCGGGAAAGCCAGTCGTTTCGAGTGCCCGATGCGTGTTTCTCTCCCAATATCTGTGGGTAATTGCAGAGGACGATAGTCCAGATGGTTACGAAGAAAAGCATCGAGCAGCTGCCACAGTTGCGGCAACAGCGCCAAGGCTTTTTCTGGAGGTTTGAAACCCAAAAGCTCTTGTAAGCGCTTCCGAAAATTACCCTCACCAACCGTCTCCTCGTCCATAGTCGCGGCCAAAAGGCTTAAAACGAGTGGAGGTAAAAGTTCATCAGCGTTTAGGGTGGCAAAACGATCTTCTAGGATCTTGCTGACAAAAAGCCCTTTAAAATCATTCACTGCATCTTGAGTTGGCAGGTTGGAAGCAAAACCTAAAATCTCTTTAGAGATACAAAGGCATGTAACCGGTTTCTGCTTTTCGTTAAAATTATCAGGAAGGAAGAAATGATCTAACAAACATTGATGCCATTGCTTAACGTTCATTAAGACGATCTCCTTTCCAATAACGAGTAGTTGCCCTTTTCAAGAAGCGCAAACCAAGTCCTCTCAGAAAAGAAGTTTAACATAATACGGCCTGCTTTCCTTTGTCTTGTTTTGCTAGGGAAACGCTGATTTAATCCATGAAGCACCCCGGTGGTACCCCAGCTTGCTT
>ERZ773099.2597-NODE-2597-length-12308-cov-4.764711_pt1 | contig 12308 bp, 10 predicted proteins | sample MGYA00511120_ERZ773099 | MGnify/ENA primary metagenome ERZ773099 (study PRJEB29015, sample SAMEA2738012) | human oral metagenome | biome: human oral; feature: human-associated habitat; material: dental | place: China | collected 2104 ... | reverse complement strand
ATTGTTGGTATTGATCATCTAGATGGTTATAACCAAAAGCTTGCGGAAGAGTTAAAAGTGACAGATCGTGTTCATATACTTGGTTATCGCAAAGATGTATCAGAAATTTATGCGATGTCAGACATCTTTGTATTCCCATCCTATCGCGAGGGATTATCAGTAAGTTTAATGGAAGCAATGGCAACAGGACTTCCATGTGTTGTAAGTAAGATACGTGGAAATTCAGATTTAATTGATGAGAGCCGGGGAGAATTGTTTGATCCACATTCGACACAAAGTTGTCTCATGGCAATTCAAAAAGTGTTAGATGGTGATTGGGCAGGTTATAAAGCCTCTAATCAGTTATTTATTCAGAATTTTTCGCTAGATGCAGTTATGGCGAAGATGAAAGAAATTTATTCATTAATCGAAAAAGATTAAGTAAGGGAGGATTGAATGAGTCAATATAAAGTATCTGTTATAATGGCCAGTTACAATGGTGAAAAATATATTTGTGATGCGATTCAATCTCTTTTAGACCAAACTTTTCAAGATTGGGAATTGGTGGTTTGTGATGATTGCTCAACGGATAACACGTATCAGATTTTAAAGGGATATGCAGAAAAGTATCCAGATAAATTCCAAGTACTTCATAATGAGAAGAACTTGCGTTTAGCTGCGTCTTTAAATCGTTGTATTGAATATACACGTGGCGAATATATTGCACGCATGGATGATGACGATATTTCATTACCGGAGCGTTTTGCGAAGGAAGTAGAATATTTGGATGCTCATCCAGATGTATCTCTTGTATCTGCAAACATCAAACTATTTGATGAGGATGGCATCTGGGGTGTTAGAACGTGTTCTGTTGCGTTGAATGCACGCAATATCTACCGTTATCATCCTATTGTTCATCCAACTGTGATGATTCGAAAGAAGGATCTTGTTGAAGTGAGTGGATATACGGTTTCACCTTTAACAAGTCGTACAGAGGATTATGACCTTTGGTGTAAGCTAATGTATGCAAATAAGAAGGCATACAATCTAGATGAGATTGTTTTAAACTATCGTGAAAATCGTACTTCAATGAAAAAGCGTAAGTTTCAATTCCGCATTGACGCTTGTAAACTGGCACTTTATTGGAGAAAGAAATTAGGATTGCCAGTCAGTGAAAACTATTATGCGTTTAAGCATATTCTTCACGGACTCGTACCGCAGACACTCATCCGTTATTATCACAAGAGAAAGTTTGGTAAGAACCTATGATGTCAAAAATTCATACAACAAAATATCGTGTAATAGGTGTGTATATAAATCTAGTATTACTAGCATTCAGTTTGTTTATAGCCTTTGGACTGAGGGTTGATAGTCTTCGTTTCTGGGGGCTGTATGGTTTTTTTGTGAGTGCGATTTTATTCATTCTATATGCAGCGATTAACCAAAAAATCTTTACTGCGTTTTCTTTGTTTTTTATCTCATTTTGTGTTTTTCAATTTGGACAATTCTACCTATATGGATTAGGAGTCCAATATGATTATGTATTTCAGCATCCCTTTTACTCACAATTTGCATCAAAAAATGATGTTTTAATAGTAGCTAAATTTACGCTTTTATCAATTCAGGCATTAATGCTTGCTGGTATACTTGTTGGAGTTAAAGAACAACAGTTCATATTATCGGATGATATGAATACGGATTATCTTAAAAAAGTAGGTAAATTCCTCTTTTGGATTTCATTGCCGGCTTCACTTATTATGACTTCTGTACAAGTTTTGTTTGCTGTTCGATATGGTTATGAAGCACTTCGCATAGGAAGTACAGCAGATTTCATTGCTAAGCTAGGTATTTTTAATCGTATTTCTATATTTTATACACCTTCTTTGATTTTGCTGTGGATTCTAAATTCAAATAAGAGAAAGACGCAGATTATATATGAATTGCTGATGATTATTCACATCCTTGCATATCTTGTAGTGGGTCAACGAACCATTGGCTTAGGATTGGCAGGTACATTAATGTTATTAAAAATGAACAGTGCCAAAAAAATCAAGCCGCATATATTAATACTAATTATTTTTGCAGGTTTAGGATTGATGGTTTTAGCATCCTATATTGGGGAAGCACGTTTAGTTGATTCTACGGCGAGCACTCCAAGTTCAGCTTTTAGAGGAGTAATTAACTTTATTGGTAGCTGTGGGTGGTCTTGCTTTCCACTAATGGTAATTGTTGGTGCAACACCGAATTCGATTGCTTTTTCCAACGGTTTATCATATCTTGCATCTATCATGGGTTTTTTTCCGACGTTTGTAGATCCAAGTGGATTATTACATGCCATCACAAATACGGTAAATGAAGGTTGGCTAACGCAGTACACAAAAGCAACATTTGGTATTGGTTATAGTTTGACGGCGGAAGCATACTATAATTTTGCGTGGTTTGGTATTATTGCTATCTTTATAATAGGGATTCTTGTAGCATTGGTGCTTAATTGTACAAAGAACGAATTAACACCATTTCGTTACTATGTACAGATGTCTATGACATATGCACTATTTACCTTACCTAGACGAGGTGTCTATGAGCTATTTAATTATTTGTTTTACTTTGTGTTTATATTTTGGCTATTTACAAAAATCAGTAAAATGTGTTTCAAGAAGAGTATCTTGACCAAGTAAGGAGTTTTTATGGGTAATATCAATGAACGTGTCGGTAGTGCTGCAAAATGGTCTATCTTCACGGAAATTATTGTAAAAATTATATCTCCTATTACAAATATGATCCTAGCACGTATTCTGGTGCCAGAAGAATTTGGCGTTGTTGCGACAGTGACGATGATTGTATCCTTTGCGGATATTTTTACAGATGCAGGATTCCAAAAATATGTAGTACAACATCAGTTTAAAACAAAGGAAGATGAAGATTTATCAACTTGTATAGCATTTTGGACAAATATTTCTGCTTCTCTTCTACTATGGTTATTCATTTTTATCTTTTCAAATCAGTTAGCAGAAATGGTTGGCAACCCAGGTCTAGGTTCAGTTATTTATATTGGTGCTGCAATTTTACCACTTACTTCATTTAGCAGTATTCAGACTGCATTATTTCGTAAACATCTAGATTTCAGGGGAATATCATATGCACGCATAGCAGTTAAAATTGTACCGCTAGTAGTTACAATTCCACTTGCATTGATGGGCTTCTCATACTGGGCACTTATAATTGGTAACATTGTAGGTGAGTTATGCAATGCTGTTTTATTAACGTATTTGTCAAGTTGGAAACCTAGATTTGTGTATAGTTTTGATAAGCTTAAAGAAATGATTGTATTCTGTGGGTGGACATTATTAGAAACAATATCCGCATGGATGGTGTCAAATATTGGTATCTTCATTATTGGTAAAACTTTTAATGACTATTATCTTGGTATATATAAAACCTCTACAACGATGGTTTCTCAGATTACATCCATCATATCGGCAGCGACAATTAGCGTATTGTTCTCTGCTTTGTCACATCTTCAGGATGATAGAGAAGAATATAAAAAAATATATTATAAATTTCTGCGGTATATTGGATTGCTTGTCATCCCATTGGGTGCGGGAATTTTGATATATCGTGATGTTGTTACAAATATTCTATTAGGTAGCCAGTGGAAAGAAGCGTATCTGCTCATTGGTTTTTGGGGATTCATTCTTTCTGAGAGTGTTATTTTCCATGATATGAGTGGAACGATAACTCTATCCCAAGGAGAACCTAAACTATTATTTGCCAATAATATGATACAAGCAATTTTGATGATTCCTGCACTGTATATTAGTGCAAAATATGGATTTGTAGCATTGGTGATAACAAGTTGTGTGGTTCGTATCCAATTACCAATTGTACAAACTTTATTTGCACAAATGGTATCAGACATCACAGTTCTTGAGATTTTTAGGACAATTAAGAGCTATGTTATTGCAACAATGGTGATGAGCGTTATGGCATTACTTATGAGATGCTTTATATCGAATGGTATCTTATTATATCTTTCGATTTTCCTATGTATCATAATTTATTTTGGAATGTTATGGGTACAAAAAGATAGTAGAGAAATGATTACAAATATACTGAATATTACAAAAGCAAAGTTACTGCATAAATAGGTTGATGGGGAGGATTTAAAATATGAAGGTGATTAGTTGTGCTTCTTATCATGGGACAGGATCCAGTGCAATTACAGATTTTTTGAGTGAATTTAATAATATCTATTCGATGACAAATTATGAATTTCGTTTTGTACAAGATCCAGATGGTATCTCAGATTTAGAATATAATCTAGTAGAGAATCATAATCGTCATAATTCAGGACATGCATTAAAAAGATTCAAAAAATTAACGGATTTTAATGCAGGTACGAAGTTTAATAAGAGATATGAACCTTTCTTTGATAATCAATACAAGAAGATATCATATAAATATATTGATCGTTTGACCGATTTTACTTTTAAAGGATATTGGTTCTATGATTTATATGATAAGGGAAGATTTTATTATTATTTAACACGTCTTCCGGAAAAAATCATGAGTAAGCTACATGGTAGTCCTGAGGATGTTGTTTTTACAAACCCATTGCCAAATGAGATTACTTATTGTTCGTATCCGACCGAGGAACAATTTTTAACATATACAAGAGAATATATCAACGAGTTATTAACAATTGCGAACAAGGAGCACAAACCATATTTAATGGTCGATCAAATTGTACCGCCATCAAATATCAAACGATTTATCAGATATTTTAATGATATTAAAGTGGTAGTTGTGGATCGTGATCCACGTGACTTGTATATTCTTGCTAAATATATGTGGAAAGATCCGGTTGTCCCTTGTGAAAGTGTAGATCTATACTGTAAATGGTTTGCATATATTCGAAAACATAGAAAAACAGAAGTGTATGATCCAAAGTATGCAATCTTAGTCCAGTTTGAGGATTTGATTTATAAGTACGATGAAACAACAACAAGAATTATGGACTGGTTAGGTTTAACAAAGGAACAACATGTTTCTCCAAAATCTGGGTTTGATCCAGCAAAATCTATAAAGAATACGAAACTATGGATCAGTAATCCACAATACCAAAAAGAAGCAGATGAGATTGCAGAGAAATTGCCGGAATATTTATATAACTATGTGGAGTAGACCATGAAAAAGCGAATTGTTTTTGTATTAAATAATCTTCAATACGCAGATGGTGTTGCAAGAGTTTTAGTGGAGTTATGTAATTTTTTAGATGAAAATATTTTTGATATTACGATTATTCCAATTTATCGATGTGATGCAAACTTTGTGAAACTATTGAAACCACATATACATATACAAAAAACTTTGGGATTTTATTTTAGAGGATTAGATAAGATTGTAAATGCAATGCCAATCCACTTCTTATATCAAAAGATTGTAGGTGGAAATTATGACATTGAAGTTGCATTCCAATATGGACTCGCAACAAGAATGATTGCTAACTCTACGAATCGAAAGGCAAAACACTATGCATGGATGCATGGTTATGATGAAGGACTAACATTAGGAAAGGAATATCCTAAGTTTGATGAGGTTTTCTGTGTTTCCAAATTCAATGCAGAACGTTTACGAAAAGAGTCTCATGGTACCATCAATGTTAGTTGTTGTTACAACATCATTGATGAAGATAAGCTTTTAGAATTATCAAAAGAAGAAATTGGTGAATATCTATCTACTAAACCGATATTTGTAGCAGTAGGTAGACAAACGCCGGAAAAAGGTTTTTTACGTCTTGTCGATGTTGCAAATCGTTTGAAGAAAGGTGGATATCAATTTTCTCTTTGGCTTATTGGGGATGGTGTTGAACATCAACAGTTGGTAGATAAAATCAATCAAGAAAAATTAGAAGATACTGTTAAGCTGTTAGGGATTCAATCCAACCCACATAAATTTACGTCAAAGGCGGATGTCTTTATATGTTCTTCATTTAGTGAGGGATATAGTACAGCTTGCGTAGAAGCTATATTATTAGGAATACCTGTCATATCGACTGCCGTGAGTGGCGCTCAGGAAATTATTGATGATAGTCAGTGTGGGATTGTATGTCAATTAGATGATGATAGCTTGTATGAAGCCCTGAAGCATGTATTGGACAACCCAGAAGTGATTCCTGCATGGAAGAAGATTTTAGAAACAACAAGGTTAAGATTTGCATCGGCTGTACGCGGAGAAAGAGTAAGTCATATATTTATAAAATAAATCAACATAAAAAATCATTTGTGATTTATTTAACTGTAGAGTTAAGGATATCGAGGTGGGTGCAAATACAATTTCTTGGTATCCTTTTTGATTGAGAATGAGAATGTTGCGTGGGATGAAATATAACTTGGTTTTTACTGTCTATAAAATCAGCGGTTGGAAGTGCAATAAACACATTTATTTATGATATAATCATTACGAATAATTTTTTGGAGATTAGAAATGAAAATAGACTTGATAAAGGAAAGTTATGTAAATATCTCTGGTAATATTTATGATTCAGATTTTATAAATTTAGCAAATATTAAAGATGGAAAAATAAATTTTGATGAGAATACTCTATTTCTTTCTGAAAGTAAAAAAAAGAAGTTAAATGAACAAAGCATAGAGAAGAATCTTGAATGTATATATATATTTAATTGTAATGGCTCTTATGGTTTAGTTGCATCTCTTCCAATCGAAGAGTATGTGGATGAAAGAATCAAATGTCATGAATTGATTCTGCCAGATACTGTACAAGGAATGATTGCAAATTCTCACATTTATAACGCTGAGACTGCACCTGTTTTGGTGACACATCAAAAAAAGATAGATTTAAAAGAAATTGTGTCATCAGGGACATTTGCCCAGAAATATGAGTATGAACAAATCACCTTGTTTAAATTTATTGGTGATGAAGCAAAAAAGATACTAGAACAGTATGATGATATTGAAACAATGTATGTAGCAGATGGGCATCATCGTCTATATACAACATCAATGGTACGTAATAAAAAAAGTATCCTAACTTGCTTTTTGGGATTTTCAGAAATCAAGATTTTACCAATCAATAGAGTTATAAAAAACGTTGATGCCTCCTCTTTTGAAAAAGCGAAGAATTTTATGGTAAATATGCTTGGGGTTTTACCTGATGGTGAATTGTCGAAAGGATATGTCAAAATTACATATCAGGATGATTCATTCTTAGTAAAATTAAAAGTTGTAGAGGGTGATTTATTTTGGAATAATGACGTTTATAGATTGAATACACAGATTATTTCAACAGCGTTTAGAGTTTTAAATTTCTCTAATGTTGAGTATGTGATGGAATATGACTTAGAGAATAAGAGAAAGAATCTAGATAGTAAGGATGTCTTGCTGGAAGTTACAGCATTATCTCTAGAAGAATTTTCTCATCTTTCAGACAGTGGATGTATACTACCTCCTAAGTCGACATGTTTCATCCCAAAATTCCCGTCATTTTTGATTTTTAATAAATATAGATAAGGATAATGATATGCAAGGATTAATATTAGCTGCTGGAATGGGCAGTCGATTAAAAAAACTAACTGAAAATAACACTAAATCAATGGTTGAAGTAAATGGTGTTTCTTTAATTGAAAGAATGTTACGTATTTTGGATTCTAAAAATTTGTCAAGAATCATTGTTGTTACAGGCTATAAGAGTGATTTCTTTATCCAATATATAAACAGTCTAAAACTAAATACAGAAATTCTTTTTATCAACAACGATATTTATGATAAGACCAATAATATCTACTCTATGTATCTTGCTAAAGATGAAATGATAAAGGAAGATACAATAACATTAGAATCGGATCTTATCTTTAACGATGAGATGATTGATACAATTTTAAATGATACTAGAGCTAATTTAGCATTAGTAGCAAAATATGAACCATGGATGGATGGTACTTGCCTCAAAATAAACGAAAAAGAAGAAATTTTAGAGTTTGTATCAGGAAAAGAATTCAACTTTCATGATGCTAATCAATACTATAAAACAATCAATATTTATAAATTCTCTAAAGATTTCTCGTCAAAAATATATTTTCCATTTTTAGAGGCATTTATGAGTACAAATGGAAAGAACGATTACTATGAAGCTGTTTTAAAAATAATAATCGGGCTTGGCAAGAATCATATTGAAGCGAAATGCATTGATGATAGTGTTAAGTGGTATGAAATTGATGATGAACAAGATTTAGATATTGCAAGTTCTATCTTTTCAAAAAATGAAGAGAAGCTTGAAAAATTTCAAGCAAGATATGGTGGATATTGGAGATATCCAAAACTTCTAGACTTCTGTTATCTTGTAAATCCGTATTTCCCTCCTCAAAAGATGATTGACGAGTTTCAGTATAGTTTTAAAACTCTCTTGGAGCAGTATCCTTCAGGATTGAAGGTAAATTCATCATTATGTGCAAAAATATTTGGGGTTTCTATTGATAAGATTGTGGTTGGAAATGGCGCTGCAGAACTAATTAAATCTGTCATGGGAACATTGCAAGGGAATGTTGGCTTTATAAGACCAACATTTGAAGAATATCCAAATAGATATGATAAGTTAAATGAAATTATCTATATTCCAAATAATGATGATTTTCGCTATGATGCAAGTGATTTAATACAGTTTTATTCCGATAAGGATATCAAGACATTGGTGCTGATTAACCCTGATAATCCAACAGGGAACTATATAAGAAAAGCTGGTGTACTTGAACTTTTGAATTGGTGTAAGGAAAAAGATATTACTTTTATACTTGATGAAAGTTTCGTGGATTTTGCCGAGGAAGAAGATTCATCCTTCATAGATGAGCAGTACTTAAATTTATATGACAAGCTGATTGTTGTAAAGAGTATCTCAAAATCATATGGAGTTCCTGGTGTAAGATTAGGTGTGCTATGTACGTCAAATACTAATTTGATTGAGCATATCAAAAAGGATGTTTCCATTTGGAATATTAATTCGTTTGGAGAATTTTATCTGCAAATTTACGAAAAATATAAGAAAGATTACGCAGCCGCTTTGGAAAATATAAAGCATGCAAGAAAAGTTTTTGTAGATGATCTTCAAGAAGTAAAGGAGTTTAGAGTTATTCCTAGTGAAGCTAACTACGTAACGATAGAAGTTCTGAAAGGTACTTCAAAAGACTTGTGTATATCAATGCTTGAAAAGAATATTTTTATAAAAGATTTGACGCCAAAGATAAGTTGGCTCAATAAGCAATTTATACGAGTTGCAATTAGAGATGAATTTGACAATGCTGTCTTTGTGAAAGCAATCAAATTGTATTATGAATCTAGATGTTCCTAATCTAGATTTTTTACTATAGGAAACGAAGTTTCCTATAAAAACCATACGCTAAGCGTATGAGAAGGGAAAAGCTTAAGCGATGAAAAAAGCCTCCGTATATAATTGAATAAGGCTGACAACCGAAATTCAAAATATAAGGAGGAGATATCAATGGCAACAAAGCCAAATGACGATTCAAGTCTATCACATACGAGATGGAACTGTAAGTATCATATTGTGTTCATACCAAAGTATAGAAGAAAGGCAATTTATGGAAAATTAAGAGCAGCTATAGGAGGGATATTGAGACAGTTGTGTGCATATAAAGATGTAGAAATGATAGAAGCACATGCAATGAGAGATCATATACATATGTTGGTAAAGATACCACCAAAGATAGCAGTATCAAGTTTCATGGGATACTTGAAAGGTAAATCATCGTTGATGATATTTGAAAAACATGCAAATTTAAAATATAAATACGGCAATCGAAACTTTTGGGCGAAGGGTTACTATGTAAGTACGGTAGGACTGAATACGAAGGTAGTAGAAGAATATATCCGAAATCAAGAAAAAGAAGATATGATACAGGATAATCTAAGTAAAAAAGAATATGTAGACCCTTTTAAAGGGTAAGCCATAGTGTGCAAACACGGTTGTCAGTCTTTTACACAAGACCCTTAAGGGTCGAAGTGTGGTAAAGGCCCTTATAGGGTAGCCTAAAAACCGCACGTTATACGTGCGGATTGTTATTTTCATAGGGATTGAGTATTTACACTTCTTATATTGTATTTAAATAAAATTTGATAAAGCGAATCAATTCTTATATAGGTAAATTTGACAACAGCGATTCGTTGATAATAAAATACTTTCGTAATAGCATATATTTAAATACTTATAAAGTGAGGGATTGAAGGAATGAGAAAGATTACACCAATGAACATTTTTGCGAAATTGATGATCGCATCTGTTTTTTGCTCTTCAACCGCAAAATTATATGAGGTTCATGCAACTAATGTTGCTAAATATGTTAGTAGACAGTCAAGAATTGTAAGTCCAAAACCATTATATTATGTAAATGGTGCTCTAGCTAATGGCTGGGTAGTTCACAACCCGACGGTAGATGGCTATTATTACCTGTTCTATAAAGATGGCGAACGTTTGACTGGTATGGGTACAGATGGTAATGGTGAACATCTATTTATCAACGGTCTACTTGCCCAAGGCTTGCAGACATTTGCAGGACAAGAGCGTATATATAAGGATGGCAACTATGCAAATGGTTGGGTAAATGGCATATATGCAATCAATGGATACTATGCTAATGGCTGGGTGAAAACCGATTCAGGAGAAGAAATCTATTTTATATATGGGAAGAATGCGTCACCTAAAACGCTTAGAGAAAATTACACGAATGAGGAGTTTATTCAAGTAATAGCGTACTATGTTCGTAAATACTCTGCTCAGTATGGTATCAAAGTTAATAGTGGAATTATTGCACAAGCAATCCTTGAAAGCAATTGGGGGAGATCATCTTTATCTGCCAAGTACCATAATTATTTTGGCCTGAAGGCGGGGCCATATTGGAAAGGAAAATCAGTTAATATGGCTACGCAGGAAGAATATGTTCCTGGAACATACACAAATGTTCGTGACAACTTTAGAGTTTATAACAGTATTGAGGAAGGGGTACGTGGATATTTTGAGTTTACGAAGTTTCCTAACTATGCAAAGATTAAAACGGCTACAACACCTGAAGAGTATTTGACTTATATTAAGCAAGCAGGATATGCGACTAGTTCAACATATGTTCAAAATACGCTTAGAGTTGTAAATACGTATAATTTAACAAAATATGATTAAAATACAGTCTACTAATTTCTAGGTTTGGTGATATAATCTGTAACTAGATATAGTAGACTTTTTAAATAAATGCTAGTAAAACGAAGGGAATCTATATAAATATCTAAAAGAGGGTTTATTTTGTCGCGTCAGATTTGGGAATAGAATAGGAAGATATAATATACGATTTTTATATTAAGCAGAATTTCTCCGTAACTGTATATAATGTTGGATCGCGTTTTGTAATTTTGTTACTAACACTTTCTGTATCTGCATTGATTTATTTTATATTAAGTTGCATATCTCCAATGTTTTCGGGAATCTTAACAGGTGGCAGACAAACCGTTGTACAGTGAAACATTTCGACGAATTGACTGAATTTGTTAGAAAAAAAGAATATCGTCCATAAAAATGATTTTGTGCTACACTTTGGATAAAGTAAGAATTGTTTGTAAGACGCGTCAAGTTATACACAAATTATTGTACGTATTATTTCTAAAATAGTTTTAGAGATTAAAATTTGGGAGAAGTAATTAGAAGAGGCCATTATAGAAGGATTAGATGAAAGTATCATTCAAAAAAAACAAGATATGTTAAATCAGGCAAAGCTAGAGTTAGAAAAATATAATACTGATCGAACGGAAGTGGAGCTGGCAGAGGCAGAACTGGCACGATGACAGATGAAATCTATGAGCGGTTATATGGAGGAACTGGAGAAATAGTTGCTGAAGTTACTGAACCAGTTGCTGATGAGGAAGTAATAGAAGAAAAAGAAGCTGAAAAGCAGTTTATAGAAGAAATTGAGGAACAAGAATTTCCGATTCAATTTGCTGAACCGCCGATAGAATTTAATATGCAGTTGTCAGAGATTCAGGAAAGTACAGAACATCCAGTTGCACCTATTGATTTTTCCGCATTGTCTTTCACAGCTCTTGCAGGTGTTGGAATCTACTTTGCAAGAAAGAAGTATTAAGCAAATAACTAAAAAAGTCTCTGTTAGGGATTGCTAAGCCTACGGAGACTTTTACATGCTTGCAAGTTATTTTAGATTGCCTTTTTTGATATGACTTTGAAGGATTTGATTTGTTACTTCATAGATGACTTCTGAGCCTAGTTTTGTTTTAGATTGACGACCATATACCTTTTC
>ERZ773099.2595-NODE-2595-length-12317-cov-6.808759_pt1 | contig 12317 bp, 4 predicted proteins | sample MGYA00511120_ERZ773099 | MGnify/ENA primary metagenome ERZ773099 (study PRJEB29015, sample SAMEA2738012) | human oral metagenome | biome: human oral; feature: human-associated habitat; material: dental | place: China | collected 2104 ... | reverse complement strand
TGGGGAAGCGTCCGGATCAACGGGACGGACGAGGAATACCGCAGGCTCTGCGTGAAGGTGGCCGCCCGGCACGGGCTGAAGCTCTCCAACCCGGACCTCGGGAAGGCGGTCGAGGAGGAAAGAAGGATGAACGGGGAAGGGGACGGCGAACTTCGGGCGAAGGCGGAGATCTTCATGCGCTATGCCGAGGCGGTCGGAGCCGAGCGCTTCCGTATCGTCGTGACGGAGTTCCGCGAGGACGGAACCCGGGCTTTCGTCCTGGACCGGGACAAAGGCGGACTGGACGGCAGGACGGCGGAGGAGGTGCGGGACAGGCTTTGGCTGGTGGCGCGATACGCCCTGGACCGGAAGAACATCAACGTCGTGCCCCTCAGTCGGGACAAACACCACATCCTGGTCGACGATCTGACCTCGGCAAAGCTGAAACAGCTCAAGGAAGACGGCTACCGCCCCGCCTGTGTCGTCGAGTCCTCTCCGGGCAGCTTTCAGGCCATCCTGACCGTGCCGAAGTCGGGGGACGATCCGGAAACGGAGCGCGAGACGGCGAACAGGCTGACGAAGCTCCTGAACGAGCGCTACGGGGACCCGAAGCTCTCGGGTTCCGTCCATGCCCATCGTCTGCCGCCGTTCGGGAACTTCAAGCCCAAACACCGCCGGGAGGATGGGAGCTACCCTCCGACGTGTCTGGTCGAGGCGGAGGGGGGATTGTGCGGGAAGGCGCTTTTGGATCTGGAGGCCGTCGGTAAGGAGATACGGCGCGGGAGGGAGGCTGCGGCGATGAAGAAGGCCCGGGATCTGCTCGGAGGTACGGAGTGTGAGGCGTGCGACCCCGACGGGGCGTATTGGAGGCATTACGAGGACATCTCCGGTCGGTTCGGCGGAGCGATGGACTACTCTCAGGTGGACGGGATGATCGGGGTTCGGATGCGTGTGACGGGTCATACGGTCGGTCAGGTCCGGTCGGTGCTGGAGCGGAACGGGCCCGAGATGCGCCGCAGGAACATGACGGCCAGGGAGTTCACGGCGAAATACCGTTACCGGAACTGGGAGCGCTATGCCCGGGAGACGGCGGAGAACTTCGTCTTCGGTCCGAGAGGGGCGATCCAGGTCGGTAAGGCCGAGCCGTACCGTCCGTATTTCCTTCGTGTGGAGGGCAGGACGGCCCCGGCCCGTGGGGAACGGGAACGCCGGATTTCGGAGTGGGAACAGGAGCGCTGAACATGGCGGAGACGACGCTTCAGGAGACGATACGGAAATTCGACGAAGTCAAACAAGAGGTTCGAACAAGCGAGGAAGCCTGGACGGCGTTCCTGACCTGTGCGGCTCGGAACCACAAGTATGCCTTTCAGGATCAGCTCCTCATCTACAAACAGCGTCCGGAGGCCACGGCCTGTGCTGAAATGGATATGTGGAACAGGCGTTTCCACCGGTGGATCGACAAGGGACAGAAGAGCATCAAGCTGCTGGACGGCGAAACACGTCTCCGGCACGTCTTCGACGTGGGCGACACGCACCCCGCCAGGGGACACGAGAACGACGCGCCTCCCTACATCTGGCAGGTGCGCTCGGAGGAGGAGCAGGAGACGGCGAACCTCCTGGCCGAGGGCTATGGCATCGAGACCAATGCCCTGAGCCTGCCCCAGCTTCTCCAGGGCGTGGCAAAAAATATGTCCGAGGACCTTGAAAAAAATCGTTTTGTTCTGTACAATGGTGATGCAGTAAATAGAGAAAATTCTAAAGAGTTGGTCTATAGCTGCATCGCCTGGTATCTCATGGCACGCTGCGGGCTGGATCCCAGAGAGGCCGAGGGCTTGAACTTCAGCTCGGTAACGGGACTGGACGAGGCCTCGATGATGGAGCTGGGGAATACTGTCAACCGCCTGAGTCGGGACGTGCTGGACAGTGTGGAACGGGTCGTCAGGACAAGGGACAGGGAAAGGGGTGTCGAACATGGAACTGAACCGAAACGAGCTGCCGCCGTGGGCCTCGTTGGCGAATGGCATGACGGACGAAGAGCTGAACCGGGAGGAGGCTCGGGTCGTCGCGGAGCTGGAGGCGAAGGACGAGGAGGACCTGACGATCTACAACGAGGAAGAGCTGACCTTCGAGGAGACGCTGGATCTTCCGGAGGGCTCTCTGATGCGGGACAGGGAGAACGGGATGATCTACCTGAAGGTTCTGGACATCTGGATGCCCTACGGTATGAGGACACCGACGCCCCCGGAACGCGAACTGACCCGATACGGCCGGATGCGGAAGAAGTATCTGGAGGAATGGAAGGCCCGGACGGTTCTGGAACTGGGCGAGAACTTCCTGATTCACTGCCTGGAGGTTCAGGATCGGGCGCAGGAGATGAAGCGGTCGCTCATGGAGGAGCTGCAGCGGAACGATCCGCCGCCGAACAAGACGGACGACCCGATGGGCTGGGTGCAGCACATGAACGCCCTGGAGATGGAGGCCGAGGAGATCGTCACGCGGACCGTAGTGTACAGCTGACCCTGGATTTTGAGCAGGAGTCGCCGGAGCCGTCGAAGGTTCAAGTCTATGATGTCGTTGTCGGATTCGAGCAAAGAGCGAAGCTGAGGCTCGGCGAATTTTATGAAAGAGCACCTGAAAAGTATCGTAGCCGGCTTAACTTTCCGATCCCGGGGTTTGGACAGTATGCGAGGTTTGTGGAGGGGGACCGTTCAACCGACGCCCGGCGCAATCCGAGAGCTGCGCATGACCGCATCGAGATCGAAGGCACGGACGACTATTATGATCTCGTGACGGAGGCTTACAACAGTCCACACGAGGCGAGCATCGACCCTCTTCACAAACACCGCCGAGCGTTCTTTCAGTCACTCGACACACGCCTGTATGAGCTCAGTAATGGTCCCGTCATTGAGCCGGAACCTCCCCAACCTCCGTCCGAGGAGACACTGTATTCGAGGACTGCTCCCCGTGAACAGAAACGGGAAATCAGCATCGCTCCGGAAGAAGGCTCCTCGAACGGAACCTTCGAGGAGAGAGCGAAGGAAAAAAAGGAAAAGTTTCATCAACCCTCGGATGCGCCGAGACGCAACTACCGCATAACAGACGACGCCCTCGGTACAGGAGGAGCAAAGACGAAGTACGCCCACAACGTGGAGGCCATCCGTACCCTACGGCGTATCGAGGGCGAGAGCAGGCTGGCCACCTCCGAGGAGCAGGAGGTCCTGGCGCAGTACGTCGGCTGGGGCGGTCTGCCCCAGGCGTTCGACGAGCGCAATGAGGCGTGGAACAAAGAGTATGCGGAACTCGAGGGGCTTCTGAGCGACGAGGAGTATGCCTCAGCCCGCGCCTCCACACTCAACGCGCACTACACGTCGCCCACTGTTGTCAAAGCGATCTACGGCACCCTAGAGCGGATGGGCCTCAGCTCCGGAAACATCCTGGAGCCTTCCTGCGGCACGGGAAACTTCTTCGGCCTCGTTCCAGAGAGCATGGCGGGAGCGAAGCTCTACGGCGTCGAGCTGGACGGCATCACGGGCCGCATTGCCCACCAGCTCTACCAAGAGGCAAATATCACCGTCGATGGCTACGAGCGGACCCACTTTCCGGACAACTTCTTCGATGCGGCCGTCGGGAATGTTCCGTTCGGGGCCTACCGGGTCGCGGATCCCAAGTATGACAGGCATGGCTTTGCAATCCATGACTATTTCTTCGCCAAGACCCTCGACCAGGTGCGGCCGGGCGGCGTCGTGGCGTTCGTAACCTCCAAGGGGACCCTGGATAAAGCCAACCCCTCGGTTCGGCAGTACATCGCGCGACGAGCTGAGCTCCTTGGGGCCGTCCGCCTCCCCAACAATGCCTTCAAAGCCAACGCCGGGACCGAGGTTACGACCGACATCCTCTTCCTCCAGAAGCGGGACCACATCATCGACGACGTTCAGCCCGAATGGCTGCGCACCTTCAACAACGTCGAGGGCGTGCCCGTCAATAACTACTTCCTCCAGCACCCAGAAATGATGTTGGGGACGATGGCCTTCGACTCCTCGATGTACGGCAACGAGAGGGAGACGACCTGCAACCCCATCGAGGGAGCCGACCTCGCCGAGCAGCTCCGCGAAGCGATGGGAAACATCCAGGGGAAGATAACAGTCCGCGAGCAGGAGATACGGGAGCAGTACAAGGAAACGATTCCCGCCGACCCGTCGGTTCGCAACTACAGCTACACCTTGGTGGACGGGGAGTTGTACTACCGTGAAAACTCGGTCATGTACAAGCCGGACCTTCCCCGAACCTCTATGGAGCGCGCTAAGGATATGGTGGGGCTTCGGGATCTCTGCCGCGCCGTCATCGACGCCCAGATGGACGGGGTATCCGACGAGGACCTGCAGGTCCTCCAGAAGGACCTCGATCAGGCTTACGACCGTTTCGTTCGGCGGCACAGTCGCATCAACGACGCTGCGAGCGCCCGCGCCTTCGACGAGGACAGCTCCTACTACCTGTTGTGCGGGCTGGAAAACCTGGACGAAGATCGCCGTTTCGTCGGGAAGTCGGACATGTTCACGAAACGGACGATTCGGCAGAATGTCGTCCCGACCTCCGCGGGGACGCCACAGGAGGCCCTGCTGCTGTCGATCTCCGAGAAAGCCCACGTGGACATGGACTACATGGCATCGCTCACGGGCCGCACGGAGGAGGAGTTGGTGCAGGATCTGCGAGGCGCGATATTCCGTGTGCCGGACCGGGTGGAGCCGGAAACGGGAAGGGCGGTCTATCAGACGGCGGACGAGTACCTCTCTGGAAACGTCCGCGAAAAACTGGAAACGGCACGGCGTTATGCCGAGAGGGAACCAGAAGTCTTTGCCGGCAACGTGAAGGCCTTGGAGGAGGCACAGCCGAAGCCGCTGACCGCCGCGGAGATCGACGTGCGCCTCGGGGCGACGTGGGTAGACCCGAAGTACGTCCAGGCGTTCCTGTTCGAGCTTTTGCAGACCCCGCCCTACATGACGTATACCATCAAGGTTTCCTACTCGCCGATGTCTGCCACATGGAACATCTCGAACAAGACGAAGGACATCGGGAACGTCCGGGCAAACACGACCTACGGCACACAGGACATAAACGCCTACAAGCTCATCGAGGAAACACTCAACCTGAAGACGGTCAAGATATACAAGGCTGTTGAAGGACTGGACGGCAAGGAAACCCGCGTCCTGGACCCGGAGGCCACGGCCCTGGCGCAGCAGAAGCAGGACGAGATCAAGGAGAAGTTCAGGGAGTGGGTTTTCCGGGACCCGAAACGTCGGGACGCCCTCGTCAAGGAGTACAACAAGCGCTTCAACTCCATCCGCGCGCGGGAGTACGACGGGGGACATCTCCGGTTCGGAGGCATCAACCCGGAGATCGCCCTGCGGGAGCACCAGAAGAACGCCATCGCCCGAATCCTCTACGGCGGGAACACGCTCCTGGCCCACGAAGTCGGGGCCGGAAAGACCTACGAGATGGTCGCCGCAGCGATGGAGGGGAAGCGCCTGGGTCTGAACCACAAAAGCCTCTTTGTCGTCCCGAACCACCTCACCGAGCAGATGGCCACGGAAACGCTGCGGCTCTATCCGGGGGCGAACGTCCTGGTGGCCACGAGAAAGGACTTCGAGGCGAAGAACCGCAAGAAGTTCTGTGCCCGCATCGCCACCGGCGACTACGATGCCATCGTCATCGGCCACAGCCAGTTCGAGAAGATACCGCTCTCCTCGGAGCGACAGGCTCGGTTCATCGAGGAGCAGATTGAGGAGATTGCCCAGGGCATCGAGGAGCTGAAGGAGGAGAAGGGCGAACGTTGGACTATTAAACAGATGGAGAAATCCAAAAAAGACCTGGAGGCGAAGCTGACAAAGCTTCAGGCACAGGAGAAAAAGGACGACGTGGTGACCTTCGAGGAGCTGGGCGTGGACCGGATGTTCGTGGACGAAGCTCACAATTACAAGAACCTGTTCCTCTACACGAAAATGCGGAACGTCGCAGGGATTTCCCAGACGGAGGCGCAGAAGTCCAGCGACATGTACATGAAGTGCCGGTACATGGACGAGCTGACGGGGAACAGGGGCATCATCTTCGCCACGGGGACGCCCGTCTCGAACAGCATGACGGAGCTCTACACCATGCAGAGGTATCTTCAGCATGATAAGCTGCAGGAGCTGGGACTCCAGCACTTCGACGCCTGGGCCTCCACCTTCGGGGAAACCGTGACAGCGATGGAGCTGGCACCGGAAGGGACGGGGTTCCGGGCAAAGACGCGGTTTGCCAAATTCTTCAACCTGCCGGAGCTGATGGTCACCTTCAAGGAGGTCGCGGACATCAAGACGGCAGACACCCTGAACCTTCCGCGTCCGAAGGCGAACTTCCATACTATCGCGGTTCAGCCGAGCGAACACCAGAAGGAGCTGGTCCAGGCGCTATCGGAACGGGCAAGTAAAGTCCACAACAAGCAGGTGGAGCCGACGGAGGACAACATGCTCAAGATCACCTCGGATGGGCGGAAGATCGGGCTGGACCAGCGGTTAATCAACCCGCTGCTGCCCGATGAGCCGGGCAGCAAGGTCAACGCCTGCGTGAAGAATGTCTATAGAATCTGGGATGACACAAAGGAAAAGAGACTGACGCAGCTTGTTTTCTGCGATTTCTCAATCCCCGGAAAGGACAAGGGCTTCAACGTCTATGACGACCTCAAGAAAAAGCTGATCGCCCGTGGCGTGCCGGAGGAGGAGATCGCGTTCATCCACGATGCCGACACCGAGGCGAAGAAGGACCAGCTCTTCGCGAAGGTGCGCAGTGGGGCCGTCCGGGTACTGATGGGCTCCACGCAGAAGATGGGGGCGGGGACGAACGTCCAGGACAGGCTCATAGCTATGCACGACTTGGACTGTCCGTGGCGCCCCGCGGACCTCGAACAGCGCGCCGGGCGCATTGTCCGACAAGGGAACCGGAACCCGGAGGTGAACATTTATCGGTATGTCACAGAAAATACCTTTGATGCCTACTTGTACCAGACCATCGAAAACAAGCAGAGGTTCATCAGCCAGGTGATGACGAGCCGGACGCCGCTGCGGAGCTGTGAGGACGTGGACGAATCGGTCCTGAGCTACGCCGAGGTGAAGGCGCTTTGCATCGGGGACCCACGTATCAAAGAGAAGATGGAGCTCGACGTCGATGTGACGAAGTTGAAGCTGATGGAAGCGAACTTCAAAAGCCAGCAATTTGCGCTTGAGGATAAGCTGCGCAAGGGTTTTCCCTGTGTCATCGCTCAGGCAGAACAGCGAATCCAGTCACTCGAAAAGGACGCGGCTGCGGCGGAGAAGACACAGAAGCAGGACTTCTCCATCACGATCCTGGGCAAGACCTACGGGCTGGATGCCGAGGGCAAGCCACGGAAGCAGGAGGCGGGAGAGGCGCTGCTGGCCGCAGCCCAGGCTCTTGGGAAGAACCAAGGGACGATAGGGGAGTACCGGGGCTTTAAGATGGGCTTTCACTTCGATGCTGTCTTTGGCAAGGTTTACCTGAACCTGGCCAGAGCGGACACGCACAACGTGGAGTTGGGCGAAAGTTCAATGGGGAACCTGACGCGCATTGAGAACGTCATCGAGGGCATACCGGCCCGCCTCCAGAAGGCACAGGAGAGGCTGGAAAACCTCCACGAACAGGTACGGGCTGCGAAGGAGGAGCTGGGGAGGGAGTTCCCCCATGCTCAGGATTTGAGGGAAAAGACCGCCCGGTTGAGCGAGCTCAACGCAGCACTGTCCATGCAGGATGATAGGGGGAGGCAAAACGTGTCGGAGCAGGTGGATTTTAGAAAACTGGACGACAAGGAGCGTGTGGCATTCCTCGTGAAAGAGGCGGAGCGGCATCCCGAACAAGCATCGGGGATCTTGAATATAGCCTTCCGCCAGGGGCTGTACGTCACCTCACAGCTCCAGGCATCAAATTGTGGCTTCTACAACATCTTCAAGCTGCGCGACGTCATGTCCGACGCCGGATTGAACGACCGCGAACGTTTCGATTCGCTTCTGTGCAGGCTCAGGGATGAGGAGCAGGTACAGCTCCATGCCGGAGACGTGACAGTCCATACGCCGGAGGAGAACGAGAAAGGCTTCATTGATGAAAATGGATACCGTATGGGAACCTTCACCCTGTCCAGGGCTCCGGAAGCCTTCCGGATGACTCAGGAAAGCCTGATGCGGGTTTTGGGGCAAAAGGCGTCAACGCAAGAAAAAACTCAGAAAGCCTATGCGCCGGAAATTGGGGATAAGGTTGAGTTTTCCCCTCATCAGGGGAATGTTAAACTGAAAGGGAAGGTTGTTGCTCTCACGGAGGAGACAGTCACCTTGAGATCTGGGAACAAGGATATTCCGATTTTTCGAGATAAAGGCGTTTTCTCGGGGCAAAAAGTAGTTGCTAAGGAAAGAGCCGCTGGAGAGCTCTGTCGATATTAGAAGAAGAAAGGCGGTGTCCCTGAATGAAAAAATGGGGTTGGTCATCGATTGTTGCAGCATTCTTAGGTATCTTACTTGCTTTTTATGTTGTAGCTATTCCAACAGCACATATAATCCAAACCCTCCATGATGGAGTGCCTGTGGAACTTCATGGTTTAGGTAAAACGTATATGACGATGCCTCTTTTCAAAGAAGAACTATTTCTTTTTGTGGTAATGGTAGTATGCGCTGTGTTCTTTATAAGACGATTTGTTCTATCAGAACGTCGCCAAAATCAGAATCACTTACTCGCCTCTGAAGAGGAAGAGGTGCCCTTGGTAAAATCTAAGCGACTCTATGAATAGGTGAAGGCTAATGCTTGAACAGTGGTTTCAGCTAACTATTCCTAGTGGCCTTTCACCTGAGAGGTATATCTCAGGATTCCCGGCCCTAAATTTGCCCTCTCCTGAGGGAACGAGTGGCGATTGGCATTTTTGGGGAGCTTTCTATCGCAAAAAGAAAGATGCCGGGACAATTTTCCTGGCTGGAGAAGGGGAGGCGTTGAATACCAATGCCATCCTTGCAGATTATGGTGTCTATCAATGTGACGAAGCTCTGATAAGGCGTGGCCTAAAATACGAAGGCCCTGCTTTCGCTGCGAATCACTTTCGAGCAATCCTTGATCTCCTCTATCAGATTGTTGAGGATGGGCGTGTCCCAAAATATCTGTACGGAGCCTGTGAAGATTTTCTTGATTCTGAGGATGAAAAAAGACACCTGATCGAGCGAGCGTCTTTGATGTTGCCCTATTTGGAGAGCGAGCATCAGACGCACTTGTTGCAATGGATCAATCATGAACGTGGAAGTGGATACAGGAGCTGATGAGGATGAAACAGGAACAGCAGGAGCGCATTGCCTTCATGCGAGCTGTGGCAAAAGAGGTTTCGGAATATGAACCTGCCGTTCTTAAAGGTGGTACGGCTCTTTTATTAACACGATGTCTGGACAGGTTTTCCGAAGACATGGATTTTGACCTCCCACCCGGAAACCACAGCGATTTGAGGCCCTGTATCTACAGAGCAGCACAGAAAACAGGACTACAAATCCAAGATATCAACATAAAGAAAGATACAGACACAACCAGACGATATATGGTACATTATGCCTCTGCCTTTTCCGCGCAGGATTACCCGCTAAAGATTGAATGCTCAATGCGCAATGAAATTGATCCTTGCGACGTGGAAAATGTTGATGGAATAAGGACATACACAGTAGCTCGATTGGCAGAATTGAAATCTGAGGCTTTTATGAACCGTGACAAGGCGCGTGATACCTATGACCTTGCCTTTTTGATGGAGCGCTATCCCAGTCAAATAAGATCTTCCACCCTTGAGAAGGTGAAACAACACCTTCAAGGTCGTGGCATTGATGACCTTTGCGATTCCTTTGATCGGGAAAAACAGACGGATCCGTTGTTGTCTGAATTTGATGGTGCTGATATTGTTCTGCGGCTTCAGGAAAGCGTTCAGTTTCACGACCTTCCCAACATGGCGGAGGTACAGGCCGCAGAAAGCAAGGCATCCCTCGTCCATTCCCTCGACAAAAGCGCAGACGGTATGAGTGCCATCGAGGGGAAGGATATCGGCTATATTGAGGAAGGCTATGTGGCAGCGGCAAACGAGGTCAAATACGAGGCTCAGGAGGCTCGAACCGCCAATATCGAAGCTCAGGCTCTGAAGGTGGGGCAGAGGGTTACTTTTCAGGCAAAGGACAGAGGCAGCAGTGTGAAGCTGACCGGAACGGTCGAGCAGGTCGGTGCAACAACTGTCACGCTGAAGTGCGGCAGCATGAGCATCCCTGTTGTAAAGGAGAGCGGCTCCTTCAGCCTGGCTTCCAGCGTATCGAAAGAGCATACCCGAGAGTTTGCAAAGGAACGCGCTTTGCAGGGGCTTGGGGCAGGGGGAAAGGTTCTGCTCGCCAGACACAAAGGCACTTACTCCGGGAAAATCATTGGCAAAACCTCGACATTTGCCATTCAGAAAATTAACGACAATACAGCGGTTCTGCACCGCCTGAAGGACTTGGAAAGCAAAGAAAAAGATGCTCAGGGTCTCATCAAAGAAGGGGAGGAACTGACCATCGTCCGCGAGGGGACAACCGTGTCCCTGAGTCGCCTGGAGCCTGGGGCAAGGGATAACGATAAGGTTCGCACGCAGCAGAAAACTCGCGGCGGACTCAGTCGTTGAAGGAGGGGGAGAATGCCGCCCAGAGTTAAGGTTCAGGGAAGATACGGCTATCAAAACGAGCGAACTGCATCGAGCCGACAGATCGCCAGGGGATTGATCGGCGCTCTGATCGTGCTCGTCTCCAGCGCAGCTATTGCGACACACTACCTTGTTGGCGCTTTGAGGTATGCGGAGCGGCCATTATGGGGGATTGGAGACTTCCCTCTCTATTCCCCGTTCAAATCCTATATCTGGCTCTCCGATGCCCTGATGAAGGGCAATACTTCAGAGCCCATTGTGGCGGCGCTGCTCATGGCTGGAGTGGGAGCGGCCTTTGCCATTTTGTTGGTCTTCCTGGGATTTTCCAAACGGCAAAGCAAGGGAAAACTCTCTACGGTTCATGGTTCTGCCCGCTGGGCCGAAAAAAAAGACCTCATCGAGGCCGGTTTGCTGCCGCGTCCGGGGACTACCCCGACGGAGGTCAGCGTCTACACGGGAGGCTGGTACGACAGCAGAACCAACCGCCTCTTGTATTTGATACATGGTGGCCCGGAGCACATTTTGGCTTTCGCCCCGACGCGCTCCGGAAAGGGTGTCGGGTTGGTTATCCCTTCACTCCTGCGCTGGGCGGACTCCGTTCTGGTCTACGATATCAAGGGGGAAAATTATCAGCTTACCTCCGGCTGGCGCAAGGAGGAGCTTGGGAGTGTTGTGATCAAGTTGGATCCCACCGACCCAGACGCTTTCGAGAAAGGAACCTCTGGAACGTTCAATCCTTTGGAGGAGCTGGTTTTGGACTATGGCCACAGAGAACCGCCGGAGCCTGGAACCTGGCCGCAGATGGAACGACTCGGCTCCGGTGAGACGGCAAGCATCCAAAACCTCGTCAGTATGATTGTGGACCCGGACGGAAAGGGGCTTGAAGATCACTGGGCGAAAACGGCACACAGCCTTATCGTGGGGTGCATCACGCACCTTCTTTATGTCGGGAAGCGGGAAGGACGCACGCCGTGCTTGGCGGATGTTGTTACGGAGTTCACGAAGCCAGGAGTTCCCTGGCGTACCAACATCGAACAGTGGCAACAGTTCCCGCATCTGGGATATACGGAGTTTGGGGGCACAGTCCATCCTGTCGTTAACAATGCCGCGCAGGAAATGCTGAACCGGGACGACCGTGAGGCGTCAAGCGTTCTATCGACGACCGTTTCCTACCTTACCCTTTACCGTGATCCTGTGATTGCGAAGAACACCTCTCGATCCTCATTTCACATCAAGGACTTGATGAATCACGAACAGCCAATGAGCCTGTATCTCGTTGTCAAGCCCGTCGATAAGGACAGGATTCGACCTTTTGTCAGATTGTTCATCACGCAGGTCATTCGTCGCCTGGCGGACTCGATGGAGTTCAAGGATGGCCAGCAGGTCAGGACATACAAGCACAGATTGCTCTTGATGCTGGACGAGTTTCCGTCCTTGGGACGGTTGCAGATATTCGAGGAGGCTCTGGCCTTCATCGCGGGCTATGGGCTCAAGGCGTACCTCATCATTCAGGACATTGCGCAGCTCCACAAAATTTATGGCAAGGATGAAGCCATCACGGGGAACTGCCATGTCAAAGTCGCCTACGCCACCTCAAACCCGGATACGGCCCGATATC
>ERZ773099.2593-NODE-2593-length-12318-cov-26.318356_pt1 | contig 12318 bp, 4 predicted proteins | sample MGYA00511120_ERZ773099 | MGnify/ENA primary metagenome ERZ773099 (study PRJEB29015, sample SAMEA2738012) | human oral metagenome | biome: human oral; feature: human-associated habitat; material: dental | place: China | collected 2104 ... | reverse complement strand
CCGGCGCGGGCCCGGCGCAGGTGCTCCACGCCGTCGGGGACACCCAGGTCGGCCAGCCAGGCGGCGCCGGCCCTGCGCACGGCGGCGTGCGGGCTCGCCAGAGCCTGGAGGGCGAGCTCGGCAGCCACAGGAGTCCGGGCGAGCAGCCTCTGGGCGAGGACGCGGTTGCCCTCGGAGCGCCCGACGGCCGCCTGCGCCAGGGCGGACAGGAGCACTGACGGCAGCGTGGGGGCGTAGGCGAGGGTCCGCAGCACCGCCCTCGCCAGGTACCAGTCCTCCATCGCCTCCAGAACCGACTCGGGGCTCTGGAGGACCCACGGCCAGGCAACCTCGGGCTCAGCGCATGTCAGGGCCCAATCGGCAGTCGTCTCCTGAGCCTGGTCGAGCGGCAGCCCGCCGCGCTCCAGTGCGTCCACGACGGCGCGCGGATCGGTGTCACAGCCCGAACGAGACTCCAGGAGGTGCCGCTCCACGCGCTCACCACAGGCTGCAAACAGGCGGGTGAGGTGGATGAGGTCGAGGCTGGGAGCCTCACGGGCGATCCACCAGACTCCGAGAGCGCGTATCGATGCGGGCGGCTCACTGGCACGCCCCTCGGCCACGGCGACGAATCCGTCCAGGTCCGAATCACTGATGTCCTGCGACGTCATGGCCGACTCCTGCCCCCAGCGGCTCGGCGACCCGGCACCGCTCCGTCCCTCCAGGGCCGCGCGCAGCTCATCGGCCGCCGGCGCCGCACTCGTGACGGGAAAGGGCGTGAAGGGCGGGAGAGGGACCGGCGCGTCTTCGGCAAGCGCGGACAGAATGCTCTCGCGCCCGCGCAGCTCGTCGGCGAGCGCCACCAGGTCGGGGCGCTCGGCGCCGAGGCGGACGAGGGTCTCTTCCCCACCGTCGCAGTGAAGGAGGAGGGTGATCGCCTCGTCGGCCCGGATCAGCGGGCTCGCTCGAAGTGCGTTGAGGAGTCCCCGGCGGCAGATATCGGGCGTGGAGGGCGCAGCGGACCCGACCTCGCCCAGCGCCTGAGCCGCAGCACGGCGCACCTCCTGCGCCCGGTCGACACTGAGCGCAGTCAGGACCAGGACCAGGTCGGGGGCGCTCGGAAGGGCCTCCTGAGCGGTGCGGACAAGAGCGAGCCTGTCCCCGATGGTGGGCGTGGGCGAGTCCGACGGATCCACCAGGTAGCCGCTCACCACCTGACGCAGGCCATCGTCCAGGTCGTCCAGGGCTTCCAGGGCACGCGTCATTCGGTCGGTGACGCCCCAGGGACGGGATGACAGGCTCATGCGGGGACCTTTCCGCTGTGCTCGCTGTGACGGCTGTTCTCATTGCCACGTCGGCTCGGGTCGGCATCCGCGGCCGCATCCGCCACAGCGCGGTAGTCGGCATGGCACTCGGCCAGCAGGACGGGCGGCACCTCGGCCGGAAGCGTCTCGCGGTGACCGCGACGGAAGCTCAGACCACCCAAGGTGCAGCGAGTCTCCCCCTCCGGCAGATCCGCACCGGAGAATCCCAGGACTGCCGTCAGGCCCAGAGAGGTGAAGTCCTTGGTGTAGTCCACGAACCAGGGGCCGCTGACGGTCTGGCCGTGCCGGTAGCCGCGCCCGGTCGCCGCCCGCCTCAGGACGAGGGCCGTGGTCGGCCGCCCACTGAAGTCATCGACCCGACTCGCGCCCGTCTCCACCTGGGGTGCGGTGGCGGTCAGCTGGTCGAACAGGGGATCCACCTGGTAGTCGGCCAGGTGGCTCCGCCATGCGGCCACTTCCCGGCTGCCCATGAGGGTGCCGTGGGCCAGACGGATGACAGCCTCATCGCTCAGCTCGACGACGCCGTCATCGGCATCCAGCAGTGCTCCGTCCTCGACTGGCCGGAACGCCACCTGCTCGCCGCCACCGGCAGGAGTCATGAGCCACACGAGCCGGGTGACGAGCAGACCCACCAGAGGGTGGCCGCGCAGCAGCGTCCGCCAGTCGGCACCGGTCCAGGTCCGTCCGCCGCACATCGCCTCATACAACCGGGCGGACTGGAGGGTCAGGACCGCTTTGGCATCCTTGCGTGCTGTGCGCAGCTGCTTCTTAGCCTCATTCGCTTTGAGACTGCTCTCGGATGCGCGCGCTTCGGGCAGGGTCTTGAGAGTCTTCCCGGAGGAATCGGTCAGCACGATCCTGAGCTCGGGAGTGAGCCGCCCGGTGAACTCGCGCTCCCCGTAGCTCAGGCGCAGCAGGCCGTCAGGATCGAGGCCGCCGGTGGGAACGGTCCGATCCGCAAGCTCCTCAGCGCTCCAGCCGCGCCACTGCGCAACCTGCTCGACCAGGCCGACAGCGGTCTTCTGAATGGTGCGCATCTTGTGCCTGCTGGCAGTGGCCTGCAGCAGGGCGAGAGCATCGGGATGCCCGTTGGCCGCCAAGGCTGCCAGAAGAGCTGCGAGCTGGGCGCGGTGCCCGCCTTGGGGACGCTGCGCCTGACGCATGTAGGCGGAGACCGCATCCGCCAGTTCAGTGCCGTCCATGCGCACGGTCAGAGCCAACAGTCCCTTGTCGGCAATGGCGGAGCCCACGAATAGCCCCCGGTAGTGGCGCAGGGCGCGAGCAACGTGCTCCTCCAGAGGAACCGCGGCCTCCTGGCGCGCACGCTCCACAAGCCACTCCGGCTCCTTCGTTCTGGCGAGGTAGCGCTGGCAGGCGTCGTACTCCTGGCGTCCCGCGGTCTGGGCGCGGGTGCGGCACTCGTCCTCGCTGAGGCCTCGCGTGTCCTGCGCGATCCAGGCCTGCAGGATGTGAGAGCCCAGTGCCGCGGCGTCGGCAGGCTCGAGCCGGTCCAGGTAGAGCTCCCATAGGCCGCGACCGCTCGGATCTTTGAGCTTGTCGGCCATGATCACCCACCAGCGCACGATCTCGGGGGTGACGGCGCCCCCGTCGCGCCACCGCAGTGGTGGCAGAGCGTCGAAGTCGAACCAGTCCAGCGAGGCCGGCGGCTTGCTCCTGAGCCCTTTGGCGGCCTCGGCTCCCAAGACCTCGGGTGACAGCAGATCGCCGGCGTCCTCGCCGCAGGCCACCAGCGCGTGCAGGATTGCGGCCCGGGCCGCCGGAGTCCTCTCCTTGGCGGCCGCCCTGCGCAGGGCGGGGATCGCCGCCGGGTCGGCAAGATCTGCGAGCCACTGCGCCGCGGCCTCACGGGTGGAGGCGGTACCGGTCAGCGACCGCTCCGCCAGCTCGCGCGCACCGGGGTGGGTGCGCAGAACCCTTTGCGCCAAGCGCCGGTTGGTGGCCGCGGCGCCCACGGCCGCGTCCGCCACCGCCGGCAGTAGCTGGGCGGGCAGGACGGGGAAGAACTCCAGAGCCTTCAGGGCATCGACCGCATCGGAGGTATCGCGCAGGCGCTCACCGACCAGGTCGGGATGGGTGGCCGCCCATGCCCAGATCTGCCCGGGGTCGTGCCATTGCCACGCCCACTGCACGAAGTCCGTGCCGATGGGCAGGCCCGCCTCGAGCAGGGCCTGCTCAACGGTGCGCGGGTCAAGGCGGCGCGCGACATCGCCGTACAGCAGCCGCGTGACGCTCGGGTCGTCGGCGTGAGCCTGGAGCCGGCACAGGTGCAGCAGGCGCAGCTCGGGGCATGTGAGCAGCTCGTCCCAGATCGCGTGGCCACCGGAGATGCCCAGGGGCTCATCGCTCGTGCCGTCGGCGATCGCCACAATGCGGTCGAGGACGTCGTCGGTGATCTTCTCCAGCTCATGCCGTTGGGACTTGAGGTAGAGGGCATCGACATCCGTCAATTCCTGGATTCTGGCAGCGATCCGCCTGCGCAGCGCTGCTTTGGCGGACGCGGCCGAGGGCACGTCCAGAGCCGAGTCGAAGGGAGGCAGGTCGAGAACGTCGGGAACCCGATCCGACTCCGCCTTGGCCAGGAGCGTGTCGCGGCGTTCGGTCAACGAGCGCGCCAGACGAGCCGCTGCGGGGTTGACGGCGACGACCTCCTCGAGAATCCGCTCGCCCGCCGGCGTCGAGGCGAGCCAGGTGACGGCCTCTTTGAGGCGTGGCGTTCTGGCGGTGGCAAGCTGCTCGACCAGGGCAGCATCCCGCGCCCGGGCAGGCAGCTCGTCGAGCACTGCGATCGCCGCACGCCGTACGGTGGCGGCGCTATCCACTGCCAGCATCGCCAGGAAACGGGGGCAGCCCGCAGCGGCCTGCGGGTGGGCACCCAGGCGCTTGGCGATGTCCGCCCTCGCCCTGGCGGACAGTGCGGTCAGTGCGTCGGCCGGGATCTGACCATCGTGCGCGGCCAGGTAGTCCTCGATGCCCGGGAGACAGTACTTGGGCTCCTCGGCCGACGCATATACGTAACCCCCATTCGCCTCGGCGATCCAGGCGAGGAGAATGACGGCGGGAACCTGCTCGGCGGGCGCGCCCGTGGCCTCAAACAGAGCCGCGACCGCCGTCGGGCTCCAACGCTCCCGCAGCTCCTGAGCGCTCCTCTTCTCGCTCTCACCCGGCGGGAGCATGTATCTGGCATAGGCAGCGGTCACGGCGACGTCATTGAGGAGCGCGCACAGCCATTCGGGCACACCTGCAGCACACCGGTTGGGAGCGTCGCCGAGGGCGATGAGGAGCCGGCCGAAGCGCTCCCACTGCTCGGGCGTGAGGGAACCACGCAGGTAGAGCAGGGCTCGCAGAGAGCGCACAAGGCTCTCTTCCTCGGGTTCCCCGGGCTCGGGTCCAGCATGCCTTTCCGGAGCACTTACGCCGGCCGCGTGCAGGCGCCGACGCATCTGGGCGCTCAGCTCTACGTCCGGTTCGATCCTGCCGGGGTTGTTCAAGAGTCTGCGGACATCGCTCTGCGCCGGGATGTGCGGGAGCGCCTGCGGATCGGTGCTGTCCAGCACGTAGGCGACGGCGGAGGCATGCAGGTCGTCGCTGACGGCGCGCAGGGGCAGGAGCGCACGTCCGACGAGCTCGCGGGCGGGCGTCGTGTCAGTCATCTGCATTCCCCATTCCACCTGTCCATCTGTCAATTCCGCCTGCCAACCTTCTGCCGATCTTCCGGATGCGGAGCTTGAACGGGCGCCGCACAGGACTCAGGACTATCGCCGCAGGGGCGGTAGGGGTTCAGCATGACATCCACCGCGCGTCTCCTCACCACGGACTGGCATTCTTCTGCCATTGAGGGTCGAATGGCCCCAGAGCCGCCATGGCCTTGTAGTCGGCGTAGCACTCGGCCAGCAGCACGGACGGCACGGCGGCGAGCTCAATCTCTTGACCCTGACAGGCGAAGGACAGGCCGATGATGGCGCAGGCCATGTTCCCCTCGGGAACCCAGGAGCCGGTGAAACTCAAGACCGCGGTCACGTTCGCGGAGGCGAAGTCCTTGATGTATGTGTCGAAGGTGCCCCCGTCCATGACGGCTCCGCGCCGGTAGCCGCGTGTGGTTGCCGCACCCCGGAGAGTCAAGGTGTCTGTCACATGGCCCTGGAGGTCGGTGAGCACCTTCTGCCCCCTGACAGTATTCGGGAGGGTCGCGCTCAACTGGTCGAACAGAGGCGTCACTTCGTAGTCGGCCATGTGCGCCTGCCACGCCGCCGCCTGGTCCGCACTGACGGCGGTGCGGTGGGCGAGGGCGACGGCTGCGTCGTCGCTCAGGTCGAGCTCGGCATCGTCGATTCCGATGAGCGCTCCGTCCTCGGTGGGGCGGAAGGCCACCTGCTCGCCGCCATCGGCAGGAATCATGAGCCACACGAGCCGAGTGACGAGCCGGCCGACGAGAGGGTGCGAGACCAGGTGACGGCGCCATTCTGGGACCGGCCAGGTGCGGCCGGCGCACATGGCCTCATACAGCCGCCCGGACTGCAGAGTCAGGACCGCCCTGGCCTCCTTGCGCGCGGCCGTCAGCTGCTTCTTCGCCGCCTTGACCGCGTCCCCGTCCTCACCGGAACGGGCGGCGGGCAGGGACTTGAGAGTCTTCCCGGCGGAATCGGCCAGCTCGATCCTGAAGTCCGGGGTGAGTCGGCCCATGAACTCGCGCGGACCGTAGGACACGTGCAGCAGACCGTCGTCGGAGAATCCTGCGGTCGGGATCGTCCGGTCCGCCAGTTCCTCCGCGCTCCAGCCCCGCTCCTCGGCCACCTCCTGCGCCAGAGCCTCAGCGGTCCGCTGAACGCTGGACATCTTGTGGCGGCGCGCAATGCTGAGAAGCACCTGGAGCGCCTCAGGGCTCGAGTTGGCATGCAGAGCGTGCACCAGCGCCTCGAACTGGGCCCGGCGGCTCGGATTGTCCCGCATGTAGGAGCGCACCAGCCCCGCCAGCTCGCCGCCCTCCATACGCACCGCGAAGGCCAGCAGCCCCTTGTCGGCCATGGCCGAACTCGTATAGGTCCGCCGATGCGCCGCACTCGGCAAATGAGTGTCCTTCACCATCCAGGAGCGTGTCACATGCGCGGAGATCGCAGCGGCGTCCGCCGGCTTCAGGAGAGACAGGTACAGGTCGATGAGCCCGCGGCCGGACGGGTTCTTCAACTTCTCCGCCAGTACCACCCACCACTGAATAATGCGCGGATCAACCCTTGATCCGTCAGCCCATGTCGCGGCCGGCAGCGCCTCCATGTCGAACCAGGTCAATGACGCCGGAATGCCGCCCGTCAAGCCTTTGACAGCCTCGGCCCCCAGCACTTCAGGGGACAGGAGCTCCCTGGCATCACCGCCGCAGCGGCCCAGGGCGCTCAGCAGAGCGGCCCGCACGACCTCCTTCTTCTCCTTGGCCAGCGCCGTGCGCACAGCCGGCACCGAGGCCGCCCGCCCCAACGAGCCCACCCAGGCGGCGGCCGAGACCCGCCCCTCCACGGTTCTGGCGGCAAGACCCTGCTCGGCCAGCTCGCGCACACGTGGATGGGAGCGCAGCGCTGCCTGGGCCAGCGGACGGTTCACCTTTGAGGAGCCCACGGCGATCTCAGCGATCACGGGCAGCAGTTCGGCAGGAATTCGGGGGAAGGCCTCGATGATCTCCAGAGCGCGCGGGGCTGTTTCGGTGTCTGTCAGGGATTTGCGCAGCACTTCGAGGTGCTCGGCATACCACGGCCAGGACACCTCAGGATCAACGGCATTGAAGATGTATCCGTGGAAACCGCCGAGGCGCTCAGCCGCATCGGCGGCCAAGCCCAGGCGCGCCATGAGATCCTCAATGGCCCGAGGATCGGTCCGCGACCCCGCATAGTGCTCCAGCGTCCGCCAGCACCAGGCCCTCTTCTCCACGGCGTGGAGCCGCAACGCATGCGCCAGGGTGAGGCTCGGAGCATGCTGGACGAACCAGAAGGTATTGAACAGGTTCAGGAGCACGGGAGGCCGATCGCTCTTGCCATCGGCGACGGACACCAGCGCATCCAGGAGGTCATCCATGACCTCGAGAAGTTCTCTCATCTGCCCATGAATCCATGAGTACCGGCGCCCATCGGCGCGGTTGGCCATGCGTTCCAGGACAGGACGCAACTCGGCCTTGATAGGAGCGGCGCTCGGCCCCATCTCCAGAGGCGGGAAAGGCGGCAGCTCAATCGGCTCCTCAGCTCCTGGGCTGATCGCATGATGGCGGGCCCGGGTGCGGGTGATCAGATCGGCCAGTTTTCGATTCACCGCGGCAGCCTGAACAAGCAGATCATCACCGCCGGAGGCCGAGGTCAGGAACTCCACCAGCTCCGAGGAGCGGGACGCCGGGGCCCTGGCCAAGACCGGGGCGAGCCCCTCTGCTCTCACGGCCGGATCGAGATCGCCGAGCATGTCGATCGCCTTTCGGCGCAGCTGCTTGGAAGTCCCCACACTCAGGACCGCAATCAGGTGGGCTCCCGCAGCTGCCCACGGTGCGCTGGCCGCCATGTGCCTAAGCACATTGCGCTGCTCGTCCAGGCTCAGCGCCTGCATGAGAGAACCGGGCAGGGCACTCGCATTCCGAGTGAGATACTCGGTGACACCGGGCAGGTCCGCGGGTGCTGCGTGTTTGACCCACGATGATCTGTCGGTGACGTCGGAATAGGAGGCCAGGAAGAGGATGGAAGGAATATCCGCGCCCTCCACGCCCTCGCCCTCCAGCAGCGACACCAGACGTCGGGCATCCCAGGCCGGTCGCTCCTCGACCAGTCGCTCGGCGAGAAGAACAAGCCGCTCTCGCTCGATAGTCCAGACAACATCGGTCAGGAGAGCACCGAACCAGCCGGGCACCTTGTCAGAATTGTCGGAACTGTCGGGAACGGGCGCGCCACGGCTGGCTCCAGTCTGAAGAACGGCGTCCAAGAGCCGACCGAGGCGCACCCATTGAGCAGAGCCGACCGCATTGCTGCGGTAAAGGGAGTCGCGCAGCACGACGATCGAGCGCCCCGCATACTTCTCGATCGTCCACGTGATGCCCACCGCCTGAAGACGCGCAGACCGCTCCTCCTCCAGCTCGAAGAGAGGAGAGGAAGCACCTGGGCTCGCGGGCAGAAGGCACTTGTCCGGATCATCTCCGAAAGAGGCGACCGCCCGCAGAACCTCCGGATTCGTACCCTCGACGACGTAGCCGACCGCGCAGGTGTATAGGCCCTCGTCAACCGCCTTGAGCGGCAACAGCGCTCGATTGACGAGGTCACGGATCTCACGGACAACGGGATCGGTCATGGCGGTCTCCTTGCTTCAGTCATCGCCGACTCGCCACCGGCGACGGCGGCTCCCATGAAGGGTAGGGAGCGGGTGCGACATGAATTCGACCCGATCAGGCCGATCGAACTCATCGGAGAATAACCTCCCACCTGTCCGGAACGCCCTTCATCCGTGGGGTAGAGCTCCCCAGAGCTCCCCAAATAGCTCCCGGGCATCGAGCACGTCCGCCCCGCAGCCCGCCGGCGGGCGGCTCACCAGAGCACCGGACCACCGGAGCCTCGCCGCCATCGGCAACCTCGGAACAGTCTTACGCTTGCCCCATGTCCACCGAGTCTCCGTCGTCAGCGCCCGTCGGAACTGGATCGCAGCCGCCACCGCCCCCGCCCGACGAGACCGCTCCCTCCGCAGCACCGGCCCCGCCGACTCCCACCGTCACCAGTGCTTCCCCGGGCCCTCCCATTCCGCCACCGCCGCCCCCGCCGCGCGTTCGTCGTCGCCCCCTCAACAGGTTGCGCAGGTTCGGACGCACCGGCGGCGCCATCGTCGTGGTCACCGTGGTCATCGTGCTCGCCCTCGTCGGCGGCACCGCTTGGGGAGCGGTGCGCGCCAGGAGCATCCAGACCCACAGGACGCCGCCGACCGTCCAGGCCGCCCTCGACCTGTCGAACCTCGGCGACAGTCCGACACCCGTCCCCATCGGCCCTGAAAGTCCTGAGAGCCGTAAGAACTCCCAGGACTCCCCGGACTCAGAGGACTCAGAAGAGACCGTCGTCCTCGCCTCCGGGCAGACGCGAGTACTGCGCGTCGCTCAGGACGGCCGCGAGGCACTGGTCGGCATCGACCTCGCCTCGGCATCGGGCTACCCGGCATGGCAGGCTCCCGTGCCGGACGAACTCGTCGGGCAGGCGCTGAACTGCGACCTCGCGCAGGACGTCCTCGACTGCGGCGACCTGCTCAGCATCGACCTGGCAACCGGCGTGAATCGGGCCTCCGAGCCCAGCGCATTGTCGGCCTCCGTCCCCGGTCCGGCACCCGCCGGAGACTCTCAGACCTCAGCCCCGGACGCCTCGCCCGATCCCTCGGCTGACGGCAGCCGCTCCCCCGCCGCCGGCTCGACCTCGACCACCTCGGCTAGCTCGACTGCCCCGACCACTTCGGCGCGCTCGGTGCGACTGAACGACTCCGACGCCGGCCTCAGCCTCCGAGTCGACGCCCTTGGCCGTGAGCCCGGACGGTGTTCTCACCGCCGACGGAGCGACGGTGAAGGGACTTGATCTCAACGGCGCCGCACCGGTGTGGGCGGCCCATCTTGAGGTGCCCCGTACGCTCATCGGCATCGCCATGCCCATGACCCGCCGGGTGTGGGTGGTCAGCGACGGCACGACCATGGCGGCGATCGACGGCTCCACCCTGTTGTGGTCCTCTCCACTGCCCCAGGGCGCCGCGGAGCTCAACAGCCTGGGCGTTCAGGATCCGCCGAGGTGGCTGGTCCACCAGGGCGCGATCGTCATGGCGCACCCTGACGGGATCGTGGCCCTCGATCCCGTGGACGGCAGCACCGTGTGGCGGGTCGCCGGGCCGGTGACCTCCTGGTCCGCCTCCGGCGACGCGCTGGTGGTCTTCAACGGCTCAACCGCGTCCCTGCTGTCCTTCGGCAAGAACTCCGCCACCGCCACCGCTCTGCCGTCGTCGGCCCCGACCACCGCTTCCGCGCCCGACCAGGAGGACCTGAAGAACTCCACGCTCGAGGTCCCCGACCTCTGCAAGCCCGCCGGATCCCAGGACCCGGCCACCGGGAAGACCCTGGCCGCTTTCGTCGACGGCACGGCCACCGGGACCGCCCCGGGTGCGGCGCCGCCCAGCGCCACCATGAGAGCGCTGCAGCCGGGAGTCTTCGACGGCTCGCCGGTGATGATCGCCGTCCTGAGGTGCTACGGAGGAGGCAATACGGCCTTCGACGCGATCGCCGTGTACGACTCCGACAAGGCGCTCATCGGGAGCGTGGACCATGTGATGCAGGACGACATCGGCGAGACCCCGGACCTGGTCATCGAGAACCTGCGCTCCGTGGGCAACACCGTGATCTACAGCGTGCCCGGCATCAAAGTGGCGGGCGACACCGCCTGCCATGCGTGCGCGGGAGGCGCCGAGGCCACGGTCACCGCCCAATGGGACGGGGACTCCCTCGAGGTGACCGACGTCCTCTACCGCCTGCCCTCGGGAGCGGTTCGGATACCCGCGACCCAGGACGTCCAGGTCGCCTACGACGCCATCGCCTCGGACGACGAGGCGACGGCCGAGGACCTGGTCGAGCAATCAGTCCTCAATGAACTCGACCAGCACCTCGGCCTGGGCCAGGACCCCGCCTCCACGGTGCGAGCCGTGCAGTTCCCCACGGGCGGCAGGGTCGTGGGATGCGAACTGGCCGGCCCCGACGGGACTCCGTACAGCATGAGCGGCAACGGCCAAGCCGTATCAGCGGGCACGATCGCCTGCCCGGTCACCACGGACGACCCGACCAAGCCCTGGCTGCACCCCAAACCGGATCAGTACGGCAGGCGGACCTACGCATCCTGGCTCATCCTGCACGCCGACGAGCGCGGCCACTACAAAGTCATCGGCATCGGCCGCACCATCGCCTGAGGCGCCGCACACTGCTCGCCCGTACAACCGCGCACCAGCGCCGACTCAGTGAGGGACGCCGCCTGTGCGCGGCCCGATCAGCGCGTCAGCGCCCGAATCCGATCCACCACGGCGCAGGCGCGCAGAATCGCCTGCGGCCCGGGCTCGTCCTCGACTCGGGTCAGGGCCGCGGCCAGGGTCTCCAACTGGAGCTCGCGGGCCCGACGCGCGCGGCTGGTCAGAACATGCGCGGTCCGCCCCTGCGCGCGCAGGGCCCCGGAGGCCGCCAATGCCGTCAAGGCCTCGCGCAGGTCCTCGCACAAGGACTCGATCAGTCCCGAGGCGGAAGGCGGCGGTGTCGGCGCAGCAGTCTCGGCGCGCAGCCGCTCCAGACGCTCGGCAAGACGGTGGTAGAAGCCGATCCTGCCCGCTCGGATCGAGGAGATGGAGGGTGACAGCAGAGCCAGGCCGCCCTCGCGGCGCACATAGATCCCAGCGGGACGATCTCCCTCCACGGTCATGGCGACCACGGGCAGATCGCGAGTCAGGACAGCAGCGATCAGGGCGGCCTCAGTACTGTCGGGAACCAGCCGGAGCAGATGCTCCTCGCCCGCCGTGTCGCACACCGGCCACACGTACTGCTGGTGGATCTCATCGAGATCGATCCTGCCCAGCCCGGACGGATCGGGCAGCATAAGCCTGACTGGTGGGAGCGGAGCCTCGAAGCCCGCGGCTCCGGGGCCGCGTTGCAGAGCCCGGAGTTCGTGGGCGATGGCAGCCAGGTCGATATCGTCATAACCACCGCAGTGCCTCACCGTGGTGCGGGCGGACGGGGCGAGAGCGCCATCGGTGCGGCGGGTGGCCCCCGTCAGGCGGAGCGGGCCGGACAGCAGCGCCCTGACGGAGGCTCCCCATACCAGCGGGATGTTGTCAGCGCGCTGGAAAGTCGGGTCGGTGCCGGCCGCCCGGCCCGTGGTGACCGATTCCAGCCGGCAATTCTCCACGTCCCAGAAGCGGGCGGTCAGACCACGGCTGCCCGAGGGGGCGAGCCACCAGGTGGCCGACAACGGCATGAGCAGGCCGG
>ERZ773099.2592-NODE-2592-length-12321-cov-10.569949_pt1 | contig 12321 bp, 13 predicted proteins | sample MGYA00511120_ERZ773099 | MGnify/ENA primary metagenome ERZ773099 (study PRJEB29015, sample SAMEA2738012) | human oral metagenome | biome: human oral; feature: human-associated habitat; material: dental | place: China | collected 2104 ... | reverse complement strand
AGGTCCGCCGCGTCGAGGCGCAGGCCGCCGGGCAGATGGAGCTGGCCGGCTCCTCCCTGGAGGCGCAGTTCGCCGAGCTGGAGGCCTCGGGGGCCGACCTCGAGGCCGAGGCGCGCCTGGCGGCCCTGAAGTCCGGCGGGAACAGCGCGCTGCCCGCGGCGTCGTCGCCGGCGCAGATCACCGACGGCGACGACGTCGATGCCGCCTTCGCCGCCCTCAAGGCCGAGAACGCTCAGCCGGCCTCGCAGCCCGCCGACCCCGAGAGGTCCTCCTACTGAGTCTTATCGGCTCTGCCGGTATGCGCGGCTCCCCGAGGACGCTATTTCCTCGGGGAGCCGTTTCGCTCTCCGGTAGTGCCGCACCACTCGCCGCGCGCCGGCTCCAATCAGCCGTATGTGCCCGGGACCGCTAGCATGGCGCTATGAGCACCCCCACTTACCTCCTCGTCGACGGGGAGAACATTGACGCCACATTGGGCATGAGCGTTCTTGGACGCCGGCCCGAGCCTGAAGAGCGTCCGCGCTGGGACCGCGTGCTCTCCTTCTGCGACGAGCTCGCCAGTGCCGGCGACGAGGGCGTCGAAACCACCGCACTATTCTTCCTCAACGCCACCTCGGGTCATATGCCGATGGGCTTCGTGCAGGCTCTTATGGCAATGGAGTACCGGCCTCTGCCGCTGGCCGGGTCGGGCAATCCCGAGGAGAAGGTCGTCGATATCGGTATCCAGCGGACGCTGGAGGCCCTCGCCTCGCGCGTCGAGTCCGGCCAGGGCGCTCACATCCTGCTCGGCTCGCACGACGGCGACTACATTCCGCAGGTCGAGCGACTTCTGGATGCCGGCGCCTATGTCGGCGTGCTGTGCTTCCACGAGTTCCTCAACGCCCAACTGGCGGGCCTGGAGGCGCACGGCCTGGTGGTTCACGACCTTGAGGAGGACGTGAACGCCTTCACCAGCCCGCTTCCACGCGTGCGGATCATTCCGCTGGACGAGTTCGACCCGCTCAAGTTCATCTGACCCCGGTTCGCGGCGGGCGCGGCGACGAGATGCGAGCCGACCGCGAACGCCAAGGGGCCCGGACCCGGCGGAACCGCCCTCCACTGCGGTCCGTCCGGTCCGGGCCCCGGTTCCTGGTCGCGCTCCGGGGATCGCCCCCGGCTCACTTTGTCCGGGTGAACCTGAGCGTCGTCGATCCCTGTGTGAGCTCGATATTGTCGTCATCGACGACCTTCACCTTGAATTTTCCGCCGGAGCCGAGCGCCCCGGTGACATCGAGCCGGTAGGAGCCGTCCTCCTTGTAGAAGGCGTAGGTGTCGTTCGGGCTGAACAGGGCGCAGTGCGAGCCGTCGAAGGCGACGACGGACCCCTTCTTCACCAGCCCCCAGGACTCTGTGCCGGTCGACCTCCAGGTGCCCTCGATGGAGAACTCCTTCTTTCCGCAGGCCCCCAGAAGGGCGAGCGCGGCCGCGGCGCCTGCCAGTGCCGCGGCGCGACGGCGGGAGACGCGCGGCGTCACCATTTCTTCGAGTCCCAGTTCACGGCGTTGTTGATCGGGTCCTTCGAGTGCTTGCTGGAGCCGCAGTAGGACGTCACGTTCATGGTGATGCCGGCGATGTTCTCCGTGCTGAACTGGCTCAGGTCGTGCTCATCGAGCATTTTCCTCAGAACATCGCTCTGCTTGTTGTAATCGAGATCGTTGTACTCGGCGCAGGTGATGCTGCCGGCACTGGACGACGAGCACGCCGCCAGCGGCAGGCACAGGCCGATCGCGATGATCCCCGCCGTCACCCGCAGAAATAGCTTCATGTCAGTTCCTTTCTATTGTGATGCTGCTGACGCAGTCTGGTCGGAGGCGTAGTACAGGGCGGACGGAGGGAGGTCACGACATCGGGAACCGCATATTCGCCGACTGGTTCGTGTGACCGGGGGGCAGGGCTCCGCCGAATGCCTTGTTGTGCCAGGCCTCGAAGCCGATGCGAACCCCGATGATAGCGAACAGCAACTCGTTCGAGGGCTTGACGCCCGCTTTCTCGTCGAGCAGCGCGTTCTCCAGGAAGCGGAATGTCATCGCACTGCGCCTGAATCCGTCGGCCCATGCGGCGAGCACGCACGCATCAGCGGGGTTGCCCGACATCTTGCCGTTCTTGGCCAGCTCCACCTTGAGCGCGTACATGATCTCGGTCATGTTGTCCTCGACGCGGCACATCTGCATGTACTCGGAGTTCTTCTCGAAGTAGTCTTTGCTCAGGAGTCCCGCGAGCGCGCGCATCTCGATCTGCATCGGGAAGGTCGGGTTGGCGTTCGCGAACAACTCGAGGCCACGTGCCGCGGCCATGCAGGCAAGATCGATCTGGTCCCTGTTGCTGCGCCCTTCGAGCACGCCCATGACGCCTATGTTGTGGAGCATCGTGAACAACACGGATGATCTCTTGAAGCTCTCCCACTCCGCCTCGTCATGATATCTTCCGTCCCAGCCCGCTCTCCGCGCCATGGACTCCAGCGCGATGGCGACCTGGTACCAGTTCATGTCCTCCAGACGGAGGTCCTCGTACTCGACCCACTCGTTGACGGCCCGGTGGTGGAGGCGCGCGTTGACGGCCCTGTAGACAAGGTCCGCAGAATCGTTCGGGTAGTGCCTCTCGGCCGACCTGAAGATGGCCAGGAGATTCTCCGGCGCATAGGATCCGCCCCTGTAGAGCAGGGCCTCATTGTTCAGAAATATTGTCGCGAAGCACGCGATCATGCTCTTAGGGAGCACCTGCTCCTCGGGAATAGACAGACACCCCCGAATATATGCGTGCAGGAGCTGCGGGTCATTGGCCTCGGGCGCCTCATCATGATCCAGGTAGTAGTCCGCGAACTGGACCAGCCTGTCGATCACGGAGATCAAGCTTTCTGTCATGCGGCCAAAGCCTCCTTCCTGATTCTGGTCATTCCGACAAGCCGTTCTAATAAAGGTTGCGGTCGGGGACGTCGAAGAGCGCCCCCCCCCGACCGCCGATCAGTTCCTATAGCCGCAGTGCGGGCAGCTCACCGACTGCGCCGAGAGCCAGCTGTCCACGTAGTACTTGCCGTAGCACTTGCCGCAGGTGCGCGGAATATTGTAGCCGCCCTGCGGACTCGGCTTCCCCTCGTAGCCGGACATGGTTCCACTCCTCATAGATCTATCGCGACGCCTCAAAGGCGCAGGCGAACGCGATTCCTGCTCTGTTACCTCTATTGCATCTTCCACGGATGACCGCCCACAAGTCCTAGAACTATGACAGGACTCTCCGGGTGCTCGCCGCCCGCCCGGCCGCTATGAGCAGCAGGCGCAGGGAATGAGCCCGTCCTCAACCGCCCGGCGGAAGAGATCGACGCGCGAGCGCACAGGCCTGCCGACCGCCCGGTACTTGTCGCGGATCCGGCTGACGTAGGTGTTGACCGTGCACAGCGACAGCCCCGTCTCCTGGGCGACGGCCGCCGAGGTCGCCCCCAAGGCGTAGCACGCGAGCACCCTCGCCTCCGTGCTCGTCAGGTGCTCCTTGACGAAGTCGCCGTCGGCGTCCAGGGCCGCCGCCCAGTCCAGACCGGGAACCGTCTCGCCGCGCGCCGCTGCGCCCACGGCGCTGACGAGCTCGTCCGTGGGAGCCGACTTGCGCACGATCGACAGGGCCCCGGCCTCGACGGCCTCGCGAACGAGGTACGGACTCTCCGCGGAGGTGTAGACGACGACGGGATGGCCGGCCTCGAACAGCGCCGCGATATTGGCACGGGGGCTGGAGCCGTCGCCCAGACGCAGATCGAGCACCACCACGACGCCCTCCGGGAGCTCGGCGGCCGACAGGCCGGGGAACCACAGAACCTCGTCCGCAACACCGGCGTCGAGCAGGACGCCGCGGATCCCGAGGCCCATGACCTGGTGGTCGTCAATGATCACGACGGCTCGGCAGTCGGCAGCCATTGCCGCCTCCTCTCACGCGGATCCGGATACGACGAACAAAGCCAGTATTTCGCCGCGGAACCGCGCCCAGGAAGTACGACTTCTTATACACTCCGCGCCCGCGCCCGCCCGCGCCCGCCCCATGACAAACCTCATGCCCGAGCCGTGCAGGCCTCATCAGAGCCGGTGACGCCCCGCACTACCGGCGAGAAGGCGCCCGGGAGAGCCTGGACGCGTCCCGCAGGGGCTCGAGGGAACCGGCATCAGGAGGACGAGATGGCCATGATCGAGGCTGTCGACGTGACGCGCACCTACGGCAGGGGGAGCGGCGCCTTCACCGCCGTCGCCGGGGTCAGCCTCGCCGTCGAGCGCGGAGAGCTCGTCGCGGTCCTCGGCGCCAACGGCGCGGGCAAGACCTCCCTGGTCGAGGTCATCGAGGGCATCGCCCCCGCGACGTCGGGCACGGTCCGCGTCCTGGGCCGCGACCCGGTGCGCGACCGGGCCCTCATCCGGCCCCGCACGGGCATCATGCTCCAGGAGGCCGGCTTCGCCCAGGCCCTCACGGTCGCCGAGACCCTGCGCATGTGGGCGGGGACCCTCACCGACCCGCGCCCCGTGGCCGAGGCCCTCGAGCTCGTGGACCTCTCCCGCCGCGCCGGCGTCCGCGTGAGGTCCCTGTCCGGCGGCGAGCGCCGCCGCCTCGACCTGGCCATGGCCGTCCTCGGCCGCCCCCGGGTCCTCTTCCTCGACGAGCCGACGACGGGACTGGACCCGGCCTCGCGCCACCGCACCTGGGACCTCATCCGCCGCATGCTCGCCCAGGGCGTCACCGTCCTGCTCACCACCCACTACCTGGAGGAGGCCGAGGACCTCGCCGACCGCGTCCTGATCATGGCCTCCGGCCGCATCCGCGCCCAGGGCACCGTCGCCGAGATCGTCTCGGCCCGGCCCGCGAGCCTGTCCTTCAGCCTCCCGGCCCCCTCACCGATCGACGACGGCGACCTGCGCGCCCTGCCCGCGCTCGTAGGCGACCCGGAGCGGAGGGGGGACCGGGTCCACCTGTCCAGCTCGGACCTGCACGCGACGCTGTCGGCGCTCATGCGCCTGGCCGACTCCCGCGCGACCCGCCTGGCGGACATCAGCGCCCGCTCGGCGTCCCTGGAGCAGGCCTTCCTGGCACTCGCCTCCGACGACGCCGGCCACGGCGCTCCCCCGGCCGCCTGAGGCCCCGCCCGCCCCATCCGCCGTCGTCCACCGCCGTCGTCCGCCGCCCTCGCCGACCCGCCCCAGGAGCAGACCATGAGTCCAGCCGCCCCCGACAGCCCCACCGCCCCGGCCGCGCCTCTCGCCGTGCCTCTCGCCGCGCCCCGCACCGCCGGCCCCCTGCGCCGCGTCGCGGCCATCGGGCGGGCGGAGGTCACCCTGTTCGTCCGCAACCCGACGATCCTGGCCACCGCCCTGCTCCTGGCGCCCGCCATGGTCGTGATCATGGGGCCGATGCTCGGCCGGGACCTGATCGGCCCGGCCTTCGCGACCTTCCTGACGGAGATGCTCGCGACCTGGTCGCTGCTCATGGTCGTCTACTACAACCTCACGGTCATCTTCGTCACCAGGCGCGAGGAGGGGGTCTTCCAGCGCATGTCCACCGGCGAGGCGACCCCGTGGGAGGCGCTCGCCGGGGCGTGCCTGCCGTCGGCCGCGGTCGCCGTCGTCCAGGTGGCCCTCGGGACGGCGGCGGCCATGGCGTTCATGGAGATGCGCTCGCTGGTGAACCCCCTGCTCATGCTGGTCGCCCTGGCGGGCGGGATCGTGCTCCTGGCCGCGGCGGCGGCGTGGAGCTCGACGTGGACCGCGACCGTCGAGGGCGCCCAGTACTCCACCATGCCGGTGTTCATGGTCCTCATGCTCCTGTCGGGGAGCTGCCTGCCCCTGGGCTCCATGCCCGAGGGTCTGCGCGCCGTCGCCGCCAGGAGCCCCCTGTACGCCACGTCCGACCTCATCTCGCTGGGGATGACGGGAACGAGCCTGGACGGGAGCGTCACCGCCGACGGGTTCGCCGGCACTCTGGCCGCAGCCGGTCGGCCCGCGCTCCTGCTGGTCTGCTGGTGCGCCGCCGCCTGGTGGGTGGCCCGCCGGACCATGCGCTTCACCCGCCGCCGCTGAGGCCCCGCCCCGTCGCCCCACGCCGTCGCCGCCTCACCGGCGCCGAGATAGACATTTTCGTACGAGGTAGACGGTGTCACCGCCGATCTCGTACGAAAATGTCTATCTCGACGCAGCGAGGAGCCGAAGGAGCCCGCCCATGACCACCACGCCCGCCGTCCGCCCGCCCGGCAGGAGGCGCCGGGGCGAGGGCACCGCCAGGCTGCGCGAGTACACCCTGTGGCCGATGGACGTCCTCCTGGCGCTCTGGCCGCTGACCCTCGCCCGGTTGTACGCGGACGCACCGGCCTACACCTCCTGGACGCTGCCCTTCCTCGTCCTCCAGGCGGCCGAGGCCGCCGCCTGCGGGATCGTCCTCCACCGCGTCGCCGCCTACGAGCTCGACGGCGCGCCGGTCCCCCGGTGGTGCCTGGCGCTCCTGGCCGTCACCGCCGTCGCCGGCGCCGCCACCGCCGTCGGGGCGCTCCCGCCGGGAGTAGCCTCCCCGCCCCGTCTGGCGGCGGAGCTGACCATCGTCGTCGCAGGTCCTCTGTGCGTCCTCGCCCCGCTCCTGAGCACCGGCCGGGTCGTCCTGCTCGGCCTGACCTCGACCGGCGCGGTGGCCGCCGGGACGGCGCTCGCCCGCCGCCTGCTCGCCCCGGCCGGCACGACCGCCCCGCGCGTCCTCATTCCGGTCGCCCTCGCGCTGGTCCTCCTCCCTCTGGCGACGCGCTGGTCCTTCGCCATCCTGTCCTCGGTGCGGGCCCAGGAGGACCTCGACCTCATGCAGGCGGATCTGGCGGTCGCCCGGGAGCGGCTGCGCATCGCCCGGGACCTGCACGACGTCTTCGGGCGCGCCCTGACGGCCGTGGCCGTCAAGTCCGAGCTCGCCGCTGCCCTGGCCGACGCCGAGGAGGCGCCGCGGGCGGCCGCCGAGTCCCGCCGCGTGCGCGCCCTGGCGGACGACGCCCTCAAGGAGGTGCGAGCCGTGCTCGCCGAGTACCGCCGCCCCGACCTGGCCACGGAGCTGGCCGGCGCCCACTCCCTGCTCGCCGCCGCGGGGATCGCCACCCGCACGATCGGCGAGACCTCCGTGCCCGACTGGGCGGCCGAGCCGCTGGCCCTGGTGCTGCGGGAGGCCACCACCAACGTCGTGCGCCACTCCGAGGCGCGCTCGTGCACCATCCGCGTCACCCTCGACGACGACGGCGCAGTCCTCACGGTCGCCAACGACGGCGCCCGCGCCCCGACGGCGCAGGCGGACCCCGTCGGCCCGGTGCCGCCGGCGCCGTCGTCGGGGCTGGCCGGCCTGACCGCGCGCATCGGGGCCGTCGGTGGCACCCTGGTCGCGCGTCGGGAGGGCGACGCCTTCACCGTCACCGCCCGCGTGCCGGGGCCGCCGTCGGCCCCGGAAGCCCCGGCGGCCCCGACGGCGCCGGCCCGGAAGGAGGAGCACCATGACTGAGCCCCCGGAGCCCCCAGGGCCCCCAGGGCCCCCAGGGTCCTCGGAGCCCTCAGGGCCCCCGGAGCCCCCGATCCGGATCGTCGTCGCCGACGACGAGACCCTGCTCCGCGACGCCCTGGAGGCCATCCTGTCCCTGCAGGCGGACATCGACGTCGTCGCCGTCGCCGCCTCGGGGACCGAGGCGATCGCCCGGATCGAGCGGCACCGCCCCGACGTGGCGGTGCTGGACCTGCTCATGCCCGGGGCGGACGGGATCGAGGTCGCCGAGGCGGTCGCCGGCCCCTCGCCGGGGACGAGGTGCCTCATCCTCACCTCGTACGCGCGCCCCGGCTACCTCAAGCGGGCGCTGGCCGCGGGCGTGCGGGGATTCGTCCCCAAGACGACCCCCGCGGCCACGCTCACCGAGGTCATCCGCCGCCTTCACGCCGGCCAGCGCTACGTCGACCCCGAGCTGTCCGCCGAGACGATCGCCGCCGGCGACTCGCCGCTGACCCCGCGCGAGGCCGATGTCCTGGAGCTCTCCGCGGGCGGCGCCCCCGTGGAGGAGATCGCCCGACGTGCCGCGCTCAGCCCCGGGACCGTGCGCAACTACCTGTCCGCCGCCTCCCTCAAGCTGGGCGCGCCCAACCGGCACGCCGCCGCCGAGATCGCGCGAACCAAGGGCTGGATCTGACGCGCCGGGCCCGGCAGATCAAGACCAACACCACATCCGATATCCAGGAACCTCTCAGAATACCCGGGCACAGTTGCATGCATGGACCGCATCCAGGACTCACGTACGTCTCACGAGGCTCATCTGCTCGTCGTCGACGACGAGCCCAATATCCGCGACCTGCTCGCCTCCTCGCTGCGGTTCGCCGGCTTCGAGGTGACGACTGCGGCCGACGGCAACGGTGCGCTCCACGGCGTCGACGAGGCCGAGCCCGACCTCATTGTGCTCGACGTCATGCTGCCGGACATGGACGGCTTCACCGTGGCGCGGCGCCTGCGCGAGCGCGACATCACCACCCCCATCCTCTTCCTGACCGCCCGCGACGACATGGACGACAAGGTCCAGGGCCTGACCGTCGGGGGCGACGACTACGTCACCAAGCCCTTCGGGCTGGAGGAGGTGGTGGCCCGCATCCGGGCCATCCTGCGCCGCACGCACGGCGCCGCGGACGACGACGACGGCGTCGTGCGGGTCTCCGACCTGGTGCTGGACGAGGACGCCCACGAGGTGCACCGCGCCGGGGTGGACGTGGACCTGTCCCCCACGGAGTTCAAGCTCCTGCGCTACCTCATGCTCAATGCCGGCCGGGTGGTCTCCAAGGCCCAGATCCTGGACCACGTCTGGGAGTACGACTGGAACGGGGACGCGGCGATCGTCGAGTCCTACATCTCCTACCTGCGGCGCAAGATCGACCAGATCGAGGACCGGGAGGGCCGGAGCGTGGCCCCGCTGATCCAGACTCGCCGGGGAGTGGGCTACATGCTGCGCGAGCCCAAGGGTGAGTGAGCGGTGCGCACCGCCAGGCGGATCGCCCACCCAGGACCGTCCGGGACCCGCCCCGCTCGCCGCAGCGCCTCGAAGAACACCTCCCGTCGGGCCCGCACGAACAGCAACCGCCAGCACCGCCCGACCAAGAAGGGGCGCTGGCACCCGCTGACGACGGTGCGACGCGCCTGGATGACCCAGCCCCTGCGCAGCCGCCTGGCCCTGATCACCACGGGCCTGCTCACCACGGGCCTGCTCATCGCCTCCCTGTCGGTCAGCTCGCCGCTCTCCACCCACCTGATCCAGCAGATCGACGACCAGCTGCGGGTGACGGCCGGGACGATCGGCCGCCAGGGCCTGAGCCAGATCCGCACCGGCGAGGGCCCGGGGATGCCCTCGACCTACTACGTCGAGGCCCAGTACCTCGACGGCACGTCGGGCAGGATGATCTCCGACGACACGGCCGCCGAGTACGGCGTCCCCAAGCTGGGCCCGCTCTCCCTGGACGAGGCCAAGAAGCAGGAGATCTTCACGGCCGACTCCGACCTCCTGGGGCAGCAGTGGCGCGTCCTCGCGCTGCCGATCACGTCGGAGGGCGAGTACACCGGGGTCGTGGCGATCGCGCTCCCGCTGCGGGACGCCATGCAGACCGTCGAGAGGATCCGGCTCATCGTGGCCTTCACCGACATCTCGGTGATCCTCCTGGGCGCGGGCGCGGCGACCTACCTCGTCCGGCGCTCCTTCCGCCCGCTGCGCCAGATCGAGCGCGTGGCAGGCAGGATCGCCTCGGGGGACCTGTCGGCGCGCGTGCCCAACACGGAGCCGTCCACCACCGAGGTCGGCTCCCTCCAGCGGGCGCTCAACACCATGCTCCAGCGCAATGAGCAGGCCTTCGACGTCCAGGTGGTCGCCCAGGAGCGCATGACCCGCTTCGTCTCCGACGCCTCGCACGAGCTGCGCACCCCCCTGGCCGCGATCCGCGGCTACGGCGAGCTCTACCGCATGGGGGGCGTGCCACCGGAGCGGACCGACGAGGTCATGGGACGCATCGAGTCCGAGGCCTCGCGAATGGGGCGCCTCGTCGACGATCTCCTCCAGCTCGCCCGCATGGACGAGGGCCGGGAGATGACCATGGACCGGGTGAACCTGACGGCCCTGGCCGCGGGGGCCCTGACCGACATGATGGTTCTCGCCCCCCAGCGCGGGTGCGCGCTCATCCCGCTCGACGACGACGCGGCGGCAGCGGGTCAGGATCCCCCCGAGGTCACGGTCATCGGCGACAAGGACCGGCTCTCCCAGGTGATGACGAACCTGCTGGGCAATGTGGTGCGGCACACCCCCGAGGACTCGCCGGTGGAGGTCGCCGTCGGGCTGCGTACCACCTCCGGGGCCTCGCGCGCGGAGCCGGTCGGCCAGGCGCCCGCGGGACCCGACGACGCCGGGCGGGGGCTCACGCGCACCGGACGGCGGGCGGCGCGCCGGGGGCCCGGGAGGCAGGGCGCCGGGAGGCAGAGACCGGACCGGCCCGGGTCGCCGGACCCGGCCGCGGAGGACGTGCGGACCGTCGCCGTCGTCGAGGTGCGCGACCACGGCCCGGGCGTGTCCGACCAGGAGGCGGAGAAGGTCTTCCGACGCTTCTACCGGGCGGACACCTCCCGCAACCGCCAGACGGGCGGTTCCGGCCTGGGGCTGGCAATCGTCTCGGCGATCGTCGAACGGCACGGCGGCACGGTGCGCATGGACCGCACCCCGGGCGGCGGGGCAACGGTCCACATCGAGATCCCGGCCCTGCTCCCCGAGGCTGCAGCCAAAGTTGCGTAAGGGACACGAGAGACACCCGAGTCTTGTGTGACTTATAGGTTGTGGGCTACTCTGAGCCTCTTTGGAAAGGTAGTTGGCCGAACACGGCTTCAACTTCACAACCTCAGCGACCGGCAATACGATGTTTTGCGTCTTGCACCCTATCTGGGAGGCTCGTATGGGCGTCATCGGCGCGCCACAGTGGCTCCTTCCCGCCTATGTCCGCAGCGTCAGGGCCCTGGGGGCCTCCGCGCCAGTGGAGGCCATCGGCGAGTCGGGGAAGGCCCTCATCGAGATGTGGTCGAGCCCGGACCGTCACTTCCACAACCTCAAGCACGCGATCAACATGCTGGCCCGCGTCGACGAGCTGGCGGACGAGTCCCACGACCCCGACGTCATGCGCCTGGCCGCCTGGTACCACGGCTGCGTCTTCTCCTCCGCCAAGGAGCAGACCTATCGGCGCAACGGCGGCGAGGACGAGGTCGCCTCCGCTGCCTACGCGGCGGGCGACCTGCACCGGCTCGGCCTGCCCGACGCAACGGTGGACCGCATCTGCGCGCTCATCCTCAGCCTGAAGCGCCACAGCCTGCCCCGCAACGACATCGACGCCCTGGCGCTCAACGACGCCGACCTGGGCGCGCTGGCCGTGGAGCCGCAGCAGTACAAGCGCTACCGCCAGCTGGTGCGACAGGAGTACGCCCACATCCCGACCGAGGACTACCTGCGCGCGCGCCTGACGATCATCACCCGCCTCCTGGACCGCGAGATGCTGTTCTCCTCCCCGCTCGGGCAGCGCTGGGAGCGGGCCGCCCGTCAGAACCTGCAGGCGGAGAAGCAGCGCCTGACCGATGAGCTCGCCCGGACGTGTCCCGTCGATGGGGACGACGCGGCCGACTCCGGCGCCGGCTCCGAGGCCCTCGCCGGGGAGGGCGCCAGGCGCGCCGGCAGCCGGACCGCGCAGGGGGACCGGGCTCGGGGCTCCCGATCGTCCTCTCACTCCCCGGTCCCCTTCCCGGCCTCCACCTCGCCCAGGCGCTCCCCGTCGTCGGCCACCTCGCCGCGCACGCCCGCCGACGGCGTCGAGGTCGCCGCCGGCATCCCGCCCGCCTTTCCGCCCCGCCGAAAACCGCGCCCTCCCGCCCGCCGGGACGCCGAGGACCTGGGCCACACGACGATGGAGTCCTGCGCCGCCGACCTCGACAGGCTGCTGTCGAGCCCGCGGCTGCTGGCGGGCGGCGACAGTCAGCCGGTGGACCGGGCGGCCCTGGTCGAGGCCGAGCGCGCCAAGTTCGCCGAGCGCCTGCGGCTGCGGACCGAGGCGGCCAAGGCCATGAGAGAGACGCGGACCGGCGAGATCGCGCCGATCACCGCCCCCCTGGCCGAGGACGGCGCAGGAGACCTCTGAAGCCCGCCCCCGGCCCCGGCGTCGGCGTCGAGATAGACATTTTCGTATGAGGTAGACGGTGTCACCGTCTACCTCATACGAAAATGTCTATCTCGAGGAGGACTGGACGACT
>ERZ773099.2590-NODE-2590-length-12324-cov-7.054202_pt1 | contig 12324 bp, 15 predicted proteins | sample MGYA00511120_ERZ773099 | MGnify/ENA primary metagenome ERZ773099 (study PRJEB29015, sample SAMEA2738012) | human oral metagenome | biome: human oral; feature: human-associated habitat; material: dental | place: China | collected 2104 ... | reverse complement strand
TTGAATAAAATTTAGAAAATTCATGAGGTTCTTAATTATTTTATTTTTAATAACCCCTTTTTTATATAATATTATTATTGCAGTAGATGATAAAATATTATATAATTTATGTAAATGACTTATGAAAATAATTTATAAGGGGTGAATGATGGATAACATAAAACAGAGAATCAGACAAATTGAAATTTTAGGCCTTACTCTTTTTATGATAATTTTAGTTTGTTTTTTAACATATATAATTAATGAAAGTGAGAATATATTCTTAGGTTTATTTAGAATTATTACTTCTCCAGCTATCTTAGTAACTGATTTCATTAAAGTTGGTGGTATAGGGGCAGCCTTTTTAAATGCACTCTTAATTTTTTCTTTTAACTATTTTCTAGTTAGGTTATTTAAAGTAAGGATAACAGGAACTGTTATAGCAATGTTTTTTACAGTCTTTGGCTTTTCATTTTTTGGTAAAAACATTTTAAATATTTTACCTTTTTATCTAGGTGGTATTCTCTACAGTGTATATACATCAACTGATTTCTCAGAACATATTATCCCTATTGCATTCTCAAGTGCTTTAGCTCCTTTTATTAGTAGCGTGGCTTTCTATGGAGAAGTTTCTTATGAAACATCATATATCAATGCCATTCTAATTGGAGTTTTAATTGGCTTTATTGTTGTACCTTTAGCCAAAAGTCTTTATGATTTCCATGAAGGTTATGATTTATATAATTTAGGTTTTACAGCTGGAATATTAGGTTCAGTTATAATAGCTGTTTTAAAATTATACCATTTTGAAATTAACCCACAATTTCTTGTATCAGTTGAGTATGATATGGCATTAAAAATTATATGTTCATCTGTGTTTATTGCCTTTATAATTATAGGTTTCTACATAAATAATAATTCTTTTTCAGGATATTTTAAACTAATAAGAGATGATGGATATAAATCTGATTTTACTCAAAAATATGGATATGGATTGACTTATATAAATATGGGTATGATGGGTCTTATCAGTATAGCCTTTGTTATTATAACTGGTCAAACTTTTAATGGGCCTATATTAGCTGGACTTTTCACTGTAGTAGGCTTCTCTGCAAATGGAAAAACTATCTTTAATACTATACCTGTTTTTATAGGGGTACTTCTTGCAAGTTTTGGAAGCAAAGGAAGTACTTTTACAGTTGCTATATCAGGATTATTTGGAACAGCTCTTGCTCCTATATCAGGTGTATTTGGACCTGTTGCAGGTATAATTGCTGGTTGGTTACACTTAGCAGTTGTACAAAATGTAGGTTTAGTTCATGGTGGGCTTAATCTTTATAACAATGGTTTCTCTGCAGGTATTGTTGCTGGATTTTTACTTCCTGTATTCAATATGATTACTGATAATAACAATCAAAGAAAAATGAATATTCAAAAGAAACATATGAATTTCTTAAAAGCTGTACAAAAAAATATAAAAAAGAAAATAAAAGAAGAAGAGGGCGAAGATAAATGAAATTATTAGATATTCCTAATTTAAAATTTTTAAAAGTTGGAGTAGACACAGATCCATTAAATAACAATAACTTAGAGTACTTGGAAAAACAAAATGCAATTTCTGCTTTAATAGTGAATAATGCTGGAGATAAGGTTTTATTTGTAAATCAATATAGAGCTGGTGTTCATAACTACATATATGAAGTTCCTGCTGGGCTTATTGATGAAGGTGAGGAACCTATTCATGCTCTTGAAAGAGAAGTTAGAGAAGAAACAGGTTATAGAAGAGAAGATTATGATATTATCTATGATAGTAATACAGGATTTTTAGTTTCACCAGGTTATACAACTGAAAAAATTTATGTTTATATCATAAAATTAAAATCCGATGATATTATTCCTTTAGAGCTTGATTTGGATGAAACCGAAAATTTATACACAAGATGGATAGATATAAGAGATGCAGGGAAACTTACTCTTGATATGAAAACAATTTTTTCTCTTCATATCTATGCTAATATAATAAGATAAGGGGCATATAGCCCCTTTTTGCTTTCGATCTCTAAAATCCAAATTTTCCTACAACAATTAATATTATAAAAATTATAAATGACATTATAAAAAATGTTTTAAACTTATCTTCCTCTTCTTTTCGTGCAATATCTGAATGTTTTTTATATTGTTCTCTTATAAATTTATCTTCTAACTCTTCTTTTGTATATGGAACATAGCTATAATTTTTTAAAAGAGCTACTGAGTATTCATCATTTTCTGGTGGATAGTATCCATTTGCCAAAAGATTATTAGTACAATGTCTATTATAATAATATGATAGCCAAACTTCAATTCCTTGAACAATTACAAAAAGTAATGTTGGAATCAATGAATTATATGAAGGTTTATGAAATCCAAACATTTTTATAGTTTCTTGAATTTCAATAGAAGTCCTAATCCCATTAATAATAAAACCTAATTTTACAAGAAAAAATAAAAAGAATAATCCAAAATCTTTCTTTCTTCCTCTAAATAAAGGAACCCAAAATCCAAAAAATAATAAAGTCCAGCTAAATCCTATAAACCCACTATCTTGTTTTCCATCTTTTTCTAATTTAATTCTTACTGACATAGGCAATCCTTTCAATTAATTTTTAGAAATAATAATTATAAAGTATCATAGCAATAGCAACCACTACAAACATTAAAGCTTTCTTTGTTTCTGTTTTTTTTACTTCATCTAAAATTTCTTTAGTTTTCTTATCACTTATTAATTCATTGTCCATGTATTCTAAATAATTATATTTTTTTAATAAGGTATTAGAATATTCATCATCTTTTAATGGTTTCCAGCCATTAGCTAACATTTTTTTTGTGTGATATTTGTTATAGAAAAAAGCTATAACCCACGACATTATTAACCATATAAATGTAATTAAACTATAGTATTTATATGTTCCAAAATTTCTTTGTTCATATATTTTATAAATTTCTAATACGGAAATTTTAAAAAAATAAATTCCTCCAAAAAATAAAAAACTCTGTAAATCTTGCCTTGCTGCAGGCACAAAAGCATTAAAGAAAGCAGTTGTATAGCTGTAACCAACAAAAGCATCTTTCATATAACCATCTTTTTCCAATCTTATTGTTGTTGCCATATATCCTCCTTTTTCAATATAAAATTAAAAATTTTGAAGAAACCTTGTGTGTATTCTTCTATTAATGAATTATCATTTTTATGTAATAAATCACTCAAATAACTTTGGTGAACTCTTATTATAGTTTCCATTACAGAGCCTGCTTCTTCTTCTTTTATACTACCTTCTTTAATCATTTTAGTTATAATAGGTAAATCTCTATCGTATATGTTTCCTTGAATCAGCATAGCCTTTGTTAAGTCTATATGTCCTTCAATTTCATCAGGAAAGATTTCATAGTATTTTTTTATAATATTCTCAAGTTTATAACTATATTTTCCAAAAAATAGAGTATGGAATATTTCAGGTTGTTCAAAAGAATGTTTTGTAAAAATCTTATACACTGTTTCATAAACTTCTATTGCTTTCATATCTGCTGTTATCTCATTTTTTAAATCACTTAAATAATCTTTTAAATAATTTATAGAAGCATACAGTACTAAGACTTCTAAATTTTCAAAGTAATTATAGATTGTAGCACTATTATATCCAGCTTTTTCTGCAATCTTTTTAATAGATAATTTTTCTAAACCTTCATTCAAGATTAATTCTTGAGTTGCTTCTATAAGATACATCATAGCCCTTTTTTTCTTTATATTCATTTCTTCCACTATAGTACCTTCTCAAAAAGACTTGTTATTATTTATAATATGATTATAAAATAACTATAATTTAAAGTCAATGCTTTCTATCCAATAAAGTTTATTTTTAACTAATTTATTCAAAAAATGTATAATCTTATATGATGAAATATCGTAAAAAAAGGGGCTGTTGCAAATTAATAAAAAGTAAAAAATAGTTCGTTACTGAGTAAATTTCTTATTTTTTTACTTTAGGATTGAAATTTTAATTTTGCAACAGCCTCTTCTTTTTATATCCAAGCCATATTTTTTAGTATCAATACCCAACAGAAAATAGTAAGTATAGAAAACATACTTGTTGTTGCAACAATTTCTCCTGCCAAGTCTGCATCAGCCTTCATTTCTTTTGCCATAGTATAAGAAGCTACAGCTGTAGGACAAGCACTCATTGAAAGTAAGGCAACTAATTCTATTCCTTGAAAACCTATTAATTTTCCAACTCCTATTGTTATCAATGGGTTTACTATAAGTCTTAAGAAATTTACTGAAATTAAGTACTTTATATTCTTTAGCATATTACCAAATTGTAGTTCAGCTCCTAAGACTATAAAGGCAAGAGGAGTTGAGATTTTAGAAATATCTGATAATGTCTTATATATTGGTTTTGGAATATTTATTTTTAAAAGAATAAATACTATTCCTAATAAAGTTGCAATGATTAAAGGATTTTTAAATACTTGTTTTACTAGCTTTAATTTACTTATTTCTCTGCCTGAATAATACTCTAATATTATAACTGCTAAGACATTGAAAGTTGGAATAACAACTATAGTTAAAAGTGAAACAGTTGCTAAGCCTTCTTTACCATAAATACTATCAACTATAGCTAAACCAAATAAAACGAAATTCCCTCTATACACTCCTTGAATCAAAACAGATAATTTTTTCTTTTCTTTTACCTTTGGCATATAGATTAACCACGCTAAAAAGACTATAACAAAAATAATTATAAAAGCATAGCCTAGCAGTTTTAAATTATCAATAGAAAGCTTAGATAAATCTCCAATGTTATAGACATTTAGAAATAATAAAGTACTCATAAATACTCTAAATACCAATTTATTCATAGTATTTAGACTATTTTCATCTACCATTTTTACCTTTTTTAATAAAAATCCCAATGCCATAGTTAAAAATATTGGTAAGACTACATTAAGTGCTAATAAAAAATTTTCCATAACTTCATCTCCATTTTATGATTATCCCTTTATAATATCATATATTCAAAAGTATTGTAAAGTTATATATTATTTTTTAATATATTTTTCTCCATAAGCTATCCAACCTTCTGTTGCTATAAGTAAGCACCATCTTCTATTTTCATCAAAAAAATAATGATGTTCTGGTACATTTTCAAAAAGAAATTCTAAAACCTTAAAAAAATCTTTTCCTGAAAATATTAATTCACTATTTGTTATTCCATCTCCAATATAGTGAATTTCATTACTTGCTAATATGTTTTCTTTTATATCTTTAAATTCAAAAAATTTTATCATATCTAAGAAATTATTTTTCTTAAAATCATAACTTTTATAATTATTTTCTTTTGATAAATCTATTTTTGTACCTAAAAAGCTAAAATTATTATTTAAATATTCTACTCCATAATCACTATCTGGAAAATAATAAATATTTTCTGTTCTACTCACAAATTCTTTTATTTCATCTTCAATTTCTTTACTAAATGTCATTTAAATATTACTCCTGCTTCTTTATACCAAAGCAACAGATCCATTTCATCCATAGGAATCTTAACAAATTTACAATATTTTCTCATTTTTTCTTCTATTTCTAAATATAGTTTAGGACTTAAAGTTTTTGGCAGCTCATCTATAACCTCTAATTTAACTAAATTTTTTAAAATATGTCTATCAAGTATGGCAACATCTGCTCCAAAACCTACATTTCTTAAAAAATGCCCTGCTTCTTTGTATGACATTCCCTTTATATTCTTTACTATCCAATCTCTTTTTTCATACACAGTTGGAAGAGAATTAAAGAAATCTTTAGTTATTATTTTACCTTTTTTTGTCATTTGTTCTCTTAATTCTACAAGATATTTAGCCTTATTATTTTTAAATCTTACTATATTTAAATATTCTACAAGATCTTCTGCAGTTCCTTTAAAAATTAAGTCATCTTTCTTCAGATTTGTTATAGCTTGCCAAGCATTCAATGCTTTAGATTGAGGTGTTAGTATACAAAAAGATAACTCTAAATGTATATCTTTGTTAGAACCTTTTTCCCAAGTATTCTTAAATTCTTCTAATCTTTTTTTTATATCAATTTTTATTTCCCTATAAATTTTTTCAATTTCTTTAAAATATTCGTTTTTTTTCATATCATTTTTTCCTTTTCTAAAATATTCTTTAAATCTAATTTAACATATTTATTTTTGATAATCAAGAAAATATTTTTTGATTGTATAATGATAAGTCTATTAAAAAATAATAATATTTATTGACTTATTTTAGATATAGAGATATAATTTTTAGAATTAAAAAACTTTATAGCTTGTGCTTGAAAAGAGGTAGCAAAATGGAAAAATGGCAAGAAAAATATAAAGCGAAAATTTGTAGTCCTGATGAGGCTATCCAAAAAATAAAATCTGCGAAAAGAATTAGCTTTGGACATATATGTTCAGAATCATCTGTTTTAACAGAAGCATTAATTAGAAATAAAAAGCTATTTAAAAAATTAGAAATTGATCACTTGTTATCAATTGGTAAATGTGAATATGCTAAAGAAGAAAATTCAGAATATTTTCATCATAATGCTCTATTTATAGGTCCAAAAACAAGAGAAGCTACTAATAGTTCTTATGGAGATTATACTCCTATTTTCTTCTATGAAACAGCTAAAATATTTGGAAAAGATGGAGATTTATCTCCAGATGCTATGTTACTTCAAGTTTCAACTCCTGATGAACATGGTTATTGTAGTTATGGACTTTCATGCGATTACACTAAATCCGCTACTGAAAGTGCAAAGATTGTTGTTGCTCAAATAAATAAATTTGTTCCTAGAACTTTAGGAAATTGTTTTATCCATATAGATGATATTGACTATATAATTCTAGAAGATACACCTATTCCTGAAATTCCAGCTCCAGTGGTAGGAGAATTAGAAGAAAAAATAGGTGCTAATTGTGCAAGCTTAATAAATGATGGTGATACTTTACAATTAGGAATAGGAGCTATCCCTTTTGCTGTTTTAAATTTTCTTAAAGAGAAAAAAGATTTGGGTATACATTCAGAAATGGTTTCAGATGGTATAGTAGATTTAATTCAAGCAGGGGTTATAACTAATAAAAAGAAAAATTTTAATCCTAATAAAGTTATAGCTACATTCTTACTTGGTACAAAAAAACTATATGATTATGCTAATAACAACCCTGCTATAGAGTTACATCCAGTAGACTATGTAAATAACCCTATCATCATAGCTCAAAATAATAATATGATTTCTATTAATTCAGCAATACAAGTTGATTTAATGGGACAGGTTAATGCTGAATATATTAACTCTAAACAATTTAGTGGACCTGGAGGACAAGTCGATTTTGTTAGAGGAGCAACTATGTCTAGTGGAGGTAAGTCAATTATTGCTTTACCTTCCTCAACAGCCGATGAAAAAATCTCAAGAATAGTTTTTACTTTTGAAGAAGGAGTTCCTGTTACGACCACTAGAAATGATGTTGATTATATAATTACAGAATATGGTATTGCTCATTTAAAGGGTAAGACTTTAAGAGAAAGAGCAAAACTTTTAATAGAAATAGCTCATCCAAAATTCAGAGAAGAGTTAAGAAAAAGAGCTATAGAAAAATTTGAAATATTATAATAATAAAGGCTAGAGCGGGATTATTGCTCTAGCCACTTTTAATTAAGTTATCAATGGGAGTAAATAACTTAACTTATATTATTATTTATTATTTTTTTGACAATTATCAATGGGAGAAGATAATTATCTAATTGTTTACATTTTTATTATTGGGATTATTGAGCTGGAAGTATTCTTACTTCAACTCTTCTGTTTGCTTGTCTTCCTTCTGGAGTTGCATTAGAAGCTATAGGATTTGAACTTCCAAATCCATTAGCAACTATTCTGTTAGAAGAAACACCTTGTGCTATAAAGTATTGAGCTACAGCATTTGCTCTTCTTTGAGATAATTCTTGGTTATGAGCATCTCCACCTGTACTATCAGTGTATCCATTTACTTGTATTCTTGTTTCAGGATATCTTACTAAAGTTTGAGCTACTCCATTTAATGCAGAATAGAAACCAGATGATATATTTGCACTATCACTTGCAAAAGTTACTCCTCCTGGTAGGTTAACAACTAGAGCATTTCCATCATTTCTAACTTCAGCTTGAGTTCCTTTAAGTGCAGCTTTTAACTCTCTTGCTTGATTGTCTTTGTAAGCTCCCCAACCCATTCCAAGTAGTGATCCTACAGCTGCTCCTATAAGAGTTCCTTTTGTATCTTTTCCTATTATTTGTCCAGCTAAAGCCCCAACTGCTGCTCCTCCAGCTGCTCCTCCAGTAGTGTAGCCTCCGTTACCAGCTTCAAAACCAGTACATCCAACTAGAGATAAAGTTAGCATACAACTTGCTATTATTTTTCTGTTTTTCATTTTTCCTCCTTATCAAAGCTAAATTCTCGTTATTATACTAACACAAAATTATGAATTTTATATGAATTTAGCTTTATAATCCTTAATTACTTCTTGTACTAACAAGTGCATTATATCATGAAAAAAATAAATTACAACCTGTGAAAACCTTTTTTTTAATTTATATGGAAATATCTCATTTATTCTAGAAATTACTTCTTTAGATTTCAAATAATTTATTATTTCTGTATTTTTAGTAAGCATTGTAAAATCTAATGCTCCCATTTTTGAATATCATTTTGAGCATTAATTTCTGCTTCATAATCTTCTATCAAAAGTTTTATTATTTCAAGATTTTCAATTATACATGTTTTCATTAATGTATTCATTCCATTATTTGAACTATATCTATAATTAATATTTTTCACTTATTTCTTTAAATTTTCCTATTTTTTTCATCTTTTCCCTCTTTTTTAATAAATTTACTTAAAATATTAACCAAATCTTTTTCAGTTGTTTCTTCTGAAGATAAGTTTACAAAACAAATATTTAATTCAAAATTATCAGTTTTAAATTTTATTTTATCTTCTGAAGAAAAACTATTTTTTCTTATATTTGTAGCTGGATAGATTAAGTAGGCTTTCTCACAAGTATAGCTATTTTTATATCTATCATTATATATCTTTACATATGAAAGCATTTGATAAATATCATCTGTAGATATTTTAAACTTATTATCTAATTTATCTAAAATTTCCCATTTTGTATCTAAAATAAATATTTCTTTAGAGTTCTTATTTTTTATAACAATATCAGGTTTCACATTAAACATATTATTAAGTTTAGTATCATTCAAAGTTACAGTAGAAAAAGCTGAGCAAGAATCGTCTTGTACTTTGACAATAAGTTGATTATAAAACTTTTCTTTTACTATGTTTATTAACTTGTTTGCTATGTAATTTTCAAAAATTGTTTCCATTGGAAAGAGCATAGTTGCTACTTCACCATTAGTTGCTGAAAAAATTGAAGATGACTGATTATTCAAAAATATCTTAGACCATTGAATAGAATTTTTATAATAATCATTTGTTCTGTCAAAAGTAATATATTTTAAATTTTCAATAGAATTAGGAAGAATGATAATATTTTCAAAATGATGTGATATTTTATTTAATTTTTCTTTATTTTTGAGATTAATAGATATCTTCTTTAACTTTTGAATAGTTAATTTTATAATACTGTTTTCTAAAGAATTAATCGAGAATTCATCAAATTTCATAAAAAATTTTTCTTTATGTGAAAAGTTATATTTTATATGATTATTTATATCTAATTTTCCTTTAAAAACACTAATGTTTTCATTTCTACCTATATATCTATATAATAAACCTTTTTCTATAATTTCTTCAACTTCCTTGATAAAAAGATTGATAAATATTTCTAAAATTGATGTGTTAGCTATTGCTATTTTTGAATTATTGAAAAATTTCTCTTTGAAATAACTGATATTTTGTAATATTTCTAAAAATCTATTTTTTTCTGCAACAATATCATTTTCTACCAAAGGTATTTTAGGCAATATTTCTATTTGGATATCATTAAGAGGTATAGTTCCTACAAAATTCTGAGGAACTATACTATCTTTAGTAATTTTAAAAAACTCATATCTATCTTCTAAATCATTATCATCAATATATTTCTTTAATTTTGAATATATTTTTTTGTTTTTAATCTTTTGAAATTCTCTGAATGTAAATATTCTTTCTTCCATGAATAATCACTATTCCTCATCTTCAACAGATAAATAGATTTTTTTATAATTATCCGGAGCTTTTAATGCTTCTTCATTAAGTTTATAAATAGATTTTCTTTGATTATTTAAAGAAATATTTTTTGAAGTTATAAAACCATTATTATCAAAAATAGATTTTATCTTTTCAAAATCATCATAGAAATATTCTTGTAATAGGGGAATAATATAATTTTTAAAAACATTTACTAAATCTTCAAAAGCATTTATGTTCAAAAAATATGAATGTCCTATTGTATGTTCTCTATCAAGTAAAAACTCTATTCTTTCATTTATAGTTGATAAAAGTAAAGCTATTTTTATATCAGCTACATCTTTCAAAATATTATATTGAGGCATTATTTCAATGAAATTAAATCTTCTACGAAGTGCTATATCTAACAAAGCAATTGATCTGTCAGCTGTATTCATTGTCCCAATAATATATAGATTTTTAGGTATAGTAAATTTTTCTTTTGAATAAGGTAAAATCACTTCCATTTCTTCTTTTTCCCCTTCTCTTTTAGAAGGTTCAATTAAAGAAATTAATTCACCAAATATTTTTGAAATATTTCCTCTATTTATTTCATCAATAATTAAAACATAATTATTTTCTTTATCATTCCTAGCTCTATTACACATATCTTTAAATATTCCAGAGTGAAGAATATATTTTAATTCTTTACTTTCATTCCCTAGTTGAGGTCTTATACCCTCAATAAAATCTTCATAACCATAAGATTGATGAAAAGTAATAAATTTTATTAAATCTCTATCTTTATATTCCTTAAATTTTTTTAATACTTCATCGTTATCCTTTAACTTAAAAACAGATTCGTCTTTTTCAATAATTCCAACAGAATAAAAAACTGAATTATATGTTTTTCCTGTACCTGGTGGACCATATAATATGGTATTTAAAGGAAAGCTAAATTCTTTTTTTATTTGAATAGGATTTTCTTTAATTTCGTTTTCTGTTCTAATTATTTTTTTTAATTTTAATGTATCTTGTGTATCTTTCAATGTTTCAAGAATTTTATTAAGTTCTTTTTCATAAGCTATTTTTAATTCTTCTTTACTATCACTTATTTTAATCCAATTTTTTTCATAAGTAATATATTTTGCATAAGCTAAATAGTATTCAAATAAATTTTTAAAATCATTATAAATTTCATCTTGAAAGTTAATGTCATTAAACTTTTCTTGATTAACTATATAGGCCTTATATACCTTTGAAGTTCCGTAATTAATCTCATTTTTATAAGTTGGAAGTCCTTCAACACCTAACTTATTAAAAAAATCATTAATATTTTCTACTGGTAGTTTTTTATCCCAATCAATATTTGTTTCTTTTTTTACACTTTTTCCAAATGCCAAAACAAGATATTTAATATTTTGCCCATTTTGTTTTCCTGAGTAAGAATAGAACATAGGATAAATCCCATTAGCTGGCTCTTCAGCTAATTTTCTTGACCAAAAACATAACCAAGGAACTGAGTCTTTACTTTCAAATTTCCAATAAATATCTTCCTTATAATAGTCTTGAAATAGATCTCTTAGTGGATGAATACTAATTTCTATATGCTTTTGAGTCTTATTACGAGTTATAATTCCTAATGTTCTAATAATTAATTCTTGAAAATGTTGATTTATATTGTTATCTAATATTTCTGTCATAATATTCTCCTTATTTAATTTAAGATTTTTTTAAGAGTAGCAAAGAAATCTTTGCTACTCTTAATTTTTTTATTTATTTTTTTCCGAATTTTTTGCTGCAGCACTTGTTGCTCTCGAAGAAAAACTTCCTTTTGGAACTGTACCTCCATTATTTTTAGATGTTGCTGATTGTATTCTTGCAGCATCTTTTAATGTCATTTTTCCCATATTTATCACCTCCTTTATTCTATAAAATTTATATTAAAATTTTTTTGTAAATATTCCAGAGATTTATTTATCAATTTTTCATTAGAAAAAATTCTTTTAAATATAATTTCTATTATCATATTAAGATTAGGAGAAATTTCTAAAATTATATTAAATATTTCAGGTATAGTCCTAATTTCACCTTTAAAGCTTTTCTTGTATTCTTCTTCTATTATTTTATTATTTAA
>ERZ773099.2586-NODE-2586-length-12337-cov-6.839847_pt1 | contig 12337 bp, 12 predicted proteins | sample MGYA00511120_ERZ773099 | MGnify/ENA primary metagenome ERZ773099 (study PRJEB29015, sample SAMEA2738012) | human oral metagenome | biome: human oral; feature: human-associated habitat; material: dental | place: China | collected 2104 ... | reverse complement strand
CCGGGCACGGAGTAGGTGGCGGTGAGCGTGGCCCGGGCGATGCAGTGCGGGGCCAGGGTGAAGGCAGCCATGGCGGGGCTGGCCCCGTCATCCAGGCCCAGGGTGTCCACGTCCAGGGCGGAGACGGTGAAGATGTAACGGTGGTCGCCGTCGCCCACCGGTGGGTAGGGGCCGAACCAGGCGTGGTTGCCCGAGTCCCCGGCCAGGTGGAAGGCGGCGCCGTCGAGCTGAAGATCGCTGGCCCCCGCGCCCCGCTCCAGCGAAGTGACCGAGGCGTCCAGGTCCACGATGGTCCAGTGCCACCAGCCCGACATAGTTGGAGCGTCCGGGTCGAAGCAGGACACGACGAAGGACTGCGTCTGCTCGGGGAAGCCCGACCAGCTCAGGGCTGGGGAGACGTTGTCATGGACGGCGGTGAAGACATCCGGGATCCGCCCCTGCTCGGTCAGGTCCGCAGAGGTCAGAGTGAAAGAGGGGGCCGTGGGCAGGAAGCCGGTAGGGGCCTGCGGGCGGGGGCGAGTGAGGTCGACTGTCATAGGTGTACCTCCAGGCAGGTTGTGGACGGGACGGTGACCTTCCGTTAGGGCACGGCCACCACTGTAGACGCCACTCATCAAGCCCGTCCCTGTGTATCTCCTGAGGAGAGGCTCGGAGAAGTTTGTCACTGCCTCGAGGCCCCTTTGTTACTGGCGGTCCTGATTGATGTCACACCGGAGCGCTATCCTGGACCTCGCCCATCGAACGCATGTTCGATGAAAGGGAGGGGGTGTCATGGGAGCCGTGACCGCGTGCGCGCCACCAGGCGCCCAGGATCGTCTCGCCCGGGCCCGTCTCGCCCTGAAGGCGGCCGAGGAGCGCACCGGGCTGCGGGAGACGGCGGCCCTGGAGGTGCAGCGCGCCATGTCCTGCGCACCCTTCGCGCCGAACGATGCCCCCGCCAGATCGCCGGGGGCAGTCGCATCGGTCGCGTCCCTCATAGCACTCGCGGACTTGCAGGACTCGGGCGTACTCAGCCTGCGAGGATCCACCGCCCTCCTCCTGGCCGCCCTCGCCCTGCGCCAGGGCAGCGCCGGCTGGTGCGCCGTCATCGGGGGAGAGGACCTGGGCTGGTGCGCAGCCACCGAGGTCGGACTCGACCTCAACCGGGTCCTGACCGTTCCGGCATCAGTCCTCGACGACTCCTCCGCCCCGACCATCGCCTCCACCCTGCTCGACGGCGTCGACGCCCTCCTCATCGGCGCCTCCGCCGTCGCACGCCTGAGACCCCGGCACCGCAGGCGCCTGCTGGCCCGGGCGCACGAACGCGGCCGCCTCATCCTGACCCCCGCCCCCTGGGAGGGCGCCCGCACCCTCCAAGCCGAACCCCTGCCCCCAGACACCGGAACCGAAGACGCATCCCCCGCGCAAGCCACGGCGGGGCCCTCGACTGGATCCTCGGCCGACGGCGTCGTCGTCCCCATCGGGCGAAAGGACTCGCCCGCCGTTGCACAGGGCGCTGCGCAAGCCGTGGAGATGCCGGCCGGATACCTGCGCCGACTGACCTGGACACTGACCGACCCCCGCCGCCCGCAGCTCGCCACCCCCGGCGCCCTGACGCTCTCCCTGTCCGCCGAGGGCCTGAGGATCTGCTCCCACGACGTCGTCGAGGCGGCCGCCGGTCCCCGGGAGGCAGCCGGATGAGGCGGCTCCAGCAGAACCGGTGCCCCGGCCCGCCCGCCTCCCGGCTCGTGGCCATCTGGGTCCCCGACTGGCCCGTTGTCGCCCTCACCCTGGAGGCCCGCCGGCAGCGCCGCCACCCCCGCACACGCCACGCAGACCCCCACCTGACGGACCCGGCCACCGACCCCGTCGCCGTCGTCGGCGCTCGCGGAGTCCTCGCCGCCTCCGCCCCCGCCCGTAGCGCCGGTATCACCACTGGCATGCGACTGCGCACCGCCCGGTCCATCTGCCCCGGGCTCACCGTCCTACCTCCCCAGGAGGAACGCGAGGCCCGAACCTTCGAAACCGTCATGGAGGCCATGACCTCCCTCCTGGCGGACCCCGTCGTGGCCCGCCCCGGACTGGCCCTGTCCGCAGCCGGAGGACCCGCCAGGTGGGCCGGTGGAGAAGAGCCCCTCGCCGCAGCCCTCGTCGAGGCTATCGCCCAGGAGGCCGACGTCGAGTGCCAGGTCGGCATCGCCGACTCCCTGTCCGGAGCCGTCCTGGCCGCCCGTCAGGGAATCATCGTTGAACCGGGACGGACCCCCGACTTCCTTGCCCCCTGGCCCCTAGGCGCGCTCCTGGCCTGCCTGCCCCTCAGACGCCTACGAAACGACACCCGCCCCCTGCTGGAGACCCTCACCCGACTCGGCCTGCGCACCCTGGCGGACCTGGCGTCCCTGCCCCGCAAAGACGTCACCGCCCGCTTCGGACCCCTGGGAGAGAGGCTTCACCACCTGGCGGCCGGCGCCTGCCACGAGGTCCTAGCCATGGCCCGGCCCGTCCAGGACATCACTGTCACCTCCACCCTCGACCCGCCCGTGGAGCGCGCGGACACCGCCGCCTTCGCCGCCCGACACCTCGCCGAGACCCTGGCGGCCCGCGTCCTGGACGAAGGGCTCGCCGTCGGACGCCTCGCCGTCGAGGCCCGCTGCGCCGACGGTGCCGAGCTGACCCGCACCTGGATGCTGGAGACCACCCCTACCGTCGCGGAGCTCGCCGACCGCGTGCGCTGGCAGCTCGAGGGGTGGCTCTCCGGACGCTCCGGGCGTCCGCCCTCCTCCGGACTGACTCGCCTGAACCTGACGGCTCTCGAGCTGAGCCCGGCCACAGCCGCGCAGGCAGGATTGTGGGCGGCGCCTGGTCGTCAGGCGGAAGCGCTCGCCCACCGCGCTGCCGAACGCGTGGAGTCCCTCATCGGGGTCGGCGCCGTCCAGGTTCCCAGGATCGTTTCCGGGCGCGACCCGCGCTCGCGGGTGCGAATGGTTCCCTGGGGGGAGGAGGGGTGCATGGGTGAGTCCGCCGATGACGGCTCGGCGTCCTGGAGCGGGGCCCTGCCCGAGCCCTCGCCCTCCATCGTTCTGCCTCGGCCGGTTCCCGTGCGTCTCACCGATGCTCGGGGGCGTGAGCTCGGTGTGGACGTCCACGGCCAGCTCGACGGCGTCCCCGGCTTCCTGAGCCTCGGTGACGGTGTGAGCGGCCTTGTTGACGGTGTTGTCGATGATGCGCCCCGGATGGAGCCCGTGCTCCTGTGGGCCGGGCCCTGGCCGGTCGACGAGGGCTGGTGGACCCCGCAGGGGGCCTCGCGCCGCGCCTACCTCCAGGTGGTCACCGACGTCGGGCCGCCCCGTCTGCTGGTGCGCTCAGGCCGGTGGTGGCTCGACGCCGTGTACTCCTGACGGTGTATCTGCTGATGCAAGCGCGGGAGCCCGGTCCGGGCGCCGTCGCCCCTGAAGCCAGAGAAGTGCCAGAGCTACCAGGCACAGCCAGGCCAGGCCCAGGGACCAGCCGGCCAGGACGTCGGTCATCCAGTGGTAGCCCAGGTAGACGCGTGAGGCCCCCACCAGGAGGGTCGCTCCTGCCGCCGCCATGATCGCCAGGGTCCGGTACAGCACGGCGGAGGTGGACAGGAGGGCCATTCCTGCCAGCAGACCCGTGAAGACGGCCGTGTTGAAGGAGTGCCCCGAGGGGAAGGACGTCGTCAGGGCGGGGGAGCCCAGGAGGGTATCGGTCGAAGGGCGTGCGCGCCCGAAGACCTCCTTGAGCCCCACCGTCAGCAGGCTGGAGCCGACCATTGTCAGGGTCAGGACCAGGGCGCGCAGGTGGTGCTCCCGCATGAAGAGGAGGATGGCGCAGATCGCGGTCAGGATCGTCAGCCCCACGGTGGAGCCCAGCGCGGTGAACACCTGCATGACGAGGGTCAGAGCCGGGTGGCGTCCGTCCGCGACCCAGGTGGTGACACCCTGGTCATGGGGCGCCAATCCCGTTTCGGTGCTTGTGGTCATAGCCAGCCAGGAGAAGACTGACAGCGTGATGACAGCGGTCACGGCCAGCGTGCCGGCGCGTCTGGTGCGCCAGGTGCCGGGCAGATGGTCGAGTGAGAGCATGAGGGCGAGGCTATCCGCGGGAGTCAGGGTAAGGCTATGAGAGGGCCATGGACTGGCTGAGCGGTGTTGCCCGCGTTGAAGGCCTCTGGCGAGTAGCATCCGGCCCGAGAGTCCGCACCCAGGCCAGGAGGACCCGCGTGGCCAAGCTCTACTTCCGCTACGGCGCCATGAACTCCGGTAAGTCCACGGGGCTGCTCCAGACCGCCTACAACTACGAGGAGCGCGGTCAGCGAGTCCTGCTCATCAAGGCGGTGGTCGACACCAAGGGCGAGGACTCAGTCGTCTCCCGGCTCGGGGTGTCGCGTCGTGTCGACCTCCTCGTCGATGCCGACGACGACCTGCGCGCCCTGGTACGCCAGCGGGCCCTGGCCGGTGCGCAGCCCGTCTGTGGTGCGGGCGGTGCTCAGCGGGAGGCTGTGTCCTTGCGAGAGGTTCTTGACTGTGTGCTCATCGACGAGGCCCAGTTCCTCACTGCCCTTCAGGTGGACCAGCTCATGGAGATCGCGCTGATCGACGACGTGCCCGTCCTGGCTTACGGGATCCGTACCGACTTCCGCACGGTCAGCTTCCCAGGGTCGCGGAGGCTGCTGGAGATCGCCCATTCCCTGGAGGAGCTGAAGACCATCTGCCGCTGCGGACGCAAGGCCATCTTCAATGCTCGCAAGGTGGGGGAGTCCTTCGTCTTCGACGGTGATCAGGTGGCCATCGACTCCGGGGAGGTCACCTATGAGTCGCTGTGCGGCAAGTGCTACCTCGCTGCCGGTGGGAGGCTATCCGGCCAGTGAGCCGGGCCCCGGGACTGTGCTTGTACTGGCGCGAGTACAAGGCCAACTGAGCGAGGCTGTGGGTAGCGGGGGACAACAGCCATTCCGAGATATTCCTTGTATTCGAGGTATTACAAGCGTTATCGTGAAACTGTGAATGTCTCCTACGCGCTCATCGCAGACATCGTCCGCTCGCGCGAGCTGCCTGACCGCAGACGGGCTCAGCAGGTCATCTATGAGGCCCTGGAGCGCGCTGCCGAAGGCCTGGCGCTGACGCAGTCCCCATACGCCACGGTCGGCGACGAGCTGCAGGCGGTCTCGGCGACCCTCCCCGATGCTCTCGCTCTCACGCTGCGCACGCACCTGCTCCTGCCCGAAGGGCTCGGCCTGCGCTTCGGCATCGGCGCCGGAGTGATCTCCGAGGTCGAAGGCGCGGTGGGAGGTGGCTCCGACGGTGCGGCGGCGCGTCCTATCCAGGACGGCTCGGCGTGGTGGGCTGCACGTGAGGCGATCGAGAGGGCTCACGCTCTTCAGGATGAAGGCAGGTCCTTCGTTCGCACCTGGCTGCGTGTCCACCCGGATGCGGTTAGCGGATCAGGAGGGGAGAGGGGGGAGCGTGAGGGACTCGTCAATTCTGTGCTGATCCTGCGCGACCAGACAGTGTTCCGTTTTCAACCGCGTCAGCGCCGCATGATGGCCGGACTGCTCATGGGGGCGACCCAGGTCGAGGTTGCCCGTCAGGAGAAGGTGAGTCAGCAGGCCGTGTCTGAGTTCGCTCGCGGTGCTGGATCCTCCCTGCTGGAGGTTCAAAAGATCCTCGACGGAGTGACTGCGTGGAGTGGTGGAGGTGACGGCGAATGACGGCACTCCTTGTTCTTCTGCTTGCCGTGGCTTCTGTGCTCGACAGCTGTGTTCGGGTGGGGTGGAGGCTGCGGGGGTTGAGGTTGGCGGTGGGGCTGTTGGCGGCGGCCTCAGTCCTGACTGTCCTTGGTGTCCTGGTCGGATGGCCGATCCTTCATGTTCGTGGTGGGGGTGTTGTTGCCGTCGTTCTGATGTCAGTGGCTTGGTTGTGCTGGGATCTGGTTCCGCAGCGATGGTGGGCGAGGCTGCCGGGATCTCGTCAGCAGAGCCGGCTGGGGAGCGAGGGTCCCAGGGAAGACCTGAGTCACGTGCTGCCTCTTGTGCGACTTGCTTGCACGGCTCTCCTGTTTCTCGTTGTAGCGGTCTGCGCCCTTGTGTCCGAGCCGCTTGGTTCCAGGGCTGCCAAGGTGGCTGCCGCCGTCGGGGTTGCCGTTTTCCTGACCGCACCCGCTAATCGAATCGTCTCTGACATTCTTGCTGTTGCTCGCCAGTCCTCGCGGAAGAATGAGAAACAGGATGATTCGGGGGCGTCAATGCGCGGTGGTCGTTGGATCGGTCCGCTTGAGCGAATTCTCATTCTCCTGCTCGCCTCCGTCGAGGCGCCCGCTGCTGTCGCCGCAATTGTTGCTGCCAAGGGTGTGATCCGATTCCCTGAGATCAGCAAGGATGAAGCGGGACAGAAGGCCGAGGAGTTCCTCATCGGCTCCTTCGCCTCCTGGATCCTGGCCGTCCTGGGCGCTGTTGTCATTCACGTCTCCTGAACGGGAGGGCGGGGAATCGGGATGTCGGTGCTCGGGCTCTGCCCGGAAGTCTTCGAAAGGGAGGCTAGACAGTGCCCATGTAGTGCACTATGATGCACTACATGGAAGTGAGTGCGGAGTCGCTGGCCCACGAGATCGGTGTGCGGATCAAGCAAGAGCGCAGCACTCGCCGCTGGACGCTCGACCATCTCGCAGAGGTCGCCGGGGTGAGCCGACGAATGCTCGTGAAGGTTGAGCAGGGTTCGGTCAATCCGAGTATCGGCACGCTGCTGCGGCTCTCGGACGCACTCGGTATCGGGCTTCCGACACTCGTCGAGCCCCCGATGTCACGCGCGGCCAAGCTCGTGCGCCGCGGTGAAGGGGCTCGTTTGTGGAGCGGCGACCATGGAGGATCCGGTGTCCTCGTCGCCGGCACACAGCCGCCCAATGTCGTTGAGCTGTGGGACTGGACCCTCAATCCAGGAGAACGCCGTGCGAGCGAGGCTCATGCTGCCGGTACTTGTGAATTGCTGCACGTCCAGACCGGATCGGTCCTCGTCACAGTCGCCGATGATGTCTACGAGCTCCACGTCGGAGACGCTCTGACGTTCTACGGCGATGTCAACCACTCCTATGACAACCCGAACCAGGAACTCGCACGGTTCTCACTCACGGTCTTCGAGCCGGGGGTTGGAGCCGCGCCCAGAACGGAGACCTTGAATGATTAACCCCATGAGCCCGAACGAGTTCCTTGACGCCTGTGCCATCGAGCCGGCTGTACTCGAGCTGCGCCCCGACTATCGCGTGCAGTTACTTGTTGTTGATGGCCTTTCACCGAACCTGGGATCCGATGTCGCAGATGACCTCATCCGGGCCGCCCAGGACCATGCTCAAGCCCTGCTCGCCGAGTCGGCGGTCGATCAGCTGCCGCACATCGCAGCCTGGCGTGAGGCGTACCGGGCGTTCGGAGCCAAGCCGCAGCGCACCCGCAACAGCCTCGAGGCCCTGACCCGCCGTGCGGACAAGGGGCTGCCCCGGGTCAATGCACTCACCGACATCTACAACGCGATCTCGGTGCTGCACCAGATCCCGCTTGGTGGCGAGGACTTCGCCCTGTACGCAGGGCCGGCGCGCCTGACCCGCGCCACCGGCCGGGAACAGTTCGACACCACCGCGAACGGTGAGATCGTCGTCGAGCACCCCGATCCCGGAGAGGTCGTGTGGTGCGACAACGCAGGAGTGACGTGCCGGAGGTGGAACTGGCGGCAGGCCCGCCGCACCGGCCTGAGGGACGCCACCCCGACGGCGTTCTTCGTCCTCGATGCTCTCGCCCCGGTCACCGATACCGAGCTGAGCGCTGCCGCCGACGCCCTCGCCCAGGCGCTCAGTGCCCTCGGCTCCGACGTGAGCGTCTCCCGACGAGTGATTGGTGCGCCATGAGGCAACCGCACCAGGAAGGCGGCGGTCCTACCCCGATCCGTCTCGCCGGGCTGAGTGCCTTTCCCCTCACACCGCTTCGCGACGACGCCGTCGATGAGTGCGCCTTCATAGGCCTCGTCGAGAGGCTGACCGCGGCCGGAGTCGACTCCATCACCGCCCTCGGTTCGACCGGGTCCTATGCCTACCTCACACCGGCCGAGCGTGCCCGGGTGGCCCGCCTCGCCGTTGAGTACGCCGGATCAACCCCGGTGCTCATCGGAGTCGGTGATCTGCGCACCTCGCACGTCCTGGCCCATGTCGACAGCGCGGAGAAGGCGGGTGCGGCCGGCGTACTGCTGGCCCCGATGACCTACCAGCCCCTCACCGACGACGACGTGCTCAGACTGTTCCGCACTGTCACCGAGCACACCGACCTCCCGGTCATCGTCTACGACAACCCCGGCACCACGCACTTCACGTTCACCGCGGAGCTGTACACCCGTATCGCCGAGCTGCCCGGCATCGCATCGATCAAGATCCCCGGCGTCCCCACCGACCCGGCTGCAGCGCGTGAGCACGTCGCGACGATTCGGGCCGCGATTCCCGAGCACGTCACGATCGGCGTGTCCGGCGACGCGTGTGCGGCTACTGGCCTGAGTGCCGACTGCGACGCCTAGTACTCGGTGATCGGAGGAACCCTCCCGGCTCCTGCGCTATCGATCACCCGAGCCGCCCAGGCGGGTCGGGTCCGGGAGGCTGTCGCCGAATCACGGCGACTCGCGCCTCTGTGGGACCTGTTTGCCGAGCTCGGCGGGAGCCTGCGCGTGACTGCGGCGATCGCCGAGCACCTCGGTCTCGTTCCACGCGCTTGCCTGCCGCTGCCGATCCAGGGTCTCACCGACTCTCAGCGCGTGCGGGTCATCGACGTGGCGACCGAGCTCGGTCTTGCCTGAGCGTCGCGAGGATTCTGGCGTGCCGAGTCGGACGACCTGGGCGTTGGCGCGGTATGTGTTCGCGGCCACGCTCGTACGCTCGGCCGATGGAGGAGCGGTGGTTGCCGTCGTGCTGCTCGCTCAGGCCTCCGGAAAGCCCGGATGGGTGTCCGGCATGCTGGGAGCGGCAATCACCGCACCGCATCTGCTCGGTCCGTTCATCGCCCGCCGCCTCGACACTGCAGATGACGGTAGGAGGGTTATCGCCGTCTCGACCCTCGCTCACGGTCTGCTGCTCGGAACGGCCGGGCTGCTGCTGCCGGTGGCGTGGACCGTCGTCCCGGCGGCGCTGCTGGTCCTCTCAGGGATGTTCGGGCCCATGCTCACTGGAGGGGTGAGCAGTAGACTGCCGTCAATCGCGGGGCCGTCGCGAACGAGCCAGCGACGCGCGCAGAGCTGGGATGTCGCCAGCTATGGTGTCAGTGGCGCGCTCGGTCCCGCAGTTGTCGCGTGGATCTCGGCCGCTGCTGGTCCACTGGGGGCGACGTTGATCCTTGCCGCCTCGGCGATCGTCGGAGCCGGAGCCGTGCTCGCGCTCCCGAGGCAGGTGCCGGTTGCCGAGTCGGGTGCCGTGTCCTCGCCGGCACGCGTCCTGATGACGATCTGGCGGTCCGGGCCGTTGCGCCGCACGCTGGGGCTCACAGTCGTGATCGCGTTCTCGGTTGCGGCGCTGCCGATCTATGCCGTCGCAGTCGCCCCGACCCTCGGTGGAGCCGCTCTGGCCGGTACCCTGGTTGCCGGGTATGGAGGTGGTGGCCTTGCCGGATCCGCGCTGCTGATGGTGCGGCCGCTCGGAGGAGACGCCGACAGGCTCACATCGCTCCTGGCCGGAGTGGTCGCTGTCGCGCTGAGCGTCGTCATACCGGTGTCAAACCTTATCCTGGCGATGATTGTGTTCACTATTGCCGGTGTTGCGAACTCCCTGTTCTTCGCAGCGACATTGGCGGCTCGCAGCGAGTACTCGCCTCTTGAGTCGCGGGGGCAGGTGTTCATCTGGGTCGGGGCCCTCAAGATCGCGGCGGGATCGGCTGGCACCGCGGTTGCGGGCGCGCTTGCCGGCGTCACGGTGTGGCTTCCGATCGTTGTTGCTGCTGCCCTGTCGGCCGCGAGTTCCCTCTGGTGCGTCGTTGAGCGCCGTCGGGTCGGGCGGTCCTGACGGGGCGGATGATTCTGAAGGATCCGTCGGCTTCGGTGGGTTCTCGTTGCTGTCGTGGCGATTCTTGAGGTCGGTTAGTCGTGCGAGCCTCAGGAAGTACCGCTATACTGTACATATGTTCGAAGATGCTGTGCTTCCCGGTGACTCGGTCGATGGTGCGGTCGGGGCGCTGGGCGCGCCGGCTGGGGCGCCGGTGTCGGCGCCGGCGTCTCCGGTCTCGGTAGAAGGGGCGGCGGATCTGCTGGCCTCCCTGGGTGCTGGTGGGGTGCTGGCCGGCGTGGTGGAGGGGCTGCTGGCTCAGCTGCTGGTGACGGTCCAAAGCTCTGACGGCGGTTATGGTGGTGAGGGCTTGTTCGCCGGCGAGCCTGGTGGTGATGCCGCTCTGGTGGCCGCCGCTGAGGGGCGCAGGACCGTGGGCGTGGAGGAGGCCGGTGCCTCAGGGCTGATGGGCATGGGCGCCTCGGGCGTGGGGGAGCTGGTGGCGGCTTGTCACCGCCTGGTGGCGTGGGCCACGTGGGGTGAGGCGTTGGCGGCGGCGTGCCTGACCGGCTGCTCGGAGCTGTCGACCCATCCGGGGCAGTGGGGTCCGGGTGGTGAGGTCTCACCGGTAGTCGGGTTTGAGGAGCGCCGGTTCAACGCCACCTGCCTGCTCTCAGCGAGGCTGGGGGTCTCCCGTGCTCGGGCCGGGCAGATCATCGACCACGGTCAGGCTCTCATGGGCACTGGGTTCGGCCCCGTTGAGTCCATGGAGCGCTGCGGGGTGCTGGATGCCGCGAAGGCGTCCCTGGTGACCCGCCGCCTGGAAGGGGTACCCACCCTGGTGGCGCTAGCGGTTCAGGAGAAGGTCCTGCCCCAGGCACCCCGGCGCGGCGTGTCCCAGGTGGGACGGGACATTGAGCGGGCCCTGATGGAGATTGACCCCGACGGTCACGCCGAACGCACCCGAACCAGCATCGTCAAGCGTTGTGTGTCGCGCCCGAGGTCTGCGGGCGAGGGCGTCTGCCGGGTCGGGTTGCTGCTGCCCACCATGGACGCTCTCCTGCTGGACGCGACCCTGGACGCGATCGCCGCCAGTGCCCGGGCCGCCGGTGAGGAGCGCACCTTGAGCCAGCTGAGAGCCGACGCGGTCACCGCGATGACCCTCTCCACGCTGCGCACCAGCCAGCAGGCCGCCTACCAGCCGTCCCAAACCGGTGGTGACTCGGGCGGTGCCGGGGGCTCGTCCTGCCTCGTAGGCTCTGTTAGTCGCGTTGACGAGCAGGCCGGGGAGCGCGGCGGGGGCGGCCTGGGATCTTTCAGCGCTGCGGAGACGGATTCTCTCGCTTCTCAAGGTCGCTGGGCTTCCTCGGCTCTTTGGGAGGCAGCTGGTGCCTGGGATGCCGCCAGCGCACACAGTAGTGGCTCCGACCCACGAGCCGGTGACCCCGCCGACCGCGCTGGTCTCGCCGACGGTGGTGGCGCCGGTACGGCGGGCTCAGCACCCGGCGTCTGCGAGGCGTCCGACCCGGGTCGTCTGCTGCCCGATGGGGTGCCCCTGGAAGGACTCCTGAGCACCCTCAGCGGCCTGGTGGGGTCCGCTGGCCCGTGGTGGACGCCGTCTGCAACCGGGCACCTGCCCCTGCCAGCGGGCATCCACGTCGATGTCAATGTCACCGTCCCCATCACCAGCCTGACGGGCCCGGCCGGCCCGGCGGGTCTGGCCCCACCAGCACAGGGTCCTACCGGTTGTGGCCCCGGTGGCGGTGATCCTGGGGACGGTGAGTGCTCCGGTGATCCTTGCGGTCATGATTCCGGTGGAACCGGCCCAGGCGGCCGTCCCACCGCCGCCCCTGCGCAGGCCACCGAGGTCGCCGAGGTCGCCGAGGTGACCGTGGGGGCGCGCAGCGTGGCGGTGCCGGCCATAGCTGCCTGGGCCCTGGCCGCCGGCGGGACCTGGAGACGCCTGGTCACCGACCCTGCCAGCGGGGTCGTACTCGACATCGGCCGCACCAGGTACCGGCCCCCGGCCGGGCTGGCGGACCTGGTACGCGCCCGCGATGGGGCCTGCGTCTTCCCCACCTGCCAGGTCCCAGCCTCCCGCTGCGACATCGACCACCTCACCCCCTGGAGCGAGGGCGGCACCACGAGCCTGGACAACCTCGTGGTGCTCTGTCAGGCCCATCACCGGCTCAAGCACACCCCCGGGTGGGTCCTGACCAGAAACCATGCCACCGGGGCCCTGTCCTGGCACACCCCCGACAGGACCGTCTACCAACGCCACCTAGATGTACTTCCTTGGGAGGTTGTGAACGGGGCTGAGGTTGTGTGAAGGCCTCCGGCA
>ERZ773099.2583-NODE-2583-length-12348-cov-7.133084_pt1 | contig 12348 bp, 12 predicted proteins | sample MGYA00511120_ERZ773099 | MGnify/ENA primary metagenome ERZ773099 (study PRJEB29015, sample SAMEA2738012) | human oral metagenome | biome: human oral; feature: human-associated habitat; material: dental | place: China | collected 2104 ... | reverse complement strand
AGCGCGTGGCGGCGCGCTCGCGGGTCAGGGCCATGTGCACGGCGACGACGTCGTGCCCGGCCTCCACGGCGCGCGCGGCCGCGACGGCGGAATCGACTCCGCCCGACAGTGCCGCCAGGACGCGCATAATCCTCCCTTCCGCCCGACGGCGCGGTGCGGCGGTCGGGCCCCGCGCAGCCTAGCGCGCCGCCGCGGCGGGCGCTGACGCCCGCACCGTCAACAAGTACGGCGACGGGAACTCTTGCGGTTCAAGATGTCTGATGATCCGTCGTCTTGCCGAGGCGGACATTGTTGTTCGTGTTGTGTATCACGAGTAACCTAGATCTTGAAGTTGAAACGCAGTCCTTGTTGTGAATGGGAGGGAGTCATGAACAGGAAAGCCGCGACAGCAGGTGGGGTCTGCGGAATGATCGGTATTCCCGTTCTGTGGATCGCAGGATTTCCCATGTTCGCAGGGATTTCTGCCCTGTTCTCTGTGGGGTGCTGGGTGTCCGTCTACTTCCCTGGCGGTCGGAAATGAAGGATTTAAACCGTAGGGTTGCTTTGTGCGAGGACTTGAAGAAGTTATATCCTGGTTTCATTCTCGGACCTCTGTCGTTGAGAGTGACATACGGCTCGGTGATCGGGCTGTTCGGGCCCAACGGGTCGGGGAAGACGACCTTGCTGCTCATGCTGCTCGGACTCGTACGCCCAACCGAAGGTCGCGCCTTGTTCCCCCTGGCCAATGTGAGCGCCTCCATGGAGAGTACGGGACTTTTGGGCGATGTAACCGTGAGCGATTATCTGTCCGCCACGGCGGGGGCCGTCTCCAGAGGCGGCGTCGAGAATGATGTCGCGCGCACCTGCGGCATCGCCTCCTACATGAACACGAAGATCAGGCACCTGTCGATGGGGAACCGACAGCGGTTGACGATCGCACTCATGCTCGTGGAGGATGCCGATCTCATGGTGTTCGACGAGCCCCTCAACGGACTCGACCCCGAGGGGATCCGCTGGTTCTCGACGGTCCTGCGGAGTTTGAAGGGGAGGGGCAAGACCGTCATCCTGTCTTCGCATCTCCTTCAGGAGGTGGAGTTATTCATCGACGCGTGCATATTCTTAAGAGAGGGGCAATTGCTCTACGACGGGGAATTTTCGCAGTTGCGGACGTTGTTGGCCGAGCGTCTGCGCGTGCTGGTGCCCGACTCCCCCTCCGAGGCGGTGGACGACACCTCGTGCTGGCAGAAGTACCGCTTTGCCCATGACGATGGGCGCCGGATCGTCGTTGACCCCGAGACCGAGACAGATTCCGGCGCCCCCGATGCCAAGTACCACCTTGGAGCGGTTGACGGTGCGACCTTGTCCTTGCAGACGGCGTACGCGTGGCTGTCCTATCAATTCGAGACGAATGAGGTCGGGGGATGGGATCAGCCGCGATGATGAGATCAATCGCCTATCAAATGCGACTCCATTATCGGAGTCAACGGCTTCGTGTCGTCGTCTGTGTCCTCATTGTCGTTCTTCTCGGACTCGACTGCGTGATCAGCCATCTGGTGGCGAGCGGGTATGAAGGAAGCACGGTCGAGGACGTATCATACGGTTATGTGTATTCTTTCGGCGGTCGCGTCGGGTACATCGTTCCTCTCGCGGTCGCTTCCCTAATCGTCACCTCTGAGTACCAGTCGGGGCAGATCGCCAGATCCATTGTTATTCTGCGCGGGCGCGGCCGGGCCTTCGCGGCCAATGTCGTGGCGGCGACTCTGGCTGGCAGCGTCTTGGGAGCGCTCTTCGCGACTCTGGCCCACCTCGTCTCGGGAGCCATGTTCGCCCTCAACAGCCAGGACCCGAGGCTCGCGACGTCGCGGCACCTCGCGATGTACAGCGGCATTCTGGCTCTCGGGGTCCTGTGGTCCGCTATCGGCGCAGGGTTGGCGTGGCTCGTGCGCAATCAGACGGCGGTCATCGGCGGTGTCCTCGCCTTTGCCATATTCATCGAACCGACGATCAGCGCTGCTGGCAATGCTGATCCGTCGGTCATGAGGATAGTCAAATGGCTGCCGGGGCCGCTGAACTGGGCGGTCTCCTGGCCCGCCGGAGTCGGTCAGGAGACGACCCGCCGAGCCATCGGGCTGGCCCCGGGCGCGGCACTCGTCGTCCTCGCGATGTATGCAGGTCTATTCCTCGTTCTGTCCTGGATCCTCATGAGAGATCGTCTGGGCTTCTCGCGTGGATCTACTATCACCCAGTAAAGTGCACTGGAAAAAAGGAGGTGAAAAAGATGAATAACAACGACGACTACCTGTTCACGGTGGAGCTCGATGACAGTCAGCTCGGCGAGTCGGCTGGCGGTAGCTCCTGGGCTTGCGGTATCCTCACGATCACGCAGTGTTTCGGTGACACTGTGGTGTGGGGATCGTGCAGGCTCGGAACGCGGGCGTGCTGCTGATTGACTCTTGCTCGTGTTGTAGAAATAAGGAATAAGAGAGGAGGTGACAAAGATGATGATCGAGGAGGTCGCGGACGAGCAGCTCGGACTGAGTGCGGTCTGTCTCGAAGAGGTTCCCGAGGACGCGTTCGGGTCTGTTGCGGCCGCTGGATCTGGTGCGTACAAGACCATCGGGTGTTGCTGGTGCCTGCCTTGGTACTCCAGCTTCACGAGGTGCGGCTTGATCTGCCCCGGGCAGACCTGCTGAGAGAACCCGGACATCGCTACTAGGTCGACGAGGCGTGAGTATTACTGTCTTTTGATGGAATGCACAGCGCCTCGTCGATCCCGCGAGACAATTTTGGAGGATATTTATGATCTCGCTCGCTGAAACGAATTGGCAGCGAACTCTGTCTATTCCAGAGAGAGCTGGCCTTCCCGGCGATCCACGTGTAAGATCTGGGGAAGCCAACTGGTTAAATTGGAAACGGTTGGCGATATTTCGACGTCGTGGCGTCGACATTAAAAGCGCTCTTATGCCACTCCGTGTGACGGAGGAGAAACTGCGCATTCTTGTCGATGAGACTGAAGAGTCTTTGCTGTTTCGGAGCGCTGGCATGGAGCCTCCGAAGTGGGCGGAACAACTTATAGTTTGGTGGAATAGGCATGCCGATGGTCAGGATTCTCAAGGTACGCATGGATTCTTGAATCTTGTCGAAGATATCGTTAACGCTGCCGTTGATGATATGCTCGCTGGAGTCGAAGGTCTTTCATGGCCAGAAGTTATTGATCGCGATATTCTATTCAACGGTCTCGTAGAATCAGTTCCGACTGAACTCTTATTCAAATTTATTACACCAACGATGGTTCTTCATTACAATAGAAACTATCGCAGCAATGGTTTGAATGATTTTTACAAAGTCTGCACCGAGGAATGGTTCAGGCGTCAGATTCTTTCAGACTACCCGATGGTGTGGAAAAAGTGTGTCATAGCTCTGATGAACTGGGTTCGTGCCACCATTATTTTCGCCGAGCGTCTGATTTCAGATTGGGACGATCTCGTTAACAAATTTGGAAATAATGGAAATTCTACTAATGTAGAATTGCATGCCAATATGGGTGATCCCCACGGTGGCGCCACAGTAATTGTGCTCGAAGCTTGCGGGGTCAAGTGTGTTTACAAACCGCGACCTCCGGACGGCGAGATCATTCTCGAATCGACAGTGGGGATTCTCGATCGGGCAGGAATTCCGGACCTACCGTATACGTTAACATACGTTCCTCGACCCGAATACTATTGGGAAGAGTTCGTCGAGACAACTGATGTATCGCAGGAAAATGCGGCTCTATTGGCGAGACAACTTGGCTCCTTGACTGCTATTCTTTACGCATTGCAAGCCGATGACATGCATCACGAAAATGTTTGTATTGGAAAGAAGGGTATTTCTGTTATCGATTCAGAATGTGTCGTTCATCCGATTAGACCTATCGATTTTGAAACATTGACGCAGAAAAATCCTGTGAGCAGTCTAATTTCGTGTGGTGCTCACACGATCGGCATTGTTCCACAGCCACTTGTTTCTAATAACGAGAATCGAAATCGGGAGAGTGTAGCCGATATTTCCGTATTCGGATATCGGGCCGATGAGCGCACTACTTTTAAGGTTCCACAGTTCCGTATCGACGGAGTCGATAATGTGCGTGTGGTCACTGATGATGCTGTTTTTGACGATGCAGATCCTGTCGCGGGAAGGCAATTACTCATCGAATACCGATCTGACTTTATCACGAGTTTCACGCGAGCGTATAGAGGTATCTTGGAGAATTCTGATGATTTCGAAATGCTTGTTGAGCGTGCGAGTAGAAGTAGTTTCCGGGTTGTGTGTCGACCGACTATGATCTACGCAAAGGTTCAAATTGAATCTTGCCACCCTGATTTTATGACGGATGGGGCTGCACATGACCTCTGTTTGAGTAAGCTTCTGCTTCGATTCGAAGGGCTATCGTCTCGATCGAATCTTATCGCTGCTGAAATTGGGGCACTCCGGGCAGGAGCTATCCCTTTGGTGTCTATTTGTCTTGGCACCGGCGAGTTTAACGTAGATGGATATCGATTTAAGAGCGGATTCTACCCTATGGAGCGTCTGCTGAAACACGTTTCGAATATGAGCGAACAAGATCTTGCTCGGCAACGGTACTTACTTGAGATCGCTTTCGGATTGTTGATTTCAGATGCTTGTCAGACTAGGCCACGAATCAGTTTCGATGCGTTTTCAGGGTCTGATGAACTGAAATTGGAAGCTGCTAACGACATTCTGACATGGGTGTCGAATCATGTTTACATCGTGGACGGGGTGATGGGATATCCGATCATGATTGCCTCCGCTCCGAATCAATGGTCGATCTCGCCGTCGGGATTCGACCTGTACAATGGTTTGGCAGGTATGTCATTGATGTTGAATTTGCTAGAAGATGAATCGCGCGTCGATACACGTCGTCTCGCAGATATCGCAGATTCAACTTTGGTATCGTTCCGTAGACTCTTAGAGAACGATAAAGGGATCGTTATCGGAAATCGCGAGATCTTGAATGCTGGCGCATTCGATCAGGTTGCTGGAATGGCTATTCACGCACTGACCGGAAAACGTTTGCGGGCGACGCCCGAGGGGAAAGGCATCCTTGCCGATGCATTGACTATGCTCGACAGTATGGTCTCGGCTGATCGGAACTCCGACGTCATTAGCGGAGCCGCTGGATCGATTATGGTTGCGCTGGCTTCTCTTGACGACTCTCCTACTGCTGCTGAGAGATTAGCAACACATGCCTATGCTAAACTTCGATCTATGTCTGTTTCTATGGGTGATGGTAAAGTCGCATGGCCGGGAAGTGATGGCGTCCCGCTTGCTGGTTTCTCGCACGGGGCCGTAGGAATTGCGGTGTCTATTTCTCGGCTATGGACACGAGGAATGATTCCGGAGGATGAGGCGCGTAAGTTTGTATCAGGGGCTCTGCGCTGGGAGCATACCGTATACACTCCAGGGCATGGGTGGTGTGATATGCGTGAGGATGCGGATACGAGAGCCGAGAGTAGCATGCAAAACTGGTGTCATGGCGCGGCGGGAGCGGCCCTTGCGCGAATTGAACTCTTGGACATGTCGAGAGATCTGCTCGATGATGATCTGTACGTATCGACGTTAAAAGAATTGCAGGATGCGGCTGCAATTACTCGGGCTTTCACTCGTGCTACTATCGAGCGGGATGGTTCTGACTGTCTTTGTCATGGGACCATTGGTAATCTGCTTATTATGGAACGTTTGGCGGGCTATGACGATATCAATCTGTCGAGAGAAGAAGTCGATGATCTGTGGCGGCTCCTGCTGAAATCTAAGGCAGATTTGGGATGGAGAAGTGGTGGTGTTCCCAACTCGAATTCATTGAGCTTTATGATGGGACTTCCAGGAATCGCGTGGGGTCTGGTTTTCAGTGTACGCGATGACCCGCAATTCGATGCTTTGAGCCTTTCATGGAGATGATATGATCGATTCTGCGCCAAAATATCCGAGCAAATCAATTATCGTACTGACGGCATTGGTAGCAATTCTAACTATTGTCGGACTTTACCTGCTGCATTTACCGTACTCGCATAGGTGTTCCAGAGGGGACGAGTACTCGTCAATTACTACTGATGATTCTGTTCTCGAGATCCTACTAGTGAGGCTGATTCCGTGATGATGAGACGTGTCCCACTTTTTTTGCAAGCCACTCAGACAGAATGCGGTCTGGTGTGTTCGTCCATGATTATGTCATACTATGGTACTAATGTACCGATTGGCGCTCTAAGACGGAAACATCCGGTGGGACGTGATGGACTCTCGCTTCTCGACATGAAGACACTGATGACTGATTTTGGCTATCGGTGTCGTGGTATGAGAATGAACAATATGGCAGGATTGTTTGGGATCAATTGTCCTTTTATTATGCTTTGGGGACGTGCCCATTTTATCGTAGTTACAAATGTGACGAAGAAGCATGTGTTTTTTAATGATCCCGCTATCGGTAGAAGACGTTTGAATATCGATGAATTCTATCTAAATTCTGGAAAGATTTTACTCGAGGTTACTCCAACAGAAAAAACTCCTAAAATTCGGAGATCAAAGCAGGGTCTGAAGAGTAGTGCCGCCTCCTTTATTACGGGAGTTGGGGGAGAGCTCACGGCATTATTTGGAGCTCTTCTGGCTATGTCAATTATCAATCTTCTTCCCGCAGGGCTCACAGCGTACATCGTCGACCAGATGCTGCCTCATGACTTGAAAGTTGGGCCAGCATCATTGATTGCAACCATAGCTCTGATGGGATTCGGATTCTTCTCGCTTAACATACAGAGATCTTTTTTGATCATTCGCGCCGAAAAAAAAGTGGATGTTACGGGATCAAAGATGTTTTTTAACCATTTAATTCACCTACCGTTCTCGTTTTTTTTCGGTAGGCCTGTTGGCGATCTTCTGCTGCGATTCTCATCTATCGCTTCAATTCGTGACGCTTTGACGTCTCGGCTTATTCCGTTAGCGATTGATTTGCTGACGTTTGTCATTTATTTCGCACTCATTGTTATGAGTTCGTATATTTATGGTTTGACGATTTTTATTATTGGTGGAATTCTCGTAATTGTTGTTGTGAGCTATGCTCCTGTCGGTAAGGAGTTAGCAGATGTTGAAATTCAGGCACGGTCCGCCTCGCAATCGATGACGATCGATTCCCTCACCGGTATCGAAAATGCAAAAGCAATGGGACAAGAGGACTCTCTGGAGAAAACGTGGTCACGTGTATTTTTCGATGAAATCAATGCAGCGATCAAGCGAGAGAAATACGATGGATATTTCGGTGCATTCATTGCAACTATAGGATTTATTGCTCCAATAATTCTTTTGACGATCGGCGTTTTTCAGGTGCGTAGTGGAACGTTGTCATTGGGGCAAATGCTCGCATTGAATACTATTTCAGCTTCGGCATTGGCGCCATTGTCCAGCATGGGAGTTAATGCGCAGATACTCCTTACTACAGGAGTCCATTTGTTTCGGATTAGAGATGTTCTAGATGAAAAGATTGAAGACTCTAGTTCTGATGCTGTTGAGCTCAACGAAAATATCGATTCTGTAGAGTTCCGTGATGTCGGTTTCTCATTCGAGGGAGCGAAGCACCCGGTTCTGGATCATTTGAATTTTCGATGTGAGGCGGGGCGGACTATCGCCATCGTTGGAGCCACAGGTTCCGGTAAATCGACCATTGGACGCTTGTTATGCGGTCTGCTGCATCCGTCATCGGGCACGGTTCTTATTAATAATAAGAATATCGATGAGTTCGACAGTAAGTCATTTAGACGTCGGATAGGTGTTGTGTCGCAGGGAGTGACGGCTTCTCAGGGAACGATTGACGATAATGTTCGAGCGGGACGTGATTACTTGAATGATGACGATGTGACTGATGCGTTGGTAGCGGCCTGTCTGTGGGATGATATTAAGCGGATGCCAATGGGTGTGTACACTCCTTTGGGTGAACGCGGAACGGGGTTGTCGGGCGGCCAGCTGCAAAGGTTGGTGATCGCAAGGGCACTCGTCCACTCTCCGGATTTGATCCTATTTGACGAGGCTACATCCAACGTTGATGTGCGGACGGAAATGAAGATCATGGATGCCGTGAAAGAACGTTGCAGGATCTTGTTTGTTATCACGCATCGAGTTGAGTCAATTATGCGCACGGATTCAGTGCTGTTCGTCAAAAATGGTGTTATTCTTGCAGAAGGATCACCTAGGGAACTCCTTGATGTGGTGCCAAGTTTCAATAATTTTATCTTCGGGAGATCTTGAAGTTTATTCAATGAGCCTTTCCGGCTCTTCAGGTTTGAGGGTGTAGGAGCTGGTTTCTGAATCCCCCGGCGTGCAGGAGACTGCGGGCGGTGTAGTGGGTGAGGTTGCGCAAGGCCGAGTCCGATGCCTCGCAGGCGCCCTGGGCGTCCTCCCGTGGCCTGGGTGGGGCCGTTGGATGTGTGGGGGTGGTCGAAGTAGGCCAGGATGTCGGAGCGCCGCTCGCACAGGGTTCTGCCGAGCGCGCGCAGCTCGGTCAGGGCCTCGGGCACACCTTCTTTCAGGGTCTCGATCACCTTGTCCATCAGGGTCCTGCCCTCGGCCGGGTCCTTGGCGCGGTAGACGGCGACAATCCTCTGGTACACGCTCCAGGTGGTCTCCACGGCCGCGTGCCGGGTGTCGGCGAACAGCCATTCGAGGCGCTCCCACCCCTTGTCGGTCAGCAGCCCGGCCCCGGTTCGTATCAGCCGCCTGGCCCTGTACAGGGGGTCGTGGCGCTGCCGGCGTCGTCCGGTGGTCTCCTGCTGGGTGCGGCGGCGGCACTCATCGAGCTTGTCGCCGCCCGAGCGCAACCACATGGAACGGGTCCATGACCTCGGTCGCCCCGGGCAGGGCCCCAGGGTCTCAGCAAAGTCGGTTCAGTGGGGTGGGTGGGTGAGCAGGTCGATGGCTCGTCGGGGGCGTGGGGTCATGACTCTGGTGGTGGCGGCTATGGGTGCGTTCGCGCCGTGGAGGAGTCTGATGAGGCCGGGTGGCCAGGTTCCTCAATGTGGCCGAGACCAAAGGTGTGTTGCCGGTGCGCAACTGGTGGCGGTCCTCGCCCGTGACCATGTCCCTGACCCAGTGGAGGCGGTTCTCCACGGTCCAATGCCCGCGGGCCCAGGCCGCAACCTGCTCGGGCCGGGCATCGGTCATGGGAAGCGAGCAGAACCGGGTAGACCACCTCGACCTGCTTCTTGCCCTTGACGGTGCGGGTGCGCCGGATCCGGACCACTTGGGCCGCGCCGGGGAAGTCGACCCGGGCGGGGGCCTGGACGGCTTTGACGGTGCGCAGTACCCGCCGCCCGTGGGAGTCGTCGGGGATGGAGATGGCCGGGATGGCCTTCCAGGGCAGCTTCTTGAGCTGCCGGCGCAGACCGGGCTGGTTGCCCTTGACCGTCAGCAGGTAGTGGCCGTCTCGGGAGATGATCCACTCGGCCCCACCCACCTGGGTGCGCCGTGGCGTCGGCGCCGGCCAGGGCCCCGTCCAGCTCCAACGGCTCGAGCAGGTCCCTCAGGGCGGGGATCTCGTTGGACTCATCCGACACCCGCCGCCCTCCCACGACGACTCCGCCGGCCCGGCTCCGGGGCCGCCGGCAGGTGGGGCCCTCGCCCCGGGCTGCGCGCATGGTCTCATCCTCCACGGCGATCACCCTCCTGCCGCCAATACGCCCACCCTGGTGCGCATCCAGGCCGATACACGCGCGTCGAGGTCGCCCGGGTCCACCCGCCGGGGCACCTGTCTGATCGTGGACTGGCGACGGCAGGGCCCGCCCGACCTCCAGGCCCAGAGCCCCCGGGCCGACCGGGACCCAGGTCGGCGACGTGCTCGCGCATCGCCGCCAGAGTGCGGCACCCCGCCAGGACGCCCACCACGGCCAAGCACCCGGCCGAGACCAGGGCGCGGGCGCACGCCCCGCCGGTCCCGCGGATCGGCCACGCCCTGAAGTACCTCCCTCAGTGGCTGGCGCGAGGGGGCGGTTGTGGTGGAAGATGACATGGCGGCGCGACCCCCCGGCGACAAGGATGATCAGACACCACCTATCGTCCCGGCGGGGCTGCGCCGCACACCCGTCAACACGCCGAAAACCCCGAACATCAGACAACTAGCCACCGACTTTGCCGACCCCCTGGGCAGGGCCCGGGCGGCAGCGGCCCTGAACCCGGTGAAGCCGCCCCATGTCCACCACCAGGGCCTGACAGACCACCCGGTAGCCCACTCTCACATCCAGGTAGGTGGCGTCGACGAAGATGTAGGGGAACCAGGTGTGGTCCAGGCGGCGGGACAGGAACTCCGAGCACTCCATCCGCCGGTTTCGGTGAAGGAGGGTGTGTGCGGGGCTGGCCTGTCACACCCCCGCGGCCCCCGCCGCGCGCCGGGCCGTCTCCAGCGCCCCCGGCAGCGCGGCCAGCAGGCGCTCGACGTCGGCCGCCGTCGTCTCGCGCCCCATGGAGCAGCGCAGGGTCGAGCGCGCCGCCGACTCGGCGAAGCCCATGGCGAGCAGGACCCCGCTGGGCCGGGACACCCCCGCGTGACAGGCCGACCCCGCCGAGGCGTCGATGCCGGCCAGGTCCAGCGCCATGAGCAGCGCCTGGGCGTCCGCGTCCTCGAACCACAGGTGCGCCGTCCCCGGCAGGTGGGCCGCCCCCTCCGGCAGGGTCGCGTGCACGCCCGGCAGCGCCGTCGCCCCGGTCAGGATCCGACGGCGCAGCGCCTCCAGGCGCACCGCCTGCGCCTCGCGCTCGGCGACGGCCAACTCCACCGCCAGCGCCAGGGCCCGCGCGCCGACGACGTCCTGCGTGCCCGACCTGATGCCGCGCTCCTGCCCGCCGCCGCCTGTGGGCGCCGTCAGCGCCACCTCACGGCGCACCACCAGCGCCCCGGTGCCCACCGGGGCCCCGAGCTTGTGACCCGACAGCGTCATGGCGTCCAGGCCCCACCCGCCCATGTCCACATCCACCCGCCCCACCGCCGCCACCGCGTCGGAGTGGACCGGCACCCAGCCGGGGTCGCCGGGGCGGGCCGGACCGGTGCGCCCTCGCACCGCGGCGACGAGACCGGCCACGTCCTGGACGAGCCCGGTCTCGTTGTTCGCCGTCATGACGCTCACCAGCGCCGTGCGCCCCGGCTCCACCGCCCGCCCCGCGTCCCCGGGCGCCACCCGGCCCGCGGCGTCGACGTCCAGGAGGGTCAACTCCGCCCCCAGGGCCCGGGCGCGGCGGGCCGAGTCGAGCACGGCCGGGTGCTCGACGGGGGAGACGACCAGGTGCGGGCGCTCGACCCCCGCCGCCCGGGCCGCCAGCACCCGCCCGACGACGATGAGGCCGTCCGCCTCGGTGCCCCCGGAGGTGAAGAGGACCTCGTGGGGGTCGACGCCCAGGGCGGCGGCCAGGCGCGCCCTGGCCTCGCAGAGCGCGGCGCCAGCGCGCCGCCCGGAGGCGTGCAGGGCGGCGGGGTTGGCCCGGCCCGCCGTCGCCCGGGCGAGGTCCCGGGCGATCTGGGCGGCCACCTCGGGGCGCACCGGCGCGCAGGCCGCGTGGTCGAGGTAGCTGCGTGCCGCGGGCTCGGAGGGGGGCATGGTCGATTCGTCCTTGTGCGCGTCGGGGTGCGTGTCGGGGCGCCAGGATATCGGCGCTGCGCGCTCCGGCGCCGCGCGGCCCTAGGGTGGGGCGCATGAGCACTCCGGCGTCCCGCCCCCGCCCCCTGAGCCGCTGGCAGCAGGACGACTACGGCCGACGGTCCCTGTCGCGCACCACCATCGATCGCGACGCCGCCCGCCGCGGCGAGCCGGGGCTGCTCGCCGCGCTGGCCGCGGACCGCGGCACCCGCCTGGTCCTGGTCGACGCCCGCGGGCGCATCGCCCTCGACGTCCCCGCCGTCCACCCCGACCTGCCCGACGACGGCCTGACCCCGCCGGCCCCCGCCATTGCGCCCGCGGACGGGCCCGCCCTCCCCGCCGGGGAGGGTCTTGGCGGTCCGGGCGCGGCCCGGGCCGATGCGGGTCCCACCGGCGCGCAGGCGAGCCCCGGACTGCCCCCGCTGAGTCCCGCCGACCTGGATCTCACCGGCCTGCTGACCTGCTACCTGGGGCGCGAGGCGCCGGTGCCCGGCCCCGGTCCCGATCCGGGGCCCGGCTCGGCCCCCGACCGGCGCCCCGCCTGGATCGCCGTCGTCGTCCCGCCCGAGGACGCCCCCGGCGCCGAGCCCGACGACGCCGAGGGCGCCGCCCGCCCCCGCACCGACCTGGCCGCGCTGCTGGAGCGCCACCCGCTGTCCGCCCTGCGGGCCGTGGGCTCCGACCTGTCCGCCCGGGACGCGGGCCT
>ERZ773099.2582-NODE-2582-length-12349-cov-5.078900_pt1 | contig 12349 bp, 11 predicted proteins | sample MGYA00511120_ERZ773099 | MGnify/ENA primary metagenome ERZ773099 (study PRJEB29015, sample SAMEA2738012) | human oral metagenome | biome: human oral; feature: human-associated habitat; material: dental | place: China | collected 2104 ... | reverse complement strand
GGTAGTTAAATTATACCAAATGGATGTCGCTCATGCTATTTTATTGTGTAGAAAGACTGATTTTTCAAGGCTTGCAGCGGATTATTTATCTGCGAAGTTTGAGTAAATATCATGATAAATTTCAGGCCATTGCTACATTGCCAACAAAGTTTCCCCTACCGTTCAATATGAAACCGTCAGCCTGATATTTCCGTATGACTTCGTCTTTGCCGTTTACCAACAATTTGTCCCCATTCGTGCCATCCTTGATCCACCCCAGCAGTTTGCCGTCGGCGTCAACGATTATGCCATTCGTTTTGTCTATCGTATAGGAAAAACCGTCTGCAAGCCGTACTGTTTCAGACTCATTTTGCCTGTCAAATGCGATGGAGCCAACCTGATGCCCGCCTGTATCCTTGATTACGGCGTAGTCATCCGTCACATATTGGATGGTCTGCACTGAGCCGTTTTCATCGGACAGTGTGAAGACTTCTCCGGTTCTCTTTAAGTGCTCATCTACCAGGAAAACGCCCCGCGAAGCAGCGGATGCAACGGATGCCTCAATCGCGGGTGAAATGGTCTGCACATGACCATCAAGCATTGTGCCGATATCTACATCCGCATAATCGAGCATCGCTTGCACATTGGACGGCAGCTCTATATCGCTCTTTAACGACAGCGTGTTCCCCATGTCCTCGGTGCTGTCGATGCCGTCGATCCCGTCTACACCATCCAAGGCATCAATCCCATCCGAAAACGAACCGTGGAAAAGCTCATGCCCGTTGATGTCGATTTTCAGGAACGGCAAAATGAACGCCATCATCAGCAGCGGTGTAAGCCCCATGACGTAAAAAGCTCTGTCTGTAGAGTAACCATGACGATACAGCCAGCAAAGCATACGATGAAAGAACAGGGTCAATACACCAGGGAAGATATATGCAGCGATATGAAGCGCCATTGCACCATATTCCGCCACTTGATGCGAGACATTTACACCGCCCTGACCGATCATACTGACCGCCTCAGGAGAACCATCCAAGAAAAATTGGAATATCATCCCTGCGGTATGTACCACAAGATGGTCATAGAAGAAATTGTTGAACAGGACAACGAGCAGATATACGCCATAAGCGTACATGCCAACCAGCAATGCCCGCCAGTTATCCACGACAAATTTTATGCGTAGCAGGAAAAATATGAGCGATGCCGCCGCAATAACAGCGCCAAGCGGAGGGAAAATGATGGTCAGGAAAAAAACTGCAACCATCAATATGAGCAACTTGCCCAAGACCTTGTATGTCGTCAAAAAGAAAAACGCTATAGCGATCAATATGCCCAGCAGAATCACTTTCTCATCCAGAGCGTACCCCATGCTGAGCCACCAGACGGCAAGCCAAGCATAATGCTTCCATGTAAACTGCTTTTTTTCGCTTGCTTGAGAATTCATAACGTGGTCGTTCTCCTTAGAATACATATCCGCTTGCAATCAAGAGGATTACCATCTCTAATCTTATGTTTCCCAACGTCTGCGATTGATGAATGAGATGGCAATAACGAAGTTCATGATGCACGAGGTAAACATAAATGACCAGAATATCGACATAAAAAACTCAGCCACATAATCCGTATCTCCTTGGTCAATAAAAAACCTGCCGTAGATATAAAGCCCTATACAGACAACGCCAAACAAAAAGATGATGATGCCCGCATTTTGATACATACGGTAGTATTCCTCCTTGACAGCAGGAGACTCCACAGAGTCCATCTCTCCTTCTCGTTCTATGCACGCGGAGGCTGCCCCGGCTCCCAGAAAACCGGATAAGATCGGGATAAGGTTCGGCCAATTGAACGGCTGATCAAACCACCAAAAACAAACGACGTATCCAAGCGCAGTGCCAAATATATAAGCCACGACAGAAAGAATAACACGCATCACAAAAACCTCCTTTTCACTAACAAAAGCATACAGTTTTCTCCTTCTCAAGGGTAGAAAAACAATCGCTTCCCGCGCCTGCATGAAGCCTTGGTTAGCGATTATGAGATTTTAATTATATTGATAATTCGCTATAAACGCCTTGGATTCCTGCTGAAAATTAAAAACTTTTCACAACATGAAAAAAGAGATTCCAAACGCCAAATATGACGAATGGAATCTCTCCTCCTACTGCAGCCCTACGTAAAGTACGCACTGCTGTTATGCAGTCTTTATGCCGGCGTACCGCCATCGATCTCGGCATTGTGCTCACTCGCCCACCGATAGCCAAGATACGCGCCGGCAACGTTGACGATAGCAGCGAGCTCCGCACTGACGAAATTCGCCACAACCCAGCTTACAACCATCAGTCCGAGAACAGAGATGACGCCCTTCTTATTCAACCCCGTGCTGTAGAACAGCCCCAAGATGAAGAAGCCAAGAATCGCCGCCACAATCGTATTCTTCTTACCCATATCAATCACTCCTGTAAAAATTGTTCTGTAGATGTACAACGTATCAATATAATTTCCGGGCAGGTAGTCCTGCCCAATGTCATGCGGATGCTCATCCGAGTCCCGGAAAATGCCAAGACTCACCCATGAGAGCCTTGACCACCCCATAGACGGCACCGAGAAACCAAGGAAACCCGATGATAAAGCACAGCGCCACAGCGAGATCGGCATCATCCAGCAGTGCGCCAAGGGTACAGGCGAGTGTGAAGCCGAGTAGAACAAGGAACTGCGAAAGCCATGCCTGCTTTGCATGCTGCGCGACAAACATGGATTTTTTCCGCATGATGATCCAGAGGACAAAGGGGACGAAGAAATAACCGAGCCCGCCGACAAAGAACGCGCCCTGTGCGATTGCGGCAAGGATTCGCTCCGTCTGCGAGGGCGCATCATCCACCGCATATTCCGTAAAGCCGCGTCCATCCGCTCCCGCGCTTTCTTCCATGAAATCCCCCCCTTGTATGCCTACGTTCCCAAGCTCACAGTCTCACCATTTTCGAGCCCACTGATAAATATTTTATCAGTGATTCCTATAACTTACTCGCCGTTGAGGAACTTCTTGATTGCCTGCGGATCCTTCGGTGCCCAGTAGAGTGCCTTGCCGTCATCGCTCTTGACAAGCTCGCAGGTCACATCGAGCGTCTTTTCAGCCTCATACGGAATCTCATCGATCATCGCGCGCAGCGAGGTCATCGCTCCCTGCTGATAGACGGGATCCGTGCGGACATCGAGCCCCTGCTGCTGTGCCAGACCGATGTAGACGCCCATCGCGATGAGATCCTCGTTCTTGTCCATCAGCTCACTCGCGCCCTTGGAGTCGACCGGCGTCGCCGTCAGCTCGACCACGGGATTCTTGGAGTCGTCCTTCTTGACCTTTGCCTTCAGCTCCAAGTTCGCCTTGCGATCCGCGATGTAGTAATCCGTAATCGCAGTGGCATTGTCATCGGTCAGCATCATGCTCTTGAACATATCATCCGTCTCCGTGCGGAGCGCATTGCTGATCTGTTCCTTCTGCTCCTTTGTCATGCCCGTCGCTGAGAGCTTGTCCGTATCCGCATACGCATAGAGCTCGGCATAGGCGAGCACCGCCTTGTCCGCCGACTCCTTCGGCTTGTCGTCACCGCAGCCCGCGACGAGGAACGTCGCGAGGATTGCGACAAGCGGCAGGAGCAATTTCTTTGCAACCATGAACTTCTTCATAATCCATCTTCTCCTTTGCAATGAACACATTACTCGGAAAGTCGCGGCGGCCATGAATCGGCCGGATGCATCCCCGCTTCTCTCCGTGTCCTAATTATTACAAAAAAAAAGACTTTCCACAATAGAATTGCGGAAAGTGACGATTTCTTACATGAAAGTGATGGATTTGGAGAACATAAATTGAAAGTATCTGCATCTATACTGAATAACTCCTATTTATTGAGCAGATACTGCATATAGTCCGCCCGCACTGCACTGCGTCGCCGCTGACTGATGGGCAGCTGCGCGCCGTTCGTGAGCACGAACGCCTCCTTCTCCATGCGCTCTATCTTGTCCATATTGACGAGAATGCGATGATAGCACTCGAGGAAGCGTCCGTCGTGCATCAGATGCTCCAACGCCCACTCGTATGTGTAGGGACGTGTAAAGCACAGTCCCTGCTTCGCAAGGACAATATGCAGCCGCCCGCCATCGAGATCGACATAGAAGATCTTATCGAAGACAATTTCGATCGAACGTCCATTGTACTGCATCGAGAGCGCTTTTTCCGCCTTCTCACGACGCGCAAACACGCGCGCAAGTGCAGCGCGGAACGCCTCCTCATCCACCCCCACAGGCTTTAGGAAATACCCGTCCGCAAAGACGCGATAGCCTTCCATCAGATACTCCTCGCTGCTCGTGAGGAATATGATTCCCACGTCCGCATTCACGCTGCGGATGCGGCGCGCAGCCTCCATGCCGCCGAGCCCCGACATGCGGATATCGAGCAGCAGGAGATCGTATGAACTGTTCTCGAACGCCGCAAGCAGGGATTCCGCCGTATGAAAGACGGCAATCTCGGCATGCACAGCCTTCTCTGCCCAGTATTTTTCAAGCATCTCCATGAGATACACACGCACTGCAGTGCATACCTCCGGCTCATCGTCCAAAATAGCGATATGCATACGCTTCCTCTTTCTCTCCATTATTCCCATACATTTGACGAGTTTTTCATCTCATCGTATAATATCACAAAAGAAGTGTAATGAAAACTGGAAGGACGCTTCACCGTGATGGAATATTATCTCAATATCGCAATCTCGACCTCGCTGCTCATCGTTTCCCTGCTGCCATCCGTCTACCTGCGCTATCTCCCCTTTCGTCCTGTGCTCGATGCGCGTACACGGAATCATCTCCTGCAGGGCTATGCCATCATCTTTTTTCTTGAGATTACAATCTCCCTTGCCCTCTTTTACGGCGGGATCATCCCATTCAATTTTCCAACCTTCAAGATTATGTGGTTATTCTTCGGCTATACCCCGTATTTTATCCTCAATCTGATCCTCATCCGCCCCTATGTCGCACAGCATTTCTTTATTTTGGGCATACAGCAGATCCTCGCAGGAACACTCAGCACCTTTGCCGTCGCCATCACCCTTCTCATCATCGACGGTGACGACTTCTTCCGGCATTTTAAGCTCTACTCTGTCATCTATCTCACTCTCTATCTCTCCGTCTTTCCCATTGTCCTCCCCTTCTTCCGACAGATCTTCCTGCGGTTTGCCAGCATCAGTACGGATCGCTTCTGGCACTACATCTCCCCGCTGCCCCTCCTCATCATCTTTCACGAGTCGTACTACTCCCTCGGTGATAAAGCACTTGCCATCCAGTACTTCCTTCCGCGCCTTGCCTTTTTTGCCTCGGGCATATTTATCGCTCTCACGGCGTGGCGCGGACTCGAGTACATCCTCACGCAGGCGGCGGCGACCGAGCGCAATCTTGCCCTCCTGCGCCGTATGAACGCCTTCGGCACCTATACGCGCTCCATGCAGGACAAACAGGCACGTCTTGCCATTGTCCGGCACGACCTCCGACACAATGTCAAAATGCTTGCCGACCTCATCTCGCGCGGAGAGGACGAGGCCGCCATGCAGCTCATATCCAGTCTCAGCTACCAGATCGACGCCACCCGTGTTGAACACTTTGCCGAAAATCCCATGATCGACGCAGCGCTTTCCGTCTACGTCCAACAGGCGCGCGAAAAAAACATCCCGATCGATGTCAAGATCGACCTGCCGAATTCGTTTGCAGCCGAAATTGATCTCTCGCTTGTCCTCTGCAACCTCCTCGAGAACGCCATACATGCAGAGGAGAGCGAGGAGGAGCTGCTGCGCGGCATCCGCGTGCGGGCGCGTGCGCCCAATGGCAGCATATTCCTGTCCATCGAAAACCGCTGCTCTCATCGCGTCAAACTCTCGGCAGACGGACTGCCCAAACGAGCACAAGAATCTGCCGAACATGGCTACGGCATACGCTCCGTCCTCCTATTCGCAGAAAAATACGATGCGGAATACTACGCCAAGCAGAAAGACGGCTGGTTCAGCATCCTGATCCATCTGCCGATTCCCGAACATACGGATAATGACTTGTAAAGTACATCACTTTCCTGTATGATTGTATCACTTTCTGTAAATCTATTGCAATCTTCCCGCCGTTTTGCAATAATGTTTCCAGCGGTAATCATATTGCATAAAAGGAGAGATTTTTATGAAGAAATGGATGAAGGCATGTGCAGTTGTGGCTTCCTGTGCATTCATGCTCGGCACGATGGGCATCGCCTCGGCTGACGAGTACGAGTACGAGGGCTACGACGAAAACGGCAACTACGTCTATGCTGTCGCAGACGATGAAGGAAACGTCGCTGCTGTTGCTGTGGACGAGGACGGAAACTACGCCGTCTACGCCGAGGATGACGAAGGCAACTACTACCAGGAGACCGGCTACTGAGAAGGTCGTCCAATTACACCACGAACAAAAAAGCCCCCATGTGGGGGTTTTTTTGTGGTCAAATTTTCTCCGCCAGCCGCTCCGCAAGGAGGGTGTAGCGGCGGCGTGTGCGGTCGTTGCTGACCGCCGCAAAGAGCGCCGTGCGGTCGCCGACGATGATGACGCCCTTCTTCGCACGCGTGACGGCGGTGTAGAGCAGGTTGCGCTGCAGCATGATGTGATGCGCGCGCACGAGCGGCAGGATCACGATGTCGTACTCGCTGCCCTGACTCTTGTGCACGCTCATCGCATAGGCGAGCGTGAGTGCGCCGAACTCATCGCGCGTATAGGGAATGTCCATATCCTCTGCAAAGGTCACAACCATGTGCTCGGAGTCAATCCGCGTGATGCGTCCGATATCGCCGTTGAATACGTTCTTCGTGTAGTCGTTCCGCGTCTGCATGACCTTGTCGCCGAGGCGGAAGCCCAACGCCTCATCCTTGCCTGTGCCCGCAGGATTGAGCGCATTCTGCAAACTGCGGTTGAGCAGATCGACGCCGCACGCCTCGCGCCGCATGGGCGAGAGCACCTGCAGGTCCATGAGTCCCGTGCCCGCACGCAACAGCCGCATGCAGAGCGCAACGACCTGCGCGGCGGCGTCCTCGCTCGAGACGACGGGGACAAAGGTGAAATCCGCCTCCGTAAACGAGGGCACGCGCCCCGCATTGATCGCGTGTGCGTTCAGTACGATTGTACCCGTATTGTTCTGGCGGAAGATCTCCGTGAGGCGGACGCTCGGAATGACCTGCGAGCGCAGGATGTCCTTGAGCACAGAGCCGGGCCCGACGGCGGGCAGCTGATCCACGTCGCCGACGAGGATGACGTGTGTGCCGGGAAGAACTGCGGTAAGGAGATGCTGCATAAGCACAATGTCCATCATCGACACCTCGTCGATGATGATGACATCCGCCTCGAGCTGCGTCTCAGCGTCGCGCCCGAAGCGCATCTCGCCGTCCTCCCGCCCCTGCGCCTCGAGCATGCGGTGCACGGTTGCGGCAGGGCAGCCCGTCGCCTCCGCGAGGCGCTTTGCCGCGCGCCCCGTCGGCGCGCCGAGCAGGATCTCAAGCCCCTGTGCGCCGAGGATGTCGATCATGCTGCGCACGACGGTGGTCTTGCCCGTGCCGGGGCCGCCCGTCAGGACGAGGACGCCGTGCGTGAGCGCGGCGATCACGGCCTCGCGCTGTGCGGGGGCAAGGCTGACATCGTGATCCTCCTCCCACGCGGCGACAAGAGACTCCGCATCGTGCACATGAATGTGATCCGCCTTCTTCTGCAGCATGAGGAGGAGGCGCGCCGTCATTTCCTCCGCCTTATAGAGCTGCGGCGCGTAGATCAGCCGCTCCCCCATCTCATCCACGGCGTAGAGGCGGCCCATCTTCACCTCGCGGCTGAGCACCTCCATGACCTCGCTCCGCGTGACGCCGAGCCGCTGCGCCGCGCGATCCGCAAGCATGGACTCGGGGATGCAGCAGTGACCGCCCGAGGAGATCTGCGTGAGCTCATAGGAAAGCCCCGCCGCAATGCGCTCAGAGGAGTTCTTCTCCCATCCTGCGGCGACGGCAATCGCGTCCGCCGTGATAAAGCCGATGCCGTCGATCTCCTGCGCGAGACGGTAGGGTGCCTTCTCCATCACCTCGATTGCGAGCGAGCCGTACGCCTTGAAAATGCGTGCGGCGTATGCACCCGTGACGCCGTGCTCCTCAAGCCAGAGCATGATGTCCCTGAGCTCGGACTGCCGCATATAGGAGGCGACAATCTTCTCCACGGTCTTTGGCCCGATGCCCGCGACCTCTCTCAGGCGGCTCGGCGCGCGCTCGATGATCTGCAGCGCCTCCGCGCCGAATCGCTCCACAATGCGCCGCGCCATCGCGGGGCCAACGCCGTCGATCGTGCCCGAGGCGAGAAAGCGCTCGATGCCCGCCGCACTCGTGGGCGCACTCACGCGCATGCGCTGCGCCTGGAACTGCCGCCCGAAGCGCGGGTGCGTGACCCAGCTGCCCGTAAGATGCACCTCCTGACCGACGAGGGGCGCCGCGCCCCTCACGGTTGCGGTACACTTCCCCTGCTGCGCGAGGCGCAGACGGAAGACGGAGAATGCGCCGTCCCCCGCAGAAAAGATGATATGATCGACAACACCTGTCAGCTCTTCCTCGGCGGAGTGAAAGCCAAGATTTTGCTGAAATTCCATGTCACGCCTCCGTCAGCTGTTCCCACTTCTCATAGCGCTGCATGATCTCGAGCTCCTTTGCCGCATACGCCTCGGCAATCGCGCGGCTGCGCGCGGGATCGAGCTGCGTCTCGGGGCGGTTCATCTCATACTCGAGCCCCTTCAGCTCCGCCTCCGCCATCGCGATCTCCGCCTCCGTGCGCTCGATCATCTCCTGCCGCCGCGCCGCAGGAATGGCGCTGTGCACGGCTGCCTTTGGCACTGTCTTCTCTGCACGCGGCTGTTCCTGTGCAGGGGCGGGACGTTCCTGCTTCTCCACAGGGCGCTCCTCTGCCGCTTCCTCCGCCTCGGCTTCCTTCTTCATCAGATAGTAGCTGTAGTTGCCGAGATACTCCGTGATCTTCCCGTCCCTCAGCTCGAGCGTGCAGTTTGCCGTCTTATCTAGGAAATAGCGGTCATGCGACACGGCGATGAACGTCCCCGGAAATGCCATCAGCGCCTCCTCGACCGCCTCGCGCGCAGGGATGTCGAGATGGTTCGTCGGCTCATCCAGTACGAGGAAGTTCGCACCCGTCAGCATGAGTTTCAAGAATGCCACGCGCGCCTGCTCGCCGCCCGAGAGCGCCCCGATGAGCCGCAGCACATCGTCGCCGTGGAAGAGGAACGCGCCGAGATAGCCGCGCGCCGTCTCCTCGTCCAGTCCGTACGTATAGCAGATCTCATCGAGTATCGTCTTGGAGGGATCAAGCCCCTCGTGCTGCTGGGAGAAATAGCCGATCTTGACGCGGCTCCCAATCTTCACACGCCCGCCCGCCTCAAGCTCGCCGACGAGAATTTGCAGGAGCGTCGTCTTGCCAACGCCGTTCTCCCCGATGAGCGCCACGCCGTCGCCCTTGCGGATGAGGAGCGAAATGCGGTCGAGCACGCGCTGCCCGCCGGGATAGGCAAACGTGATGTCCTCAAGCTCCGCCACGCGCTGTGCGCACTCCGTCGGCTTCGTAAAGGCAAAGTATTTGAATCGCGCCGCCTCGGGCGGGAGCACAATGCGTTCCAGACGATTCAGCTGACTCTGCCGCCCACGCGCCTGCTTTGCCTTAATCCCCGCGCGATAGCGGCTGATGTACTCCTCCGTCTTCCTGATCTGCGCCTGCTGCTTCTCATAGGCGCTCAGGAGTGCCGCGCGGCGGTCGTTCTTCACGCGCATATAGTGCGTGTAGTTGCCTGTATACGCCGTCACCTCTGCGTGATCAAGCTCCAATATGCGCGTTGCAACGCGGTCGAGGAAATAGCGGTCATGCGAGATCAGGAGGACGCCGCCGCGATAGGATTGGAGGAATTTCTCGAGCCACTCGATCATGCCGATGTCGAGATGATTCGTCGGCTCATCGAGAAAGAGGAAGTCCGGCTCACGCAGAAGCGCCTTCGCCAGGCAGATACGCGTCGTCTGCCCGCCCGAGAAATGGCGCACATCCTTTGCAAGATCCGCCTCGGAGAAGCCGAGCCCGAACGCCACGCGGCGAATGCGGCTCTCGAAGTCGTAGCCGTCCATCGCCTCGAAGCGCGTCACGAGATTCCCGTATGCGGCGAGTTCCTCCGCGCCCGCAGCCCCCGACGCAATCGCGTGCTCCATCCGCTCCTTCTCCGCACGGAGCGCAATGAGGTCGGAGAATGCGCTGCGCAGCTCATCGTAGAGCGTATCGTGTGTGAACGCCGCCTGCTGCTCAACATAGCCGACCGTGTCCGCGCGATCCATCACAACCTGCCCGCCGTCGCTCTCCTCGCGCCCTAGCAGAATGCGCATGAGCGTCGTCTTGCCCGTGCCGTTCGCACCGACCAGCCCCACCTTGTCCCCGCGCTGCACCTCGAAATCCACATGCGAAAAGAGCGTACGTATGCCGTACGCCTTTTCGAGTCCGATCACCTTCAAACTCCCCATATCACTCTTCTCCATCCTCGTGCACAGCCTCGGGGCGATAGTCGCGCCCGATGATGACAATCGCCTGCCGCTCGCCCGCTCCGTCGACGGGCATGATGACGCAGGGGAACGGCATGCCGTAGAACAGATTCACATGTGTCTCTGCCGTCATGACTGCCGTCTTGGGACGGTCAGACGCATTCCCCGTCTCCACACTCGATATGCGGAAGCCCCTTGCGCGCAGCGTATCTGCAATCTCCGCGCCCGCGCCGTCGATCCCGCTCGCGTTGATAATCATAACGGAGATATCGTCCGCACCGTCCTTCGTGCTTTCATTGCCGCTTTCATCGCTGCGCTCCTTGCCGCTCTCCTTGGGCGGCGCAGCTTCCTGCGGCTCCTGCTCCTGCGGCTTCTCCGCCTCCTTCTTCCCGGCGGCGCTGCGCTCTGCACGCTGCGCCCCGATCACGCGGTCGCCCTCTGCGAGCAGCTCCTCGGATGATGGCAGCAGCACCTTTTCATCCTCCTCTGCCATGATCCGCAGCCGCTCCGGCATATCCTTCCGATAGGCGGCAGCGTCCTTCTCCGCCGCTTCCTGCATACGCTTGGACATCTCCTTGCCCACACCTGCAAAGAGCGCTCTGCGCGTCTCCACAAGGTCGGGAATCCAATAGCTCACATCGCCGAGATAGGCGGGCGTCCCCGCGACCATCTGCATGGATATGCCGCCGGACTCCATGTCCCTCAGCCGCGCCGCGAGCGTCAGCAGCTGGCGCGTCGTCAGATCCGTATCGACCGCATTCTTCACCTCATCCACGACCGCCGCAATGCGCGGGAGCACCTGCGGCGAGAGGAACTGTGCGAGCAGAGCGCGCATGAAATGCTGCTGCCGACCAATGCGCCCGATGTCGCCCTCGCCGTCGCGATAGCGCACGTATTGGATTGCCTGTGCGCCGTCCATATGCTGCTCCCCCGCCTGCAGGTCGATCACGAGACCGCCATTGTCGTCCCACGGATCCTCATAGTACATCCGCTTCTCGACATCGATGTCCACGCCGCCGACCGCATCCACAATCCGCTCGAACGCCGAGGTGTCGATCAGGATGTAATGCGTGACGGGAACGCCCACGAGCGCACTGACCGAGGCGAGCGTCATCTCGTGCCCGCCGAACGCATAGGCGTGATTGATCTTGTCATAGCCGTAGCTGCCGACCTCGATGCGCGTATCGCGCGGGATCGAAAGCAGCGCTGCGCGCCCATTCTCCTCATCAATAGCGGCGAGCATCAGCGTATCGCTGCGGCCGACATCTCCCTCCCTGCGGTCGACCCCCATGAGGAGCACATAGCCCAGCTCATGTTCCGGCAGATCGGCGAACGCATTCACATCGCGCAGCGAACCGGACATGAAGTAAGAGCTTGCATAGTAGATGCCGCAGACGAGCAAAAAGGACAGTGCGAATACAGCCCCTGCGTATTTGATGAATGTACGATCCGCTTTTTCGTGCGGTGATTTTTCATGTGACAATCCGTATATCGTCCTCTCAAAATAATTGTTACCAGTATAACAGAAACAGAAGTTCCATGCAAATGAAATGATGAGACCTATTCCTCTTTACAAAATATACTATTTCATGTAAACTTAAAATATCTATCAATACAGGTGGATTCTGTATCTGACTGCGGTCAGGGGAGCTGCTTTGATCGGCAGAACGCGGCGGGTACATATGAGTGGAACAAGGGGGAAAAAATGCTACGACTTCCTGTCTCGAAGTTAAAGGATGGCATGGTACTTGGGCAGAGTC
>ERZ773099.2581-NODE-2581-length-12351-cov-11.027570_pt1 | contig 12351 bp, 9 predicted proteins | sample MGYA00511120_ERZ773099 | MGnify/ENA primary metagenome ERZ773099 (study PRJEB29015, sample SAMEA2738012) | human oral metagenome | biome: human oral; feature: human-associated habitat; material: dental | place: China | collected 2104 ... | reverse complement strand
AGGCCATGTGGGCGGCCCCGCCCAGGTCGCCCACGATGGTGGGCAGGGCGGTGCCGACGATGGTCTGGTCCATGGCGGACAGGAACATGACCACCAGGAGGGAGGCGTAGACCGCCCAGAAGCGGTGGTCGGGGTGGAAGTCGCCCCCCGGGCTGGCGGGGCTCGCGCCGGTCTTGGGCGCCGTAGCGGTTTGAGTCACGGATAGTGCCTTTTTGTGAGCTGAAGAGGTTGACGAGTACGGACTGGAGGGCCAAGAGGCCCTGACGACCCTGCCGACTCCGCGGCCGGGTGGTTCTGCGCGGACGACGGCGGTCGGTCAGCCGGGACCGACGGGCGGGTCCCCGGTCCCGGGCGCGGCCACGACCTCGCTCATGGCCGCGGTCACGGCGCGGATGGCGTCGGCCAGGTCGAGAGGCCGCCCGCTGTCGGGACCGGCCGGGGGCCGCGGCTCGTCTCCCGGGCCGCCGTCGGCGTCACCCGCGCCGCCGGAGCCGCCGCAGGCGGGGTGGGCGCAGACGGAGGCCCACAGGCGGACCGCGCCCTTCTGCACCGCGACGCACAGGCCGACGACGGCGATCACCCGGGCATCGGTGGCGGGCAGGCCGAGACGTCGGCCGGCGGCCTCCTCCAGGACGCGCTCGACCGCCTCGAAGCGCTCGTGGACGGCGCGCTCGACCTCCGGGTTGTCGCGCACGATCTCGGGGAAGGCCAGGAGCCAGGCGTGCTCGGGCTCCAGGGACTGCACGCCGGAGGCCAGAAGGGCGCCGAGGTCCTCCAGGAGGCTGCCGGCCCCCGCGACGAAGGCCTCGACCGCCTCGGGCTCGGGGGCGTCCGGACCGATGAGGAGCAGGTCCGCCTTGGAGGAGAAGTGGTTGAAGACGGTGCGCCGCGAGACCCCGGCGAGGGCGGCGACGTCGTCGACCGTCATGGCGGCGTAGCCGCGCTCGCGGGTCAGGGTGAGCGCGGCCGCCCGTATGGCGGCGCGGGTGCGCCGGGCGTGGGCGGCGCGCAGGTCGGTCCGAGTCACGCCCCAATCATGCACTCAGTGCATGGTTACACCAAGTGCAAGTTCGGAGAGGTGGGTCACGCGAAGGCGGCCCGTCGGGGCGGCTCACACGCGCCAGGCCGCAGCATCCCGCCACTCCTCCATGAAGTGGGCGAGCAGGCCGCCCGAGGCCTCGAGCTCCTCGCGCGGCCCGGCCTCCGCAACGCGCCCGTCCTCCATGACCACCACGGTGTCGGCCACGGCGACCGTGGCTGGCCGGTGGGTGACGACCACGGTCGTGTAGTCGCCGCGCACGCGCCCCAGGGCCCGGGCCACGGCCCGCTCCGCCAGGGCGTCGAGGGCGGACGTGGCCTCGTCCACGAGAAGCAGGCGGGCGGGCTTGGCCAGGGCGCGGGCGATCCCCACGCGCTGGCGCTCCCCGCCCGACAGCTGGGAGCCCCACTCCCCCGCCGGCGTGTCCCACCCGCGCGGCAGGCGGGCCACGAGCTCGCTGACCTGCGAGGCCTCGGCTATCCGCTCCAGGTCCGCGTCGCCGAGGGCCGGGTTGACCGCCATGATGTTGTCGCGCACGGTGCCGGCTCCGAGCACCGTGGCCTGGAAGACCATGGTGGCGTTGGCGGTCAGCTCCTCGGCGGAGGCGACGGCGCCGTCGAGCGACACCGCCCCGCCCGAGACCGGCAGCGCGCCCGCGAGCGCCCGCAGGAGAGTGGACTTGCCCGACCCGGAGCGGCCGACGACCGCCGTGACGGTCCCGGGCCGCAGGTCCAGGTCGATCCCGCCGGCCCCGCGCCCGTCGGCCCTGTTGTCGCAGCCGTCGCGGCTCTCGCGGCCGCGACCGCCCAGGCCCACGGTCCCATCGGGGTAGGTGACGCTCAGGTTCCGCACGGTCACCGACGGCGCGTGGTCGAGGGGCGCGGCCCCGCCGGCGGACGGGACCTCGACCAGCTCGCGCACCTCCGCCAGGGAGCGCCGCAGGGCCAGCAGGGCATCCGCGGAGCCGGAGACGACCGTGACCTGCTCGACCACGCGCAGCAGGATGACGACGAGGGCCGCCGCGCCGGCGCCGCCCACCCTGCCGCCGGCGTAGGCATGCCATGCGGCCAGCGCGAATCCACCCATCACCACCTGCGTGGTGACGCTCAGGACGAGCTGCCCGGGCACCTGCCGGCCCAGGACCCGCAGCGCCCCCGAGCGCCCCTCGGTCACGGCTCGGTCCACTGCCTGGCGCCCTGCGGAGACGCGGCGGGCGGTGCGCAGGGAGGGCTGGGCCCAGGCGAGCTCGAAGAGACGGGAGTCGAGCTCCTCCATGGCGCTGGAGAACGCCTCCTGGGCGCCCTCCTCCCACGTGGTGGACAGCCACAGGGCGCCCAGGACGAGCGCCCCTCCGCCGATGGTGGCCGCAGTCAGGACGGGGCTAACCAGCAGCAGACCGGCCCCGAGAGCGCCCATGAAGACGACAGCGCTCACCAGGGGGCTGAGGAGCAGGAGGAGAGCGGAGGTCGCCTCGACGGCCCCGGAGGAGACGAGGGTGCGCAGACGCGCGACCTTGGCGGGGGTGAGGGCGGAGGCGGGCCAGGCCATGACGGCTCGCGGCACGCGCTCGTGGATGACCCGCATCACGCGTATCCCCAGCCGCAGTCCCACGTGGGCGTTGACGACGTCGAGGCACCACGCCGCCGCGATGAGGGCGATCAGGACCAGGAGCCAGGCGCCGGCGGAGGCGGGGTCGGGGCCGAGGAGCCGGCTCAGGACGGGCAGCAGGGCCAGGACGGCGGCGGCCTGGGCCGCGGCCGAGGCGGCGGTGAGGCCGGTGAAGGCCCAGAAGCGGGGCCCGCCTCCCACCACCGTGCAGAGGTCCTTCAGCATGCTCACCATATCGCGACCTCCCGCCGCTCGCCCCCATCGGCGGAGGTCTCGGGGGAACCGGTGGCGGCCCACATGGCGGCGTAGACGCCGTCGGCGGCCATGAGCGAGGCGTGGGTGCCGGTCTCGACGACGCGCCCGTGGTCCATCACGACGATCCGCTCGGCGTCGCGGACGGTGTGAAGCCGGTGGGCGATCATGAGAACGGTGCGCCCCTTCAGGAGGGTGCTCAGGGCCCGACGGATCTCGAGCTCGGAGTCGGGGTCGGCCGAGGCGGTGGCCTCGTCGAGAATGACGACCGGGGTGTCGGCCAGGAGGGCCCGGGCGATCCCGAGGCGCTGGCGCTCCCCGCCGGAGAGGCGGGAGGAGTCCACGACGGTGTCGTAGCCCTGGGGCAGGGCGGCGATCACGTCGTGGACGCGGGCGGCGCGGGCGGCCTCCTCGATCTGGGCGCGCGTGGCCTCCGGGCGGGTCAGGGCGATGTTGTCACGCACCGTGGCGCGGATGAGCTGGACGTCCTGGAGGAGGATGGTGACGCGGGCGTAGAGGTCGTCCTGGGCCAGCTCGCGCAGGTCGGTGCCGCCGAGGGCGACGCGTCCGCCCTGAGGGTCCCACAGGCGGGCGGCGAGGGCGGCGACGGTGGACTTGCCCGCCCCGGAGGGGCCGACGAGGGCGGTGACGACGCCGGGCTCCAGGCTGAGGCTGAGGTCGGTCAGGACCGGATGGCCGGCGTCGTAGGCGATGGCCGGCGTCGTAGGCGAAGGTGACGCCCTCCAGGGCGAGGCGGTCGGGAGCGGGCGCCGGCGGGGGGCCGGCGCCCTCGGGCCCGCCGTCCGCCGTCGGGAGGGCGAGCTCCGGGGTGGCGAGGAAGGTCTCGAGGGCGTCGCGCGCCTGGAGGCCGCTCGTGAGCGCCCCGATGCTGGTGGAGACTCCGAGGAGCCGGCCGCCGAAGGAGGTGCCCAGGACGAGGAAGGGCAGCAGCTCGGGGGCGTCCGTCCAGCCGAGGATCATCATGGGGTAGGCGGCCGCCAGGAGCAGCCCGAGGACCGTGGTGGGCCGGTTGAGCATGACGGCGACGATCTTCGCCGGGCCAGTGCGCATCTGCCACTCGGCGATGAAGTCGCCCGTCTCGGTCAGGGTGCCGGGCAAGTCCACGACGGAGGAGGTCCCGAGCACCCTGGCCTCCTCGCGCGAGGAGATGAAGGTCTGGGCCTGGGCGCTCACGCGGGCGGTGCAGCGCTGGGAGCGGGCGACGTCGTCGGCGTCGCGCTTCATGATGCGCGACATGACCACGACGAAGGCGAGGATCGGCAGGAGGAGAACGAGCGCCAGGCGCCACTGGACGCCGAAGAGGTAGACCAGGACGAGGAGCGGGGTGGCCACCGCCCCCACGCACTCGGTCACGGCGTGGGTGACGACGTAGTGGAGGGCGTTCACGTCGTCGCCCACGATCCTCTTGACCTCCTCGGAGCCTCGGGACGCGAACCAGCCCAGGGGCAGCCGGGTGAGCTTGTCCATGAGCCGACGGCGCAGGGCCGCGGAGTAGGAGGCGTCGTAGACGTGGAGAGCCGTCAGCAGGACGGCGGTGCCGGTGGCGGCCAGGCCCATGACGACGCCGGCCGTCACCGCCGTGCGCAGGAACCTGCCCGGGGGCGCGCCGGCCAGCAGGAGGCGCGCGACGTCGGCCAGGAGGATGAAGGGGATCACCTGGAGGACGGACAGGAGCACCTGGGCGACGCACGCGGCCCACATGGCCCGCTTGGCGGGAGCCAGAACGGGGACGGGGGCCTCCGGCTCGACGGCGGAGGCCGCCGGAGGCGGGACGGGCGCGACGGGAACGGTCCGCCCGGGGCCACCGGAAGGGTCCCGTTCCGGCTTCTCGGCCCGGACGGCCGGCTCCGCGGCCTCGCGGGCGGCGTTGAGCTCGTTGAGCTCGGCCAGGGTGCGCGACTTGCCCAGGGCGCGGCCGCGCATCCAGTAGGCCTGGGCGTGAAGGGTGGCCTTGTTCAGGCCGTGGTCGCGGGTCAGGAGCGACCTGGCGCGACGGGTTGCGAGGGACTCCGCGCCGATCCAGGCGAACCAGCCGGTCCAGTCGCGGCCGTCGATGGCCTGGGCCAGGCCCTGCCCGTCGGGAAGCTCTTCCACCCAGGCCGCGGTGACGAGGCGGCCGCCGGGCAGCGGGAGGGTCTCGTCGAGCGGCGAGTGGCGCTCCATGTAGACCGCCACCGGGACGTCGTCGGGCACGGCCGCCGCGATCGAGGTGATGGCCGGGTAGGAGGCGAGGTCCCCCAGAAGGAGGTAGCCGGCCGGGGGCGGATCGAGCAGGGTGAAGGGCTGGGCGCCGAAGCGCTGGGCGACGAGCCGCTCACCGACCTCGCAGCCGCCGGCCCAGTAGGAGGCCGGGCCCATGGGATGGTGGAGGACGAAGTCGATGGCGAAGGTGCCGGACTCGGGGTCGGGGTCCACCAGGGTGTAGCCGCGCTGGTGAAGGGTGGAGGGGTCGTCCGGGTTGGGGAACCACAGGCGGATCCAGGAGTCGGGGTGGAGGGGGCCGTCGCCCAGGAGGGTGTCGGAGCGGAAGGCGATGCGGATGAAGTGCTCCGCCAGGTGCGTCCTTCCGGTGACGACGACGGAGTGCTCCTTGGCGCCGAGGGCGCGCAGCACAGCCCCCTGGATTCCCTTACCCATGGCGGTCCCTTCAGATCGGATGCGGTGAGGTGAGCCTCAGCATATGGGTGTGCGCGGGACGGGGACAGGGGGCCTGCGCGGCGACGGGCGCGCCGTCGGGACCGCGGCTCCGGTCTCACGGACTGTGGTTGGGGTAGACCACGACCGTGGCGTGGTGCCCGCCTGCGTTCAGCTTCTTGTCACAGGTGACGACCGGGACCCCCAGGCCCTCCGCCAGCGCCAGATAGGTGGCGTCATAGCTGGTGTACTGGTTGCGCAGGGCCCACACCCGGTCGGACAGGAGCGCCGCCTCGTACCTTGTGATGGTGAGGTCCGCGTAGAGGCGGCGGGCCTCCTGAGCGTCGTCGAGCGCCAGGGCCCCGCCCAGGACCATGCCGCGCAGGGCGGAGAGGACCTCGACGTCCAGCAGGTGCGGCGCCGCCAGGTCCCCCGCCATGGCGTCCAGGAGCGTCGGATCGGCCTCGCGGCCGACCAGCGCCTCGACCACCGCGGAAGCGTCGACGACGATCATCTGCGGCCCACCCTCACCGCCGCCACAACCTGAGCGGTGCTGGGGCCGTCGGTCCGGTTCTGCGACCGCAGGCGCCGCACGACCTGCGCATTCGTGGGGCGCGACGCTATGAGGGCGAGCTGCGCGGCGACATAGGCGGACAGGGAGACCCCCTCGGCGGCCGCCCGAGCCTTGAGCTCCTCGGCCACGTCCTCGGGCACGTCTCGAACGTAAAGCGTCGCCACACTCCCATGCTAGCATGCTGCAATCAGGCTGTTCGTGCGAGTGCGGCCGTCGTTCCGCCCAGCCGCCGCCCGGGCGATCTCGGTGCGGAATACGACCGATCTCAACGCGGGCTTCACCCGATCTCGGCGAAGGGTGCGGGGCGGCAGTCGAAGGGCTAGATGATTGATTTCGAGGTGGGTGCTCGGGGGGCTTGTTGTGCTCTTTTACTGTATGGGGCGAAGGAGCCCAACGAGGGGCATAGGGAGTGCAGCAAGCGACGTCCGCTCCGTCGGCGTGCTCGGCTGTTCGGCGCCTTGCGTTGCCGGCGCTGTTCCTGGGTCCCTGGCCGAGGTGGGTCCGGCCTGCCGGCCTGGCGGCCCGGGGGAGGTTGCTGTGCCCCGGAAAGTGAGCGGCTGGCGGTCCGGCGGGCGCGGACGTCGGGCCCTGCGGGCCGGTGTCGGGCCGGAACATGAACGTACTTTTCCAACGTGGACGTACCTTTCTCCCAATCCTTCTGGGGGTAGAGCTCAGAAGGATGGGAGAAAGGTACGTCCGTGTGACGAAGGTACGTTCACGTCGGGGCGCGCGCTCCGCCGGGCGGCGTGCCGGGGTGCTGTGTCCGGGCGCCGTGCCCGCCCGTCGCCGGGCTTGCTCGCCGCCGTGCCCGCCTGTTGCCGTGCCCCGTCGGCTCGCCGAGACCCTCCGAGACCGGGAGGCCGTCCTCGACCGGAAAAGGCGGCTCCTGCGCTTTAAGCCGCCCCTCAGCCCTGAGCGCAGCGGGAATCGGCGTGATTCTGCGGTTCTGCGGCGAGTGCGGGACGGTGACCGGTGTGAGAAGCACACAGGCACCGCCCTTTCTCCACCGCCCAGCACCGCTCAGCCCGTCACCACTCGCCTGGAGGGCCCGGGCGAGGAGCATCCGCCCCGCCGCCTCCGGAATCACATGCAGGCGTCCACCACGGGCGCATGTAAGTCATGTTGAGGATCAAGGTGTCATCATTATGCTCGAATGAGCAGCACCTTAAGGGACTCATGGAGCACTGGGTCATCCGCTACTGGAAGAACACGCACAGACGTGCGAGCCGATTGGGGCGAGAGGCTCTGCGAGTGGGCGGCGCGTGAGAACGCGGGTCGCGCTCTGCGGTCGTACTCGGTGGCCTCGCGCATTCTGGCGGGTCTGCCGGGCACGCCAGTGCTGACGATCCGGACGGCCTCGCGGATCTGCGGGGTGTCGAGGACAGCCGCGTCCCGGGGACTGGAGACCCTGAGGTCCGCGGGCGCCCTGAGCACGGAGTCGATAGGCGCGGGCCGACGGGCCTGCACGGCGTGCAGCGTCCTGGACACGATCACGTGGGCGGAGCGCCGTCTTGCGAGCACGCGCTTCAGCACCCGCGTCTGCGCGCCGCTGGGCCCGGCTCCCGCGCGTCCGGGGCGCCGACGCTCATGCGGTGGCAGCGCGGAACTGGGCGTCGTCCAGGTCCCGGTCGGACAGGACCAGGCGGACGGCCATCGGGTCGGGGTTGCCCGCGTCGGGTCCGCGATGCCTTTCCGTCAGCCCGAGCCTGGCGGCAACGCGGGCCGAGGCGCGGTTGTGCGCTAGCAGGATGGCCACCACCGGGAGGTCCGGCCGCAGCCCGCGGGCGCGGTCGACCGCGAGAGCGCCGACACGGGTGGCGATACCGCGCCCGTGGACGTCGACGGCGAGCCGGTAGCCGAGATTCCACAGGCAGTCGTCCTTGACCCAGCAGCCCGCGTATCCGAGCACCCGCCCGGTGGCCGAGTCGCGGACGATCCATGCTGACAGGCCGTCGCGCTCCCATCCCGCGATCCAGTCGTGAACCAGGCTCAGGCTGCGCTCGGGGTCGGCGAAGCGGCCCGACGGCAGATGCCTCCACAGGCGCGGGTCGCTGCAGATGCGGTGGACGGCCCGCGCGTCATCCACCGTGGGCTCGTCGAGCCGCAGGTCGTCAAGATCCGCGCCCCGCATGGAGGCGTCAACTCCTCGCGGCCGGGGCGAAGTCGACGACGACCTCGTACAGGGCCTCGCTCTGCCTCATGGCGGCGAACCCGTCGCGCACCTGCTGGGGGAACACGGTCGGGTCGGAGGCGTAGGAGGACAGGTCGAAATTCACCCGGACCTCGCTGACGGCCCGACTCCAGGTCCGCGGCGCGTACGGGTCGGCCACGCGGAAGGGCATGGGGGCGGTGTCGATCCCGCGCTCCCGCACGGCCCGCTCACTGGCGGCGACGAGCTCGGGGGACTCGGCGTCGTAGACAAGACGCCCGCCCGGGAAGCGCCGGGCCATGGCGTCGACGAGCCCGGCGACCTGGGCGCTCTCCAGGAAGTAGAAGACCCCGGAGGCGACGGCGACCAGCCCGCCGCCGGCGTCGACCTCGTCCATCCAGCCGTGGTCGGTCAGGGAGGCCGGCAGGTCGCGCTCGCGCTCGTGGGGCTCCATCCAGGTGGAGCGGAGCTGAAGGACCTCGGGGAAGTCGAGGTTGTAGACGGTCGCGCTGCCGTTGTTGACGTCGTCGACGAGGCGGTCCAGGCCGCAGCCCAGGTCGACGACGGCGGCCGCCGGGCGGCCCCGCAGGTAGCGGCGGATCTCGGTGACGGCCGCCAGGTGGCGCAGGGCGTAGATGGCCGCGGGCACCTCCCCCATGTCCCTGTCCCGGATGCCGGGGAGAGCCGCCTCGGCCAGCCGTGCGGCCCGCTCGGACCACGGGTCGCGGAAGCAGGTCGGCCAGGTGCGCGCGGCCCGGGCGCGCCCCAGCAGGGGGAAGAAGAGCGTCTCCTGGACGCCGGCGTCAATCATGCCCGCACCTTAGATGATTGACGCCGGGGTGCGGACCCGCGGCTTCTTTCCCGTCGGGATCGGTTCGAGGCGCCCGTTTGGCGCCCACCTGGCGCCTGCCGTGCGCTGGGGCCCTCCAAGACCCCCTGGGGCCCGGAGCGCCGACAGGTCAGGCATCCCCGCCGCCACGGAGAGTGACCAGGACTCGCACCCCCAAGGCGCCCGACGACCACGGGCACGACAGGGACCGGCGCGATCCCGTGGTCCCACGGCCCGGACAGCGCAGAACGTCAGAAGCACGCAGGACGACCACTCCCCGGAGGTGCGGCGGGCGCCAGACCCGCACCGCGGACCGTTCTCGGCGCGGAAGTCGACCGATCTCGGCAACAGGGGCCGCGAGGGCGAGCGTGAACGGCCGCGAGGGCGGGCGCCCGTTGGAGCCGGCCGCTCAGGCACCGGCGGGGCGCGGGCCGGAGCGGGCGGCGCCCTCAACGTCGACGGAGGTTCGTCACGTGGACGTACCTTTCTCCCGTCCTTCTGAGGGTAAAGCTCAGAAGGACGGGAGAAAGGTACGTTGATGTTGGGAAGGTACGTTCACGTTCCGGCGCGTCCCGCGCGGGCGCCCGCGCACCCGGGCGGCACGCAGCCCCACCGCCCCCTTTCGCCGAGATCGGTCCGGTTCCGCGTCGAGATCGGTCGTACTCCGGCTCGAGATCGGTCCGGGGCGCAGCGGCTCCCGGCGGGTGACAGGCCGGCGCCGCTGCGCCCCGGACAACAGGCCGTCCTGCGCGTCCTCAGCGTCCCGCGCCGTCCAACCTGTGCACCGAAACCGCGGAATCGCGCCGACCCCCACGGCGCCGTGGCCGTCGGCCGCCCTGGAAGCACATGGAGTGGGCACTTCTCCCATGCCCGAGTCGGTCGCCGAGATGACTGGCTCCGGGGCAGTCGGAGGCCCCGGTTCGCGCTCTGCCGGCTTCCCCGGACCAATCTCGGCGCGGAACCGGACCGATCTCGACGAAGGGGATCGCAGGCCCGCCCGGCGCACCCGACGCCGTCGGGACCGAGCATCGAGCGAATGCGGCCGGCCGCGCCCCTGAAGAGCCGGTCGCCTACAGTGGAGCCCGGACAAGACCCGGGGGGAGGAGGCACTCATGACAGTGCCGGCAGCGCGTCCGCCCAGGGCCGCGGACGGCGGCCGCCAGAGCCGCGACGCCCGCGGCCGGGCGGCGCTGCGAGTCCTCGGGCTGGACGACGGTGCGACCCTCGCCGGGGACGTCATCGACGTCGTCTCGCCTCTGACCGGCTCGTCCATCGGTCGGGTCCCCCTTCTCGGCCCCGACGACGTCGCCCGGGCCGCCCGGCAAGCCCACGCCGCCCAGGAGCAGTGGGCGAGCACAGGCGTGCGCGAGCGCTCCCGGGTGCTGCTCGCCCTCCACGACCTGATCTGGAGGCTGCGCGACCCGCTCCTCGACCTCGTCCAGTGGGAGTCGGGCAAGGCCCGCGCCCACGCCTTCGAGGAGCTGGCCGACACCGCCATGACCGCCCGCTACTACGCCCGCGCCGGCGCCCGCCACCTCGCCGCCCGGCGGCGGGGCGGGGCGGTGCCGGGCCTGACCGGGGTGGTCGTCCACCACCGGCCCCTGGGCGTCGTCGGCATCATCTCGCCGTGGAACTACCCCCTGACCCTGGCCGCCTCCGACGCCGTCGCGGCGCTCATGGCGGGCAACGCCGTCGTGCTCAAACCGGACTCGGACACGCCGTTCACGGCCCTGGCCGTGCGCCGCCTCCTGACGCGCGCCGGGGCGGACCCCGACCTCTTCCAGGTCGTCACCGGGCCGGGCTCCGCCCTGGGCGCCCCGCTCATCGACGCCGTCGACGCCGTCATGTTCACCGGTTCGACGGCGACCGGCTCGGCGGTGGCCTCCCGGGCGGGCTCGCGCCTCATCCCCGTGTCCGCCGAGCTCGGCGGGAAGAACCCGCTCATCGTGCGCGCCGACGCCCCCGTGGGCCGGACCGTGCGCGGCACCGTCAAGGCCTGCTTCTCCAACTCCGGCCAGCTGTGCATCTCCATCGAGCGCATCTACGTGCATCGGGACGCGTGGGACCGGTTCGTCCCCGCCCTCGTGCGGGCCGCCGAGTCCCTGCGCGTGGGCGCCGACATGGGCTGGGGCGCCGATATGGGCCCGCTCATCAGCGCCGAGCACCTGGCCGGGGTCCACGCGCACGTGGCCGACGCCGTCGCCGGGGGCGCCACGGTCCTCACCGGCGGGCGCGCACTGCCGGAGGTCGGCCCCACCGCCTACGCCCCCACGCTGCTGACCGGCGTCACCGAGGGGATGGAGGTGTTCGCCGCCGAGACCTTCGGGCCGGTGGCGTCGCTGTACCGCGTGTCCGACGACGAGGAGGCCGTGCGCCTGGCCAACGCCTCCCCCTACGGGCTCAACGCCGCGGTGTGGACCGCCGACCGTCGCGCCGGGGTCGAGCTGGCCGGGCGGATCCGCGCCGGAACGGTCAATGTCAACGAGGGCTACGCCGCGGCGTGGGGCTCGACGGCCGCCCCCATGGGCGGGATGGGCGCCTCCGGGCTCGGCCGCCGCCACGGCCCCGAGGGGATCGTCAAGTACACCCAGTCCCAGACGATCGCCGTCCAGCGCCTCATGCCCCTCCAGGCGCCGCCGGGCGTCGGCGAGGCGCGGTGGGCGACGGCGATGGCCGCCTGGCTGCGCCTGGCCCGCCGCCTGCCCGGGCTCGACCGCTAGCGCGGGGACCAGCGGCGCGTGCTGCCGCGCTTCGCCAATGCCGTACTGCTCCTCAAGGGGCTGCCGGTCCCGGTGCTCGACGGGCTGCCGGCCCCGGTGCTCGACCGGGTGGCCGACCTGTTCGGGATCGCCTCGACCATGGACCACCTCACCGGGCGGACGGCGCGGCGGGGTCGGGCTCGACCGACACGATCCGGTGGAGGGCGGCCGTCAGCTCGGTCTCGCGGTCGAGGTCGGCCAGGCGCGCCCGGCCGCTCTCCACCGCGAGCACCCGGACCGTGCGCTCCTGGACGTCCCCGTCGCCGGCGGCCAGGCGCAGCCGGAGCCGGGTGCGGGCGGCCCGGGCCTGGCGCAGCAGGGCCAGGACGTGGACCGGGTCGGTCGCCGCCGGCGCACCCGCGCGCTCCTTCTCGCCCGCGCGCATCCGCCCCACGTGAGCCGCCAGGTCACCGGCCGTGGGCCTGCGGCGTCGGACCGGACTGCCCGCACCGGGCCGGTGACTCTCCGGCGGCGCGTCCCGGCGGG
>ERZ773099.2580-NODE-2580-length-12355-cov-3.710569_pt1 | contig 12355 bp, 12 predicted proteins | sample MGYA00511120_ERZ773099 | MGnify/ENA primary metagenome ERZ773099 (study PRJEB29015, sample SAMEA2738012) | human oral metagenome | biome: human oral; feature: human-associated habitat; material: dental | place: China | collected 2104 ... | reverse complement strand
AGCCATGATAACTAGAATTGGTTCCATTTTATTTCTCCTCTTCTATCATTCGGTTGATTCTATCTCTAACCATTTCTTCGCCCATTATCTGCTGAATTGCCCACACATCAGGTGACTGAGCGCGTCCAACGAGAGCAAGCCTGATAACCGTGCTTACGTGTCCTACATGTCCCTTGTAATCGTCAGGGTTCTTCTTAAAGTTTTTAGGCTTTGCGGCATATCCGAGTTCAGTTGAGATTTCTCTAATCTTATTGAACCACTCTTCCTGAGTATCTGCATGGTTGTATGAGGACAGGTAAGATTCTAGAATCTGAATCTTATCATCAGCAGCTTCGGCAGGCACTTCATCGATAATATTGAAGCTTTGATCGAAGAAGTAGCTGATGAAATCCATAATCTGTCTAGCGTATACGAGGTCTTTTCGAGGCTTTTTCTCATCTCTTCCGAGGTCGAGAATCTTAACAAGTAAATCCATGTCCTCAAATACGTATACATACTCAGGTGCGAACTCGAGAGACCATGACTTTAAGAACTTAGCAATTTCAGTAGCGGGGATATGCAGCATAGCTTCCTTACTAACGTCGTTGAGCTTATCGAGGTCGAAAAGTGCGCCTGAGTTACTCATTTTCTCGGTAGTGAAATTGAACTCGTTGATATCCGCCTCTGGGTTTTCCATACGCCACTCTTCGTAGTTCGAGTTAAGAATTGTGAGAAGGTATTCTCTAACTGCAGCAGGGTGGTACCCTTGGTCCCTGTAGTAGTCTAGTGAAAGTTCTGGGTCCTTACGCTTAGATAGCTTTCTCTTGTTGCCGTCCTCGCCGATTTTCATTAGCTGTGCAGTATGGCAATAAACTGGGAGTTCAAATCCAAGCTTGTCAAATAGCTCAACGTGAATCGGTAGTGATGGTAGCCATTCCTCGCCTCGTATAACGTGAGTTGTCCTCATCAGGTGATCATCGATAGCGTGAGCAAAATGATAAGTAGGGATACCTGTAGTCTTTACGATTACAATATCCTGGAAATTTTCAGGCACATCGAGAGTGCCTCTGATTCCGTCGACAACTTTATTTCTCTTGATATCTTCGCCGACAGCGTTAGGAGTGCCAGCTGATTTAAGTCTAATTACAAATGGAGTGCCAGCCTTGATATAGTCAGCAACGAGTTTTTCAACCTTTGGATCTTTATCCCAGTCTCTGTACTTTGACCAGCCTGCGTAGATTCCAGGGGCAAGCTTCTCCTGTTCTTGCTTTTCTCTTATCGCGCTAATTTCGTCTTCTGTAAGGAAGCAAGGGTAAGCCTTGCCTTCAGCGAGAAGCTTCTTGGCATAAAACCTGTATATTTCACCACGGTGACTCTGAGTATAATCTCCGTAGTTTCCGATGTCGCCATTCTCAGTGACACCCTCATCGAAATTGATTCCGAAAAATGCGAGAGATGAAATGATAGTATCTACAGCATTCTCGACAAATCGCTTGTCGTCGGTATCCTCGATTCTGAGGTAGAAAATTCCGTCACTCTGATGAGCTAGTCGTTCGTCAACGAAAGCTCCGTATAAGTTTCCGAGATGGATAAATCCAGTTGGGCTTGGACCGAGCCTTGTAACTTTAGCGCCTTCCGGGAGATTACGCTTAGGGTACATGGCTTCGTAGTCAGTATCGCTTGCAATCTCAGGATAGATGAGTTCGCTGAGTTCAATTGAATTCATATTAATCCTCCTGCGTTTAAATCTAATTAACCAATTAAGTTTACCATATAAACGGCTACAGTTGTAGGGTAGCGAGTACACATAGATCTAACTTCTTTTTTATCGAAAGATGTCAGTGAAGAATTAGCTAGCAAACATAATATATTTTGCCAAAAAGACATTTTATGAAAACTGTATCTTCCTTCATCTTATGGTATAATACACTCTGTATAAATGTGAAATTATAATGTACAAAGTATGGGAGGGAAGGCCCTTATGATATTGTTCAAATACATATTGGCGTTACTGCTTACGATACCTATGGGCGTGCTCGGAGTATACTTGTTTGTAGATTACTTCGACACAGTTAAGGGTAAGAAACAGGCAAAGAAAGCTGCGGAGAAACGCAAGGTGGAAGAACGCAAAAAAGCACGCAAAGAAGGATTTACAATCCACATTCCAGATCCGATAGAGCCATCTGATAAAAACACACATAGATAGAGGTGCATAGTGCCAAAGGGAATTTTTATAACGCTTGAAGGGCCAGATGGCTCCGGTAAAAGCACACAGGTAGAGAATATAAAGTCGTATTTTGAAAATGAAGGCAGGGAAATTGTAGTGTCCCGAGAGCCCGGAGGTACGTCGATTAGCGAAAAGCTTCGCAATATCGTTTTAGATAATGAAAATGCTGAGATGGATGACATCACAGAGATGTTTATCTATGCGGCAGCTAGAGCGCAGCACGTTGCGGAGAAGATAAGACCTGCACTAGAGAGAGGTGCGGTTGTAATCTGTGACAGATTTGTAGATTCGAGCATTGCATATCAGGGCTATGGCAGGAATCTTGGAGAACAGGTGGGAGAGGTGAATAGGTATGCTACATGCGGACTTGAGCCAGATGTTACTTTCTTCATGGACCTAGACCCAGAGATTGGTAGATCAAGAATCGGCAAAGACGTTAGAGATAGGCTGGAGCAGCAGAAGCTTGATTTTCATTACCGCGTATATGAAGGGTATAAGGCGCTTTGCGAGGAGTATCCTGAAAGAGTGGTAAGGGTTGATGCGACGAGGACGATAGAAGAGATTAAAGAAGATATATATTCGAAACTTGAGTCTCTATAGAGGGAGTCGAACAGGCGGCTACATATGGCAGCTATCAGAGGATATGGGAGAGATATGGCACGGGAATACGCACATGCATACATATTAGAAGGACGTAGCGGGGAGCAGCGTAGTGAATATATCAGAAGATTTGCCAAGGACATAATATGCCCTAACACCGATATATCTGGACATGCATGTGGAACATGCCCCGCTTGTATAAGAGTGAGTAGTGGCACGCATGAAGATATATTCTTCATGAATCAGAGCGGCAAAGAGACATACAAGACCGTCGATGCTGCTGCTATGATAGAGCGACTAGGAATGAGATCATACGGCAGTCGCAATGTCGGAATCATAGATAATGCGGAGAGGCTCAGCGAGATAGTTCAGAACAAACTGCTCAAAACATTAGAAGAACCTTATTCTGGAACAGTAATTATCTTGGCTACAGATAACAAAGAGTCGCTACTACCAACAGTGAGATCACGATGTGTCGAACTTAGACTTCAGGAGCAAGCTCAAGAGCATGCGAACTCAGATAGCATTGAAACGCTGATGAAGGAGTGGCTAAGCAAGACATATTTCTTCAAGGTACGTGAAATTATCAAGAAGAGCTTCAAAAGCAATGAGGAAGCGCTCAAGTTTCTCGATGTGTTAGAGAAGAATTTGCATGAAAGACTGCTCGGTGGTGGTAAATTGCCACAAGATGCATGGGTAATACTAGAGTTGATTGATCAAGTTGAAGATACGAGAATCAATATCAAGCGTGGGATGAGTCCAGATTACGCACTAAACTCTTTATTTCTGAATAGGAATAAGCGATAAACAGTAACAAATTCGGATACATAGTATTCGGTTTTAAATAGATAAGAAGGGAAATTAATAGATGGTAGAAATTATAGGCGTAGGCTTTATGAAAGCCAGCAAGACATATTACTTCGATCCCGCGGGAGTGAGCTATGAGCTAGGAGAACTAGTCATTGTTGAAACTGCGAGGGGCATGGAGCTCGGACATATTTCGATTGCAAACTGCGAGATTGAGGAGAGTGAACTTGTTGCTCCGCTCAAAGGCGTCGAGCGCAAGGCTACCAAAGAAGACATTCAGAGATATAAGGATAATCTAGCCAAGAGAGATGAGGCTATGAAGGTCTGCGAAGAAAAGATTTTGCAGCACAAGCTAGATATGAAGCTAGTCGATGCTGAATTTACAATCGACGGAACTAAGGTTATATTCTATTTCTCAGCGGATGGAAGAATCGACTTCAGAGGGCTTGTAAAAGATCTTGCATCGCAGTTCAAGATGAGAATTGAACTCCGCCAAATCGGTGTAAGAGATGAGGCGAAGATGCTCGGTGGCATAGGAATTTGTGGCAGACCTCTATGCTGTAGTAAGTGGCTAAGTGATTTCCAGCCTGTTTCAATCAAGATGGCAAAGCAGCAGAATCTTTCGCTCAACCCATCCAAGATATCTGGCACTTGTGGTAGACTCATGTGCTGCCTGAACTTCGAGAATAAGACGTATCAGGAGCTTCGTAAGGGTATGCCTAACGAAGGGGAACGCATCGATACTCCTGACGGAATAGCTAAGGTTATAAATGTAGATTTATTTAACGGTAAGGTGACAGCTAGACTTATTGTTGAGGACAAGGAGACTGGAGAGGATACTCTAGGACCTGACTACAATATCTATTTTAAGAAAGAAATCAAACGTATAGATAAGAAACATCGCCATAAGAAGAACGACGACTTAGGCGATCTCGATGAAGAGACTTTGAAGGAAATCAAGGAGCTGACACGCGATTAGTTCAGATAACCTAATAGAGCTGGGAGAGGATTTAGAGGTATGGATAGAAAGCCAGAGCGAATCGACGAGATAGGCATGGGAGGCTACAAAGTGGTACAGGGAGACGGCTTCAGTTATGGAGTTGATGCTGTGCTTCTGGCATCCTTTGCCAGCGGTGAGACTGGTGCGAAACCTATCAAGAGCAGGCTCAAGATGCTTGTTGCTGATCTTGGAACTGGCAACGGAATAATCCCCTTCATACTGGCGCACAAGCTTCCTCTGTCTGAGGTTGTGGGATTTGAGAAGAATCCTGTGTCGCTAGGAAGAGCAGAGCGTGGCTGTGCTATGAATAAACTCGAGAACCGCATAAGCTTTGTGCTTGCAGATATTTCAGAACTAGAAGGTTGCGAAAATTCATTCGACGCAGTAGTGACTAACCCGCCGTATTTCAGGCGAGGATCAGGCATTCAAAATGAAGATGCATCTAAGTTTATAGCACGTCACGAGACGACAGCTAGTGTTGCGGAATTTGCCAAGTGTGCTAGCCAAATTCTGAAGCCCGGCGGCGACCTATACATGATCCACAGGCCATCGCGCCTGCCGGACATCAGCGAAGCCCTGCGAGCAGCAGCGCTAGAACCCAAGGAGCTGCAGCTCGTCGTACCGAGCAGCGGAGAACCAGCTAACCTGGTTCTCATCCATGCAGTCGCAGGGGCAAAGCCTGATCTCAAGATGCTGCCTGAGATAGCAGTCTACAATCCTGATGGAGCAGATTATACGGATTTGATAAAGCGCATATATTTGTAGGTCGGACTGGACGTGTTTTTCAGCACAATGATTACCTGGTTATCATAAATATTTATAAGATTGAATATATAATATGCCTAAGGTATAATTTAAATATTACCCATAGAGTAGAAGGAGGGAATGATGAGAGTCTCATTAGACATCAAGCAGGCGGCAATAATGCTAGTGCTGATTGCACTATTCATACTCATAGTTTTCTTGATTAGATTAGTTATCAAGTTGGCTGATACGCTTAGAAACGTGGATGAGCTTCTAGCCGATACTAAGAGAATGACCACAATTGCTGCGGCGAGAACGGAGCAGGTGGACGAGCAGATCGACCATGCGATTGATATGTTTACAAGTGTGAGTGACAAGATTAACGAGAACCGCTCCATTATCAGGACTGCGGGCAATGTGGGGACAGCTGCTGGTGCGCTCAAATCATTTAGCAAGAAGTCAAAGAAGCGTGCGAATAGATATGAGATGGACGATATGAGCTATGATCGTCCTAACAAGATTCGTAAGAAAAGACACAGATAAAGTTATATAGGCAAATTTTTAAGAGATGCTTTGCGGCATCTCTATCACTATTTATCAAGGAGAATTTTCAGTGGCAAAGATACTAGTTAACAACAGCGGACCTTTAGAGGGAGAGGTTAAAATTAGCGGTGCGAAGAATGCGGTTCTTCCACTTATGGCAGCGACTCTGCTGACACCAGATACATGTGTGATTGACGATGTTCCAGATTTGTCCGACGTAATGGTTATGCGCAAGATGCTCGAGAGCTTTGGTGCTGTCGTATCTATGCCTAAACCAGGCAGACTGTCAGTTAATGCGGCTGAGATTACGACGGTAGAAGGGGATGCAGAGCTAGTATCCCAGATGAGAGCTTCGACTATTGCAATGGGACCGCTGCTCGCTAGATGTGGCAAAGTAGTGATGCCTCTTCCAGGAGGCTGCACAATCGGTAAGAGACCGATTGACCTTCACCTTAAAGGGTTCAAAGCACTAGGTGCGACAGTGATAGAGGACTTAGAGCATTCATGCATAATTATCGAGGCTCCAGAAGACGGTCTTGTTGGTGATGCTATCTATCTAGACTTCCCTAGTGTTGGAGCGACAGAGAATATCCTCATGGCAGCAGCTCTTGCTAAGGGTCCAACAATTCTCGAGAATGCAGCTAAGGAGCCAGAGATTGTCGATTTGGCAAATATGCTCAACAAGATGGGTGCCAAGATTAAGGGTGCAGGTACAGATACTATCCGTATCACGGGAGTTGAAGGACTTTCAGGTGCTATCCATACGGTAATTCCGGATAGAATTGAGTGCGGTACTTTCATGCTTGCGGCAGCGATTACTAGAGGAAAAGTTCTTATCAAGAATGGTATCCCTGGACACGTTAGACCGATAATCGCTAAGCTCAAGGAGTGTGGCGTTAAAGTTGACGTTGAAGAATATGGCATGCTCGTAGATGCAACTGAAGGAAACCTTGTTGCTACAGATATCAAGACACTTCCATATCCAGGATTCCCAACCGATATTCAATCGCCTTTCATGGCATTCTTAACTACAGTTGAGGGAACAAGTGTAGTAAGAGAGACGGTCTTTGAAAATAGATTCATGCACGTGGTTGAACTCAACCGCATGGGTGCAGATATCTCTGCAGACAACAGCAGAGAGGCGACAATTCCAGGTGGTAAACAGCTTCATGGTGCAAAGGTTAGATCAACAGACCTCCGTGCAGGTGCAGCGATGGTTCTTGCCGGACTTGTAGCGACTGGAACTACAGAGGTTAGCGAGATATATCATATCGAAAGAGGTTATGAAGATTTTGTAGGTAAATTCAAAGGCCTAGGCGCAGACCTCATGAGAGTGGAGGAACACGATGTCTAACAACAAGTATCTCGAGATGCTGGCTCAGAAATATCCTAATCATCGTTCTGTAAATGCTGAGATAGTAAACCTCAGAGCAATTCTCGCCCTACCTAAGGGTACGGAATACTTCCTGAGCGATCTTCATGGTGAATACGATGCGTTCCAGTATTTCGTGCGCAGTGCATCCGGAACTATCAAGATGAAAATCGATGAGAATTTCGGAACTATATTGAGCGCTACAGATAGAGAACAGCTGGCTGCTCTTATCTATGATCCGGTAAATGAGCTTAAGAGGCGCGAGGCTAATGAAGACGATTTCAATGCTTGGTGCTCAGCAGCTATTTATAGGCTAATTATTATCTGCAGGGCAGTTTCTAATAAGTACACCAGATCTAAGGTTAGAAGAATCCTACCTGATAACACGGGTTACATCATGGATGAGCTTATGTTTGCTGACGATGATGACAACAGACAGAAGTACTATCAGGAGATTATCGATTCTGTAATCGAGTTCAGAATTGCCAAGACACTGATTATAGAGATCGCTAACACGATAAGTGAACTGGCGGTCGATCACCTTCATATTATCGGAGATATTTTTGATAGAGGTCCTAAACCTCACAAGATTATGGACTTCTTGATGTCGCGCCGTAGTGTGGACATCCAGTGGGGTAATCACGATATCGTATGGATGGGTGCAGCCTGCGGAAATAGACCTTGCATTGCAAATATCATCCGTATGAATGTCAGTTACAATAACTTCGACATGCTCGAGTATGGATATGGAATTAACCTACGTCCGCTAGCTACTCGTGCACAGCAGATATACGGAGACGACCCATGCACAGGCTTTATGCCGCATGTGCTTGAGAAGAATAGATTTGACCCTATACCGGAGGAGCTTGCAGCCAAGATGCACAAGATGATTGCGATTATCCAGTTCAAGGTTGAAGGCCAGACCATTATGAACCATCCAGAGTTCAAGATGGACCACAGATTGATGCTCGATAAGATTGACCTCGAGAAGGGGACTGTTGAGTGTTATGGTGAAACGTATCCGATTAAGGACACGAATCTACCAACTATCGATCCTACTGATCCATACAAGCTAAGTCCTGAAGAAGAGGAAGTAATGGTTGCGCTTGAGGCGTCAATTACAAACTCCAGAAAGCTTCAGGAGCACATCAACTTCCTATACACACACGGAGCGCTTTTTACTACTTATAACGGAAATCTTCTTTTCCACGGATGCATTCCATTTACCGAGGATGGCGATTTTATGGAAGTAACAATTGCGGGCAAGACTAATCACGGAGCAGCTCTGATGAAGCAGCTCGACCAAGAGCTCAGAGAAGTCTACTTCAATCCAAGGTGTGAACTGGATAAAGCAGATGCTGCAAATCTAATGTGGTACCTGTGGCTCGGTCCTGACTCGCCGCTATTCGGTAAGGATAAGATGACGACCTTTGAGAGGCTTTTCATCGCTGACAAGACCACTCACAAGGAGCGCACAGTTCCATACTATAAGCTTATTAAGGAAAAGGATATCTGCATCAAGATTATTCGCGACTTCGACCTCGATCCATCTAGAGGAATTATCCTCAACGGTCATGTGCCAGTTAAGATCAAGGACGGAGAGAGCCCCATTAAGGGAGAAGGTAAGCTGATAGTTATAGATGGTGGTATTTCTAAGGCGTATCAGAAGACGACTGGAATTGCAGGATACACATTTATTTTCAATTCATGGTTTATGGCGCTGTCGGAGCATGAACCATACCATCCACTACAGCCAGATGGTACTCAGGAATTCAACAATCCTAATATCGTGACAACTCATACATTGCCTGAGCGTATGCTGATAATCGATACAGATATAGGCAAGGTTCTGCAGTCTCAGATAGATGACCTGCAGCAGCTAAATGCAGAATTCCGCAAGGGAACCATCAAGGAAGTTTATCCAAAGAGGGGTAAATATTACTCAAAGAATTAGAAACTTATCCGTGGCGATAAGTGTCGTTTTCAAGATTAATCGAAAGAAGGTGCTGTTATGATTCGCATGATAAGCGTTGTGCTCGGCGGAGTTCTATTCGCACTCTGCATCTACTATTTCATGTTACTTTACAAGAACAATAGGAGAAATAGATTCTAATGAACACGCAGATAATCAATATTCCAAATAAAAAGTCCGTTAGCCCAGCTAGCGGACTTGCGTGTATAACCGGGGCAAGCTCGGGAATAGGAGCTGAATTTGCACGTCAACTTGCAGCAGAAGGGTACTCGGTTATTCTCGTAGCAAGAAGAGAGGACCGCCTGGTAGATTTGGGGCAGGAGCTCGCAAGTGATTATAACGTTGAGTGCGAGTGTATAACGGCGGACTTATCAGACTTAAATGAGTGCGCTGAACTGGTTGCCTACCTTAAGTCTGAGCGCGAAATGCCTCTGGACATACTCATCAATAACGCAGGGTTCGGTGCAGTTGGTAGATTCGACCAAAGTGATATTTCGAAAGACCTCAATATGATTGATGTCAATGTTAGGGCGCTTCATTATATCGCTCACCAGATGCTGCCTCATTTTATTGAGCGTGATCACGGACATATCATCAATGTCGGTTCCGTTGCTGGCCTTATGCCAGGTGGACCATATATGGCGACATATTATGCGACTAAGTCGTACGTCATATCGCTCACAAATGCTCTTGCTGAAGAGCTGAAACGCCTTGGCAGTCATGCGCAGGTGCACGCACTTTGCCCAGGTCCGGTAAATACAGAGTTTAATGATGTTGCTAATGTGAAATTCTCGCTTAAAGGAATTTCAGCAAAAGAGTGTGTCTCATACTGCATCGATGAAGCCGACAAAGGAAAGATAATCATCATTCCTAACAAAATGGTTAAGATGGCTGCTGTTGCTGCAAAATTTGTGCCAAGAAAAATAGTCCTCAGTATAGTAGCACGAAGCCAGAAGAGTAAAATCGCAAGATAAGCTTGACTGAACCGCTGGAATGACTTGACAAGAACGCTATATCATGATAGATTGTTATAGCGTTTTGAGCGCCTATAGCGCAATTGGATAGAGCGTCACACTACGAATGTGAAGGTTCGGGGTTCGAGTCCCTGTGGGCGCACCACACAAAATACTGCAGCTCAACGGAGTTGCAGTGTTTTGTTTTTTGAGGTATTAAGAGCTTGTCGCGAGAAAACAAGCGAAATATACAAGGTGAATAAAGCCAGAAGTGGACTGTGCTGTAATATAGATAATTTCAATTATAAATCTCCAATAATAGAACCTACTCAAATAGATATTACCTATGGCTAAATCTATTGTGATTAAAGCATATCGGTGGTAATCTCATTAACGTAATGAAAATGAAAAATTATGGAGGTGTATTGTAATGTCGATTACAGCTGAAACAGCGCAAGCGCATAAAAATGATCCTGCGGTTCTATGCTGCAGAGCAGAGGAAGGAACTGAATTAACTCCAGCGAACTTTGAGGATCCGGCTATTTTCCCAGACCTAATCGATACTGGACTACTAAGCATTGATGGAGCACTAAAGATTGGACAGGTACTAAATGGCTCTAAGCTAACTAAGACTGTCGATTCTCTAACTCCTATCACTCCAGACATCGTAGACAAGTACGATGACGATGTAGATGGAGGTGCAGAGGAAGCTGCTGGAGAAGCAGAGTCCACAGAACTGGTAGAAGCATCGATCGGTGGAGAAGTTCAGAACGTTAACATGTCAGTTGTTGGCGGCGTTGTTAAGCTCTATATCGGGGAGGGCAAAGACATCGCAATCGAATTCCCAGTATAATAACATTTATTTTTTACCGCATAGATTGATCAACTCCTTTCGAGCCAGGCTTTGCCTGGCTCTTTCCTTTATGCTAATAAGATAAAAAATCTGCAATGAAAAACTACGGGACTGACAGTCGTCAGTCCCGTAGTCGTTATGAAAAAAGATTGTATTATGTAGCTTATTTAGGAACTACGAATCCCTTTCCTAGAGCATCGTCTGGATCGATGAACCAAGTAGCTTCTCCGCAGAGGTAGCCACCGCCTCTAACCTGAGGAACGATTGCATCGAATTCGCCAACCTTTGTCTCGCTCTGAATCATGCCGTAGAACTTAGTTCCGATGAATGACTCATAAACGAACTCCTTACCAACTGGAAGCTCACCAAGTGCGTGGAGTAGGGACATCTTAGCTGATGTACCAGTTCCGCATGGGGATCTGTCTAGCTGAGGATCTGCAGGGTCTCCGAATACTACGAGGTTACGTAGGTCAGCATCTGGAGTATCGGTTGTTGAGTAGTTCTCAACTAGGTCAACAGATGTTATGTCTAGTTCTGGGTGCTGAACAGAAACAGTCTCGTTAACCTTCTGAAGCATGAAGCTTGAGAATCTTGTTAGGAAGCCAGCTGTGTCAGGACCAACCTTGATACCAAAGTTCTTCTCTGTATCAACTAGAGCGAAGAAAGATCCACCGAAGCAGATGTCGTATACAACATCCTTGCCTTCGAACTCAACGTGAAGGTCCTTCTTATATCTGAATGAAGGAACGTTAGTTAGAGTTACGCCAGTAACCTTTCCGTCCTTAACGTCAGCAACTGTCTTAATGATACCAGCAGGAGCTTCTAGAATAACCTCTGTCTGAGGCTCCTTCATCTCCATTAGACCACCTTCAAGAATTGCAGTTACAACACCGATTGTGCAGTGTCCGCACATGTTGAGGTATCCGCCTCCATCCATGAAGAATACACCGAAATCAGCTTCTTTGTTGCAAGGCTCTACAACGAAAGCACCGAACATGTCGTGGTGTCCACGAGGCTCGAACATAAGAGCAGTTCTTACATAATCATAATGCTCTTCGAGATAGTGCTTTCTCTCGATCATTGTGTTACCTTTTGTCTCTGGGCAATCAAGAGCTACTCTGCAGTACTCGCCTTCAGTGTGAGCCTCGATAGTTCTGATAGCATCAGTATACTTCTTGTAATCAATCTTAGTAGTTAGTGCCATTGTCATGTACCTCCTTAGGTTACATAAATATGAAATAAATATTTGCCACCTAAGTAAACTATAGAGCAGTAAATATTAAAAGTCAATAATATAACAAATGC
>ERZ773099.2579-NODE-2579-length-12355-cov-10.598862_pt1 | contig 12355 bp, 13 predicted proteins | sample MGYA00511120_ERZ773099 | MGnify/ENA primary metagenome ERZ773099 (study PRJEB29015, sample SAMEA2738012) | human oral metagenome | biome: human oral; feature: human-associated habitat; material: dental | place: China | collected 2104 ... | reverse complement strand
AGCGATTGATCAGACCCGTGGTTGGTTCTATAGTTTGACAGCGGTCAATGTGGCGTTATTCGGTAAGTCACCGTGGAAGAATTTGATTTGTACTGGATTTATCAACGCAGCAGATGGCAAAAAGATGAGTAAGAAGCTAAAAAACTACACCGATCCGATGGAGCTTATGGATAAAACGTCGGCTGATAGTTTCCGCTTTCTTATGTTATCTAGTCCGCTGACAAATGGTGAGAACTTTGCGCTAGCGGATAAGGATGTCATGGATGTGGCGCGTAAGCTCGGTATGATCTGGAATATGTATGATTTCTTCACGATGTACGCTGAGGTTGATGGCTGGGAGTTTGACGGCGAGCTGAAAGATCCGCTCGGTGAGTTGACCAATCCGTTGGATATTTGGATTGTTAGCCGCTTACATCAATTGGTGAAGGATGTTGAAAAGGGTCTTAATGACTACGACTTGCAAGACGCTACTAAGCCAATTTTGCCGTTCCTTGACGACGCGTCCAACTGGTATGTGCGCCGAAGTCGCCGCCGCTTCTGGAAGTCGGAGGATGATAGTGATAAAAATGACGCTTACCGCACGCTACACTACGTGCTGGTGCGTTTGAGCTACATTTTGGCGCCATTTACACCGTTTTTGGCCGAGGAATTGTATCATAATTTGACAGGTGATAACGAGTCGATTCATTTGAAGGATTGGTTGCCAGCAGGTGAAATCAATAGGGCAATACTGCGTGATATGAATGCCTTGCGCGTTGCCGTGAATGATGGTTTGTCAAAGCGTGCCGCAGAGGGAATTAAGGTTCGTCAGCCGCTAGCATCTGCCAAGCTCGTCGGTACCATTTCTGAGAATACATCAGAGGAGATTAAGCAGTTCTTGGTTGATATTGCGCGAGATGAGTTGAACGTTAAATCTGTAGAGGTCTTTACTGGTTCAGAACTCGACGTTCCTGAATCATCAGCGCAGCCAAGTGTTGTCTATGATTTCGTCATTACTCCTGAACTCAAACGTGAAGGTTTGGTGCGTGAGGTTATTCGCCACGTCCAGAGTGCGCGCAAAAAAGCGGGGCTGCAGGTAGACGATCGGATTGAGCTTGCTATTTTTAGTGCGGACACGGAAATTACTCAAGCCATTAATACGTTTGCCGAAGTTATTACTACCGAGACATTGGCCGTAAAATTAGACTCTACGGTAAATGATGCGGAAAAATATGACGTTAAAATTGACGATAAAATGGTAGCAATATCATTGCAAAAGGCTAAATAGGCTTAAGTCTGTCAATTGAAATAAGTAGCCTCCTTACCATAAGAGGCTACTTTATTGACTTTTTATAATATTTATGTTAATATTGTAGTTGGTTATAAATAAAGATAAAAATATGCAAAATTTATTCAATAAATTATTTGGTCGTAAAGTAGGATTTTTGCCGGTTGATCCACTTGCTGATGGTCTTGCTGAGGAAATTATCAAGGAGCAGCAGGAGCCGCAGGCAATTCGTTTGGATGTCGATGAGATAGAGGATATTCGTCAGTTCTGGTCTCGTGTTGACAATGGTTGTGATGACTATGGTGTATAATTAGTCTATAGATGATGAGTATACTTATAAAGAGCTGAAGATGTAGGAGGTGCTATGATTACTAAAGCTATTATTCCAGTTGCTGGTTGGGGAACGCGTATGCTGCCGATTACCAAATCGATCGAAAAGTGTATGCTGCCGGTGGGGACGCGGCCGGTTGTTGATTATATCGTGCAAGATATTGTTCGGGCGGGCGTGAAGGATATTTATTTCGTGGTCGGTGAACAAAGCACTCAGGTACAGAGTTATTATCGGTCAAATATTCAACTGAATGATTATTTGCGGCGCGCTGGTAAAGAATATAAATTACCTCTTGTAGCGCCACTCCGTGATGTGCGAATACATTTTTTAACCCAACCGAGCACTGGCGGTTACGGCACGAGTATCCCAGTGGGCTTGGCTAGCGAATTTATCGAGCCAGGTGAATCAGCCTTTGTGGTGATGGGCGACCAATTCTTTTGGCGCGGTGATGGCGGTTCAAATGCGGCAGATTTGGCGGAATTGGTGGAGGCTCGCGGCTTATCGGCTGGTTTGTTAGGTAATCCTGTTGAGGAATCGTTTATCCCGCAGACGGGTATCATCGAAACTGACCAGCAGGGTAATTTTGTCCGCATCATTGAAAAGCCAAAGTTAGAAGAAGCGCCAAGCAATCTCAGCAATTCAAGCTTTTACGTTCTCAACAAAGAAATTTTCGAGCTGGCGCGTACGCTGCCCGCTAACCCGCAGCGCGGCGAGTTTGAACTGACTGACGCTATTAACGCGTACATCGCGGGTGGTGGCGTCATCGCTGTGGGCGAGGCTAAGGGTGACTATATGGAGTGCGGCTCGCCGAGTGGCTGGCTGCGGGCAAATAACGCTATGGCTGAGTTACAGAGAAACTAGTTGCATGTATCGTCCGTCTCTGTTATAATTGGTCACTGATAGTAAATATATATTAAGGAACGAAATGAAAGCAGTCGTAAAAATCTCTGGCAAGCAATACATTGTCAGCGAAAAAGAGTCCCTCTTGGTGGATCTCCTCCCTGAAGGCACAAAAGAACTCACTCTCGACGCACTTTTAGTGATTGATGGTGATAAAACAAAAGTTGGCACGCCAACGGTGAAGGGCGCGGTAGTGAAGGCGAATGTCGTTGAGGCGGAAGTCAAGGGCGACAAGATTCGCGTCATCCGCTACAAGAGTAAAAAACGTGTTCACAAAGAAACTGGCCATCGCCAGAAATACACCAAGATTGAGATTACTTCAATCAAATAATTGAAAGAGCCGCTTCCATCAGAGAAGCGGTTTTTTTGTGTCTGTTATTTCTGTCTTGCTCATGCTATAATTAGGGTAGGTAAAAAGGGGAACGAATGACAAAAATCATTGCGGTGACAAATCAAAAAGGTGGCGTCGGTAAAACAACGACGTCGATTAATGTAGCATATTTTTTGGCAAAAGCCGGCAAAAAGACTTTGTTAGTGGATTTTGACCCTCAGGGCAACGCAACTAGCGGGCTGGGAATTGATAAGCAGAATCTGGGCGCAACGATATCTGAAGTGATTATGCGACAAATTGATTTGGCGAATATTGTCCTGCCGACCGAATATAAAAATCTGTCGATTGCACCAGCCACACCTCACCTGGCAAATACAGAAGTTGAACTGGCCCAGGCTGAGGGTAGGTTTATTCGTTTGCGTGAGGCGCTGAAAAAAGCAACAGACTATGATTATATCATTATTGATAGTCCGCCGAGTCTGAGCTTGTTGACAGTTAATGGTATGATTGCCGCTAATTATGTACTGCTGCCAGTTCAGGCGGAATTTTATGCGCTGGAGGGATTGGGGCAACTACTTGAAAGTATGAAATTGATAAAGAAAGGACTTAATCCGCCTCTGGAATTATTGGGTGTTCTGCTGACGATGATGGATTCTAGAACTACATTGTCTGGGCAAGTTCATGCGGAAATTAAGAAGTATTTTCCAGATAAAATTTTTAAGAATAACATTCCGCGAAATATTCGTTTGGCAGAGGCGCCTAGCCACGGCGCGCCAGTCGGAGCATATGATCGATTTTCAAAGGGTTCTCGCGCCTATAAAGCATTAACGAAGGAAATTATAGAGAGGGTGGAGCGATGAAAAAAGGTTTAGGTAGGGGCTTCGAGTCGTTGATCCCAACTAATTTGATTGACGAAACATTTGATCCGACAGCACAGCAGGACGAGAAGGTGTCGCGCTTAAGAGATATTGCAATTGATAGAGTTGTTCCAGATCCAGATCAGCCGCGTCGCTTTTTTGATGAGGCCGCCCTGAATGAGCTAGCAGAGTCAGTGCGTGAGCACGGTGTGGTCCAGCCAATTGTGGTGACGCCAAAGGGCGATAAATATTTGATTGTGGCGGGAGAAAGGCGCTGGCGTGCTGCTAACAAGGCCGGATTAACAGAGGTGCCTTGTATTGTTAGGAGTATGAACGACCAGAATCGTTTGGAGACTTCTTTGATTGAGAATTTGCAGCGGCACGATTTGAATGCGTTGGAGACGGCTACAGCCTATCAGAAATTACGTGACCAGTTTAATATGACTTTAGAGGAGATTGGTAAGCGTTTAGGTGGTAAGTCCATTAGTGCCGTCAGTAATACGCTGAGACTGCTGAAATTGCCAAAGTCTGTACAGAAAGCACTGTTTGAGGGAAGGCTGAATGAGGGCCAGGCTAGGCCGCTTATTGGTCTACCTGAAGAAGCGGCGGAAGACATTATGGAGCGGGCGATTCGTGAAGAATGGTCGGCGCGTCGGGTTGAGCAGGTGGTGACGCTGTGGAAGCAGGCTAAGGATAGTCCAATTGAGAATAAACGTCGTCCAGCGGACATGCCGCATGCGGATGTGGTAGCGAGCCTATCTAAGAGGTTTGGCACAGGTGTGAAGATCCGTACTAACGGGCGTGGAGCGGGTCAGATTAGTATCAAATTTAAGGATGGTCTTGAGTTTGAGCGAATACGAGAATTGCTTGAAAGATAGTTTTATTGGTATTAGAAAGAGCGAATTTTATTGAAGGGGAATATCCGCAAACTAACGGGACCAACTATGTCATATAGAGGTATTGGTCCCATGCAGTTTCGGGAGTCGCATGAATAGCTACCCTGTCGGTGGTCGCCCATAACGAACACGGTGCCGTCGGGCACGGTTGAATCAACATCGCCAGAAGTTGGTTGACCTGGCTCATTTTTATTAACAGAGGTGTCTGGATTGAAGCCATTAGGGTTTTCTTTATTGTAGACTGTCACTGTACCGTTTTTTACAGTAACGCGTTCGCCGGCAAATGCTATAATTCGCTTAACAATGTATTCATCCTTACCGGTCGAGGTATTAAAATTAGGGTTCTTAAAAACGATAATCTCACCGCGCTTGGGAATGTAGTTCTTATTCTGTAATTTTGAAGACGTAACTGGCAAGCGATTGACGATTAACCGGTCACCGGTATACATGGTAGTTTCCATACTGGCGCCTTCGACGTTAAATGTTTGAAACACAAATGTGTTCAATAAAATAGTGCCAATCACTACTCCTACAACGAAAATGACCATTCCCAGGCCATCTTGTAGCTTTGGATGACGATCCATAAAAGTAGCGTCCATTGCTTTAATTATAAGCGTTTCGTGTGCTATAATCAATAGATATGAAATCACGCAAACAGTCGATGGACGGTTTTGTCACCGGACGACCGCAGCGAGCTTCGTTGGGGGAAATTTCTAGTAAGAAAACGACCACAATCGGGCGTGTTAGTGATACCCAGGACAAGCCGCGTGCTTTGAGTAATATTCAAGGTAATGTTCAACGTCCAGCTTCTACTGCCAATAAATTAAAGCAGAATATTAGCGAATCATTGGCAGCTATTGATGAGAGCACCAAGCCATCACATCGACAGGAGCGGAAGCAAAAACGTAAGAAAAAGCTTATCGTGAGGGTTATTCTTGCGATTATTGGGATTATAATAGCGATTGTTGCTGGCTGGTTGCTCTTGAAGGTATGGCAAACAATGCACAGTGTATTTGGTAATGGTAATATCTTCGATCTATTCTCGCAGCAGAAATTAAAAGAGGATTCTTATGGACGAAGTAATGTGCTGATTCTCGGTACAACTGATGACGATCCAGATCATCCGGGTGCGACACTCACTGACTCGATGATGGTCCTTAGTGTCAATCAGACAAAAAAGGACGCATACATGTTCAGTATTCCTCGTGACCTGTACGTTAAATTTGGTATGGCTTGTAATTCTGGATACGCTGGTAAGATTAATGAGTATTTTGGCTGTGTGAATAATAGCAATAGTCCAGAGGCCGAGACTGAGCGGATGGACAAAACAAAGAAATTCATCGGCGATATTTTTGGCATGGACATTCAATATGTGGCACATATCAATACAGCAGTGATTCGTGACGCGGTTAATGCGGTTGGTGGCGTTACGGTCAATGTGCAGAGTCGTGATCCGCGAGGAATTCTCGATCCAAGCATGGACTGGATGTGTCGTGCTAAGGAATTAAATGCTCAACAACGTCGAGCGCGTTGCCCAACTGGACATTATATGCAGCTGACTAATGGTAGTCATGAGATGGACGGTGAAAAGGCTATGTGGTTTTCTAGAGCTCGTGGATTAGTGGCGCCGACATACGGCCTGGAACAGTCTAACTTTGACCGTGAGAAGAACCAGCAGTTGGTATTGATGGCTCTTAAGAGTAAGGCAACCTCTACTGGCACTTTAACAAACTTTGGTAAAGTTACTTCACTAATGGATGCTATGGGTAAGAATTTGCGTACCAATATAGATACGAAAGAGATTCGGACTATTATGAACCTGGCGTCAGAAATCAAAGAATCCGATATTCATCGGTTGAGCTTTGTGGAGTCAGACAATACATTGATGACAACTGGTACAGCAGGTGGTGCAAGTATAGTACAGCCAGCCGCAGGACTGCATGATTATAGCGATATTCGTGCTTATATAAAGTCAGAAATTTACTCCACGCCGCTATCCAAGGAAAAGGCGACGGTTGCTGTCTTGAACGGTAGCGGCATAAGTGGCGCTGCGCAGAAAGAGGCGGATAGACTGTCGGAGTTAGGTCTAAAGGTAGTTCATGTTGGCAACGCCCCGGGTAGCGAGAAGTTGACAAAAACTCGCGTCTATCAATTGCCAGCCGGTAAAGAAAAATCTGCTACAAAATCGAAGTTTGAGGAAATGTATGGTTCAGTTTCGTCTGACTCTCCAAAATATAACCTAAGCGTTGACGCCCAGTTTATCGTTGTGGTGGGATCTGGATCATAGTTTGGTATAATAGAAGGAGTTATGGAGTTACTAAAAACAGTTAAACGCAGGACATTTTGGAGTGAACTGGTTTACTATGTCTTAAATATTGGCTTGGCGGCGGTACTATTTGCTATTGCCCAAACTATTCAGTCGCCATATCCAGCATTAGCGCTTGTTGTCCTGAGTAAATGGCGCATAATCGCTGTACGGCCACGTTTTTGGTGGGCAAACATGCAGGCTAATTTGGTTGATTTAACTGTTGGTGTCGGCGTGGTCGGCTTGATGTATCTGTCTACGTCAAGTCTATACTTCCGAGCTTTCTTGGCAATACTCTACGCTATTTGGCTGATTGTAATTAAGCCAATGTCGAAGCGTTGGCAAGTGGCTTTGCAGTCGGCTGTCGCTATTTTTATTGGAGTTACCGCACTAATGGCCGTCTCTTACGATTGGCCAGTTTCTGTGGTCGTTTTCCTGATGTTCTTAATCGGCTATAGTGCGGCACGTCATTTCCTACACAGCTACGACGAGAGACAGACTGTACTATTGTCTGCAATTTGGGGAGTCGTCTTTGCTGAATTAGGCTGGTTGGCTTATCATTGGACGTTTAGTTACGGAGGCTTGTTATCCGGTGGTGTTCCGCAAATTACCATAATTTTGCTGTTGCTATCATTCGTTACCAGCAAGGCTTATCAATCGTATAAAAAGCATAAAATTGTTCGTTTTTCAGATATATCCGGGCCGGTAATCCTTACAATTGCTATTATATTCGTGATGTTTGCGTTTCTCAATTCGGTGACTATTTAATTGATAGGGGGTGAAAATATATGCAAGATTCTGGCAAACAGAAGAGGTTAGCCTTATGGTTGGTTGGTGGTGTGGTGGGCGCTGCCACACTGGTTAGCATAATATTCTTAACGAGTTGGATAACGCTTCAGCTGGCTAATCGTCCATCTCAAGACGTAAAGCATGACGGTAATTCAATAACAGTAAGCGATGGCGACGTCTCAAAAGTTGTTGACAAAGTTTCGCCTAGTGTCGTTTCTATAGTTGTCTCTAGTGAGGATTCTGAGAAGATGGGCGCCGGGACTGGCGTTATTATTAGTGCTGATGGTTATGTTTTGACAAATAAGCATGTTGTTAAAAATTCTCAAAAAATTAGAGTAGTTACACATAATGGAGACCAATTTACCGACGTTTCATTGGTCGGCGTCGATCCACTTAATGACATTGCGTTTTTAAAAATTAAAGATGCTAAGAAGCTGCCAGTGGCGGAGCTTGGTAATTCTGGCACAGTAAAAGTTGGGCAAAAAGTTGTTGCTATCGGGAATTCTCTGGGGCAATATCAGAATACTGTGTCCAGCGGTATAATTTCCGGTAAAGGACGACCGATTGTAGCAAGTTCTGACTCTAGGGGGTCTAAAACAGAAAGCTTGACTGACTTACTGCAGACTGACGCGCCGATTAATCTTGGTAACTCTGGTGGGCCACTTATTAATATGGCAGGACAGGTGATTGGCATCAACACAGCTATCGCCTCTGACGCACAAAGCATCGGTTTTGCTATTCCAATTAACGCCGTAAAAGGTATGGTGAGAGGCGTTATAAGCGGCAAGGGTGTCCAGAAGGCTTATCTGGGCGTCCGTTACACATCTATTACGCCAGACATCCAGTCAGAATATAAGCTGCCGGTAAAGTCTGGCGCTTATATCAATGGAGGGTCGGAGTCCACTATAGAAAAAGATGGTCCAGCCGATAAAGCTGGTATAAAAAGTGGTGACATCATCACTAAGATTAATGATAAAAATGTTGGCGAGGACGGTAGTTTATCGACTTTAGTGTCTGAGTTTTTGCCAGGAGAAACTGTTAAGGTTACGGTCTTGCGCAATAATAAAGAGCTGGTTTTAGATTTGGTTTTGGGTGCATATGAGCCGCAGAGCTAGAATATAGTTAAGCCTTTTTTCTTCTTTGAATCCGTTTTTTATAGCAATATTGATAATTCTATTGTGCTGACAGGGGTCGGCCTCAATGAATAGTAGTCCACCTGAAGTGAGACACCTTGGCGCCTGTGATATTAATTCTGAGATTAGTTTAAGTCCTTCATCCTCAGCGAAGAGTGCAATCTCTGGCTCGTATTTGAGTTCTGGTGAAACATCCCATCTTTTATCAACATAGGGTAGATTAGCAAAAATATAGTCAACTGGTCTAATTTGCCCATTAAGTAAAGACTGCTGCTGAATTGTGACGTCTGCTTTCAGTGTGTCGGCGTTTTTTTCGGCAATTTTCAGAGCTGGTTTGCTAACATCGGACAAAATAACAGACAGGTTGTTCCTCTCTAGTTTGGCGGTTATTCCCAGACAGCCAGAACCAGTACCTACGTCAATGAGGGTTTTTTCAGTAATTTCACTAGCGGTCAATTCTAAGAATAAAGAAATCAAATCTTCGGACTCTGGGCGGGGAATTAGAACTGATGGCGATACGGTAAATCTGCGGCCATAAAATTCTTTATAGCCCAGAATATAAGCGATTGGCACGCGGTCTAACCTTAAATCTAATCTGGCATTGGCGATGTCAAGTCGCCTGGGATCAATTTTTTCGTCCAGGTGAGCGTGTAGGTAAGTGCGGTTTTTCCGCAAAGTGTTGGCTAATATCAATTCGGCGTCTAATTTGGCGGATGAAATACCGATATTCTTTAAGGACTTGGTGGCCACCTTTAGCCAATCAGAGATAGTCATATTGTTAATTATAACATATATCTATGGAATGTAAAAAGTAAAATGCTTGCAAAAACTGAGAAAAATGGTAAAAAGTATTGACAAATCAAGAGAAAGAGGGTATTATGGGGGTATATTACCAAATATATAGAAAGCGAGAAGATAAATGACTTCACCAGAACAAACTAATATTAGCCAAGCGGCAGAACAAATGCGGATTTTAATCGTAATTTAGATGATCAAGAGAAGCAAGAGGCGGCAGCAAAACTGGATGACTTGGTTGGATCAACTTTAAAGAGGTATCAAGATCAGGTGAATGACTGGTCTCGCCTTAATATTGACAAGGATAAGAAAGGATGTTTGAGTTTGTTGTTGCAAGCTCCTCAGGAAGATGGATCGTATTTATCCATTAGTGTAAAATCAGAATTATCGACCGATAACACTAGATCTAGAGAAATTGGCGTCCAAGAAATGAGGAGTAATGGAGGTGGAGAGTATCATGGGTACTATATAGAAGATGGTCAGGTTTTAAGGTTTGATAAGGACTTTTCAAAGCCAAAAAGGGCACCGAGTGTCTTTGATAAAAATACTGGAGTATCTATTATAAGGGATTTAACCTTGCAGGAAGAGAAAGATAGGGGTATAAATCATCAACCGGTCGGTGTGGAAGAAATAAATAAGCTGGCGGAGCTATTGGAGTCAGATGAAATTAAAGTTTTTAAGGCTGTCTAATTACTAGCATTCTGAGCTTTCAGCTCACGCTCATATCTCTGTAGATTCTCAATCAAATCGTCGATATCCCCGTTCATGGCGGCGGGGATATTGCTGCGGCTGTAGTGAATGCGGTGGTCGGTGATGCGGTCTTGCGGGAAGTTGTAGGTGCGGATCTTCTCTGAGCGGTCGCCAGTGCCGACCAGGGAGCGACGCTCGGCGGTTAATTTGGCATTTTCCTCATCAATTTTCATTTGTAATAGTCGTGAACGTAGCACGCTTAGCGCCTTTTCTTTATTTTTAATCTGAGATTTCTCGTCTTGGTTGGTAACGACGATACCAGTCGGCAGGTGAGTAATGCGCACTGCTGAGTCGGTAGTGTTGACACTTTGTCCGCCGTGTCCGCCTGAGCGGAATACGTCAATTCGAAGATCGTTCGCATTTATCTCGACATCGGCTTCTTCAGCTTCTGGCAATACCGCAACCGTGGCGGTTGAGGTGTGAACTCGTCCTTGACTTTCGGTAACTGGCACACGTTGGACTCGATGCACACCGCCCTCGAACTTTAATCGAGCGTACGGTGAATCTCCCTTAATACTAAAGATTACTTCTTTATAGCCACCAGAATCGTTCGGGGATTGATCGATCAGTTCAGTTCGGTAATTGTGTGCCTCACACCAACGCAGGTACATACGGTATAGTTCCGCCGCGAACAATGACGCTTCGTCGCCGCCTGCGCCAGCACGTATTTCCATGATGATGTTCTTTTCGTCATTAGGGTCTTTGGGGGTGAGTAGGATAAATAACTCTTCTTCAAGTTCTGCCAGCCTCGCTTCGGTTTCGGTAATTTCTATCTTCGCCAGCTCCGCCAATTCATCACCGCCAGTAGCGAGTTCTTTGGCTTCCGCTAAATTGCTAGTTAACTGCTGACGCTCAGTTGCTTTTGAAATCAAGGTTTCCAGCTCTGAAAATCGCTTATTTTTCGCTGTAAAATCTGGTGCATTATAAGCGTCTGGTCGTGCTAAAAAATCGCCCAGCTCGGATCGCTCAGCGTTTAATGCTTCTATGTCTAGTGCGATTTTAGTCATATTATAAAATTATACCACAGGTAGGCTGGCCTATGTGTTGCAAAGCTGTGCGGAGACTGCGATATAATGTGTCGCGGCGTAACGATTGTCACGTTGGACTAGCCGTGGTTTAATGAGAGTATGAAGTTTGCAACCTGGCGGGAGTTTATTGAGGATCAGGCTGAACAGCCTTATTTTCGGGCATTGATGAATCGGGTTGATGCGGAGCGTGAGAGATTTGATATTTATCCGCCGCGTCAGGATATGTTTTCATGTTTCGCGGCTTGTCCGCTGGACAGAGTAAAAGTAGTAATCATTGGGCAAGACCCGTATCACGGGCCAGGGCAGGCGCATGGCATGAGTTTTTCGGTGCGTCCTGGCGTAAAAATACCACCAAGTTTGCAAAACATATTTAAAGAGCTTGTGGGTGATATCGGCGGTGATATGCCGACTAGTGGTTTTTTGGAATCGTGGGGTAAGCAGGGCGTGCTGCTGATGAACACTAGTTGGAGCGTTCGTCGTGGTCAGGCGGGCAGTCATGCCGGATATGGTTGGATGGAATTTTCCGAAAATTTACTAAAAATGCTGAATGATTACGAGCAGCCGCTAGTGTTTATCCTTTGGGGTGCGCATGCTCAAAAAGTCGGACAGGTGATTACTAATCCGAAGCATTTGAAAATATCTAGCGCCCACCCGTCACCATTTTCGGCATATCGAGGGTTCTTTTGTAGCCGGCCGTTTTCGCGCGCTAATGATTTTCTGGTGCGACAGGGCCGCGAGGTAATTGACTGGCGTTTGCCTTGAGTGATGGAGAATAGTTTTATATGGTATTACGCTACTTATAAATAAAAAACCACCCAGCTATGGGGTGGTTTTTAAAGCGCTATGCCTTACTATTTACTAGACTTTTTAGCCTTTTTATCTGATTTTGGAGAATCAGCTTTTGTGGCTTTATTAGCGTTAGCTTTCTTAGCTTTATTTGCCAGAGCGGCACGGCGAGCTTCAGCAGCTGCTT